>Ga0209539_1000585_pt1 | contig 20703 bp, 19 predicted proteins | sample BarGraNGADG00312_2_FD_184499 | JGI IMG/M metagenome (GOLD analysis project Ga0209539, IMG submission 184499) | Arctic peat soil microbial communities from Barrow, Alaska - Barrow Graham LP Ref core NGADG0011-312 (SPAdes) (version 2) | ecosystem: Environmental > Terrestrial > Soil > Wetlands >... | reverse complement strand
AGCGGCGCCGTGAAGAGTCCCGAGCCCGAGTAGAGGTCCAGCACGCGCCCGCCGTCGAGGTCGCCGAGTGCCGCCATCACAGCACTGACGAGCACGGCGGGTGCGGAGCGGTGAACCTGCCAGAACCCCTCGGCGGCGACCCGGTAGCGGTACGTCTCGCCCGCCGCCTCGACCTCTTCGCGGACCGAGGTGCGCGCGTTCGCGCGATTGTCCGGGCCGTGACTCCCCCACACCGCGCCGCCGACGAGGATCACCGGTCGGTCGCCGGATCCGGGCGCAGCGACCGAGATACGGGTGTCCGCGGGCCAGCTGCGGTCGAAGAGTGCCAGGTCCGCGATCGCCTCGCTCGCGAGCGGCATCGACGTGAGCGGGACGACCTCGTGGCTCCGGTGCCGGGTCATCCCCGCCTTTCCGTTCGCGTCCGTCACGAGCTCGATCCGGGTCCGCCAGCCGAGGCCGCGGCGTTCAGCGTCGCCCGGTGCAGCCTCCACGACCACGGCACGCTCGATCCGGGCCAGCCGTTGCAGCTGCTCGGCGACAACGACGGCCTTCCACCTGCGCTGACCGTCCAGCGAGACGTGCGCGAGCTCCCCGCCGCCGACGCCATCCGGACCCGCCGCCGGCCACGCCGACGGGACCCGGTCCGGAGACGCCTGGATGACCTCGACGGCGTCCGCACGCCAGAACGGCGCGTCCGGTGCGGCGTCGGTGAGTCTCGCGAGCACTCTCTCACCGGGCAGGGAGTGCCGGACGAAGACGACCCGACCGTCGTACCGGGCCACACAGTGCCCGCCGTGAGCGACGGAGCCGATCTCGAGCTCGACGAGCGGCTCGCGCTCGGGCTCAGCCGACATCCGGACCCGGATCGAGCGCCGCCGTCTCCCCGTCAGAGCTCGGCGACTCAGCTGCCGCGCGCACCACGAGCTCCGACGAGCGCAGCTGCCACGGAACCGACGCGACGACGACGCCCGGGGTGAACAGCAGCCGGCTCTTGAGGCGCAAGGCACTCTGGTTGTGCAAGATCTGCTCCCACCAGTGCCCGACGACGTACTCGGGGATGTACACCACGACGAGGTCCCGGGGACTCTCGCGGCGGATCGAGCGGACGTAGTCGAGGATCGGCCGGGTGATCTCCCGGTACGGCGAGTCGAGCACCTTGAGCGCCACCGGCAGGTCGAGAGCGTTCCACTCGGCCCGGAGCGCGTCGACCTCGTCGGGATCGACACCGACGGTGACCGCCTCGAGGACGGACGATCGGGCCGCTCGGGCGTAGGCGATGGCCCGCATCGTCGGCTTGTGCAGCCGCGAGATGAGCACGATGGCATGCACCCGGCTCGGCAGCGCGCGGGCCGCTTCCCGCTCGGTGCCGAGGGCGAGCTCTTCGCGCACCGAGTCGTAGTGCTGACGGATGCTGCGCATGATCGTGAAGATCACAACCATGGCGAGGATCGCGATCCACGCGCCGTGGACGAACTTCGTGATGAGCACGACGATGAGCACCGTGAACGTCAGAACCATGCCGAAGCCGTTGATCGCGCGGGCGCGCATCATCTTGGCCCGGGCGCGGGCGTCGTGCTCTTCCGCCAGCAGGCGGGTCCAGTGCTTCACCATGCCGAGCTGGCTGAGCGTGAACGAGACGAAGACGCCGACGATGTACAGCTGGATCAACCGCGTCACCTGTGCGTCGAACGCCCAGACGAGCACCATCGCCCCGGCCGCCAGCGCGATGATGCCGTTCGAGTAAGCCAGCCGGTCACCACGGGTGTGCAGCTGGCGCGGCAGGAATCCGTCGCGGGCCAGGATCGAGCCGAGCACCGGGAAGCCGTTGAACGCCGTGTTCGCGGCCAGCGCCAGGATCAGCCCGGTCACCGCGGCAACGAAGTAGAAGGCCAGCGGGAACCCGGCGAAGATGGCATGGGCCAGCTGCCCGATCACCGGGTCCTGCACGTAGTCGGCGCCCACCGGCACCCCGGCGTGGCTGAGCTGCAGCGCTGGGTTATCCACGAAGTGGATGTGGGTGATGCGGCTCAGCACGACGATGCCCATCATCATCACCGTCGAGAGCAAGCCGAGCCAGAGGAGAGTCGTCGCCGCGTTCTTGCTCTTGGGCTTACGGAAGTTCGGCACGCCGTTGCTGATGGCCTCCACCCCGGTCAGCGCCGCACAACCGGAGGCGAACGCGCGCAGCACCAAGAACCCGCCCGCGAGCCCCATCAGCCCCGTCTCGAAGCCGGACTGGGGCGCGACGTCGAGAACCGAGCTCGCCGCCATCGGCAGGTTGCCGAGCGCGAGTCGGCTGAAACCGACCACGATCATCACGCCGATCGCGATCACGAACAGGTAGGTGGGGGTAGCAAAGGCGGTGCCCGACTCGCGCACTCCCCGAAGGTTCATCACGGCCAGGATGACGATGAGGGCGATCGCGAAGGCCGCCTCGTGACCGCGGAGGGACGGAATAGCGGCCGCCGCAAACCGCGCGCCCTGCGAGATCGAGACCGCGACAGTCAGCACGTAGTCCACCATCAGCGCGCTCGCGACGGTCAGCCCGGCGCGCGGCCCGAGATTCTCCGTCGCGACCGCGTAGCCCCCACCTCCCGACGGATAGGCGTGCACGTTCTGCCGGTACGAGGCCACCACGGTGCCCAGCACGAGCACGACGCCCAGTCCGACCCACGGCGACACGACTGCTGCGCTCAACCCGGCGATCGACAGGGTGAGCAGGATCTCGTCCGGTGCGTACGCGACCGAGGACATCGCGTCCGAGCCGAACACAGGCAGCGCGATGCGCTTCGAGAGCAGCGTCTGCCCCAAGCGGTCGCTCCGGACTGGTCGCCCGACGAGCAACCGCTTGATGGCGCCTGAGATGTCCGACACAGGGGCTCATGCTAGACACATTGAGCGGACGACGGCGCCCGGGACCACGCCGCGCTGGTCCGGTTCCGTGCGCGCATGCGCGGGGTATAGCGTGATCCGTCGTGCACTTCGTGATCATGGGATGCGGCCGCTCCGGTGCCACCCTCGCGCAGATCCTTGAGGACCAGGGCCACTCCGTCGCGATCATCGACCAGAACCCCGATGCGTTCCGGCGGCTGGACTCGGAGTTCACCGGGAAGCGCGTGACCGGGATCGGCTTCGACCGGGAGACGCTGCAGCAAGCCGGGATCGACGACGCCTACGGTTTCGCCGCGGTGTCCGACGGCGACAACTCGAACATCATCGCTGCGCGCGTCGTGCGCGAGACCTTCGGTGTCTCGAACGTCGTGGCGCGGATCTACGACCCGGGCCGCGCGGAGATCTACCAGCGTCTCGGCATCCCGACGGTGGCCACCGTGCGGTGGACGGCGGACCAGGTGCTTCGGCGTCTGCTTCCCGCGGGCATGACGGACGACTTCCGTGACTCCTCCGGCAAGGTCGCCCTCACCCAGGTCCACGTCCACGCGGCGTGGATCGGTCGGCCGATCCACGCGATCGAGGAGGCAGTCGAGGCCCGGGTCGCGTTCCTGACCAGGCTCGGCGAGGGGATCGTGCCTGGCCCGGACACGGTGCTGCAGGAGCACGACCTGGTGCACGTGCTGATGCTCGCCGAGGCCGCGCCCGCGGTCGAACGGATCCTCACCAGCCCACCGGTGGTGGTGTGATGCGCGTCGTCATCGCCGGAGCCGGATCCGTCGGCCGTTCGATCGCCCGCGAGCTCCTCGGGAACGGGCACTCGGTCACTCTCATCGACCGTCAGCCGGCCGCCATGCGCGTCGCCCAGGTCGCCGACGCCGAGTGGCTCCTCGCCGACGCGTGCGAGCTCGTCTCGCTCGCCGAGGCACACGTCGAGGAGTGCGACGTCGTCGTCGCGGCCACCGGGGACGACAAGGCCAACCTCGTCATCACCTTGCTCGCCAAGACGGAGTTCGGCGTGCCCCGAACCGTCGCGCGGGTCAACAACCCCAAGAACGAGTGGATGTTCGACGAGGCGTGGGGCGTCGATGTCGCCGTGTCGACACCTCGGAGCATGACCGCCATGATCGAGGAAGCGGTCGCGATCGGGGACCTGGTCCGGATCTTCACGTTCCATCAGTCCGGCGCCGACATCTTCGAGATGACGCTCCCGAGCGAGTCGCCGCTCAGCGGGACCCGGGTCGGTCAGGTGGAGTGGCCCCCGGACACGGTCCTGGCGTGCATCGTCCGGGGCAACCGGCCGATCGCCCCGTCGGTAGACGACACGATCGAGGGCGGCGACGAGCTGCTGTTCGTCACGGGAACTGAGGCGGACGCGGAACTGCTGGAGCGGCTCTTGCGTTCCGGACCAGGAGCCACGTCAACCACAGCGTGAGGGCCCAGAGCGGGACCCCCAGGGCCAGATGGGTCGCACCGAGCCATCCGACGTCCGCCCGGAAGTACAAGGGGAGCTTCACCGCGAGTCTCAGGGCGAACATCGTCGCCCACAGCCACGTCGCCCACTGGAACAACCGGACCAGCGCACGATCGGCGCGCCAGACCGTGGACTGGTCCCGGATGAGTCCGACGGCGATCCCGACCAGCGGCCAACGGACCGCGATCGAGACGACGCACGCGACCAGGTACGCGCCGTTGGTCCACAGCGACCACGCGTAGAAGTTCTCGGCCTGTCCGGACCGCCACGCCCAGATCGCGCTGATCGCGATGCCCACGATCCCGGACAGGCTCTGGGTCGGTTGGCCCCGCTGCACCAGGCGCAGCGCGACAGCGGCGAGGGCCACCGCGGTGGACGCGACCAGCGCTGCCCCGAGCGACGTCGATGCCAGGTAGACGACCACGAACACCAGGCCCGGGATGACCGACTCGGCCAGCCCCCGCTTGCCACCGATCGCATCCTCGAGCGAGAAGTCCTCGCCCAGGATGGCGCTGATCCCGCGACTCGGCGGCGGCGCCTCACTCACCGGCACGCGGCTTGAGCTCGTAGCGCGGGTTGAACATCGTCGGGCGCCCGTGCGCCATGCAGACGAACCCGCTGACCCGGAGCCGGCGACCCGGTTCGATCCCGGCGATCTCCCGACGTCCGAGCCACACGAGGTCGAGCGTTCCCGATCCGTCGAACAGGGCGGCTTCGAGCGCCAGCACACCTTGTCGGGGCCGCAAGGTGACGCTGTGCAGCACGCCCGAGACCACCGCGGGCCGCCGCTCGACCAGATCGGCGACCTCGGTCGTGCCTTGCCGCCTGGTCTCCGCGCGCTCCTCGACGGCTTCGATCTCGGCGCGCGAGGAGAACAGGGAACCGATGCGCTCACGCAATCGGTCGAGCGGCCGCGACGTGTCGTCAGCGGGCATGTGCACCACGGGAGCTGCCGGGTCGGGCGTCATCGGATCTCCGTGATCTCGGGACCCCGCGTGTGGATCTCATCGGCCGGACCTGGGACGGGGGTCTCCGCGGGGGTCTGACCCGGGAGGCGCAGGTCGAGGAGGTCTCGCGGCGCGCGCGGATCGTTGCCGCGCACCACGACGACGTCCGCGAAGACACCCTCCAGCTCGTCCGCCGCGACGGGGTCGACGGCCGCTTGTCCGGTCAGGACTCCGCGCAGGAACCACCGCGGCCCGTCGTGACCGATAAATCGCGCCGGACGATGAGCGGTGCGGCCCTCCGCCGTGCGAACGGGCAAGCGGGCGAGCAGCTCGCGCCCGAAGGGACCCGGAAGGTCATCGACGGTTCCGCCCTGCTTGGTCACCGAGGCCGCGATCTCCGCGCGGATCTCGTCCCAGATCCCTTCGCGCCGCGGTGCGGCGAAGACCTGGACCTGCAGGTTCGAGCCGTGCAGGCCGATGGCGGCCGCCGTCACCCGCTGGCTCTCCTGATCGAGCTCCATCCGAAGCTCCATGCCGTCGCGGGCCGGCAACCACAGTGCCCCGAGGTCGATCCGGGTGCCGGGTTCCGGTACGTCGGCCGAGTCCCACGGACCGCGGGCCGACCCGCTCGCGCCGGGCTCTTCCTCGTCTTCGTCCTGATCCTCGGGATCGGCCTGTTCGACCGGTTCGGCGTCGAGCGGCTGCGCGTCATCGGCGCCGACTTCGTCGTCTTCGCTGCGGCGTCCTCGCCGGAACAGACTCACCTCTGGTGTCCTCTCGCTGTGTGTGCCCGAGCCGAGCCCGGGCCCATCCTGCGCGTTCGCCCGCGGGAAGTCACGACGAACGCCATCCACCGCTCGACCCGAAGCCGCCCTCGCCTCGGTCGGAGCCGGGTAGCCGCTCGGCGAGCACGAACCGCACCCGCTCGACCTGCTGGACCACGAGCTGTGCAATCCGGTCACCCCGGCGCAACATCAGGGTCCGCTCGGGGTCCGTGTTCAACAGTGTGACGCTGATCTCGCCGCGATACCCCGCGTCCACCGTTCCGGGCGCATTAAGGATCGTGAGCCCGTGCCTGGCCGCGAGCCCGGACCGCGGGTGCACGAAGGCCGCGTAGCCATCCGGCAGCGCGATCGCGACGCCGGTCGGCACGGTGGCGCGAGCGTGCGGCGGGATCTCCACATCGACCCGAGTCACCAGGTCCGCCCCCGCGTCGCCGGGGTGGGCGTAGGCGGGAATCGGAAGCCCGGCGTCCAAGAGCTGGATGAGGACCTCGCAACCGAAGCCTGAAGATTCACCGTCGCGGTCAGAGTCAGTCACGGCCCACGACTCTAGCCCGGTCGGGACCTGGCATGCTGGCCACATGACGGATGAGTCGTCGCCCCGCAGCTCGACGTATCGCGAGCGCCTGTCGCTGGGCGCCGTCGGCTGGCTGACTGCGGTCGGCGCCGGAGTCGTCACGCTGCTCGCGTTCGTCCCGGTGAACCGCGTGCTCGCCGTGACGACGGGTGCGGTCGTGCTGGCCATCAGCCTCACCGTCGCGATCGCGACCGCTCCGGTGGTCGAGGTTGATGCGGGTGAGCTCCGTGCGGGACGCGCACACATCCCGGTCTCGCTGCTCGGTACGGGTGTTGAGCTCGAGCCCGACGCTCGACGGGCCGCTCTTGGCCGGGACCTCGACGCTCGCGCCTACGTCTGCCTGCGTGCGTGGATCCCGGCCATGGTTCGCTGGGACGTGAACGACACCGCGGACGCCACTCCGTACTGGCTCGTTTCGACGCGCCGACCCCGCGAGCTGCGCGCCGCGGTGACCGCGGCCCAGCGCCTGAAGGTCTAGGCGGCGCACTCCGAGCACACCGGCTGCCCGTCCTTGACGTAGGCGAGCTGGCTGCGGTGATGCACGAGGAAACAGCTCACGCAGGTGAACTCATCCGCCTGTCGCGGAAGTACCCGCACCGAGAGCTCTTCGCCCGAGAGGTCGGCACCGGGCAGCTCGAAGCCCTCGGCGGCTTCGGTCTCGTCCTCGTCGACAACGCCCGAGGACTTGTCCGACCGACGCGCCTTGAGCTCCTCGAGCGAGTCCTCGCTGAGGTCCTCTTCCGTCTTGCGCGGTGCGTCGTAGTCAGTTGCCATCTGCAGGTTCTCTCCGGTTCCGTGGTGCGCTCGTCGCGATACGCGTGCTCAATGCATGGGCACCCGGGTTTGTTCCCACGAGGCGATGGGGATTGTGCACCATTCCGAGCGAAAGTGCAGCCTCAGCCCTGCGTGTCGGGCGCGTCGCGGTCCGCGTCGAGCTCGAGAAGCAGTCCGCGGAGCGCCTCGACCCCCTCCTTCGGGCCCGCGATCGCGAGCTCCTCACCTGGCCGATCGCTGCGCAGTCCGACGACGGTAGCACCCGCCGCCGTGGCGATCAGGGCTCCCGCGGCCATGTCCCAGGGCTTGAGCCCGCGCTCGAAGTAGAGGTCGAGCCGACCCTCCGCCACGGCGCACAGGTCCAATGCCGACGAGCCCAGCCGTCGGATGTCGCGGAACTGCGGCAACAGGTGGGCGATGACCTCGGCCTGCACGATTCGACGGTTGCGCGTGTAGCCGAAGCCGGTGCCCAGCAAGGACATCGCGAGTGGTCGTGGCTCGTTGGCTCGGATGGCTTGCCCGTCGCGGAACGCGCCGAGCCCCGCGCCTCCCGTGTAGGTCGCGCCGAGCGCCGGCGCGTGCACGCAACCGGCGAGAGCCGTCCAGGTCGCCGGATCCGGCGGACCGGCGACCGCAGCTACCGAGACCGCATAGTTGGGGATGCCGTACAGGTAGTTCACGGTCCCGTCGATCGGGTCGACCACCCAGGTGATGTCCGAGGTGCCGGCACTCGTGCCTTGCTCCTCACCGAGGACCCCGTCGAGCGGGCGAAGCTCGGCCAGCATGTCGCGGAGCAGCCGCTCCGACGCCGTGTCCATCGCGGTGACCACATCGACAGGGCTCGACTTCGTGGCCGCAACCCGCACGGTCGAGCGACGCCCGTCGAGGATGAGCGCACCGGCCGCTCGCGCGAGGCGCTCGGCGATGGTCATGAGCTCGGCGATGGCGGCCGGCGTCGGAAGGGTTGCGGCGGTGGCAGTGGTCATGCCAACATCCTGCCCGACTCCGGACCGGCCCGGTGCTGCCCGACGGCACACCGAGCGGGTTCCACGCTCTCGGTCGATCGAGGTGGCACGCTCGTCATTGACGATCCCGGGAGGGCACATGGGTGAGCTGGAACTGGTCGGCCTGCACGAAGACGGCGAGCACCTCGTGCTGTCGGCGGCCGACGGTCAGAAGTATCGCCTTCGCATCGACGAGCCGCTCCGCGCTGCCGTGCGTCGCGACCGGCCTCAGCTGGAGAAGCTCCGCGTCGAGCAGGCCGGCGCCCTGCCGCCACGCGAGATCCAGGCCCGGATCCGGGCCGGAGCGACAGCACAGACCCTTGCCGACGAGACCGGGCTACCGATCGAGCACGTGCGCCGCTTCGAGGGCGCGGTGCTCGACGAGCGCGCATTCGTCGCCCGCCAGGCCAGGAGCACCCGGATCGGACGCGAATCGAGCTCGCCCACTCTCGGTGACCTGGTCACGGACCGGTTGGGAGCCCGGGGGGTCGACCTCGAGACGCTGACCTGGGACACCTACCGGATCGGGAACGTGCCGTGGACCGTCATCGCCAAGTTCGAGGTCGGCGAGGAGTCCCGCGAGGCGCACTGGAGCTTCGATCCCCAAGGTCAGGCCCTGCACGCTCTGGAGGACGAGGCGCGCTGGCTCTCAGAGACGGAGATCATCGACGAACCGATCCCCCGCCGCCACCTCGCCGCGGTACGCGACATGGTCTACGACGTCGAGGCCGACGGAGCGATCCGACCCGTGCTGGCGGCGGTCGACACCGCGAGCCAGAAGCCACCCGAGCCGGCCAAGCCCGACGACGCCACCGCGAGCCTGTTGGCCGACCTGAGCGGGAAACGCGGCGTCCGCCAGCCCGTGATCGCGCCTGACGATGACGATGACGACGACTTCGAGGGCTTCGGTCCTCAGCAGCTGTTCGACATCGATTCGTCCGATCACCCCGGCTTCGGCGAGCCGCCCGCGGCGCACCCGGCCCATTCCCGGCCGGAAGACGCGCTCGACGCGACCGTTCTCCCGTTGCGCTCTCCCATCCCGTCGTCCGAGCCCCTGGTCAGCTCTCCGAACGCGGCTGAATCCGGGCCCAAACCGGTACACCGGGCAGCCCGCAAGCAGCGCGCAAGCATGCCGAGCTGGGACGAGATCGTGTTCGGCGCGAAACCGGAGTAGCCCCGCCCAGGTGTCAGGTGTCAGGTGTCAGGCGTCAGGCGTCAGGCGGGTAGCGGTCGCGGCAGCGGGCAGGCGTCGACGGTCGACGGCCCCTCGCCCGCCGCGGATGCGGTGGCGCGGGCAGCCGCGGAGGTCATCCGGCGCATGTGGTGCCGGCGGCACAGCACCTCGTACCCGACCGCCGTGGAGTCCACGCCGGTGTCCCCCACCATCACCTGCTCCCCCTCGACGACCATCACACCGCGGATGGTGCGGGCGTTGTGGGTGGCGCGCGCGCCGCACCAGCACAGCGACTGCACCTGGAGGACCTCGACCCGGTCGGCGAGCTCGATGAGACGCGCGGTTCCGGGGAAGAGGCGGGTGCGGAAGTCCGCGGTGATCCCGAAGGCGAAGACGTCCACGTCGAGCTCGTCGACCAGTCGGGCGAACTGCTCGATCTGCTCGGGCGAGTAGAACTGGGCCTCGTCGCAGACGAGGTAGTCGACCCGCGCGCCGCGGGACCGGCGGTCCAGCACCTCGGTCCAGAAATCCGTCTCATCGGTGACTTCGTGCGCTAGCACCTCAAGGCCCAGCCGCGACGAGAGCCGGTCGCGACCGGCCCGGTCCTGCCGGGTGAAGATCAGTCCGACCCGACCACGCGCAGCGTGGTTGTGGTCCAACTGCAGTGCAAGCGTCGACTTGCCGCAGTCCATCGTTCCGCAGAAGAACACCATCTCGGCCACGGCGATACCCTAACCAGCGACCAGCAGCGGGACGCGCATCTCACCGGGCGTCAGCGAGCCGTGCAACCCGATGAGCGCACGCGAGGCCGCACTCTGCGTCCTCGAGTCGACCACCGCGGCAGCGCCTGTCATCGCCACGACCACATCGCCGATGATCGGTCGCACGTGCTCCGCGACCGGCCCGAACAGACCGAGGCCGATCGCCTCCTCGCGGAGCAGCACGATTGCGTCGCCTGCCAGCTCGTCGGTCCACCGTCGCGCGACCGCTTCGGTTTCTCCCGGGGCGCAGTGCAGGTGCATCGCGCGCGGCTCCCCCGCGACGAGCTCGACACCGGGGCGCAGTACCCGGCTCGTGGCGACGTCACGGTGCGCGGCTGGATCCACGTCCACCATGCCGTGATCGGCAGTCACGAGAAGCAGCGTCCCGGCCGGCAGCTCGCGTCGCAGCCGGGCCAGCTCGGCGTCGAGACCGACCAGCGCGTCGGCCCATTGCGGCGACCCCCAGCCGTGGTGGTGACCGATCTTGTCCGAGTCTCCCCAGTAGAGGTAGACGAACCCGGGCGAGCGAAGGGCCCGGACCGCGGTGTCGACCCGTTGGCCCAGGGTCTCCGCGCCGACGTAGGTCCCACCTCGGAGCGCCGCCTCGGTCAGACCGGAGTGGGCGAACCGGCTCGGCCCGGTCGCGGTGACCGTCACGCCCTCGTCGACCAGCTCGTGCAGCAAGCGCGGTTCGCGCTGCCACCGGTCCGTCGGTGTGAGGCCCTCCCATGAGACCAGGTTGACGAGAGCACCGGTCGCCGGGTTTCGCGCGGTGTAGCCGACGAGAGCCGTCTGGCCGGCACCGCAACCGGTGCCGAACAGGCCGATCGATGCGGCCGTTGTCGACGGGAACCCCGCGACCAGGGCGCGGGCCGACGGAAGCAGACCCCGCATGAATGGCGCACGCCCGGCGCGCTCCTCCAGCAGCTGATGGCCCAGGCCATCGACCAGGACCACGCAGACGCGTTCCGCTCGCGGCAGCCCGAGCTGCGCGCGGCGGGTCGCACCGTCGATCCCCGCCACCGACATCCGCACGCCGAGTGCGTCCGCACAGGCGGGCAGGATCGCGCCGAGACCCAGCCCCTCGTAGCTCGGCGCGACCAGCCCGAGCGGCGCCAGGTCCGTCATCTAGTGCCCACCGTCGCGGCGGACAGGGCGACGGCGAAGGCGGTCGCGCTGCGGACTGCATCAAGGCCCTCCGCCTGCGCGCTCACCCGCACCATGATGTCGTTGGGCGCGATGCTGCCGGTCAGACCGTGGTCGGCCTCGCACGCCGGGTCGCCGCAGCTGGCCGGCTCGAGGTCCACGTGGGACACGGCGCCCCAGCCGATGCCGAGGCTGACTTCGCTGCGCGGACCGCCGATCAGGTGCCGCTCCGGGTCCTCGACCACGTGCGTGAGCATGACGGAGCGGATCAGGCGTACGGCGACCGCCTCCGTGGTCGCGGCGGCAGTCGTCGCGGGGTTCTCCCGGTCAGGCCCGTGATCGTCCACATGGGCCACGACAAGCCTGGTCGCCGTGAGGGCGAGAACCGTGACGTGACGCCGGACGGCTTCCTCGTCGAACGTCGTCTCAGGGTGGACCAAGAAAGCGGTCACCGGTTCGCCGGCGAGCGCGACGTCCATGACGTCGGCGACCAGTTCCGGGTAGTAGCCCGCTCGCCGCAGCTCATCGTTCAGTTCGGGTGTCGTTCCTCGCACCTGGTCAGTCTCCCATCTCGCGCCGCGGACCGTTGAATGCGTCCGCGAACGGCGCTCCGCGGCACGTCCCACGGCCGGTCCGCCGCCGTGTGGCGTGCCTGGCACCAATCGCCTCGAGAACCGGCGAGAATGGGTGCGCCCGCACCCGACCCCGGGCCGCCGGTACCGATCGACCTTGGAGCTCCAGCCCTCATGGCGCGACAAAAGACGCCCGCCCCCGAAGCCGGGGACATCGCCGAGACGATCGTCGACATCGACGTCTCCCGCGAGATGGAGGGGTCGTTCCTCGAGTACGCGTACTCGGTCATCTACGCCCGCGCGCTGCCCGATGCCCGCGACGGCCTGAAGCCCGTGCAGCGCCGCATCCTCTATCAGATGGCCGACATGGGCCTGCGCCCGGACCGCGGCCACGTGAAGTCCGCGCGCGTCGTCGGCGAGGTGATGGGCAAGCTGCACCCGCACGGGGACCAGGCCATCTACGACGCGCTCGTGCGCCTTGCTCAACCCTTCTCGTTGCGGCTGCCGCTGGTCGACGGCCACGGCAACTTCGGTTCGCTCGACGACGGTCCGGCGGCCGCGCGGTACACCGAGGCGCGGCTGGCGGCATCGGCGATGACCATGACGGCCGGGCTCGACGAGGACGTCGTGGACTTCGTCCCGAACTACGACAACAAACTCACCCAGCCCGAGGTGCTGCCGGCCGCCATCCCGAACCTGCTCGTCAACGGCACGACCGGGATCGCGGTCGGGATGGCCACGAACATGGCGCCGCACAACCTGATCGAGGTGATCAGCGCGGCCCGCCACCTGCTGGCGAACCCGAAGGCGACCCTCGAGGACCTGATGCGGTTCGTCCCGGGACCGGACCTGCCGACCGGCGGGAAGATCGTCGGCCTGGACGGCATCCGGGACGCCTACCGCACTGGCCGCGGCTCGTTCCGCACCCGCGCGAGCGCGCGGATCGAGAACGTCAGCTCGCGCCGGACCGGCATCGTCATCACCGAGCTGCCCTACCTCGTCGGCCCGGAGAAGGTGATCGAGAAGATCAAGGAGGGGGTGCAGTCCAAGAAGTTGTCCGGCATCTCCGCGGTCACAGATCTGACGGATCGCGCGCACGGGCTGCGGCTCGTCGTCGAGATCAAGAACGGCTTCAACGCCGAGGCCGTTCTCGAGCAGCTCTACCGCCACACCCCGCTCGAGGAGTCGTTCGGGATCAACAACGTCGCGCTCGTCGACGGGGAGCCGCGCACCCTGGGGCTGCGCGAGCTGCTCCAGGTCTGGGTGGACCACCGGCTCACGGTGACCCGGCGCCGCAGCCAGTACCGGCTCACCCGCCGCACGGAACGACTGCACCTGGTCGACGGCCTGCTCCTGGCGATCGTCGACATCGACGAGGTCATCCAGCTGATCCGCTCTTCGGACGACGCGGACACCGCGCGCATCCGACTCATCGAGGTGTTCGACCTCAGCCAGGTCCAAGCCGAGTACATCCTCGAGCTGCGGCTGCGACGCCTGACGAAGTTCTCCCGGATCGAGCTCGAGAAGGAGCAGGACGACCTCCGGCGCGAGATCACGGCGCTCCAGGAGATCCTCGGCGACGAGGCGCGACTGCGGGCCGTCGTGACCGCGGAGATGGCCGAGGTCGCGCAACAGTTCGGCACCCCGCGGCGCACCATCCTGCTCGAGTCGGCGGGCGCCGCGGCCGTCACTCCGGCGGTGACGCCGTTGGAGGTCGAGGACACGCCGTGCTGGGCACTGCTGTCCGCCACCGGGCTGCTGGCCCGGACCGCCGAGGAGGGCGGCCCCGACCGGATCGAGCGCCGTGCCTCGCACGACGTGCTGCGCACCGCGGTCCGCACGACCGCGCGCGGCGAAGTCGCGGCGGTGACGTCCAAGGGGCGGATGATCCGCATCGCGGTGCTCGACCTTCCCGCACTGCCGCCCACGAACGGCGCTCCGAGCCTGTCCGGTGGGGTCCCCGTCACCGAGGTCTGCCTGCTGGAACCCAGTGAGTCGGTCCTCGCCCTCGCCTCGCTCGCGCCCGACGCGGCACCGCTCACTCTCGGTACCGCCCAGGGCGTGGTGAAACGGGTCACGGCGGACTACCCCGGGAATCGCGACGGATGGGACGTCATTGCGCTCAAGCCCGGGGACAGCGTCGTCGGCGCCGGTGCGGCCACCGACGACGACGAGCTGGTGTTCGTCACGAGCGATGCCCAGCTGCTGCACTTCCCGGCGGCGGTGGTGCGACCACAGGGCCGCGCGGCCGGCGGGATGGCGGGCATCAAGCTCGGAGCCGGCGTGGAGACCATCGCGTTCGGGGTCGTCACCGACCTCGCCGATGCGCTCGTGGTGACCATTGCCGGGACCTCGGGCGCCCTGCCGGGAACCCAGGCCGGGAGTGCCAAAGTCACGCCGCTCGGGCTGTATCCGGCCAAGGGTCGGGGCACCGGAGGGGTCCGCGCGCACCGCTTCGTCCGCGGTGAGGACACCCTGCTGCTCGCGTGGGTGGGCGCCGCGCCGGCGCACGCGACCGGCGCGGCCGGGCAGCCGATGCCGTTGCCCGATCCGGACCAGCGTCGCGACGGATCCGGGGTCCCCCTGGCAGCGCCGGTGCACGCCGTCGGCTGAACCGCTCGCCCCCGACTGCGGCTCCGATGGCGGCCGTTCTCTCGCGTGCAGACGGTGCAGACGGTGCAGCGGTGCAGCGGTGCAGACGATTCGCCAGATCTGAGCCGGTTGCGACGTTACGCTGCGGTAACACACCGCTGCGAGGATTCAGCGCTACCAGGCATCGTCCGGCCGCGTCCGCGGCGCGACGGTACCGCGTCGATCTCAGAAGGGTTACCCGTGAAGACTCGAACCACACGCCTCGGGCTCGCAGTCGCTGCCATCGCCGTCACTGCGTTGACGCTGGCCGCCTGCGGCTCCGGCCGCACCAGCACACCCGCCGCATCGAAGAGCGGCGGCGGCAGCATCATCGTCGGCACCACCGACAAGGTCACGACGCTCGACCCCGCCGGCTCCTACGACAACGGCTCGTTCCACGTCCAGACCCAGGTCTTCTCGTTCCTGATGTCCTTCGAGCCCGGTGGTGCGGTGCTCGCTCCCGACGCCGCCAAGAGCTGCTCGTTCACGAGCGACGTCGTCTACACCTGCATCCTCAAGGACGGCCTGAAGTTCGCGAACGGCAACCCGCTGACTGCCGCGAGCGTGAAGTACAGCTTCGAACGCCAGCTCAAGATCAACGACCCGAACGGACCCGCCTCGTTGCTCGCCAACCTGGGCTCGGTCGCGGTCGTGAACCCCACGACGGTCGCGTTCACGTTGACGGCTGCGAACGACCAGACGTTCCCGCAGGTGCTCGCGTCGCCCGTCGGCCCGATCGTCGACGAGGCCTCCTTCCCCGCCGACAAGCTGCTCGACGACAACGCGATCGTCACTGCAAAGGCGACCTCCGGGCCGTACACGATCGCGAGCTACAACAAGAACACGCTGGTCGAGTTCAAGCCGTACGCCGGCTACCAGGGCGTCCAGGGCTCGGTGCAGAACGCCGGCGTGACGCTCAAGTACTACGCCGACTCGAACAACCTCAAGCTCGACATCGCGAGCGCCGCGATCGACATCGCGACTCGCAGCCTGAGCCCGACCGACATCGAGAGCCTGGGCAAGACCAAGGGCGTCAAGGTCGTCACCGGTCCTGGCGGTGAGATCCGCTACGTCGTCTTCAACCTGAACACGATGCCGGGTGACAACGCGGACCAGAAGCTCGCGATCCGCAAGGCCTTCGCGCTCCTCGTCGACCGCTCGGAGCTCTCCACGCAGGTCTACAAGGGCACCTACACGCCGTTGTATTCGTACGTCCCCGAGGGCCTGCCGGGCGCAGCCAAGCCGTTCTCGGACCTGTACGGCACCAAGCCCGACCTGGCCGCGGCCACCAAGGCGCTGTCCGACGCCGGCGTGAGCACCCCGGTGACGCTGCACCTGCAGTACAACCCTGACCACTACGGCTCGTCCTCGGACCAGGAGTACAACGCCGTCAAGCGCCAGCTCGAGGCGAGCGGGCTGTTCAAGATCGAGCTGCAGGCGACCGAATGGGTCACCTACGCCAAGGAGCGCAGCGCGGACGCCTACCCGGCCTACCAGCTCGGTTGGTTCCCGGACTTCTCCGACGCCGACAACTATCTGACGCCGTTCTTCGACAAGGACAACTTCCTGCACAGCCACTTCGAGAACGCCGACATCAGCGCACTGCTCGAGTCCGAGCGCACCGACGGCAACCCAACCACCCGGGCTGCCACGATCCAGAAGATCCAGACCGAGCTCGCGTCGAAGTACATACCGACCGTGCCGCTCCTCCAAGGGGCGCAGGTGGCGGTCGCGGTCGACGCCGTCTCGGGCGTGGAGAAGACGCTCAACGCGTCCTTCCAGTTCCGGTACTCGGTGCTGAGCAAGGGCTGACGCAGCATCGTTGGGGGGTCACCGAGAGGTGGCCCCCCAACGGCGTGATCGGTACGTTCCCCCAGGAATGAACGGAAGTCATGGCCGTCCGGATCCTCCCGCGCAGCCCGTTGCTGCGATACCTCGCGGTGCGCCTCGCACTGATCGTCCCCACGGTCCTCATCCTCGTCACGGTGGTCTTCTTCTTCATGCGGGTCGTCGGCGACCCGATCACGGCCGCGCTCGGTGGTCGGCTGTCCCCTGACCAGCTCGCAGCTCGTCGTACTGCCGCGGGCTTCGACCGGCCCATCCTCAACCAGTACCTCGAGTACCTCGGCCGACTCCTGCACGGTGACTTCGGCACCGCCCTGACGGACCGCCGACAGATCAGCGAGGTGCTGGTCACGAACGGCGCCGCGACCCTTGAGCTGACCTTCTGGGCGCTGATCGTGGCGTTTGCCGTCGGCGTCCCGCTCGGGCGGCTGGCGGCCCGCTACCGCGACCGGATCGGTGACGTGAGCATCCGGGTGTTCGCGATCCTGGTCTACGCCGCGCCGGTGTTCTTCCTCGGCCTGCTGCTCAAGCTGCTGTTCTCGTCGACGCTCGGCTGGCTGCCGGCGTCGGGCCGGGCCGCTCCCGCGGTCGCCCTCGAGCTGCAGCACGTCACCCCCAGAACCAACATCATGATCGTCGACGCCATCCTGTACGGCGACACCGGCTACGTCTTCGACGTCCTGCGTCACGCGATCATGCCCGCCCTGGCGCTCGGCCTGCTGACGGCCGGCGTCTTCATCCGGCTGATCCGGATCAACCTGCTCGAGACGATGCGCACCGACTACGTCATGGCCGCACGGGCCCGCGGCGTGTCCGAGGCGAAGGTCGTGCGCAAGCACGCCTTCCGCAATGCGCTGGTACCGATCGTCACGGTGATGGGGATGCAGATCGCGATGATGCTCGGCGGCGCCATCCTCACCGAGACGACCTTCGAGTGGCAGGGCCTCGGGTACATGCTCACGCACTACCTTTTGGCCCGTGACTTCGTCGCCGTCCAGGGCATCGTCACGGCGATCGCCGTCGTGGTGGCCGTCACGAGCTTCCTGATCGACATCATCAACGCGCTCGTCGACCCGAGGGTGAGGTACTGATGTCCGCCGTCATCTCGGCCGAGACCACCGGCCTCGAGGCGCCCCCGCCGCGCCGGCGGGGCATCCCGGGAACCGCCGTGCTCCGCCAGACCCATGGTCTGCAGCGCGGCATCCTGATCGCCGGTCTGATCATGATCGTGGTCTTCGTCCTGGTCGCGGTGCTCGCCCCGGTGATCGCGCCGTACGGCTTCAACGACGACCGCGCCCACGGCGTGATCTTCGGCACCCAGCAGGCACCCTCGGCAGCGCACTGGTTCGGCACGACCGTCGGCGGCCAGGACGTTCTCGCGCGAGTCCTGTTCGGAGCGCGGACCGCGCTCGAGGTCATCGTTCTGGCCGTCGCCCTCTCTCTCCTCGTCGGTGTCCCACTCGGCCTGATCTCGGGCTACCTCGGCGGCCGGCTCGACCGGGTCCTGGTGCTCATCACGGATGCGTTGTACGCGTTCCCGTCGCTCCTGCTCGCGATCGTCGTGTCGATCATGATCACCGGCGGACGGTCGACGCCGCTCGGCGGCATCCTGGCAGCGGCGATCTCGATCACCGTGGTGTTCGTCCCGCAGTACTTCCGCGTCGTCCGCAACGCCGCCGTGGCGGTGCGCCACGAGCCATACGTGGACTCCGCCCGGATCACCGGGGCAACACCGACCCGGATCATGTTCAAGCACGTTCTCCCGAACGTCTCACAGACCATCCCGGTGCTTGCCACGCTGAATGCCTCGGAGGCGATCCTGACCCTGGCGGGACTCGGATTCCTCGGCTTCGGCATCGAACCCTCGGCTGCGGCGGAGTGGGGGTACGACCTCAAGAAGGCGCTCTCCGACGCAACCAACGGGATCTGGTGGACGGGGATGTTCCCCGGCCTCGCCATCGTCCTGGTGGTCCTGGGGGTGACCCTGGTCGGCGAGAGCCTCAACGACGTCCTCAACCCGCTGCTGCGCACGCGTGGCGGCGGTGCGACCACCGCGGACGAGGCCGAGATCGCCGGTCTCGGCCCCAACGACAGCCCCCTCGACCCCGAGATCGCCGGTCTCGGCCCCAACGACAGCCCCCTCGACCCCGGCGGCGGCGGTCTCGACCCCGGCGGCGCGGCTCCCGGCGTGGCGGAGGAGCCAGCATGAGCGCCGACGTCGTCGCCGGGCCCGGCCAGGCGGAGCGCGCGCTCCGCCTGGACCGGCTGAGCGTGTCCTTCGCCTCCGACGCCGGGACCGTGCGGGCAGTGCGGGAAGCGGGCTTCGAGGTCCGCCCCGGCGAGATCGTGGCGGTGGTGGGCGAGTCCGGTTCCGGGAAGACCGTCACGTCGCGCGCGTTGCTCGGCCTGTTGCCGAGCACTGCGACCGTGACCGGGTCTGCCACGCTCGACGGCGAGGAGCTCACCTCGCTCCACGGTGAGGCGATGCGCCAGGTCCGCGGCCGCCGGATCGCGATGATCTTCCAGGAGCCGGCGACGTCCCTCGACCCGGTGCGGACGGTCGGCTGGCAGGTGTGCGAGGCGCTGCACGCGCACACGAAGATCGCTCGGCGCGCGGCGAAGGCTCGGGCCGTGGAGCTGTTCGAGCTCGTCGGGATCCCCGACGCCGCAAAGCGGGTCAGGTCGTACCCGCACCAGCTGTCCGGCGGCCAGAAGCAGCGGGTGATGATCGCGATCGCGATCGCGTGCGACCCCGAGATCATCGTGGCGGACGAGCCGACGACGGCACTTGACGTCACCGTGCAGGCAGCCATCCTCGACCTGCTCCGGGACCTCCGCGACCGGCTCGGCACGGCGATCGTCCTGATCACGCACAACATGGGCGTGGTGGCGGACCTCGCCGATCGGGTGGTGGTGATGTACCAGGGCCGGGTCGTGGAGGAGGCGCCGGTGGCGCAGCTGTTCGCGGCGCCCGCCCACCCGTATACCCGTCGCTTGCTCGCCGCGGTGCCGCACCTGGGTCAAGGGCGGAGCGCCGAGGTCGACGGCGCAGCCGCCGCGGAGGCCGCCGCGACGCCGTCGGCTGAGATCCACGATCGCACCGCGACCGGCCCCGTCGTCGCAGCGAGCAGCCCCGTCGGCGCTCGCTCTGCGGCGGGACCCGCGTTGGACGTGCAGAACCTCGTCGTCGACTTCCCCGGCCATCTCGGCAGCCCGAACGTGCGAGCCGTCGACGACGTGTCCTTCTCGATCGCGGCCGGCAGCGTCCTGGGGCTGGTGGGCGAGTCCGGGTCGGGGAAGACGACCGTCGGCCGGTGCGCCGTCGGGCTCGTCCCGGCCGCGCAGGGACGGATCGAGGTGTTCGGCACCGACCTGGCGCACGCATCTGCCGGCACCATGCGCGACCTGCGGCGCCGCTTCGGTTTCGTCTTCCAGGACCCGGCGTCGTCGCTGAACCCCCGCGCGAGCGTCGGAGCGTGCATCAGCGAACCACTGCGGGTCCACAAGATCGGGTCGGACGCGTCGCGCCGAGCGCGCGTCATCGAGCTGCTCGACGCGGTCGAGCTGCCTGCCGCCTACGCCGGCCGCTACCCGCACGAGCTCTCCGGCGGTCAGCGCCAGCGGGTCAGCCTCGCCCGGGCTCTCGTGCTCGGCCCCGATCTGCTGGTGGCCGACGAGCCGACGAGTGCCCTGGACGTCTCCGTCCAGGCGACAGTCCTCGACCTCTTCCGGGACCTGCAGCAGGAGATGGGCTTCGCGTGCCTCTTCATCAGCCACGACCTGGCGGTCGTGGACCTGGTGGCGCACGACGTCGCCGTCATGTGCAACGGCAAGCTCGTCGAGGTGGGAACCACCGCCGAGGTCCTGGGACATGCGCAGCACCCGTACACCCGTGCGCTCCTCGCAGCCGTCCCGGTGCCTGACCCGGCCGAGCAAGCGGTTCGGCGTGAGGCGCGGGCGCACCTTCGGGCCTGATCCTCAGGCGTCGATCCGGCTGCGGTCCAGCTTCTGCGCACCGGCAATGATGAAGTCGCGTCGCGGTCCGACGTCGGTGCCCATCAGCAGCTCGAAGACGAACTCGGCCGACGCCGCGTCCGCGAGCGTCACTCGGCGCAGAGTGCGGTGTC
>Ga0209539_1000582_pt1 | contig 20772 bp, 10 predicted proteins | sample BarGraNGADG00312_2_FD_184499 | JGI IMG/M metagenome (GOLD analysis project Ga0209539, IMG submission 184499) | Arctic peat soil microbial communities from Barrow, Alaska - Barrow Graham LP Ref core NGADG0011-312 (SPAdes) (version 2) | ecosystem: Environmental > Terrestrial > Soil > Wetlands >... | reverse complement strand
CGTGGAAGTCGTTCGGCACGTAGTCCTGTATCCGCATGGTGTACCTGCTCTCGGCCGGCACCGCCACCTTGACCGCAGGGCGAGGCCCGTCGTGAGTCGTGAAGACCACGTTGACGTTGGCCGCGGCCTTGCCGGGGTTCTGGAGCAGGATCCAGGTGTCGAACCCTCCGCCGGTCGAGCCTTCGGCGACGAACCACTTCGTTGAGCCGAGCACCTTGCTGGGGCCGACGTTGACGTAAGCGCGCGCTGAGCCGCCCGCCACAGGGTCTCCGTGCTCGTCGGTCGTCTGCGGGACCGTCATGGTGTCGGTGGTGCGCGGTGCCGTCCCTTCCTTGATGCCCTTGAAGGTGACGTTGATGATCTTGTACTTGCCGGCGTCGAGGCCTGAGCCGCCCGTGATGTCCGACCAGTGCAGCGCTCCCGTGTCGGCGCCGGAGTCCGGAGCTACGCTCGCGCCCTGGTAGCTCAGGTAGGCCTTGTTGTAGGTGTCCTGCATCGGGACCGGCGCGGTCACGTTGGTGTCGCCGGAGTTGACCACTGAGAGCTTGTAGGTGACGGTCTGCCCGACCTTGATGCGGGCAGGCTGCCCGTGCGCGAGTTCCTTGGTCACGGTTATCAGCGGGTTGGTGATCGTGAGAACGTTGTTCGTGACGGTATCGGCGACGGGCGCACCGTGCTCGTCGCTCGCCAGCGCCGCGGCCGTATCGTCGGTGTTCGGAGTCGTGCCGGCCTTGACCGCGTGGAAGTTAACCGTCACGTCGATCGCGCCCGCAACGGGAATGCCCGCCCCGGCGCTGATGTCGTTCCATGAGACGGTTCCGGCCACCGAGGTGGTCGGCGCGGGGACTGCGCCGGTAAAGGTCTCGTAGGACGGGTTGTACGTATCGGTCAGCTGCACCGGAGCGGCGACAGCCGTGTCACCGACGTTCGCCACGTGAATCGTGTAGTTGAAGTCGCTTCCCACCGGGGTGAAGTGGTCGGGGTGGTTGAGCGTCTTTGTGACGGCGATCGACGGTGCGGTCACGACCAGGTTCGAGTTCGTCTGGCTCCCCGACACGGGGTTATGGTGATCGTCCTCTGTCGAAACGGAAGCGGTGTTGTCTGTGTCGTGGGGGCTTCCGCTCTGCATGGCCTTGAAGGTGACCGTCACAGTGGCCGCCTGTCCCGGCGTGAGGCCGAGCCCTCCGGACACATCGTTCCAGAGCAGGTTGCCTTCGCTGGGATCGGTCGGCGTGATGGTCGCGCTCTGGAAGTGGAAGTACGTGCTGTTGTACGTGTCGCTCAAGGGGACGACCGGGATGGTCGTGTTCCCCGTGTTGGTCGCGACGATCGTGTAAGAGAAGTCATCTCCGACGGGGATGAACGGTATCGGGCCGTTGAGTGTCTTGGTCACCGTGATCGACGGGTGCTGCTTCACGTCGATGTCGGCGGTCGCAATGTCCTCGGAGAGGTCCGTGCCCGATCCGTCCTTGCCGAAGGCGAAGGCGGTGTTGGTCTTTGTGCCGTACGCGGCGCCCGTATTCACGGTCATGTCGAACGTGAGCACGAGCTGCTCTCCCGGGGCCAGCGTCGCGCCGAAAGCCCAGGTCCGTGTCGGGTCGGAGCCGCTCGGGTCCGCAGTGGACGAGCCGCCCCCCGGCCAGCTCGCCACCGTGCTGCCGTTGACGTAGCTGTAATCGGTGGCGGGCATCGTGTCGCGCACGCCGACGTTATTGGCGGTGGCATCACCGGAGTTCGTCACCGTGACCTGGTAGGTCACGACGTCGCCCCAGTCAGGATTCGCACCCGCGGTCACTAACTTCGCTGCGGACAGCGCAGGCGCCCTGGTGGTGACGCTCCTCGAGCCGCTGACCGGGCCGTACGTCCTTCCGTGCGGGGCGGGCTGGTCGCCGTTATAGGTTGTTATGCTGCCGGTGTTCTGGATCACCTGGCCCCGAGTGACCCCGCCGTTGACAGTCGCCTGATAAGTCAGCGTCACGGTCTCGGAAGGCGCGATCGGGCCGTGGGCAGTCTGCACGTACCACGTCAGAGCAGGGCTGCCCGCATCGTCAGCGCCGGGACCGGTTATGGACGAAGGCACGTACGCAAGGCTCGGGTCTACCTGGTCGTTGACGGTCACGTCGTATGCGCCCCAGCCGCCGTTGTTTGTGACCTGGAGGGTGTAGGTCAGTACGTCCCCGGCTGCCGGTGTCGGGTCGCTCACCGACTTCACGATCGCGAGGTCGGGCTCGCGGACCGTTACGTCGTTCGCGGCGGCGGTCCGCGTGTGGTGGCTTCCCGTGGCCGCGGCGTCGTCCCACCCGAGGTCGGCGGAGTTCGCGAACGTGTCGCCCGCGGCGACGTCGCTCCCGTCGTGGTACTGGCTGTTGACCCGCACGGTCACGGTCAACGTCAAGACCGCGGGCGCATCTGTATTGTTGGTATGGTCGCCGATGTCCCAGGTCACCGCCCACGTGCCGTTCAAGGGGTTGAGCACGGCGCCGGCCGTGCCGTCGGTGGCGACAGTGCCGGTCACGGTCAGGCCATCCTGGATCGTATCGGTCACCTGGGCGGCATAGACGGTCGTGCGAGCCGGGATCGTCACCGCTATGTTGTAGTCGAACGAGTTCCCTATCGTCGTGATGTTCCCCGTCGTGTTCTGTGTCTTGGTCATCGATGCGCTCTGAACGGTGATTGACGACCCCTTGGTGTTGGCGTCGGCCGGGTCTGTCGTGCGGTCAGTCTGGCGACCGTCAGCGCCCGGCGACGAGTTGTACGCGATAGAGGCGAGGTTCGTGAGTGTCGCGCCCGCGCCTGCATCCTGCGACGCACTGGCCGTGATGCTGACCACCAGCTTGTTGCCGCCGCCGGTCAGGATGTTGGTCTGGGAGGTGCCGTGGTCGAGGTTGACCGTCAGCGCGCCCGTGCCGCTATCCCACGTCACCCAGTAGTTCACATCCTCGGTCTGGGTTGCTCCGGCAAGCGTCACACTGGTGACAGTTGGAGTGTTGCCCCTCATCCCAACGGGCAGCGTGTCAACCAGCACGTTCTTGAACGAGGTGCCGGTGCCCGTATTGGTGACCTGGACCGTGTAGTGGACGGCCTGGTTGCCGGACACCGCTCCCGACGCGTCGTTGGTCTTGGTCAAGACCAGGTGCGGCTCGGTTGCAGTGACGACGGCGGCGCTGCCGTTGGCGCTGTGAGGACTGCCGCCCGAAGAGGCGTCGTCCCACGCGAGGTGGCCCGTGTTGGCGAACGTCGACTGGGGCGGGAGGCCCCTGACCGGCGAGTCGTCGTGGAACTTGTCCTTGATGTGAACCGCCAGTTGCAGCCGGAGCGTCTGTGTCGAGCCGGTGTTGTTCGTCCAGTTGCCTATGTCCCAGTTGATGGCGGTGGTGCCGTCCCCCTGCGGGGTCACGGTCACGGTCCCGATCGACTGCGGCGCGCCGTTCAGGAAGGTCGCGTTGGCGTCGACCGAGATACCGTCGGGGACGGTGTCGGTCACGACGGCGTGGTACGCGGTCTCGTGCGCCGGCGCGGTCCAATCGATGTTGTAGTGGAACGGCTGTCCGATGCTCGACAGGTTCCCGGCCGCGTCCTGCGACTTGGTGATCCCCGGCGAGCTCATCGTCACCGAAGAGGTCTTCGTGTTGAGGTCTGCCGGGTTCGCAGTCCGGTCGGTCTGTCTGCCGTTCGAGCCGGACCAGGAATTGTACGCGATAGAGGCGGTGTTCGTTAGAGTCGCTCCCGCGCCCGCGTCCTCCGACGGCGTCGCGGTGATGCTCACCACCAGCTTGTTGCCCGCGCCGGTCAGGATGTTGGTCTGGGAAGTGCCATGGTCGAGGTCAATCGTCAGCGCCCCGGTGCCGCTGTCCCAGGTGATCCAGTAGTTAACGTTCTCAGTGAGAGGGACCCCGGCGAGCGTAACGTTGGTCACGGTCGGGGTGTTCACCCTCATACCCGGGGGAAGCGTGTCCACGAGGATGTTCTTATAAGACGTGCCGGTGCCCGTGTTCGTGACCTGTACAGTGTAGTGGACGGCCTGGTTCCCGACGATGGGCCCGCCGGCGTCGTTGGATTTAGTGAGCGTCAACTGGGGCTCGGTTGCGGTCACGGTCGCAGCCGAGGAGTTCGCCGTGTGGTGTGTCCCTCCGGAGGTTGCGTCGTCCCACGCGAGGTTCGCAGTGTTTGCGAATGTCGACTGCGTCGGCAGGCCCCTCACCGAGGACCCGTCGTGGAACTTGTCTTTCAGGTGGACGTCGAGCGTCAGGCCGAGGATCTGGTTCGAGCCCGAGGCGTTGGTCCACGTCCCGATCGACCACGTCACGAGCGTCGTGCCGTTGCCCTGGGGTGCTACCGTGACCGAGCCGATCGCCTGCGGGCTCCCGTCCAGGAACGTCGCGTTGGCGTCCACCGACAAGCCGTCAGGGACCGTGTCGGTCATCGTGGTGTTGTACATAGAAGAGTGGGCCGGCGAAGTCACGTTCACCGTGTAGGTGTACGGCTGGCCGATATTGTGCTTGTTACCCGAGGCGTTCTGCGTCTTCGACACTGTCGCGAGCGGAACGTTGATAGTCGATGCGTCAGTGTTGTGGTCGGCAACGTTTGTGGTCGTCGGTACGTGCCTGCCGGAGCCGTTGCTCTGCGAGTTGAACTCGATCGAGGCGACGTTCCTCAAGGACGCGCCCGAACCGATGTCGTTGTCGACCCATGCCTCATACGCGATCATGACACCATTGAGGGCGCCAGGTATTATGTTGGTCTTTGATGTGCCGTGGTCGAAGTCGACAGTCAGGTGTCCAGTGCCGGCATCCCATGTGACCCAGTAGTCGACGTTCGCAGTCAGGATGATGCCGGCCAGGTCTACTTCGGTCACGATCGGTGGGGTGTTGCGCAGGCCGACGGGCACGGTGTCGACGAACTTGTTCTTGTAAGAGGTCGAAGTGCCCGTGTTGAGTATGGTGTTGAAGAAGATCACGGGGCTGCCCGCCATCACCGGCCCGCCCGCGTTGTTGGTTTTGGTGAGATCGAGATTCGGCTGGTCGACGGTCGTGTTCTGGTGCGAGCCGCTGTTGGCGTTTCGGGTCGTGGACCCGTCGCTCCAGTCGATCCTTCCCTGGTCGCCCGCGACGTTGTTGGCGAGCGTCGGGTTGCCAACCGTCGTCCACCACCACTGCCAGTTGGCCTGGATGTCGGGGTCCGGGTCGTTCCTGAGCCCGTTCACAGTGCAGGTGAACTCGAGGTAGAAGACGTAATCGCCGCTGACCCCTCCCCCCGTATTGCTGATGTCGTTGAGGTTCCACCTGAAGGTGGCGTATGGATTGCTCGAAGCATAGGTCAAGGTCGGGTCGGAACCGCCCGAGAAGCTCGCGGGCGTGGTCGGGCTGCCCGAGACAAAATGCAGGCTCGACGAGCCGTTCTTGTACTTGGCCCCGTACTGGTTGATGAAGTCGCGGATGTAGGGCCCGTAAAGGTCGGTCCCCTCCGGGACGGTGACCTGGAGCCTGTAGACGACGTCGCTGCCCAGTACCACCGGGTTCGGCCCGACTATTGTCTTAGCGATCGTGGCGGTGCGGGTCTGGATAGTGGAGCTCGCCCTGTTCTTATTGCTGGAGTCATCCCCATTGCGCACGTGCCTGCCGCCAGCCCCGTCCTCCGAGTAATACTCACAATAGGTGTTGTTGACGAGCTGTGCGCCCGAGCCTACGTTCCCGTCGACCTGGGCGGTGTACTTTATCTCGATGACCCCGGCGGCCGGGATGTTCGTGTGCGAAACGCTTCCATTGAAGTCGAACGTCAGCACGCCCGAGGAGTACGTATAGTGATAATCCCCCGGATCGGCGAGCACCGAGGCCCCAAGCTTGACCGAGACTATCGTCGGAGTGGCGGTCCTCATCCCCGCCGGCAGGGTGTCCACGACCTTGTTGTCGTACGAGGTCGTCTTCCCCGTGTTTGTCACGGTCGTCGTGTACGTGAGCGTGTCGCCGGCCCTGACGTATCCGGGCGGAGGATTGCTGTTGGTCTTTGCCATCTCGAGGTACGGCTGCCACACGTGGGTGTTCTGGTCGCTGCTGTTGGCGGTGTGCCCGCTGATGCCGTTGTTCCAGGTGAAGTTCGCGTTGTCGCGCACCAGGTTGTCGGCCTTGGGGTTGCCCACGGTGTTCGGCCAGAAGCGCCAGTTGTCGGGGCTCGCGGCGATGCCCCCCTGGCTCACGGGCCGGATCAGGCCCGACGCCAGCAGCTTGACGTCGACCTGGAAGACATAGTCGGTTGCCTGGCCGCGGTTGTCGATGTTGTTCTGCATCGTCCAGGAGAAAGTCGTGCCGGGGTCCGGCGTGTGCCACGTCACCGCCGGGTCCATGTCGTTCGGGTGCACAACGTCGCTGAACCTGGCCGGCGTCGCCGGCGTTCCGCTCACGTCTGTGAGCTGCGTGTTCCTGGTGGGCGTTGCCGCGGCGACGTACTCCATGCTGTCCTGGTAGAGGACGTCCTGGAGCTGGTTGCTCGTGTTCGCGAGGTTCCCGGCGGGAACCGTCACTGTCATCCGGTAGGTCACAACGCTCCCCGACCCGCTCCCGATCGGAACGGTGTCCGTGCCCACGATACTCTTCGCTATCGTCAGGCTTGGCAACGTGATGTTTGCATTCGCGTTCACCGGCCCGTAGTTACGGTTAGGCGTAGAACCACTCTTCTGGGCGCTATACGTGGTCGCTGAAGTGTCTGTCAGCGACGCTCCCGCGCCGGTGGTACTGTCCACCTCCGACGTGTAATCGATCGTGATGAAGTTGTCGGGTGACGGCGCCGGCAGGATCTGGGTGTTGATCGTCGTGCCGTTGTCGAAATCGATCAGGAAGACGCCGCTGGCCGGCGTGTAGGAGAGCGTGTAGTCGGTCCCCGGGACGAGAGTCGTCGCGCCGCGCTTCACGGTCACGGCCCCGCTCGATGGGTCGAAGCTCCTCATTCCGACAGGGATGGTGTCGGTCACCAGAATATTTCTTGCCGCCGCAGTCCCCGTGTTCGTAACCGTGATCCTGTAGCCGATGCTGGAACCCGCGCCAAGAGGCGTGGGCGTGCTCGTGACGGCCTTGGCCGCCGTCAGCGTCGGCTCCTTGTAGTCGATCGACGCGATGTCGCGCGCCGAGTACTGCTGCTGGTGCGAGTTCTCGCCCGACAGCTTGCCGTAGTCGTTGAAGGACTTGTTATTGGCCACGTCGGTGGAGTCCTGCACAACGACTTTGAACTCGACCTGCCACCAGCCACCCGCCGACACGTTGCCGAGCGACCACGCCAGCCCCTGGAGTGTCCCAGAGAATATGGCCTGCGGCTGGTCGGCGTACCGCGCGGTGAACTTGCCCGCGGGCGGGTCATAGTGGAAATCTCCAGTGCTCGAATACGTCATGTTCGCCGATGAGGCGACGTACTGCGTTCCTTGAGGCAACCAGTCGATCGCGTCGAGGTTGCCGAACTGCACGCCGTTCACGGTCGGGTTAGCGCCGTCTCCCGTATTGACCCGCACACGGAACCACAGCGTGTCGCCGACGGTGGCATTTACCGAATGCGAGTAAGTACCAGGGGCGCCGCCATTGTCGAGCGCGGCTTCCTTGATGATCGCCGGCTTCGGCCCGATATTTACCGTGGCTGAAGTCGCGGTCCCAGTACTGCCGGCCCGGGGTGCGTTCACGGTGTCCGCCCAGTTCGCCGTCATATCCACCGTATTCGTAACGGCGTCACCGGCCACGACCCAGGTGTGCTCCGGGTCCGGCGGCGCGGACCAGGTAGTATCGACCGTTGCGTCAAATGTGATCGACGCCTGCCCTCCGGCGGCCAGGGGCGGCAGTGTGTTCCAGATGAGGCGCGTCTGGCCCGGGCCGGGGGTGTTGTTCAAGACTGAGTCAGGCGCTCTGCTCGAGCTTCCGACCGTGTAAGTCAGCCCGTCGGGCACGACATCCGTGAGGACTATGCTGCTCGCGCCGTAATACTCCGAAGCTGTGTAGGTGAGCGAGAAATGGACAGTGGTGCCGTTGCCCGCCGTGCCAGGGTTCACGCCTTTCGCCACGGTGACGTACGCAGCGACCACCGTCGCATCGTCGCTGTCCGTGACGGGCGACCCGAGGTACGTCGCGGTAAGGTCGGCTGTGTTCTTCAACGCGGTCTTGTTGGGCACGGGCGTGCCGAGGCTCCCGGGAGCGCCGCTGTAGTCGTTGTACGGGCGGTTCGTTCCTCCGTTGTCGGTGCCGAAGTAGTCGTACCTGATGCCGGTGTTGTAGCACACTGTCCAGGTCGCGCCCGGCCCCATGTCCCCTATATTCCATGTCAGCGTCGTCTTACCGGTGGCGTTGTTCCGCGTGACGCCCGTTGGGGCCGGACCCGACGCCATGCCGAGGTATTCGATGCCATCGGGGACGATGTCATTCACCGCGACACTATTCGTGGTGTTCGTGTAGTTGTTCTGGACTACCAGCGTGTACGAATAAGGCCAGCGGCCGCCGATGCGCTCGCCGCAGCCGTTCGCCTGCTCGACGCCGGTCGACTGGTTGGCGGTCTTGGTCAGCATCTTGATCGGGACGATGTCCGAGTCGCCGCTGGCGGAGCCCTGTATCCACGTGCCTCCGCCGTCCGCCCTGGTGTTCACTTGCGCTGTCACTGCGCTGTGGATCTTGTCCCCCACCGCCCAGGTCGGGTCGGACGGCTGCACGACCATATCGATTGCGATAGCCTCGGTGGGCACCAGGTCGCGGATGTCGTCGAACTTGACCGTGAGGGCGTTTGTGCTGGGGTCGGTTGTGACCGACGTGGGTGTGACCGGGCCGTCCGTCGTGCTCGCCGAGACAAAGGTGACGGTCTTGTTCTTACCGTCGCCCCTCAGCGGGATCGAGGTCAGCGTCTGGGTGAGCGACAGGTTGAACCCGCGCTGATCTCCAGTGTTCGTCACCGTCGTCCTGATGGTCCCCTGCCCGCCGAGAAGCACCTTGCCGCCGGAGTCCAGGACAGAGAGAGCCGGCGCGGCGCTTGCGCTGCCGGAGGCAAGCAAGACTAGCATAAGGGAGAATAGAACGACGGCCGAGACGGCAGTGATGGCCTTACGGCGGTTGCCGGAACTCGAATTCGGCATGGTGGCTACTCCTGTTCGACCTCAAAACAGTTTCGTAACAGTATTCAGTTAGCCACCCAGCCAGAGACTATATAACCACAATCACTCACGCATTGACATCTCTCAACGTGAGAAACATATCAAAAGGTATGCGCCAGGCTCAAGGCAGCCTGCTGCCCTTTTTCCACGCTGCTTGCTTTCATCCTTCAGCGCGGCTCGAGAATCAGAAAGCTTCGGTCGCCGGCTCCTGGACGCCCAGGCTCTGGGACCTGGCGGCGACCACCGTCTGCCGGTACAAGAGGTTGAACGCCAGCCAGTACGGCCACTGCCCCTTGAAAGACATCCGCTTCAGGATCGACCTGTAAGAGTAGAAGTCCAGGTGCAGCTGGCGCGTGTTGGCGAACATCTGCCCGGGACCCATCTTCATCGGCTGGAACAGCGCGTGCCTGTCCCACTCGGGGTCGAGCCAGAACTCCGGCTTCATGAGGCGGTTCTCCTCGAGCAGTTGCTGGTACAACCGCGTGCCCGGATATGGCGTCAGGTTGGCGAACTGCCCGATCTGTATCTTGTTCTTCACAGCGAATTCGAGGGTGTCGGCATAGGTCTGGTCGGTGTCACCGTCGAACCCGAAGACGAACGCTCCCATCACCGGTATCTTGTACTTTTTCAGGAGCTTGAGCGCACTCGAATACTGCTCTACCCTGTTCTGGTTCTTGCCCATCTCTTTGAGGCTGTCGGACGAGAGCGTCTCGAGCCCTATGAAGAGGAACCGGCAGCCGCTCTCAGCGGCAAGAGCAACAAGCTCCTCGTCGTTCGCGATGGTCATCGAAGCCTGCGAGCCCCACGCAACCTTCATCGGGATGAGTGCCTTGAACAGCTCCTTCGCGCGGGTCGGGCTGGCCGCGATGTTGTCGTCGATGAACGCGATGACTTTCTTGCGCATGAACTTGCTCTGCCGGGTCAGCGACTCCACCTCTTCGAGCACGTTGTCGGTCTCGCGCATGCGGATCTTCTTGCCGTTGAAAGTCGTCACCGAGCAGAAGTTGCAGTGGTGCGGGCAGCCGCGGGACGTCTGGACGCTGTTGGAGGTCCAGTAGCGCCCGGGCTGGATGAGGTCGCGCCTGGGCATGCGCGGGCGCTTGAACTCGGGGTAGCCGTCCATCTTGTAGAGCGGCTCGAGGCGGCCGGCCGCGGCGTCTTCGACCACCTTCGGCCAGAGGTCCTCGGCCTCTCCCACCACCACGGAGTCCGAGTGCTGAAGCGCTTCTTCCGGAAGCATCGACGCATGGATGCCGCCCATAACTACTTTCGCGCCCTTCGCCTTGTACCGGTCGGCGATGTCGTAGGCGCGCGGGGCGGTCGCGGTCATGGATGTGATTCCGACCATGTCCGGGACGTCGGTGAAGTCTATGGACTCGACGCTCTCGTCGATGATGCGGACGTCGATGCTTTCGGGGGTATACGCCGCAAGGAACATAAGCCCGAGGGGGGCCAGGAGCCCCTTGTTGAACAGGTACGTCTCACCGTTCTTGGTGGGCGCAATGAGATGAATTTTCATACTTAACCTTTGTGAGGAATGAGACTGGAGTTGCCTTGTTGTCTCTTTATGATGTTGCCTCTTCGATGGGGTGTGCCTGGACCGGCCGCCGGCTTACGACCGCCGGACCAGCACACGTGTGTTCTAGTAGCGGTACGTAGATCGCTCCGGACGCTCCGCCCTGGGCCTGGCCTCGTTCACGTTCATGTCCCGACCCTTGAGGTCCTTTCCGTTCAGGCCCTCGATGGCTGCTTTCGCCTCGTTGGCATCGCTCATCTCGACAAAACCGAATCCCTTGGACCGACCTGTGTTGCGATCGATGATAACGTCCGCGGAATCAACGGTACCGAACTGTGCAAACGCCGACCTCAAGTCGTCATCTGTTACCGAGTAACTAAGATTCCCTGCATATATCTTCACTCTGTTACACCTCCTCTACATATAAAAATAGCCCCCGAGAGACGCTCCCGGGGACATACCTACTTCGACCTAAGAACTCTACCTCACGCGTATTGTAGCAGGTTTCAGCCGTGGTAAATACCCCTTATGTCATAACATCGCGCGCGCGAGTTTACTTGCTTGGATTGACAGAATTCGCGAGCTGCTGCAGCGACGTGATGAAGCTCGTCCCGGCCGTTATGATCGCGTCGGCTTTCTGCTGGATGCTCTGGTCGCTCGAGACGTTGCCGACCGCTTTCTTGAGATCGTTGTAAGAGGACTTCACGTTGTTGACGTCGGTCTGCTTGATCTTCTGCGCGTCGGCGACGACTTTCTGGTAGTCGCTCTGGATCTTCGTCCAGGTGCTGTTGAAGGTGGAGGCGGACTTGTACGTGTTCGGGTTCACCAACTGGGTAAGGGAGAGCTGCAGATTTTGAAGGTCGGTCGCAAGAGCCTGCTTCTCCTTCTGCTGCGACTCGCCGCACCCCGCGGCGACCACTATCATCGTCACGGCTATCGCAAGCGCGAGAGTCAGAGCGATTGCTTTCCTCATCCTGATCTACCCCCTTCGGCCCTGAGCCGCCAGACCGGCATTACCGGGACCTTCGTTGTGGTGCCCACCCGTCAATTAAACATTGGCGCTCGGACCGGTGTCCAGCGCAGCCTACTTGATCAGCTTCAAGGCCTGCTTGAACTCGTCCGTGTCCGCCCGCTTGAGTATCTCGTAGATGAACATCTCCGCCGACGAGATCTCCGCCCCGCGGAACCGCATGCGGTCCAGCGCTATCTGGCGGTTCTCCGCCGCCCTCGAGGCGACCGCGTCCGCGATCACATGGACGTTGAAAAGCGGAAGCAGGCTGAGGGCTGTCTGCGTGACGCAGATGTGGCTCTCGATGCCGGCCAGGACAACGGTCTCCCTGTCCATACCGACGAGGGTCTTCATGAACCTCGAGACCTGGTAGGCGTCGAACTCGATTTTGGTTATCGGGTTGAAGTCCTCGATCTCGGCCGCGAGCTCCGCTACTGTGGGGCCGAGCTTCTCCTGCTCCGTGACCATCACCGGGATGCCGACGATCTTCGCGAATCGCACGAGCTTCAAAGCGTTCGCCAGGACCCGCTCCTTGTCGTCCATCACGGCGAGGAGCTTGTCCTGGATGTCGACTATCACGAGGACGCAGTCGCCGCGCTCGACCAGCCCGCTCTCATCCAGGAACATGTCTTCGTCGAAGTCCCACTCCTCGTCCATCCCACGACCTCCCCGCTGCGATCTCGCGACGCGCCGGACTGTTGATTTGCCTCAAACTATACCACTCGGGGCGCGCTCATCAATCCGGATCGGGCTTCGCGCGAAGGGCGGTCACCGGCCTCATCAGCCCCGCCAGAGACTTGCATTGCCGCCGCCCGGGGCGCCCGCACTCCTTGTGCTCAGGCAGGAATGCCCTCCAACCGCCCGAAATTGATTGCATACTTCGCAAAATGCGGATAGTATTACCGTAGATAGCGGAAACCAATTAACCTGTTACGAGGGATGGCTGGCTGGTTCCAAATGCTGTTGCTCATGTGTCCTGCGAGGAGGTTGGGGTGATGAAGAAACTGGTTGGGCTCGTAGTCGTTGTCGCGATGCTCGCAGGGTTCGTCGCGTTCGTGGCCGGTTGCGGCACAACTACCGAGAGCAAGGAAGGCACGGGAATCATCGTGCCCCAGGGCAAAGTCTCGGTCAAGAAGACCGGCAACGATATCACAATCACCAAGAACGGTGTCAAGAAGACGTGGACCGCGCAGTCCCTGAGCGAGAAAGCTCTCGGAGTCCCGGTTCCCACCACCGCCACACTCATCAAGGGCACGTCCATTCAGGTTTCGAGCACGCCCGGCGCGGAGAAGTGGCTGGGAGCGACGTTCTACTCCAACGACACCGTTGACCAGGTCAGCGCTTATTACAAGAACCAGCTGTCCGGCATGGAAGGTTACGTCGATACCTCGACGACCCTCAGCGGCCAGCCTGTAGGTCTTTATTCCGTTAAATCTGGAGACACCGTCAAATCAGTCATCGTCAAGCCGGCCGAGAGCGGTGAGCAGGGAAAGACCTGGATACAGATCGCTACTGCAACTGGAGCAGGAGTCTAACAGGCGCCCGGTGCCTGAGCCCTTGCTCGTTGGACATGGATTTCGGGCCTCGCGGTTCTGAAGTCAAAGGGGGAACATAAGATGAAGTCCTGGAAGAAGAGCCCTCTGGTGGCGTCGGTTCTTATCGTCCTGATCGTTGCGGGCGTGCTTGCACTGGTGTTTACCGCGACGGCGCAGGACAAGAACACCGACTCCGGTGTTGCGGGCCTGTCCGGGCCGCAGTTCACCTTTGGCGTATTTATCGCCGGTTCGCTGGGCAATAACCCGAATGCAGCATCAAGCGGTTCGGCGGTCTTCAACGGGGCTCCGTTTGCGCTGTTGGGGTACGTGATGTCCAAGACGGCCGGGTCCGTGCACGTCTGGATAGCCGAATGCAGTTCGGTGGTCACGCAGCTGGGATTCAAGCCGGGCGACGTGGTCGAGATCTTCTGCTCGGCCTCACAGATAAACGACCTCAACAGCGGCGACTTCGTCGAGTTCTTCGGCTTCACCGCCAGGGGTTATCTGGTCCGCAGCGATGACACGAAGCTTCCAGCCCCCTTCAGCTACTAGGGGCCGGAGCATACTGCTGGAAGTAGAGCACGAAGCTTGATTGTTGGCTGTTCCGCATCAGCCTTCTAACAACGCGGCGCTCGTTCCGTATTAAACAGGCCGGCAACGCCGGTCGCGCGTCGAGGGGTTGGGACGGCATTGAGAATCCTCGTTTTCTCATGGAAAGACATGAACCATCCGTGGGCGGGGGGCTCCGAGGTCAATATCCAGGAGCAGGCCAGGCGGTGGGTCCGGGGCGGCCACACGGTGACGATGTTCACTTCGCGGTTCAAGGGGATGAAGCGCCGCGAGAACTGTGACGGCATGGACGTCTACAGGGCCGGCGGGCGCTTCACCATCTACCTCCTCGCGCCACTCGCTTACCTGCTTTTCCTCAGGAGACGCTGCGACGTCGTCCTGGACATTATTAACGGCATCCCGTTCTTCACGCCCCTGTACTGCCGTAAACCGATAGTCGCCCTGGTCCATCACGTGCACCGGGAGATGTTCGTGCTGGAGCTGGGCCCGGTCGTTGGACGGTTCGGTAAATTTGTCGAGCAATACCTCGTGCCGCTGCTTTACAGGCGCAAGCTTTTCATCTGCGTATCCGAGTCCACGGCCTCGGCGATGAGGACGAAGCTCCACAATGGTGAGGCCCTCGACATCAGGGTCATCCACAACGGCATCTCCCAGAACCATTACGAGAAGACCGGGACCACCCGCTTCGCCAGGCCCACTATCCTCTACCTCGGAAGGGTTAAGAAGTACAAACAACTTCCGAAGCTGATCGGCATGATGCCCAGTGTGCAGGAGCAGGTGCCCGAGGTTCGGCTCGTCGTGGTCGGCCTTGGAGACGCGCTGCCCGACGCGGTGGAGGCTGCTCGGATACACGGAGTGGACGACTGCGTGAGCTTCCTCGGCTTTGTGAGCGAGGAAGAGAAGGCCGACCTCTACCGGCAGGCGTGGGTCCTCGCGACGGCTTCGATGGTCGAGGGCTGGGGGCTCACGGTCATAGAAGCGAACGCCTGTGGTACTCCGGCGGTGGCTTTCAACGTGCCCGGGCTGAACGAATCGATCGTCCATGATAAGACGGGCAAGCTCGCGACGTGCGAGGACGAGTTCGTCTCGGCCCTGGTGGAGATCCTCAATGAAGAGCCCGCCAGGGTCTCGCTGTCCGACGGGGCGAGGGAATGGTCGTTGAACTTCAGCTGGGACACCGCAGCGGCGAAGTCGCTCGACGTGCTGGCCGAAGCCCTGGCGGGGGACGCGGGGGGTCAAGGCCGCGTGTGACCCGCGAGCCGCCGGCAGCGCGCAGGACGGCATTGTTGCTTTACGAAACCGCTCCCTATACAGTCAATCCCAGCCATGACTGAAGTTGCATCGACGGATATCCAGAAGCGTTTCACGCCCGGACGGTGGGCGGCACTCTACTTCGCGGCGCTCGCCGTAGCGGTGTGGGTGCCATCCCTTTTCCAGAACGGTTACGTGCTGCTGGGCGACATGGTCTTCACCCCGGCGATGCACCCTCCTGTTTCACTGCTTGGCCCGGTTCACGGGACAATGGACGTGACCCTCGTATACAACCTGGCCTGGCTGGTATCGCGCGTGATAGGCGCCGTCCTTCTGCAGAAGGCCATCCTCTTTCTTTTGGCGTTCCTGCCCGGGTACCTGATGTACCGGAACGTCCCGGCGACCAGGCAGTGGGCGAGGATCCTTGCCGGCACCATCTACGCCATCAACCCCTTCGTCTACACGCGAATGGTCATGGGACAGTGGGGCTTCCTGCTGGGGTATGCGCTGCTGCCCGCAGTGCTCGCTTCGGCGGTGAAGACCGCCCGCGCGCCGACGGCGAAACGTCTCGCTTTCACAGCCTTGTGGCTTGCCAGCGCTGCGGCCCTGAGCCTGCACGCGGGAGCCCTGGCGCTGATGGTGGCCGCCGCCGTCGCCGTCTTCGAGATGGCCAGGAGGCCCAGGGCGGCGAGGACCTTGACGGCCGCCGTGATAGTGCTCGTCCTGTTTCTGCTCCTGAGCAGCTTCTGGCTGCTCCCGGCGACCGACAGCGGGGGACCGGGGGCGACGATGACCAGGGCCGACCTCAAGCTGTTCGAGACCCGGTCGACTTCGGGAGCGGGCACCGCCCTGTCGGTGGTCGGCCTGTACGGCTTCTGGAAGACCCAGATCGACGGCATCATGCCTCGAGGGTACATCCCGCTCTGGCCGGCCTTTGGCATTCTCCTGGCAGCTTTCTGCCTGTATGGCCTCCTTCTATATCATTCCGAGCCGGGAAGAGGCCCTGTGCTGTGGGCGCTCGCGGCGCTCGCGGTCGTCGCGTTCTTCCTTTCCCTTGGGGCAAGGGCACCGGTGACCGGTGGGCTGTTCTCATATCTTTTCGACCACTTCTCGGCCTTCAGGCTGTTCAGGGAGCCCCAGAAGTTCGTCGCGTTGATAGTGCTTGCGTATGCCGTTCTCGGAGCCTCCGGGCTCGACCGCCTGCTGGCGAGGCGGCCACGTCCTCAGCGTCCCGCGGCAACCACTCGCCGCGCGCGGAAAGTGATACCCATCGTGCTGCTCGCCATCGTCTGTCTCTACAGCTTCCGAATGTTCGGCGGGTTGTGGGGGCAGGCCAAGGCCGTGTCGTACCCGAAGTCGTGGGCGAGCGCGCAGAGTTACCTCGAGAAAGAAAAGGGGGACTGGTACGCTCTGTACCTGCCTTCTTTCTGGTACATGCGATACGGCTTCACAAAGACCGACTTCACAATAACCGACCCGATGCCTTTCTATTTCAAGAACCGGAGCCTCCCTCTGTCGGCGATCGAAGTGGGGCCGGTCCGCCTCGACGGTACCGAGCTCGACGGTTACTTGCAGGCGGCTCTGAACTCCGGAAAGGACAACGGCAACATGGGGGCGATGCTCGCTCCGCTGAACGTGAAGTACGTCCTCCTGTCGCTGAACGACGCGAGCTTCCTCTTCAAATATGTTGATCACCAGCGGGACCTCGAGGTCATCGGACGGTGGAAAGACCTAGTGCTGCTGCGGAACAAGGTCCCGGTCAGCAGGCTGACGCTCACCGACACAGCCGGTTCGTTCACGAACTGGGATAACGTCGGCAAGAAGGCGCGCGGGGCCGTCCTTTCAGGGTCGCACTTGTTGAAAGGGCCGAGAACCGTGTTGGGCGACAGCGCCGGGACAGCCCTCGCGACCCGGGAATCGTCGGGCCGCTCGGTCGAGGCGACGGTTCCCGCAAAGCCGCCGAACGGCACCGTGCTCCTGAGCGAACCCTTCAGCAACCACTGGGAGATGACCGGCCAGGGCCGCTCGCTTCCGCAGCGGCAGCTCGGAGTGACAATGGCGTTCGGCTTCGATCCGGCCGCCGGAGTGAGTGAGATCACCATAAGTTATTTCTACCTTCTTCTGTGGTTGGGCTATGCTTTGAGTTGTGCGGCGCTACTGGTGTGCGTCGCGCTCGCGCTCTATGGCAGGTACTCATCCGGGCACGAGAGGAAATCAGCCGTTACATGAGATACAGTCAGTCGCCGGAAACAGGCCAAGGCAAGAAGAGGGTGCTTGCCCTGCTCTGGCACGCGCCCCAGAAAGTGATCACTGCGGGAGGGTTTCGGCGGACCTACGAGATATTCGACAGGACACCGGCGGGTGTCGAGGTCATCGCCCTGGACGACGAACCGTCGTTCCTGAACGACATCTCCAACGAGAACGTGCGTGTACTCGAGTACAGGATACCCCGGCCGGTCCGGGCACTGGAGGCTCGATTCTTCTGGTACGAGAGGGTTCTCGAATGGATGGTCGCCACCGTCATGATGGTCTGGGGCTGCGCCCGGCTCGCCATCGCCCACGAACGATTTGACGTCGTCTTCGTGCCGAGCTCGGAGCAGGTCCCCGCTCTGCTTGCCGGCATCTTCGCGAAATATGCCCTGCGAGCCCCACTCGTCGTTTGCAACCTGAACATCCACATCTTTCCACTGGCTGTAAGAAAGCCACTGGTGCTGCTGCACAACTTCGCCGATGAGGTCATCGTCATCTCTGAGCATCTCGCTGGCGTTCTCAAGTCGTATGGCCTGCGCGCGTCCGTTGAATTGAACGGCGTGGGTCTGGACACAGGTGCGATTCTGGCAGTCGCCGACCCGGGAGAGAAATCGTATGAAGGCGTGTTCGACCTCATCTCCATCTGGGGGGAGGTAGTGAAAGCGCATCCCGAAGCGCGGCTTGCCATGGTCGGGAGCTGCAACCCGACAAACAAGGCGAAGCTCGATGCCATGATCGCGAAACTCGGCCTGGGTGAGAGGATCGATCTTCTGGGCACGTTGAGCGACGAGGAAAAGTACCGGACGATCAAGCGTGGCAGGGTCTGTGTCTTTCCCAGCTACGTAGAGGAGTGGGGCATTGTGCCGCAGGAGGGCCTCGCGTGCGGCCTTCCGGTTGTGGCTTATGATCTTCCCGTCTATCGAGAGAACATCAGGCCTTGCGCCGCAGTGTTCAGCGAGGACATCGGCGATGTCTTGGGGATGGCATTGACTGTCGGTGGACTACTGACCGATGACATTTATCTCCAGTTCTCGGAAATCGGCCCCGATTTTGTGGGCAGGTTTGACTGGTGGAAGGTCGCGAGCCGTGAGTTCGAAATCATCCTCGGACGGACCGACGCGAAAGAGCGCGGTGCGCGGCCGAGCAAAGAAGAGGCCGGCTGAGATGGACGAGCGAAGCCTCAAGAAGGTCGTCGACCTGCCCCCGGCCCGTTTAAAAGAGTCATATAAGCGTGTGATGGCAGCCGCCTGCAATAAACTCAAGGGAGACCGGACATTCACGTTCCAGGGACGCGAGTATCGCTACCTGTACCATCCGTATAATCTCACCTGGAGAAACGAGCGCTCGGTGGAGGTCCCCATCGCACTCGAGCTACTTCGCTCGCACAATGGACAGGCGGTGCTCGAGGTGGGCAACGTCCTGTCTCACTACATAGATACCGACCATGATGTGCTGGACAAATACGAGTCGGCACCAGGGGTCATGAACGCGGATGCGGTGGAGTTCGACCCGGGCAGGAAATACGGGCTGATCCTCAGCATATCGACGCTCGAGCACATCGGGTTGGACGAGCAACCGCGAGACCCCGACAAACCTCTTGCGGCCATCAGGAACCTTGCGGGACTGCTGGCCCCGGGCGGGCGTTTGGTGGCAACAGTGCCATGCGGGGTGAACCCCGACCTGGATCGCGTTCTCTTTTCCGCCGACACCCCCTTTGAGAAGACTCTTGCGATGCGGCGAAAGCGGGCTGTGAACAGGTGGGAACAGGCCGACCCCGAGTCCGTCGCAGGGGCGGGATACAGCCGGCTGGGTTTCAGGGCGAACGCCATACTGATAGCGACCATCGAAGAAGGGCTGGCGTAACGGTGGCTGCACCCGCGGGTCAGCACAGGAACCAGCGCGCATGGCTCTGGCACGCCGTATCCATCGGGTTGATCATCCTTGCTTCGCTTCTCCTTTTCTACAAGCACTTCTTCACCCGCGGGATGCTGATGCACGTGGACATGACCTTCCCCACCACCATCAGCCGCAACCTGATGCTCTACAGTCACACCTGGTGGCAGTACGGAAGCGTCCAGAACATCTGGAACATCCAGAGGATCTTCTGGACCTACCCGCTGCTGGGAGCCGCGAAACTCTTCAGCATGGCAACCGATAGATATCTCTTGATCCTCTTCACGAGCACCTTCGCGCTGGCGGGGGTCTCCATGTACGCGCTGGCCTACCACTCGATCAAGCGTTTCAAGCTCGGGGACGAGGCTTGGAAGTTCGCCCCCTTCATCGGTGCGGTGTTCGCCGCCCTCATCTTCATGTACAACCCGTTTTCGGTCAGTCACCTCTGGCCTTACTTCGGGTACCCAGGCTATGCCGTCCTTCCCCTGGTATTCCTCCTTCTGATCAAGACCGTCGATAGACCCAGACCCTGGAACGTGGTGCTGCTCGCCGTCTTGATCTCCGTGGCCGGCACAGGGCCCATCAACACCATCTGGTTCTGGTTCATGATAGTCGGATACCTGATCTTCCATATCGCGTCGAAGAGGTTCAGCGGCGCGAGCTTTGCCACGGCCGGCAAGGTGGTCGGGCCCGTGGCCGTACTGTTCTTTCTCTTGAACTCGGCCTGGATAATACCCTACGTCGGCGCCCAGGTGGTCAACAAGCCGTTTGCGCCTCTGTACATGAACAACTTCTCGCAGGGGATGCTGGACACCCTGTCGCAGAGCGGTACAGTCTTGAACAACGTGCGCTTCACGGCGGGCTGGGGTCTGCCGGTGAACCCCATGCCCAGCGGCACGATCTGGGTGCTCCTCAGCTTCGCGCTTCCGGTGTCCGCCATCGTCGCGCTGGTGATCCTGAGGAGAAAGATAGCCAGGGACCGCATCGTCCTCTTCTGGTCGATCATGTTTGCCATCTCCATCCTGCTTGCCACCGGGACCTCGTTCATCCTGGCAAGACCGTATAGCTGGTTCCTCTTAAAGGCACCCGTGGTATCCTCCCTCGGCTGGATCTTCAGGGCAGCGGACCGTTGGCTCGTGTTCGCGGCCGTGTTTTATGCCCTCATCCTGGGGCTGCTCGTCGCTTACCTCCTTCGCAACCTGAACACGAGGAAGAACCTCCTGGCGGAAGTCATCATGATTGCGGTGCTCGTCTCCTTCGTCCCCGTGACCCTGTCCTACGCCAGGACCGTCTACAATCCGACGCAGATCCCCGCGGACTACTCGCGGGTCAGCGCCACCTTCGAGAAGAGTCCGCTTGTCTCACCACTGTGGGTGCCGTTCGCAAAGGATGGGTTCCGCTACGACTGGGCGCCGGAGAAACGCGTCGGACCGTTCGACGTCTACACCTCGAACGCGACTCTCAACAACCTCCAAGACCCCTTCAACGGCAACAGTTACTACTTCTGGGTGGAGTCTCTGCTCTCGAAGACCTTGCTGGGGCCGGGCGAAGTGCTGAACAAGGAGGTGATGCTGCAGAAGGATCTCTCCGCAAGGCTGTTCATGCCGCTCGCCGCGCAGTACGTCGTCTTCGACTCGTC
>Ga0209539_1000581_pt1 | contig 20783 bp, 17 predicted proteins | sample BarGraNGADG00312_2_FD_184499 | JGI IMG/M metagenome (GOLD analysis project Ga0209539, IMG submission 184499) | Arctic peat soil microbial communities from Barrow, Alaska - Barrow Graham LP Ref core NGADG0011-312 (SPAdes) (version 2) | ecosystem: Environmental > Terrestrial > Soil > Wetlands >... | reverse complement strand
CGCTGTCCGTCGCCGGGGTTGACCTCCACAGCGGCAATGCCGTCACGGAGGACAGTGACGCCGAACCCGAGTCGACGTGCGTCGAGCACCGTCTGCAGAACGCAGTAGTCGGTCGCGAGACCGCAGACATACAACATCTCGATGCCCCTGCCGCGAAGCCAGCTCTCGAGGTCCTCGCTGGTCGCCTCGAACGCACTGTAGCCGTCATCGGCGTTGCCCGTCCCCTTGTCCAGGACCAGCAAGAACCGCCCGGTGTCGAGTCCGGCTCTGAACTGTGCGCCGTACGTGCCCGCGATACAGTGAGGAGGCCAGCTGCTGAAGTGGACGCTGTTCGCGGGGTGCCAGTCGCGCGAGGCGACGACGGTGGCAAACCGTGGCATCCATGCGTTGATGACCGGGATGATGGCGTCCCCTTCGGCCACGGCCAGAGTGCCGCCAGGGCAGAAGTCATTCTGGACGTCGACGACGAGAAGGGCCGTATCCGAACCGAAGGATTCCTGGGTCATGACGACCGGGCCTCGATTAGGCTGCGCCGCAGGTCGAACAGCTCACGACTCACGCCGATGTGGTAGGTATGCGGGTTCGCAAAACGCTTGTGCTCGCCATACAGCAGGGAGAACCGCTGGGCACTCCATGTTCTGGTCTCGAGAAGGGTGGGGAAGGCGTACACGAGTTCACCCTTCCTGACGATCTCCTTGCGGATATTCTCGCGCTTCAGCCCCGCCACCTCGGTCTTCTTGTAGTCGAAGTCCGGGTGCATCAGGACGGTCGGTTCGTCGTCGCCCCCTGTCAGGCACAGGCCGTCCAGCAGCCAGAGACCGTCCCCGGCGTCATAGTATCGGTACAGTTCCTTCTCGCCCGGGATGTTGATCTTGGCCGGGTTCTCGGAGATCTTGATGATCGGCCTCCCTTTGAGCTGGACCATCTTGTAGACGCCGTCCAGCGCGCCGTCGCTGTAGCCGGTCGCCAGGCGTGTCCCGACACCGAACATGTCGATGGGGGCGCCCTGGTCCACGAGCGATTCGATGACGTACTCGTCGAGCTGGTTGCTGACCGAGACCCTGGTGTGGGTCAGTCCATTCTCGTCGAGCATGGCCCGCACCCTCTTGCTGAGATACGAGAGATCGCCGGAATCCAGGCGCACGCCCTGGAGGTGATGACCCTGTTTCTCCAACTCTCTGCCGACGATGACGGCGTTGGGCAGTCCCTGTCTCAGGGTGTCATAGGTGTCGAGGAGCAGGACGGAGTCGTCGGGATGCATCTGTGCGTAGGCGCGGAACGCCTCCAGCTCCGAGTCAAAGCTCTGGATCCAGCTGTGGGCCATGGTCCCGCCCACGGGCACGCCTTCTTCGAACGCCAGCAGGACGTTGGATGTCGAAGCGACGCCGCCCACGAAGCACGCCCGGCTGGCGCCCATGCCGCCGTCTCCCTGCGCCCGCCTGAGACCGAAGTCGGAGATGATCCTCCCCTCGGCCGCACACACCATACGGCGTGCCTTGGTGGCGATGAGCGTCTGAAAGTTCACGGTGCTGAGGATGAGACCCTCCAGGAGCTGGGTCTCGATGAGTGGACCCTTGACGCTGATGATGGGTTCCCCCGGAAAGACGACCTCACCTTCGGGCACAGCCGTAATGTCGCCGGTGAACCGCATCTTCTCGAGCACCTGGAGGAAGTCGTCCCTGTACCCGAGTGAACTCAGGTAGCCAAGTTCCTCCGATGTGAAGCGCATGTTGAGCACATACTCGACGGCGTCGCGCAGGCCCGCCGCGATGGCGTATCCTCCTCCGTAGGGGTTCTGCCGGTAGAAGATGTCGAACACGGCCTCGTCCTGCCCCTTGCCGGACAGGTAGTAACCCTGCGTCATGGAATACTCGTAGTAGTCCGTGTAGAGTGGCGAGAATCTGCGGTGATACGCCTGCCCACGTCGTTCATCCATGTTTTACTCCTTTCAAGTCACGATACCGGTAGCTCAGCACAGTTTAGTATAGCCTCAATGTGTCCCTGCGGCCACTGTCCAGCATGAGTCCCATCCTTGCAAAGGTTCGCGCAAACTCTAGAATGACAGCATGATACAAGTCTCTGGATCCCATACAGGAGGATGACTATGAAGCATCTCTTCTCTGAACTGGACGTGGCGGGAGTCCGCCTTGCAAACCGTATTGTCCTGCCACCCATGGCAACCGAGCAGGCGGATGCGGAGGGGCATCCGAGCCCCGCAACGGCCGGCTATTACGGCTCGCTCGCCGCGACCGGCGTGGCCCTGGTCGTCGTGGAACACTCCTATGTCGCCCCGGAAGGGCGCGCTTCACCCCGTCAGATGTCGCTGGCATCGGATGCACTCATATCCGGACATGCCGCCATCGCGGCAGCGATCCACGCCGCCGGTGCCTTGTGCGCTGCCCAGATAAGCCATGCCGGGTCGAATCGGCGGGCGGAGATGCCTGGAAGATGTCTCGGCCCAAGTGCCGTCGAGAACCCTGTCTCGCACCTGGTCCCGGAAGAGATGTCGAACAGCGATATCGTCGCGACCATTCGCGCCTTTGGAGCAGCGGCTGCGCGCGTCCAGGGGGCCGGCTACGATTTCGTCGAGGTCCACTGCGCGCACGGCTACCTGCTGGGGCAGTTTCTCAGCCCTCTGACCAACCACCGTACCGACGCATATGGCGGGACACCGGCAGGGCGGAGGCGCCTGCTGCTCGAGGTCGTCGAAGAGGTCAGGGCGGCTATGCATGGAGACCTGCCACTCATGGTCAGACTCGGCGTCGCAGACAACCCACCCACCCTTCAACTCTACGAAGGGGGCCTCACCATTGCGGAGGGTGTCGAAGCCGCACGTGCACTTGACGACGCGGGCGTCGCCATCCTCGACCTGTCGGCGGGCATCTGCGGAAGTCGCCCCGCCGGGCTCACGGGCGAAGCATATTACCGGCCATTTGCCGAGGCCGTCTCGGCAACTGTCCGCTGTCATGTCGTCTGTACTGGCGGCATCACACAGCCACAGACCGCAGAGGAGATCATCCAGAGCGGAACGGCCGATCTGGTGGGCGTCGCCCGCGCCATCGCCGGCGATCATGACTGGGTGCGCAAGGCCCGGGAAGCAACAAGTCACTAAAACGTTCAATTAAGGATAAAGAGGAAATTTTCGGGAGAAAGCTGGAATGAAGAGTGTATGGACGGTTTTTAAGGAGTCGGTGAGTGAGTGGGTAAAGAAGTGGTGGTTCATTTTATCTTTATTCACAGTGCCTATTCTTGGGCTTCTGACAAGTTCTGTGGGTTTCACCCTTGCACGCCTTGAAAATAGCGAGAGGTTAAAGGAAACCATAAACTACGGATGGTTCACGCATGCTTATAATAGCCACTTCCCATATCCTTCAATAACTCAATTCACTCTTCGGCAAATTGTCCTGTGGTTCCTTCAAAAATCAATTGCACTTTTTCTCGTATTTTTGGTCCTATACTTTTTGTTGGGAATAGTCCCGACACTGAACAACCCTGATACTCGCCACAGAAAGCTCTTGCTCAAGACAGGCATAGTGTTCTTTGTGGCCCACATTTTCCTTGATGTTGTGTATATGATGATAATGAAACGATTCAACTCCCCGACTTCATTCAACAATTTGAAAGCGCTTGACTTGACGACGAATTTCTTAGGAGACTTGTTCAATCCAATTTCCATGGTGACTTTCATGTCGATAGGCATCATCTCGCTCCTTTTGGGCAGAGGATTTGGAGGAAAGTCTGTAGCGAAAGTCGTAGCCTTTAGGTACGTTATCTCGCTTTCAATTTTCGTATTTTCACTTCCCTCGACTCTAATGGCAAGTCCCGAGTTTCAGCCATTGATCAGTGGCACTCTTACTTTTCTTGCCGCTATTCTAGCTTCCATTTTGATGATGCTCTCCTACTACTTCTATATCCCGATAGCAAGAGAAGCTAACTCTACAAGGGCAATCAAAGAAGGCTTTGAATCGATTAAGAGATATCCCGAACTTGTGTGGATCTTCTTGGCCTCTTTTGGTGTATCTCTTGTGATTAGCATTCCATCTCCATACATCACTTACCATATCCCTGCTCCATGGAGCCAGATTATTCTCCAGACATTAACTGCCGTATCTCTTGGTTTTCAGTACTTCATCGTGGCAATGGTGTTTGTGACCATTTACAAGCTCACAAATGAGAGACTACCAGAAGCGAAGAATCTGGCTGAATGATGTATGGAATTCTCAGAACGTAGCTCTCATCCTTTGTACCCTGCTAAAAAGGATTGCAGGTTACAGAGCAGCAAATCGTTCTTATTGTCCATTTTTGCGAACCTGGTCGTAGTCTTCCCTGAAATCTGAGGAGAGTCTAGAGAGACATTTTGTGAGGCAACAACTAGACTTTGCGCTTTTTTCAAAAAGTGCTAACACTCCTTAGAGCGATAGACTCGTTGAGAAGAGTACGAGTTCCAATAAATGCAGAATCGGCCAATTTGGGATGAAGATGAAGTGTTAAAGAGGAGGTGAGATTACAGATGCCCGACAGTTATCTCGGCCCAAGCGCCGTCGAACACCCGGTGTCGCACCGAGTCCCGAGAAAACACCGAGAGACAATATTGTCGCAACCATCTGCGATGTTGGAGCAGCGGCCGCACGTCCACGGTGTCGGCTAGGATCTCGTGGAGGTACGCTGCGCTCATGGCAACACGTCACTAGCCCATCCTGGAGGAGCTATCATGGACATCACCATCACCATCAGCGGCGAGGCAGGACAAGGAGTCAAGACCCTGGGGTCGCTCGTCGCACGTGTGCTGTTCGACCGCGGGTACTACGTCGTGCAGGACGAAAGCTACCACAGCCGCATCCGCGGCGGGTTGGACGCCACGACGATACGGGCTTCCGACGTACCGCACTACGCTGTCCAGCCACTCATTGACCTGTTCGTCCCACTGGCGTCGTCCGTCCTGCCCTATCATCGTGCCGGGAATGGCCACGAGTCCGAAATCGGACCGTCGACGCGGACATTGTGTGACACAAAATCCGGCGTCGATCTGCCTGCAGCAATACTGGTCCCCGCAGTTGAACGCGCGACCACCCTGGCGGGCGACGCCCGCGCCGCCAACGTTTTCCTGTTCGGAGCCGTGTGCCGGATGCTGGGCATCACTCTCGCGGCTGCGACTGCGGTGGCGCGGAAGGAACTACCCGCAAAGATCCTGGAGAAAAACCTGCCGGTCCTCGAGGACGGGTACTCCCAGCCGGTCATGGAAATATGGTCACTGCCGGAACGCAAGCTGAGCCACCACCTGCTGACCAGCGCGAGCCAGTCGATCGGCGCGGCAGCCATCGTCGCAGGCGTCAAGTTTTACTCCGGCTATCCGATGTCACCCGGCTCGGGCATCATGAACTATCTTGCAGCACATGCAGAACAGTACGGCATCATCGTCGAGCAGGCGGAGGACGAGATCTCAGCGGCGAACATGGCCGTGGGCGCCAGCTATGCAGGCGTGCGGCAAATGGTCTCGACGTCCGGCGGCGGCTTCGCCCTGATGGTCGAAGCATTGTCTCTGGCCGGCATGACGGAAACACCCATCGTCATCGTCGACGCGCAACGCCCTGCGCCTGCAACGGGACTGCCGACACGCACCGAACAGAGCGATCTCTGGTTCGTCCTGCATGCCGGACACGGTGAATTTATACGCTATCTCAGCGCACCGCGCACGGCAGAAGACGCCTTCACACTGACGTTGAAAGCGTATGAGCTGTCGTCGAAGTACCAGATCCCCGCCATTATTCTGTCGGACCAGCAACTGGCGGACACGCGTGTGACAGTGCCACGCTGGGACCTCGGCGAGGTCCATCTGGACCGGCACCTTGCCGAACCGGGGTCATACCAGGAGCCGTACGAGCGGTACACATTGACACCATCCGGCGTATCGCCGCGTCTCGTGCCCCTGCAGACTGACTGGCCGGTGATCGTCGACAGCGACGAACACGATGAGACCGGGCATCTGACTGAAGACCTGGATATCCGCGAGCGCATGGTGGACAAACGTCTACGCAGACAGCAGGACCTGCTGAACAACATGGAAGAACCAATCGTCCTGGGCAATGGCCCAACTCTGCTGGTCGGATGGGGCTCGAGCTTTGGAGCACTGGAAGAGCTCGTGCTGGACCACCCGACAGACCTCCGGCTCGTTCATTTCAACGAGGTCTGGCCCCTGAGGACCAAGCTACTGCTCGCCGAGATGGAACGCGCCCGGCTGGTCATCGCCGTCGAGGGCAATGCGACCGCCCAGTTCGCGCAGTTGATTGCGCGTGAGACAGGAAAGCGCATCGAGCACACGGTCCTGCGCTACGACGGGCGGCCCCTGAGCGCTGCATACATCAAGGGCAAGCTGCATGACCTGGAGGTGATCTGACATGTGGAAGAACGGTATGGACATCGCCTGGTGCCCAGGTTGTGGTGACTTCGCTCTGCTGGACGCCGTGAACCGCCTCCTCGAGACCAGTGAGATCCCGCGAAACCGCTTCCTATACGTCTCCGGAATCGGCCAGGCAGCAAAATTGCCTCTCTATCTCAAGGGCGTCAGCGTCTTCAACGGCCTGCATGGGCGCGCTCTGCCCGTGGCTCAGGCGGCGAAGATCGCGAACGGCGACCTGACCGTCGTGGTCCACTCGGGCGACGGATGCAACTACGGCGAAGGAGGCAACCACCTGCTGGCTGCGATGAGGCGCAACGTCGACATCACGCTGATCGTCCACGACAACCAGATCTATGGTCTCACCAAGGGGCAGGCGTCGCCGACGACCTCGATGGGTACGACAACCGTCGCCCAGTCGCTGGGCGTCATGCTGGAGCCCTTCAGTCCGCTGGCAACTGCGGTGGCACTGGATTGCTCCTTTGTCGCACGGACATTCACGGGAGACCCCGAACATATGGCTACCACCATGCGCGCCGCCATACGACACCACGGGTTCGCCCTCGTCGACGTGCTGCAACAGTGTGTAACCTTCAACAAGGTCAACACGTTTGGCTGGTACAGGCAACGTGTTCAGAAACTTCCTGACGACTACGACCCGACCGACCGCCAGGCGGCCTTTGCCAAGGCGCTGGAATGGGGCGACCATATCCCGATCGGCGTCCTGTACGTGCACGAGCGACCGAGCTATGGCGACCTGCACCCAGCCCTGCATGACAAGCCTGCATTGTGGCAGAACTGGACAACCGACATGGCGCCGTACGACGCATTGCTGGACGAATTGGCATAGGGACTCTGGCATGCGGATCCTCAAACGTATCCTGGTGACACTGCTGCTCGTCATCGGCGTGGCCGTAGGAGGGTTCATCGCGTGGGCGAACACGCCTGCAAAACCATCAGCTGAGGCCTATGCGGCCATGAAGAGCACCGATGACGTCAAGGTCTCCCTCGATGCGGCCGGACGCCTGCTGTTCGAGCCGACCGGGGCACAAAACGGGATCGGCTTCATCCTGTACCCGGGCGCGCGTGTCGACCCGCGTGCCTATGCCCCGCTCGCCCACGGTATCGCCGCACGCGGCAGTATCGTCGTTGTTGCGTCGATGCTGTTCAATCTTGCCATTCTCTCGCCGGAGCGGGCGCAGGACGTCATCGACAGTTACCAGGGGATTCGCGCATGGACAATAGGAGGCCATTCATTGGGCGGCTCCATGGCGGCACGCTTCGCGGGGCTGCATATCAAAGAGATCAAGGGCCTCGTCCTGTGGGCGTCATACCCGGCGAGGAGCGACGACCTGTCTGCGTCGGTCCTCCCCGTCCTGTCGGTCAGCGCATCCAGAGACGGATTGGCGACGCCCGCCAAGATTGCAGCGGCGCGGATGCTGCTGCCCCCAGCCACCATATATCTGCCCATCGAGGGCGGCAATCATGCGCAGTTCGGTTCATACGGTACACAGATGGGTGACCACGCGGCCAGTATCACTGCTGCCGAGCAGTGGCGCTTGATCGTGCAGGTGACTGCCGACTTCCTTGCGCAGGTGGCAAACCAGCCGCAGTGAGATGCTTCGCGCGCGCTTTAGCGCCCGCGGAGAAGCTCACTGATGGAGACGAAGCTGTAGCCCTGACGCGCCAGCTCCGGGAGAACTACTTTCATGGCCTCGTACGTCATCATGCTGTTGGGGTGGGCCACGAAGATGACGCCCGGGCTGATGAACCGCCGGACCGTCGCGACACTGAACGCAACCGACCGCCTGGGCCCCGTATCCTCGATGGTCCAGGCCGAACCAACCACCAGGTATCCCTGGTCGGTTACGACATCTATCAGATGGCTGTCTTCGGCGAAATAGGGAAACCGGAAGTACGGCCGGGTGGTCAGCCCCATACCATTCAGAACCTGTTCACACGCCTGGATCTGCTTGACGAAGTTGGCACCCGTGGTGGCCGTCGCAGCGGGATGACTCAGGGTATGGTTGCCGAGGTCATCTCCGAGTCGCACCATCGTACGTATGGCGTCGGGATGCATGCGAACGTTCGTGCCGATGACGAAGAAGGTGCAGTGGCCATTGTATGTGTGGAACAAGTCGGCGATGCGGACTGCCGCCACAGCGTCCCAGTTGTCGTCAAAGGTGAATGCCACGACCTTGCGGGTCGTCGCGACACGTTTCAGTTTGGTGTTGGTGAGATCGACCGTCTCGAGCTGAGCCAACTGGCCCTGGCGCAGCCATGGTTCCTTCTGCCACTTCGTTGAATAGGCGACAATCATTTCACCCGTCGAGGCCTGCTTTCTCACAAAGGCTCCCATCGGTTCCATCAGCTCCCGCAACGGAATGTACAACTGGCCGTCCGACCTGACTGGAGCAATGTCCCAGGGAACATCGAGGAGGTCGAGACGGTATGTGGCCGACATCCCCTTCCAGAATGCATGCCGGGATCCGATCGTGAGAGCGGAACCAGCAGGTGACACCGCATAAACGGTGCCCCACGCCTGATGCAGGACGTTCAGTGGAACCAGAATGGTGTCCCCGATGCGCATCGCTGTGGTTGGCAGTTTCGAGCCGTTCAGCGAGATGGAGAGGCTGGTGTCGACGGTCAACAGGCGGAACCATGACGTCGTATCGACGGCCTGAGCAGAAGGTACCGGCACTAGAGCTGCTTCGGCGCAGCAGTACACGAGGAGCGCAACCACAAACCAACGCAACTTCCTGCAGCTCATCCCCACCTCTTCAGCCCGACCGGCTCCCTGTTCCGAGTATAGCGGAGGATGGCCGTTCAGCAACCAAGCCCTGCCGGAAGGTTCCGAGCAGGGCCTGTACCTCTGAGATGAGCATTGTTGCTGTCGAGTTCCCAGGCTCAGGCGTCCCAGGTGGCTCCCGCTGATCTGTACTGAAGTGCCTCGCTGATGTGTTCGGCGTGCACCCGCTGAGCTCCATCAAGGTCGGCAATCGTACGGGCGACCTTGAGGACCTTGTCATACCCCCGTCCGCTGAGGCTGAACCGTGTGACAGCCATAGTAAGGAACGCCTGCGCATCGCGGTCCAGTGTGACGAGCTTGCGCACCTGTGGACCGGAAAGGTCGGCGTTGGCACGAAGGCCGCGTTCCTCGAGGACTCCCCGCGCACGCTCCCGGGCAAGGGTGACACGCTCACGGATAGCTGCAGATGTCTCGCCTGCATGCAACTCGCTCAGTTCCGACGCCTGCAGACGCGGAATGGAAAGGACCATGTCGAAGCGGTCCAGGAGCGGCCCGCTGATCCGGCTGCGATACCGCCTGACATCAGAGGCTGAACAGATGCAGGGATGGGTTGTATCACCGTACCAGCCGCACGGACACGGGTTCATCGCTGCGACGAGCAGAAAATGGGCGGGATACGTCAGGGTCTGACGCACGCGCGAGATGGTAACGGTACCGCTCTCGAGGGGCTGACGCAGGACCTCCAGGACATCCCTGTGAAACTCGGGCAGCTCGTCCATGAACAGGACACCCCGGTCGGCGAGCGAGATCTCACCCGGGCGGGCCGTGGCTCCTCCGCCGATGACGGCGATGCTCGATGCCGTGTGATGAGGGTGGCGGAACGGGCGCTGTTCTACCATGGACTGTCCGTCCATCAGCAGGCCGGCGGCACTGTAGACAGTCGTGACCTCCAGGACCTCCTCGCGCATCATCGGTGGCATGATCCCCGGCAGCCGTTCCGCAAGCATCGTCTTGCCCGACCCGGGCGAACCGGTGAGCAGGATGTTGTGCCCTCCGGCCGCGGCAATCTCCATGGCCCTCTTGGCCGTCGCCTGGCCCTTGACATCCGCGAAGTCCAGTGGTGAATCGACCGCTCCCGCGGGCGGATGATAGGCCGGAACAACCAGGATCACCGGCCCCTCGACGATTGCCTGTACCACTTCGCTGAGACCGACAGAGGGCAGCAGGCGCGTTCCCTCGAGGAGGGCAAGTTCACCTACGTTCTGGTGCGGCACGACATAGGTGTGCGTCCCGTCGGCGGCAGCGAGACCGGCGACAGCAGGCAGGACCCCATGGACAGGCCGCAACGTTCCTTCGAGCGAGAGCTCACCGAGGAACACGTAGTCGTCGAGCGAGGCTTCGAGCTGGCCAGACGCCTTGAGGATGCCGATGGCCACGGGGAGGTCGAAGAACGCGCCTTCCTTGCGAAGATCCGCCGGCGCGAGGTTCACCGTGATACGGTGAACAGGAAAGCGGAAGCCGGCATTCCGGACGGCGCTCTTGACGCGTTCGCGAGCCTCCTGGACAGTTGCATCCGGGAGCCCCACGATGGTGAACACGGGCAGGCCGTCGGCGATGTCGACCTCGACCTGCACGGGGTGAGCCGTCAGGCCGACGACGCTAACACTTGCTACTGTTGCATACATCGTTTACGCGCCGTTCCAGAATCGCCTTGAGGTTCATGACGTCATTGGGGAAACTGAGCATGCGCACGGCTTCCGCCGTCTGGACAAACACGCCCATCCTGAGTTCGCGGTTGACGGTCACCTGTGTATCCGCGGTCTCCATCTCGAACCAGTACACGATCTTCCGATGGACCGCCCTGTCCATATAGGAGTAGAAATGAAACGACGACATGCCCGCCTTTCCTACGATGAGGGCATGGAGTCCAGACTCCTCGAGTACTTCCCGGAGGGCCGCCTGCTCGTGACTTTCTCCGAGCTCGACATGCCCCTTCGGAAAGACCCATACTCCCTTCAGATTTCTGAGAACGAGCACCTTGTCACCGTTGAAGACGATGCCTCCAGCGGTGATCTCGGTGACCTCGCCCTTCTTGCGAGTCACGCCTGTTCAGTCTGCCGTCAGGGCAGAGCTACGAACGTATCCTCGTCGAAGTAGAGTTCACGCGCCCATTCCACGCGCTCGGTGATGAGAGGGCGCGGCTTCTTGATAGCCTCGACACGAAAGAAGGTCGAGTGATACCACGCAAAGTCGGGCGCCTTGAGGACAAAGGGAGACTCGGTGACGATACGAAAGCCCTTCTCGACGATGCGCTCGCCGGTCAGAAGGTAATTGTTGAAGTCACGGAGGATGTCCGTGATGACCAAGTTCATGCGGAGGAGGTCCTTCTCGATACCCATCCACTTGGCCAGGCCGGACTCGAAGTGCGAGATGCCGAAGTAGCCTGAGCAGCTCTTGCCTCTGAGAGCCTCGCAGCAGCGCGAGTAGAAGAGCTTCATGCCTTCAACCGTCTCGACCGGGTCGGTGATGAAGACATCGAACTTGCCCCTCAGTTCCTCGGGGACGGGATCACGCGCATCATAGTCATAGACATCGACGTTGGTCCAGCCCTTCTCCTTGATGACCTTGCGGATGAACTTGTTGACGCGCTTGTCGATCTCCACGACGGTGATTCGCCTGCACTTGCCGGTCAGGGCAAGACCGATGCTGAGGAGATCGTCGTCGCCGAGGATGAAGATGTTCTTGTTCTCAAGGTCACCGCGCTCATAGATGTAGGCGATGCGGTCAAGGTTCTTCACAAGGGGGACGACACCCTGGTCAAACTCGGCGGTGACCTCTGGACGCCCCTTCGCCAGTGCCTCATACTCCAGCATGATATCCTTGAGCCAGCCACGCGGCTTGACACCTGTCGCGCTGCAGGTCGGGCACATCATGGACTCTTCCTTCTGGATGCCGTTCGCGCGAGCATACTCTTTTCCATCCCTCGTCACGGCGATGAGGTCACCCTTTGCTTCGATGTATCCTTTGATTTTGAGCGTCTTGAGGGCATCAATGTACCCGGGGATGGCGTCATCCTGTTTGCCCACCAGCTGCCAGAAACTGAGAGGCTGTCTCATCAGCGCCCGCAACAGCTTCGCCTGTGTTCTGTCCATGTGTACCTCCAGAGGTTGAAACCATCAGATTATACGTGACCATGCTCCACAATGCAACAAGAGCCCCTCCGGCGACGGACCTCGCCATGAAACGAGGTTGTCAGGTTTCTTCTTCGCTCAGAGACTGGAGCTCGTAGAGATTCTTGTAGATGCCACCCGTTGCGACCAATTCCTCGTGTGTTCCGGATTCACTGATTTGTCCTTTCTGTACCACGAGAATGCGGTCCACCGTGCGAATGGTCGACAGACGGTGCGCGACGATGATACTCGTACGACCCTTGAGGATCTTGCGGATGGCCGCCTGGATCACGGCTTCAGACTCGGTGTCGATGTCGGAGGTAGCCTCGTCAAGGATGAGGACTTTGGGGTCAAAGTACAGCGCCCGGGCAAAGGAAATCAACTGCCGCTCCCCCGATGACAAGTTGTTGCCGCGCTCGTACAGATGGTGGTGCAGACCTCCCTCGAGGCCCTTCATGAACCCCATGCCCAGGTAGTCGACGATCTCGGCCGCTTTCTGTTCATCAGGGTGTTCATCAAAGAGAGCAATATTATGGAGGACCGTTCCACTGAAAATGAAGACGTCCTGCATGACAAATGCAACGCTTTGACGCAGAAATTCGGCGGGAAGAGTGGCAACGTCCACGCCACCCAGCAGAACGCGCCCACTATCAATTCCATAGAAGCGTGGGACCAGCCCAGTGATGGATGTCTTGCCGGCGCCGGTGGCGCCGACGAGCGCAACCGATCCACCCTGTTCCACTTTGAAGGTAATGCCTTTGAGGATCTCCTCGCCTGGTGTATAACTGAGGTGCACATCCTGGAACTCGATACTGAACTCGCTTGGAACAATCCCGGCAAAGGACTCCGGCACATAATCTTCCTGCGGTTCATCGACAATGTGGAAAATCTTCTCGGCCGACGCCATAGCCTGCTGGATCGTGTCGAATTGCTCGGCAACCTCCTGGACTGGCTGGAAGAATATCTGGGTGTAGAACGTAAACGTCACCAGTGTGCCAAACGACAGCGCTCCAGCAAGAATATGTCCACCACCGTAGTAGAGCAGCAATGCCACAGCGAAGGTCGCCAGCGCCCCGACGAGAGGACGGAAAACGCCGTTCAGGAGCATCAGATGAAGACGTGCCACTGTATAGGACTGGTTGATTTTCTCGAAGTTCTTCTTCTCCTTCTCTTCGATGGCAAAGAGCTGGACAACGCGCACGCCCTGGATGCGCTCTGCGATAAATGAGTTGATGCGTGAAAGACAGGTACGTGCCACACGGTGTGCATTCCGGATGGAAACCCGAAAGACCGCCGTAAGAATGACGACGGCGGCGAGCACTGCCATGAGAACCCACGTCAGAAAGGCATTGAGCGAGAACATGACGACAGTGACGCCCACGAGCAGGAATCCGTCACGGATGATATTGATGAGAGCCTGGCTATACATGTCCGCCAGAGCTTCGATGTCATTGGTAACACGCGTGGTCAGGCGGCCTGACGGCGTCCGGTCAAAGAAGCTGAATGGCAAACGCTCTACATGCTCAAAGAGCTTCACCCGGATGTCATAGACAATACGCTGACCGACGACCTCGAGGAGAACGCGATTAATGTATCCAACCACAAATGCCAGGAGGACAATTGCCAGAAACAGCAACGACAGCCTCTTGATACCGGCAACGTCGACGGAACGCAGCCAGGCACGTTCCTCAGGCAAAAAACGCTGCAGAGAAGATGCATCCATGATGTACGTTCCCACCGGGAAGACCGGCTGGGGAGCACTGAAGACAAAGGGCTGGGGAGCATCGACATATCCGTTGAGACGGTCAAGACCAAGCTGCCTCGCCTTGTCAGGTGTCACGACATAGAGAGACACATCCGTGGTCTGTGCTGATTTGCCACTCAGGCGCAAGCCTTTTGCCAGTTCAGTCTTGTCGTAGTAGGAATGACCGCCCAGCGCAAAACGGTCCACTCCGCCTACGACCCCGTTCGCCGTCTGGACGTCTTCGAGCGCGTCCACCCGCACGAACCGTGCTGTCGTCGGGTCGATGTACTGGTCGATAGCCTGGCGCACAATGAGTGGACAGGCAATAGTCTTTGCGGTCAGAATGGAGATCAGGAACAGGGAGATGAGCAGCATCCACCAGTACGGGCGCGCAAACTTGAGCAGACGCGCCATAAGCGTCGTATCAAAGGAACGTTCCTGGGTCTCCTCGTTTGAAATACCAGCCATTATTCCTTCTCCACCTTGTGTTCCACAAGCTGTCTTCTGAAGACACGCCAGTACCAGTCATGCTTCCGCAGCAACGCGCTGTGCGTCCCTTCTTCGGCAACGCGTCCGGCATTCAGCACCAGGACTCTGTCCATCTGACGCAATGCCGAGATGCGGTTGCTGATCACAATCGTCGTCGGTCGCGACGTGAAGCCTGCAATGTTGTCCAGAATGTGTTTTTCGGTGTCGGCATCCACCGCTGAAAGAGCATCATCGAGGACCAGAATGCGCGGTTTCTTGAGGAATGCGCGAGCAATTGTGACTCGCTGCTTCTCGCCACCCGAGAGGGTCACTCCACGTTCTCCCACGATCGTGCCAAATTCATCCTTGAATTCTGAGATGTTATTGTAGATATCGGACTGCTTCGTTGCTTCCCCGATCTCCTTCTCACCTACCGGCAGATCAGTCACATTGATATTCTCCTCCAGGGAATCCGAGAACAGGAAAACGTCCTGCGTGACAACACCAATAGCGCGCCGCAGGTCCTTGAGCCTGTATTGCCGCACATCCACCCCATCCACGAGCACCTTCCCGGCGGAGGGATCATAGGCGCGCGTAAGCAGCGAAACAATCGTCGTCTTGCCTGAACCTATGGGGCCAATGACGCCGATCTTCTCCCCTGAAGCAATATGGAAACTAACATCATCCAGGATCTTGTGTCCTTCCCGTTCAAAGGTAACATGCTCAAAGTCAACATCGCCACGCAGTTCTCCTTCGATAGGCGCTGCGTCCGGTAGTTCCTGAATCGTTGACGACTGGTCGAGGATTTCATTGATGCGAGCGGCAGAAGCCTGCCCCCGCTGGAAGAGATTGATCGCCTGCCCCAGTGCCGTCATCGGCCAGGCGAGCATCCCGATGTAGGTATTGAATGCAACGAGGCCTCCGATGGTAAACGTACCGCGCGTTGCAAGGATCCCTCCATACCAGAGCAAGACCAGCACAGAAATGGCGCCCAGGAAATCAATAAGTGGTCCCGCAAGACCCCAGACTTTGATCAAGCGGATATCGCGACGTTGCAGGTCCATCGCCTTCGCCCTGAGACCGCGTGCTGCATCCTTCTCACGTGTGAACACCTTGATGATACGCATGCCGGTCATAGCCTCTTCGACATAATCGGTGAGCGCAGAGAATGCGTCCTGAACGCGTTTGAACAGTTTGAAAACCAGCGGCCCCGCACGCGTCACGATGAGTGCAATAAGCGCAAGAGGAATAAGCGCGAGAAGGGTGAGAGAGCGATTGAATCGCAACATGGCGATGAGCGTGAAGGTCGTCATGATAAAGAAATCCGAAATCATGAGCAGGCCATCGCCCAGGGACTGTCGCACCGCCTCCAGATCGTTGGTCACAAGTGCCATGAGGTCACCCGTCTTGTGAACGTCGTGAAAATCGGCGGATAACTCAAGATATTTGGCGAACAGGTTGTCACGAACTTCCTGCTCCAGGTATCGGGCACTTCCCCAGATAAGAAATCGCCAGAAGTAGCGGCCGACGGTTATTCCTGCAACAAGCGCTGAGATCTGCAGCAGGGCAACGAGCAATGTATGTGCCGTTGCAGTAAACGAGGACAGGTCGTCGATGACTGTGGCGGTGATCCCTGGAATGATCGTCTGAGAAATATCGACAGCAGCCAGGATGAGAATGCCACACAGATAGCGCACCCAGTATTTGCGAATAATGGGGCCCAGGTGACGCCATATGCTTTTTTGTTTGGTTTCCGTAGTACTCATACCTTCAAAGGATACTGGAAGCCAGCCGCGTTGTCAACACGTGAACTGGTACCCGAGCTACCCGGCACGCCGGACCGGCGATGAAGGAGAGAGCGGCTCTGCGAACCCCGTCGTCACGGGTCCCGCTTGCATCGTGACGGCGCTCGGCTAGGCTGTGACGGTTAAAGAGATGATGACACCGCTGCAGTTGTTCGACATACTGCTCACCACATTCGGGCTTCAGCACTGGTGGCCCGGCGACACGCCGTTTGAGGTCGCCATTGGCGCCGTGCTGACTCAGAACACGAGCTGGTCGAACGTCGAGAAGGCGATCACCTCGCTCAAAACCGCAAATGCCATGACAGCCACCGGTCTGCTTGCCCTTTCAGCATCGGACCTCGAACAGGCTATCCGGCCGGCCGGGTACTACAGGGTCAAGGCCCGGTATGTCCGGACTCTTGCCGAGTGGGTCAGCCAGCGCGCCTCAGGAGACTTGTCCAGTCTCATGTCCGAAGACACCGGCGCTCTGCGCTGCGAGATATTAGCTCTGCATGGAGTGGGCAAGGAGACCGCAGACAGCATCCTGCTCTACGCGATCGGCAAGCCGGCCTTTGTCGTCGACGCCTACACGCGGCGCATCGCAGCCAGATTGTGCCTCCTGCCCGACAACGCCACCTATGAGAGTACACAACAGTATTTTGTTGTGCGACTGCCCAAAGACGTGCACCTGTTCAATGAGTTCCACGGCCTGCTGGTCCATCTGGCCAAGGAGCACTGCCGGGCGCGACCCATGTGTCTCGCCTGTCCACTGGAACAGTGCTGTCCCTCGGCGGACGCATCGCTCGCAACAGGGCACGCTGTGCGCGTGCGGATCATGCCCGAAAGGAGGACCACCCTGTGAGCTACCGCTACATCTACGGCCCCATCCCGTCCAGACGTCTGGGCCGGAGTCTCGGCATCAGCCCCATCCCCGACAAAACATGCAACTTCAGCTGCATCTACTGCATGCTCGGGCGAACGGACCACCTCACAAACGAGCGCGAGGAGTACTTCAAGCTCGAGGACATCCTTGCCGAGCTGGGCGATGCGCTCAGGCACGTGTCGCCGCCGCCTGATCACATCTCGATCGTGGGCAACGGTGAGCCGACCCTCTATCTCCGTCTGGGAGACCTGATCCAGGGAGCGCGAGGGCTCACCAGCATTCCCATCGCTGTCATCACCAACGGCGCGCTGTTGTCCGAGCCTGCCGTGCGCGAAGCGCTGGCCGAAGCGGATATTGTCCTCACCTCGTTCAACGCTCCTACGGAGGAACTCTTCCGTCGCATCGACCGACCATGTCCGGGCATCGCGTTCGAGGCCATGAAACAGGGACTGCTGGACTTCGCCCACATGCGGAGGAGGGGCCAGCTCTGGGTGGAGATGATGCTGCTCGAGGGCATCAACGACTCTCCAGAGACGCTGGAACAGACACGATGGGTCCTGCAGGACGTCGAACCGGATCGCGTCTTCGTCGACACGCCCATCCGTCCTCCCGCCGAAGACTTCGCCCATCCCGTGACGCCCGAAGCACTGGTGCTTGCCGAGAAGGCATTAGGGGGAGCACAGTCGTCGGGCTTCGACTTCGGCGCATTCACCATTGCCGCGGGTGCGGATCCGCTCGAGACGCTCGCCGGGGTCTGCAAGAGACATCCCATGCGCGAGGACCAGGCAATTGAACTGCTGGTCAACTCCGGGATCGATCCACTGCCGGTCCTCGACGCGCTGCGCGCCGATCCGCGCTTCAGGGTCGAGCAGTACGGCGGTCAGACGTTCTTCCTCGTCCGCGAGATGAACGGAGGTTCAGACTGATGATCCTCGGGGCACACGTGTCCATAGCCGGAGGAGTGGCAAACGCCCCTCAGAACGCTGTTGATTGCACATGCGAGACGCTTCAGATCTTCACGAAGAGTCAGCTCCAGTGGCAGGCGCCGCCCCTATCACGGGACGAAATCACCGAGTTCAAGCGCGGCATGAAGCTGAATCACCTGGTCCCGGGAACGGTGCACGCCGCCTACCTCGTCAACCTTGCCGCCCGCGACCTCGCCCTTCTGGCCAAGTCCAGGGACTGCATGATCAGCGACCTCGGCAGGACGGAGCATCTGGGCATCCCCTACCTCATCGTCCATCCAGGGGCTCACCGTGGACAAGGGGCCGAGAAGGGAATCGAGGCGGCGGCCAAGAGCCTGGACTTCATCTTCCGGCATTCCCATGCGCACCGCACCATGGTGCTGCTCGAGGCCACCACGGGCGCCGGTTCCGTGCTGGGCGGCACGTTCGAGGAGCTCGCCGCCATACGCAGCCTGTGCCGCTTCCCCGGGCGCGTGGGCTTCTGCATCGACACGTGCCACATCTATAGCGCAGGCTATGACATCTGCTCCCCGGCAGGGTACACCGCGACCATTCACGAGCTGGACCGCGTCCTCGGCCTGGACAATGTCCGGGCGTTTCATCTCAACGATTCCAAGGGTGCGCTGGGTTCGAAGATCGACCGGCACGCCGAAATCGGACAGGGAGAGATCGGACTGGAACCGTTTCGTCTTCTGCTTGCCGACACGCGATTCCGCAAGACACCCGGCATTCTGGAGACGCCCGGAGGCGATGGCGCCTACGCCCGCAACCTCGCCGTCCTTCGCTCCCTCATCCCCTCCCCATGAATTGTGAACCCCTTGGTGCCTGACACCATAGGGTTCACAATTGACCGTGCTGCAGGAAATTGGAAGGCTAGACGGTCGCTTGCAGCTGTTTGTGATTGCCTCGGGCGGTGCTACACTGCGGGCAGAACCGCGTCACGGCTGAATTACTGCGTACCTGACGCAGAAAGGAGCCATCGTGCATAGAGTGTTACGCACCGCCTGCATTGTCCTGCTGGCACTTCTCCTCGGCATGACCAGCGGCTGCACTGTCCAGTCCCCCACACTGCAGGGGGGTGATATCAAGGGTCCCCTGGCACCAGCACGGGACCTGGGAACCGTCGAGATCAGCAAGTACGAGGGCAAACCGCTGAACGACTTCAAAGCCCTGCCGGACAACTCCGTCCGCGGCCCCCAGACCGTAGACATTGCGTCGTATCGACTCGTCATCGACGGCGCCGTGCAAAACCCACAGCATCTCACCTATGCCGAAGTCCTCTCGCACACACACTACCAGAAACTCATCACGCTGCACTGCGTGGAGGGGTGGAGTGCGACGGGGTTGTTTGAGGGCGTCCTCATGAAGGACCTGCTGGCACAAGCCGGGCCACTCCCGTCAGCGGTCACCGTCATCTTCCACGGTCAGGACGACTACACGACGTCCCTGCCTCTCGCCACGGTACTCGAGCGCAACATGCTGCTGGCGTACCGCGTCAACAATGCAGACCTGGTCGCCCGCAACGGATATCCGTTCCAGCTGGCCGCCGAAGACAAGCTCGGATACAAGTGGTGCAAGTGGGTCGTCCGCATCGAGCTGTCGACCGATCCTGACTTCAAGGGGTTCTGGGAACGCCAGGGATATGGCAATGACGCGGAGGTCAACACGATTCCCTGAGTTCCCGTCCTCTCCGAGAACCCATATGACATCAGGTGTTCTGACGCCTGGTGCGTGATGTTGCAAAAAAAAAACGTTCAACTATCATGGCGTCAGAGCGCTTGACAGTCCTGCGTGCTTGGAGGGCTCTAAGATTGCGCAGCGACTGAAGGGAGGCAGACTTGAAAAGGAGGAGCAAGGATGAATGTATCGCTGGTGGTACATCGTGTCGGGGCAGACACAGCAAAGAATATCGAGCACATGGACCTTGCAGTAACACAATCGGCAAAGGCGGGGGCGCACCTTGTCCTGTTCTCAGAAGCTACGACGACAGGGCTGATTCTCAACTACGATCCCAGGCATGACCTGATGCTGGGAGAACCGGTACCTGGCCCGGCGGTGGCTCATTTCGCCGACCTCGCCAAGTCCAGTCGCATCCACATCGCGTTCGGCATCCTTGAGCGGGACGGAGCAGCATTGTATGATACCGCCGTCCTGGTGGGTCCCAGTGGCGACATGCTCCTCAAATACCGTCGCATCGATCCACAATGGCACGACCAGAAGGGGGACTCGAAGCTCTATCGTGAGGGGACAGAATGCCTTGCCGTCGACGCGTCGATTGGTCGCTTTTCGTTTGCCATCGGCGACGACCTGTTCAACGACACAGTCGCAGAACAGGTGCGCGAACAGCATCCGAGCTACCTCCTCATGCCCTTCGCACGCTGCTTCGACGGCGGCCTGTGTGACCAGAAACGGTGGGAGACCGAGGAGCGCCAGATCTACGTCGACCGCGTCCAGAAGTTGGCCGTCACGACGCTCATGGTGAACTCGATAGGAGAGAAGGATTTCGACGGAGGTTCATTCGGAGGAGCCATGGTCGTCCACGCCAACGGCCGCATTACCCATTCACTCCAACTGGGAATGCCAGGAATAATCGTCGCGGCCGTCTAGCAGAGAGACGTCACGGTCT
>Ga0209539_1000580_pt1 | contig 20783 bp, 20 predicted proteins | sample BarGraNGADG00312_2_FD_184499 | JGI IMG/M metagenome (GOLD analysis project Ga0209539, IMG submission 184499) | Arctic peat soil microbial communities from Barrow, Alaska - Barrow Graham LP Ref core NGADG0011-312 (SPAdes) (version 2) | ecosystem: Environmental > Terrestrial > Soil > Wetlands >... | reverse complement strand
CTCCTTTGTTACGAAAGGCGACATGGCCTCTTGGCTAACGGGGCTGGCCTTCGCACCAGTGACAACGGAGTTGAAAAGAGCCATAGCGAGGTTGTAGCCCTGACCAAACGCATCCTGACCGATGACGCCGTACATGGACCCGTCCTTAATTGCCTTCATATTCTCGGGCGTGACGTCGTACCCGATCACCTTGACGGAGCCCTGCTTCTTGGCAGCAGCCACCGCCTGTGCTGCGCCGAAGGGTCCGCCCGCAGTGGCGTAGATTCCGACGAGGTCACTATTGGCCTGCATGAAGTTCTCAGCGGCGGTGAAGGTGTTGCCTGCAGAATCCTTTGCCTCCACGCCCTCTCCGAGCGTGGTCAACTTCGAGCCCTTGAGGCCTTCAATGAATCCCTTGCGCCGCTGTTCGGCTCCCGGCGCCGTGAATTGACTCGTGACGATCCCTACCTTGCCGGACTTATCACCAACAGCCTTGATCATCTCCGCCGCTGCGAGCTTTCCAGCTTTGACCTGCTCCTGCGCGTAGTTGAGAACCCCTCCCGAAGTGGCGACACAGTCGAACAGGGTGTTGTACGCTCCGAGTTTGATCCCTTTCGCGCTTTGCGTCTTGATATCCTGGCAGTTCCCCTCCCCGGCGATAAAGAAACCGATGCCCTGGTATCCCTGCGCGGCACTCCCCTGAATAGCGCTCGACACGGTAGCAACGTCTTGGTTCACGCCGGCAACGACCCAGGTAACCTTGCCATTGTGGGAAGAGAGGACACGGTTGGCGTAGTCTGCCCCGCTCTTAACCGAGACCCAGTAAGGATTGTTGGCGAACCCGATGATTGCGATCTTGACCTGATCTGTCGGCTTCTTGTCCGCCGGAATCGGGCGGCCTGCAATAGCGACCGCTGGCTTCTCGCTGGTGGAACTGCCCGCCTTAGTGCTTGAACCACATCCGGCGGCTAGCAGACTAACGGCCATTAGAGCAGCCGCTGATTTCACTCCGCAGCGGAGCTTTGATCCTGTGTTCATTTTCATCCTCCGTATAGGCGTCTGCAAGAGACGCGACAATGTGTTTCAAGAACGGGTCAGAACCCGATCCCTTTCCTAAGTCGCAACACGGACATCGAACTCCAAAGACCTCATCTCTTCCAAGTAGGACTCGTCAGTTCCTGCATCCGTAACCACCACGTCCACGTCCTCGAGCGCCCCATACCTGCACGCCGCACTTTGCCCGAACTTGGTGTGGTCGACCATCAAGACGGCACGTTGAGCAGATGAGATGACCGCCCGCTTCACGGCGGCTTCAGCTGGATCCGGAGTGGAGAGACCCCAATCGCAGTCCACAGCGTTTGCACCAACGAATGCCACGTCAAAACGAAGGTCGGCTAACCGCTCTAATGCCCAAGAGTCAACCTCTGCGTAACTTTGCCGACGAACCCGGCCGCCAATTGTCATGACACTCAATGCGCCTAGATCACTAATCGCTAGCGCAGTCTGCAACGCATTTGTCACGACGAGCAGATCGCCGCGAAGTGGGAGAGCACTGACGAGGCAAGCCGTGGTGGACCCGGCTTCGATGAAGATGGCACCGAAGGCCGGGATCTCCAGGGCAGCCTCGGCAGCGATCTTGTCCTTGATCTTCCGCAGTTCGGTAGACCGTCTTGCGACATCGCCCTCGACGACCAGGACGGACTTGGGAATCGCACCTCCATGAGTGCGCTGGAGATCGCCAGACTCCTCAAGGCTCAAGAGGTCGCGACGAATCGTCTCAGCGTTGACCTCAAAACGCGTGGCCAGGTCCTGTGCCTGCACGCGCCCAACCGCCCCTACCAGGTCGATGATCTGGCGCCGGCGTTCAACAACCCGCATCCGTTCCTCCTCGTCCGAGAGCGTTGGATACCCATAGGCACGCGAACCTTCAGCGAGCGTTTTCCTCAAAAGTCTACCCTGAGACTACGCGTTCTGGCCCTTGCGTCAAGTATTCATACCATGAAGTACCCGCTGAGGCCATATTTGTGTAGTATCACTACGTCTTGGTCGAATCAGAGGAGAGCCATGAGTGGGGACCAGAGGGTGCTACATGTTCATGCCGACGAGATGGAGGGCCGATCCCGTCGCTACGTCAAACGGGCACGCGACCTGACCGGGGTGTTCATCGATGAGCCGGCGTTTGAGCGGTGGCTAGCCGAGGATCCTGAGCGGGTCATCTACTACGTAGACGAGTTCCGCCGGTCAGAAGACGAGGGCGACCTTGTCTTCGGAATCTCGACCCTGACGCCTGGACACGTTGGCCGCGAGTTCCACATGACGCGTGGACACATTCATGCCAAGAGCGACCGTGCGGAGATCTATGAGTGCATCTCCGGCCACGGCCTGCTGTTGATGGAGGACCTGGCGGGTGAGATCGAGATCGCTGAGCTTCGCCCTGGTGATGTCGTCTACGTGCCTCCCGCACGCATCCATCGGAGCGTGAATGTGGGCACCGTGAACTTCAGGACCTTGTTCTGCTATGCCGCCGACGCAGGGCAGGATTACGAGATCATCGTGAAGTCCCGTGGGATGCGACGGTTGGTAGTCGACGGCGACGACGAGCTGTGGACAACGATGGACAACGATGCGTATGTGCCCCGTGTTTAGCCCCACCACCGGCCCGCCCGAACCGGATTTTTCGGCCGTGGCTGTCGCCCGCATGATCGACATCAGCTGCGTCCAGGCCCAGAGTTCGGAGACAGACGTACGTTCCCTCGCGGCCGAGGCGTTGCGCGGCAACTACATAGCCGCCCACGTGTTGCCTTCGTGGCTGCCCCTGTTGCGTCACCTGTTGGGTACTTCATCGACGAACGCAGGCTCCCCTGTCGGCTTTCCCTCAGGGGGGACGGCGACGGACGTCAAGGTGTTCGAGGCCAAGTGGCTGATCGACGCGGGCGTCCAGGAGATGGACATCGTGATGAATATTGGCCTCCTCAAGTCGGGGCGACATGACGACGCCTCCGCCGACTTGGCAGCGGTTCTCGAGGCGGTTAACGGTCGAGTCCCGGTCAAGGTGATTCTCGAGGTCGGGCTACTTGAGGGAGCGGAACTTGAAGATGCTGCACAAGTCGCGCTGGCTGCCGGCGCGACGTTCCTGAAAACTGGCACGGGCTGGGCGGGCGTTGCTACAGACGTCAGTCATGTGCGTCGCCTGCGGGCGGTCAGTGGACCGAGCGTCGGTATCAAAGCATCCGGTGGCGTTCGCTCCTTTGCGCAACTCCGGGCGCTGTACGCCGCCGGCGCGACGCGCTTCGGCGTCAACTCCCACTTCGCACAGGTTATCGTCAAGCAGGCAGGGGAAGCTCGATGACCGAGACTACCGGCACATCCAAGGCGTCTCTGAGTCTGGCTAGCCTGGTCCTCACGACGAAAAGCACGCAGTTGAAACGCTGCAGGCCCATGGCATCGGCAGCAAGATGACTCTATTGGCTCAGTGGTTGGGCCAGGCGGGCTTCCTCCTGCAGGTCGCCAACCGTCCACGCGGCACACGCCACATCCTCATCGACCCGTATCTCTCGGACAGCCTCGCGCACAAGTACACCGGCACCTTGTTTCCACACAAGCGACTACTAGAAACACCGGTAACGATTGAAACCCTTCCGGCTCTTGATGCTGTGCTGTGCTCTCACAGCCACACCGACCACATGGACCCCGACACGTTAAGACCCCTCCTGGCTGACCAGTCGCACTGCCGACTTATTGTCCCCCTGGGTGTGCATGCCGAAGCCCTCCTCAGAGGCAACGCGGAACCCGACCGCGTGGACGGTCTGGTTGCAGGCCAGAGCATGGAACTGCCCACCGGGACCGTAGTCGCGGTGGCATCAGCGCACGAGCAACGCGAGTTCGATGAGTCTGGACACGACCGGTTCCTCGGCTACGTACTCGATATCGGAGGAACACGCGTCTACCATTCAGGCGACTGCATCCCCTACGAAGGACTCGCCGAGAAGCTTCGTCTCCTCGAGATCGACGTGGCACTCTTGCCGGTCAACGGACGTGACGAGTATCGACGCTCCAACGGGGTGCCGGGCAACTTCACATTCGCCGAGGCGCTTGAATTGTGCGCGGCCGCAAAGATCCCTGCAATGGTGCCACACCATTGGGGCATGTTCGAGTTCAATACCGTTGACGCACCCTCCCTCGCCGTCAGTGCCGCTCCAAGAAACGGTGTGCATGTAGGCCTCCCTAAGCATGGTGGATGGATGGACCTAGCTGCACTCAGCGCGATTGGCCGACGGACACGTGCTCTCGGTGATGCGCGATGAGTCCAGAGGGCAACGTCCTCACAAGAATCGTCGATCGACGCGACAACTTACGTCGGTCTGAGCGCAAAGTTGCCGACGTTGTTCTTGCTGACCCCCATTCCGTCATCAAGATGACGATGGCGGGGCTGGCGAAGGCGTCTCAGGTTAGCGAACCAACCATTGTGCGGTTCGCGAACGCCATCGGGTGCGACGGCTTCCATGATTTCCGGATCCAACTCGCACAGGGGGCGGCCCTGGGGATCCCCGCAACGCAGTCCGTGATCGAGTCCGACGACAACGTCGAGACGGCTACGTCGAAGATCTTCGACTACTCGATTACTTCGATCGACCACGTTCGCAGGCATCTTGACGTCTCGGAAGTGGAGCGAGCAGCGGTTGCAATGAGCCATTGCGCCAACATCGTATTCATTGGCCTCGGTGCGTCAGGAATTGTGGCGATGGATGCGGAGCAGAAGTTTCCGCTATTCGGCGTACCATGCTCAGCACCCATCGACTCGCACCAACAGTTTCTCGCAGCCTCGATGGCAACCAGCGATACCGTCCTCGTCGCAATCTCCAATGTTGGAAGGACAGTCTCAATCCTCGACGCCGTCCGCGCAGCTCGCGAGGCCGGCGCGACCGTAGTGGCAATCACCGGCGGTCGGACGCCGCTGGCAGAGGTGAGCGATATCGCAATCATCGTGGAGTCGCTCGACAATACCGATATCTACACGCCGACCATTTCACGTCTTGCCCAACTCGTCGTTGTCGATGTGCTCGCGACCCTAGTCCTGCTCACTCGTGACGAGGCAGCCCGCATTCGGTTGCAGCGCACAAAAAAGCGGCTTGCCCGGATGCGTGCGGGGCTGCAGACCGACGATTTGGCAGCGGACTAAGTGCAATCAAAGACGGTGGTGGGCGCATGAGTAAGGGACTCGTTCTCGCGTACGACCTCGGAACCAGCGGATGCAAGGCAGCGCTCGTTAACTACAGTGGACATGTCATTTCTTCCCGCTTCAGCGCCTATCCAACGACTTACCCACAGCCAGGTTGGCACGAACAGCGCCCCGCGGATTGGTGGGATGCGATCGTCGAAACCACGCGCACTTTGCTTGACGGTAAAGTCGACGGATCAGACGTCCTTGCCATGGCACTGTCCGGCCAAAGCCTCGCGATGGTTCCTGTGAACGCAGCGGCAGAGCCGCTCATGGACTCTGTCCCCATCTGGTCCGACTCACGCGGGGAGCAGGCGAGCCAACGGCTCTTCAAGTCTGTACCAGAGCCATCATGGTACGAACTCACCGGCAACGGGTTTCCGCCCGGGCTTTACACGATCTTCAAGATCGCTTGGCTGGCAAGAACACATCCGACCATCCTGGCGAACACTCATGCCGTGCTCGGATCGAAGGATTGGATCAACGCCCAGCTTACTGGGCAGTTCGCCACGGACTACAGCTACGCCTCCGGCAGCGGAGCCTATGACCTTCGGAAGCGTGCGTACGACACTACGATCCTTGAATCTGTAGGTGTAAGACCCGATCTGCTCCCGGCCATCGTTCATTCCCACGAGGTTATCGGGGGCCTGACCGCAACCGCAGCGACCATACTCGGCCTCCGTCGGGGCCTGCCGGTCGTGGCCGGCGGGGTGGACAACTCATGCATGGCGCTGGGCGCTGGTCTGGTGTCTCCCGGATCTGCCTACCTCGCCTTGGGGTCGTCCAACTGGATATCAATCGCCGACAAAACGCCGGTGCTCGACATCGACAGCCGTCCCTTCGTGTTTGACCACGTAGTTCCTGGGCTATATGTCTCCGGTCTGTCGACCTTTGGAGGCGGCAGCACTCTCAGCTGGTTGGCGCACCTCTTGGGACGTTCCGAGGACATCACGCATTTGCTGCAGGAGGCGGCGGCGAGCCCAATCGGGTCCAAAGGGATTGTATGCATCCCAACCTTGGCCGGTGGAACAGCGATCGAGGGTGGGCCAGACAGCCGGGGCGCCTTCCTTGGTCTGGACCTAGGGCACTCGGCTGCCGACCTTGCACGATCGGTGGTCGAAGGAATAGCTCTCACTCTCGAGCGATCTGCCCACGCACTGATCTCTGACACACCCCTTCCGAACGAACTCGTTGCAGTTGGTGGAGGAGCCCGCAGTGACCTCTTACTCACCGCGCTTGCGGACCTCCTCGATCGACCCGTCGTGTGCACGACCGCCGAACAGAATTGCGCCGCACTCGGGGCCGCAGCCCTGGCATTCGTCGGAACTGGTATTTGGGACGACTTGGCGACTCTCCAACAAGGTCAATCCATCACCCAAAGATATGAGCCGTCTCCGGTGCGTCGACGTGCTTACGAACCCGTCCGGCAGCTCTTCGATGCAGCCACAGCAGCCGCACAGGCCACCACGGCGTTGCGGTTGGCTGTCGTCGGCCGGTGAACCAACCAGAAAGAGAAACACGATGCCACTAATGGATCCGCGGCCGTCCATCCAAGCCGCAAGAGATGCTAAGCATGGAGTGGGCGCTTTCAACCTGACGATGATCGAGCACGCCGAGGCTTTCGTCGCCGCTGCCGAGCGCGCGAATGCGCCTCTGATACTGCAGATCAGCGAGAATTGCGTGAGGTACCACGGATCACTGGAGCCGGTGGGTCTGGCCGCCCTCGAGATCGCCGGGCAAGCGTCTGTGCCTGTCGCGGTGCACCTGGATCACGCCGAGGACGTCACGCTGATACATCGAGCAGTGGAGCTCGGCTTCACCTCCGTCATGTACGACGGCTCCAAACTTACCGACGATGACAACCGGGCCACCACTCGTGAAGTCGTGGAGTTCTGTCACCGCCACGGGGTCGCCGTCGAGGCTGAGCTGGGAGAGATCGGCGGCAAGGATGGAGCACACGCACCCGGAATTCGTACCGATCCACAGGAAGCGAAGAAGTTCGTCGAGGACACGGGCGTCGACTCGCTCGCCGTAGCGGTCGGATCATCGCACGCGATGTCATCACGTGACGCAATGCTTGACCTCGACTTGGTCTCGCGCCTCGCCGAGGTCGTCGCCGCGCCGCTGGTCCTTCATGGCTCGTCTGGTGTGAGCGACGAGACTCTGAGCGCGATCGTTCAGACTGGCGTATCTAAGGTCAACATCGCGACCTACCTCAACGGAGTCTTCACCGGCGCTGTTCGCGCGTATTTAGCTGGTGATCCATCTGCCCTGGACACCCGAAAGTACATTCGCTGTGGACGAGACGCCATGGCTGACGAGACATACCGCCTGCTGGGGGTCCTCGGCGCACATGGCGCGGCGCTGACCGGAGTTCACGCATGACGAACAATCGAGGACGCGTGCTGGTGACGCCACGTTCCATGTCTAGTCCAGGATCGGCAGCCGTCGAACGCCTCCGAGATGCTGGCTATGACGTCATTTCCCCCACGCCGGGTAGACAACCGAGCCCGGAGGAACTCCGAGCTGTCCTCCCCGGCATCATCGGATGGATCGCGGGCGTGGAGCCGATCAGTGCCGACGTGCTGGAGACTGCTACTGATCTGAGAGTGATCAGTCGAAACGGTGCAGGTAACGACGCCATCGACCTCGGCGCCGCCAAGAGTCGCGGAGTGGCCGTGGTCACCGCTGGAGGATCAAACGCTCGCGGAGTGGCCGAACTAGCGCTGGCACTCGCCTTCATGGGCCTTCGATCACTGCTTCCCGCGAGTCGTTCGGTAGCCAACGGCGGCTGGGACCGCACGATCGGGCGAGAAGCTCAGGGTCGAACGATCGGCATCGTCGGATACGGGGCGATCGGACGGACACTCGCTGACCTCACGCGCTCTGTCGGCATGAAGGTTCTGATTCACGATCCCTACGTGAATGACGCCGACGAGACCAAGGTTCGGGCGGTCACTCTGGACGAGCTCCTAGGCCTATCGGACGTCGTTTCTCTCCACGTGCCTGCCACGGACGGCCGTCCACTCATCGGAGCAGACCAGCTGGCACGGATGACGACCGGAGCAGTGCTCGTCAATACTGCTCGGTCGAACCTGGTTGACGATCAAGCAGTTCTAACTGCCTTGAAGGAAGGCCGCCTGGGGACGTATGCGGTCGATGCATTCGACTCAGAACCGCCCCCTATCACGGAGCTAATTTGCCATCCAAGGGTAATCGCCACGCCGCATGTCGGCGCCGCGACTCTGGAAAGTATCGAACGTGCATCACAGACCGCCGTAACCCACCTCATAGAAGCGCTGAACATGGGGGCAACCGGTCAGCTGATTTCCGATGTGATCCGGGACGGGATCTTCTCCAGACGAGGTGACACGACACCGCCCCAGCCTCGCCCTTAACCGCCGTTAATGCCAAATAGCCCGGACTACATCAGTACAAAGCCCGGCGTCCCGGTTCGCTATATCTCCCCAGGAGGAGCAAATGGAACAGACACGATTGAAGACCACGCAGCTCGGTGAGACCGGCTTGGAAATCACCCGCATCGGATTCGGCGCTTGGGCGATTGGCGGCGACGGCTGGGAGTTCGGCTGGGGACCACAACAGGACGAGGAGTCGATTCAGACGATCCACCGGGCGCTCGAGCTCGGAGTGAACTGGATCGACACCGCTGCCGCCTATGGCTTCGGCCACTCGGAGGAGGTCGTCGGCCGCGCTCTCGCCGGCCTGGAGCGACGACCATACGTCTTCACGAAGGCATCGCTTGTGCAGGGACCCGACGGGCGCCTGGTGAACAACCTGAAGCGCGACTCGATCCTTCGGGAGGCCGAAGGTAGCCTCAAGCGGCTCGGTGTGGACGCGATCGACCTGTACCAGATCCACTGGCCGATCCCTGAGGGAGACGTTGATGAGGGCTGGTCGGCCTTCGCCGAGCTAAAGGAGCAAGGACTCGTTCATCACATCGGCGTCTCCAACTTCGACATCGCGCAACTGCAGAGGATCGACCAGATAGCGCCAGTCGAGACGCTACAGCCGCCCTACTCGCTCATCGCTCGTGAGGTCGAGAACGACATTCTGCCCTTCACCAAGCACGAAGGCATCGGCGTGATCGTCTACTCCCCGATGGGCTCGGGGCTACTGACCGGCGCGATGACCCAAGAGCGCATCACAAACCTGCCCGAAAACGACTGGCGCAAGCACAGCGCTTCCTTCCAAGAGCCACAGCTCACGCGCCACCTCGCTATCGTCGAGCGGCTCAAGAAGGTCGCCACGCGGCTGGACACAACGCCAGGAGCGGTGGCGGTCGCCTGGGCTCTGAGGAATCCCGCAGTGGACGGCGCGATCATCGGCTTCCGTCAGCCCGACCAAGTCGGCTCGATTCTTGACGCGGACGGCCTTGAGCTCAACGACACGGATATCGCCGAGATCGCAGGCGAGAAACCGTGAACGCAACATACCGTTTTGACAATCTGATTCCCGCGACGATTCCTACCATCTACTTCATCGGCGTGACAACCGGTAGTTCATCCATTCGTGCCGTTTACCCTGCTTGGGCCCAGCAACTCGGACTCGACACGACCGAGCTTGTCGGAATTGATATGCCGCTGCACGCCGACCCAGAGGAGTATCGGCGTGTGGTCACGTTCATCAAGAACGACCCGATGAGCATGGGTGCACTTGTCACGACACACAAGATCGATCTGTTTCATGCAGCCCACGACCTCTTTGACATCATCGATCCGCTAGCGCAGTTGATGGACGAGGTGAGCTGCCTCTCGAAACGGGGCGGGAAGTTGATCGCCCATGCGAAAGACCCGATCTCTTCTGGTCTCGCGATCGACGCATTCATACCAGCCGGCTATTGGGAGTCGACAAAAGCCGAGGTTTTCATTCTCGGCGCGGGCGGCTCGACCATAGCAATCAGTTGGTATCTCGCTCAGGCTGCCATGGCCGGGAATCGACCCCGCCGTATTGTTGTCTCCAATCGGAGCAAACCGCGTCTCGAAAGACTTCGTCAAGTCCACACCGAAATCGCGACGGACATCCCTCTGGAACTTGTGTACTCACCGGAACCTGCCATCAACGACTCAATCCTCGAAACGCTGGCGCCTGGTTCGCTAATTGTCAACGCCACCGGGCTCGGCAAGGACGCACCTGGTTCCCCACTCACCGACGCAGCAGTCTTTCCACGTAAGGCGATCGCGTGGGACCTGAACTACAGAGGCAAACTAATCTTTCTCGACCAGGCTCGCTCCGCGGCGTCGCGGGAAGTCACGAGGGTTGACGGATGGGTCTACTTCCTTCACGGGTGGACACAGGTCATCGCAGAGGTGTTCGACATCGAAATACCCGTTGTAGGTCCCGAATTCGATCTCCTCTCCAAGATCGCCTCCGCTACTCGGAAGTGAGCCGAACCATGTCGCTAGGATCTGCATCGCAACATGATGATTCCGCAGGGAGGCGTCTAAGCCATTGAGTATTGCCGACAAACTCATCAGCCCATACATCCACAGCCTTGCGTTCCGGCAGCCTAAAAGACCCGAGATGTGACCGTGCCATCGGCAGCGGGTCTGCTTTTCGATTGTGACGGTGTCCTCGTCGACTCCGATGAGGCGGCCGCACATGCCTGGACCAACTGGGCGGCGGAGTATGCGCCAGGCTTCAACTTCGTCCGCGACATCATCCACGGACGACCTGCTGGCGACACGGTCGCGGAACTAGTTCCATCGCGGGACCACGCTCGTGCCGTGCGAGCCTTGATGCAGCTCGAGATCGACACGGCCCCGATGGTCCGCGCCCTTCCAGGGGCTGCCGAATTGTTGCCCTTGCTGCCAGATGGCACCTGGACGGTCGTCACATCGGGTGTTCTCGCTGTCGCCCGCGCACGGTTGAGTGCAGCAGGACTGCCGTGCCCGAAGGACTTCGTGACGGCGGACGACGTGCGCCAAGGGAAACCTGCGCCCGACCCCTACCTCATCGGCGCCCAGAGGTTAGGGATTGCGCCGGTGCGGGGAGTGGTCTTCGAGGATGCGGAAGCGGGGGTGAGCTCGGCCCTCGCCGCCGGCATCGGGTTGACCATCGGCGTCGGCGAACGTGGGCTCCGCACGCGAGCGCACCTGGTAGTAGCCGACCTGCGTGATATTCGCTACGACGGGATCATGCTCGACCTTCGGAAAGCACACATCCTGCGACACCGGGAGCAGGCGGAGCGCCCCACCACCGCAGCGCCGTGACACCCAAGAGTCTGCATCCCAGCAGACGGTCGCCATGTGGGGTGCGACCAGCAGCCAGGTTCTCGCAATGGGTGAATACCTGATCGACGCCCAGGTCACGGTGGCGCCTATGGAGGCGGCCACCTGGGCCGCCGGTTCACTGCCCCAGAGCGTGGATGATCACGCCCTGAACAACGCGGTTGACCGTCCCAGATGGGAAGGGGTTGTCTGGTGTTCTTCCCAAAGCCATCGAAAAATGAAGACCGAGCAGTTGAGCGCACACCACGAAGGGCAGGGCCAGGGCCACGTCATCGACATCGCCTAGTCCCTCGATGTGCCACGGGTCGCCGTCGCCGGCGCCCCCGGCGCTGATCACCACGACGCTTTCCGGGTCCAGCGCCGCCCGCAGCTCGGCGGCGATGTCCAGATCGTACTGGCGCGTGTAGGGGTCGTTGGAGAGGTAGACGAGCGCGAGCGTGCGGTTGTCGAGCACGGCCTTAGGCCCATGACGGAACCCGAGTGCGGAGTTAGAGTAGGCGATCACCCCTCCCGCCGTGAGCTCCAGCAGCTTCAGCGCTGACTCACGGGCCAGCCCGGTAAGGGGCCCGCTGCCCAGGTAGACCACCCGCTCATATCCTCGCTGCGCCAGTGCCCCTGCAGCCGAGCTCTGTGCGGTCAAAACCCCTTCGGTCGCGGCGGCCAGCCGCTCTGCCAACCCGTCGTCGGCGGTCGAGTTCCTCATGGTGAGCCAGGTCGCGAGGGTCATGCACGTGAAGCTCGAAGTCATCGCGAAGCCCACATCGTTGGCACCCTCGGGCATGAGCAGAACCAAGGAGCGTTCGGCGCCGACATGGCGGCGGTAGAGCTCACCGGCGGAATTGCACGTGACAACCAGGTGGTAGACCTCGGTGAGGCACTGCTTGGCGAGCTCCGTGGCCGCGACGCTCTCTGGGCTGTCACCGGAACGGGCAAACGAGACGAGAAGCGTCGGCCGGTTTTCGGCAAACCACTCGCGGGGGTTGGAGACAATGTCGGTGGTCGAGACGGCTTCGACACGTCGCCCAAGATCCCGGCTCAAGGCAGGGGCGAGGACCTGCCCGGCGAACGCCGACGTGCCAGCGCCGGTCAGGACAATACGCAGGTCAGATCGCTGGAGAAGAGGGCGAAGAAATGCCTCCGTCTCCTGGCGGCGGGATACGCAGGTGGCGCCCAGTTCTCGCCACAGGTCCGGCTGCTGGAAGATCTCGCGGGCGGTGTGGGTGGCACCCAGCCCATCGAACTTCTCAAGGCTGAAGCCAACAGAGGCAGCAATCACAACGAGCTCCTTAGCGAGGGGTTACAGGCCTGGGTGTAGGTGCGCAGCACGTCACGGACACGGTCGACGACAAGGGCGGTGGGCTCCGAGGCCAGCTCGCCGCGTCGGACGCGGGGGTACTGGTCGGGCAGGTACTGGCTCAGCAGGGGCAGTGGAATGTCGACCGCGGCAAGGTTGGCCAGCAGTCGGGACTGCGCCTGCTGAACCTGGCGGTCGGGCCAGTAGTAGCGAACGCGGTCGCTGTAGCTGTAGCGACGCGCGAGGCGCTGGGCCTGCGCGTCACCCTCGTAGTAGCCCTGCCACCAGCGTGGTTCGGCCAACATCCGTTGTTCCAGCACTGCCAGCAGGTTCGAGCGATCATCGGCCTCAACCAACTCGTCTTCGATGGCGGCCAGCGCGAACAGCGCCTCCCGCAAAGCGAACGTCAGGCCAGGGCCGACCTTCAGAACAGCCCAGTGGTCGCCAACGAGCTCGGTCAGCCGCTCAACGCTCTGGTAGTCCGTGGAGTGCGCCTCGAAAACCAGATGCGGGTAGTCATCCAGGACACCCCGCAGCTCCTCGGTGCGGTCCCGGTCATAGTCGACCACCGCAGCGTGGTCGAACTCGACACCGGGTTGGACGACCAGACCGATCACCCGCTCCCAGGCTGTCCCGAGCCCCGCATCCCCGAACACCTTACGGTGGCAAGCGATCGTGGCGCGTGCGGCGCTCGCTGATGTCGGTGCCAGTGCATCGATGGTCTCGTGTGCACCGCCGGGAACGGGGACCTCCGTGCCGACGACGTAGAGCAGGTCGCTGACACCACGTTCGCGTACGGCGGTGTCCTCGGCCACTGCTGCCAACCTGGCCGCGCGCTCGGCAACGATGTCGTCAGTCAAGGGTGAGGGATCACCTGCGCACGACATGCTGCAGTCGAGGTGGATCTTCGTGAAGCCGGCCGCGACGTAGGCCCGGACCAGGTCGGCGGCACGCTCCATCGCCGCGTCGGGGCCAAGGTGGCGCCACGTGTTGGGGCCAAGGTGGTCGCCTCCCAGGACCACCGACTGGCGCGGAAAACCCTGGCGGTCGGCGATCGTATACACGAGGTCGCGGAAGTCCGCTGGCATCATCCCGGTGTAGCCGCCGAACTGGTCGACCTGGTTGGAGGTCGCCTCCACCAGAAGGCCAGTGCCTGTCTCCAGCGCCTGGGCCACCCCTGCCTGCAGGACCAACGGGTGGGCCGTGCACAGCGAGGGCACGCCGAGCACCTGGCCCGCCTTGTGCGCCGCGATGGTGTCTTCGAGAAAGTTGTTCACGATGCTCCGTTGTGTCGAGGATCAAGATGAGCTACATGCATGTGTTACGTCCGGGCCTAACCCCGAGCCCCTCGCCGCCCTGCTCGCGCAGCCAGACGTAGGCGACGGCTATGTAGTAGGACGTCCCGCATCCCGGGCCCACAGCGCGTTCACCCCGCTGTGGGTATGAGGAGGAGGGGTCGGCACGATCGCCTGACGAGCCAGCAGACCAGCGCCCAGACAGGCGGCGTTCTCGCCGAGAACGGCGGCGACGATCCGGGGTTTCCGCTGCCAGACGAGAAGTTCTCCAAGCCGGCGGCGCAGCGGTTCCAGCAGGACCTCGCCGGCGCCGGAGAGTCCGCCGCCGATGACGATCAGTTCCGGTGCCAGCAGCGAGGTGTAGGTGGCCAGAGCGCGGGCCAATGCATCGATGGCCTCGTCCCAGACGGTCGCGGCGGCGTGGTCGCCCGCCGCCATGAGCTTCACAACCTCATGGGCTCCGGCCGCCAAGCCACCGGTCGCCCGGTTGTAGCGTTTCGCTATGGAGGCTCCGGAGGCGATCGTTTCCAGGCACCCGTGCGCCCCGCAGGCGCAGGGTTCGCCGGAACCGACGTCAATGTGACCTATCTCGCCGGCGTACTTGTTCTCGATGAGTGCTCCGGCGACGTACATCGCACCGGAGATCCCGGTTCCGATCGGCAGGAACAGCACGTCGTCGGTTCCACGGGCCGCGCCCAGGGTTCGTTCGGCGAGGCCGCCTCCTCGTACGTCGTGACCAAAGCCCACCGGCAGTCCGCTGCGTTCGACGACGAGCTCCCGAAACGGCACATTACGCCACCCGATGTTCTCGGAGTAGAGCGCGATTCCGGCTCGATCGTCCACGAGGCCCGGCACCACCAGCCCGACCGCGACGGCGCCCTCGGAGTACTCAAGGAGCTTGTCCACAGCCCCAAGCACGGCGCCGATCACGGCGTCCGGCCCATCGCTGCGCGGGGTGGGCCAGCGGTGGAAGCCCACCACCTGGCTGTGCCCATCCAGGACCGCACCCTTCATCGAGGAGCCGCCGACATCGAGGGCGACCACTGGTCCGTCGGCTGTTGCCCCGCTCATGAAGAAAACCGTCGCAGGGTGGCCCGCCTGGATACCGCGCTCCCGGCAGATTTCGAAATGAAGACCGGGTGGTTCATGGCAGTGCTCGTTTCATTTCACGCTCCCGGTGAGCAGCCCGCTCACGATGTACCGGTTGAGCGTGACCGCGATCAGGGCTGGCACTGCCATGGCGAACACACCAGCCGCGCTGAGCAGGCTGAATGGAACCACGTGCCTGCCCTGCAGCGATGCGATGACCACGGTCAGTGGTTGGGTCGAGAGGTCACTCGACAACACCAGCGGGAACAGGAACTGCCCCCACGCGAACAGGAACGTGATGACGGCGGTGGAGATGATCCCCGGCCGAGCCAATGGGAGCACCACATGCCAAAGGACCTGCATGCGGCTGGCCCCGTCCACCAGTCCCGCTTCCTCGATGGCGATGGGCAGGCTCGACATGTAGTTGTACAGGATCCAGGTGGCCAGCGGCAGGAAGCCGGACACGTAAACCAAGATGATCCCGGTGTAGGTGTTGACGAGCCCGAAGGCCGTCATGATCCGATACAAGGGAATCAGCGTGGTATACGCAGGAAAGGCCATGGTGGCCAGCACCGAATAGAACAGGATGCTGCGTCCTCGGAACTTCATCCGAGCGAAAGCGTAGGCGGCCAGCGTCGACAGCAGCACGGTGACGACTGTGGCCACACCGCACTCGATGGAGATGTTCACCATCGAGTGGCGGATAGCGTCCGGCAGTTCTCCTGTACCGCTGATCAGCGAGAGATAGTTGCTCAGGCTGGGCGTGGGCGGTAGATAGTGCGCTGGTTTCGAACTGATCTGAGCGTCGGTCTGCAGGCTAATGTTCAACACCCAGTACAGCGGCACTAGTGACCACACCAGAAGGAACAACACTCCCATCCGGCGGGCCCACGGACTATTTCGCTTCATCAGAACTCCACCGGCCGGTACACGAGCTTCAGCACGCCCAACGACACCACCAGGGTCACCGCGGTTATCAGCAGGGACAGCGCGTAGCCCTCACCGAAATCCAGGTTTTGAAAACTGATGAAGTAGGTCTGCATGGTCAGTGACGCCCCAGTCGGGGCCGCTCCGTTAAGAACGTAGGGCTGATCGAACACGTTCAGCGTGACGATCACGGCCTGCACCATCGCAACCGTGATACCAGGTCGGGCCAGCGGCAACGTGACCCACCTGAAGACCGACCACGACGAACAACCATCGAGCTTCGCTGCCTCGTTCAGGTCACCGGGGATGTTCTGGAGCGACGCCAAAACGAGCAGCACGGACAGTGGCGTTATCTGCCAAACCTGCACCAGCTCGATGGCGAGGATGGTTAGGAGATGGTTCTGACCGAGGAACACCTGGTAGTGGTCGATCAGGTGCACCGAGGTGAGCAGGCTGTTGAGCAGTCCGGTGTTGCTGTCCCAGATACTGCTCCACACGATGCCTTCCACCACCCCGGGCAGAGCCCAGGGCAAGATAAGCACCGCGATCAGGATGGACCGCCCAGCGAACTTGTGTTGAAGCGTGACGGCCATCCCGATGGCCAGAACGGTGGACAGCGCCACCCCGATGAGCACGTACAGCGCAGTGTTGCCCATGCTGGAGCGGACCGCTTCGTCGCTGAACAGACGCCGGAAGTTGTCGAGCCCGGAGAATGTGGTCGGCGGGTTCAACTCCTGAACGCGGAAGAAGGATGCGACGATCGTGTACCCCGCGGGCACCAACGCGAGCCCAACGATGAAAAGGGTCAGCGGTGTCACCAAGGCGTAGGGCAGTAGGTCGACCCGGCGACGGGGCCGCAGGCTGTTGGTTACCCGTGGCCCGTCGCCGCCACCCAAGACAGCCTTCGAACCAATGGCCCCAGTTCCGATGGTCACTGCCCTGGCCGACGCCGCGGGTCGAGTCGGCTCATGAGCCGTTCGACAGTCTGTTTGCAGTGTCCGCGATCGCCTTGACCGCATCGGCCACGCTAATCGAGCCGGTCGCAGCGGCGTGCAGGTTGGTGTACACGGCGCGGGAGAACTGCGGGTACCAGGCGGGCGCACCTTCCGGGAAGACCGGCTTGCTGGTCTTCAGCAGGTTGCTGAGCTGAGCGCCTTCGATGAGCTTTCCCTTGCTCGTCAGCTGACTGAGGCCGGTCAACCGGGACGGGATGAAGAAGCCAGGCATGACCTTGTCGGGTCCACTGGCGCCGGCGAAGTCTGACTGGTTCTGGGCCGAGGTGAACCACTCGATGAACTTTGCCGCCGCGGCGGGGTATTTCGCCTGGCGGGGAATACCGATCCCGTCCGGGTTGCTCAGGTTCGCGGCGACGCCGTTCACGCCGGGTGTGGGCAGGTACGTCACCTGGTTGACCACGCTGGAGGAGGCCGGCAGTTCGTAGAGACTTCCGACGTTTCCGGAATAGTCAGAGAAGGTGCTGGCCACTGTCCCCTTTGCCATCAGGGTCTGCTGGCCCTGGCTGTCACTGACGTTGATGTTTCCCGGGGGCACGAGACCGGACTTGAGTGCGTCGGTCATCCACTGTGCCGCCTTGTAGCCTGCCGAGTCGGGGGTGGCGAACTGGGGCTTGCCCTTGCCATTCAGGATCGTGCCTCCGAACGCGGCGGTCGTCTGGTACCAGTAGGTAGAAAGTCCCTCAGCTGCGGCGAACGGGATGTTGAGGGGGTACTGGCTCACGCCCTTTGCCTTGATCTGCTGAAGATCCTTCGTATAGGCGCCGATCGTGGTCGGCAGGGTGGCGATACCGGCCTTGGCGAACAGCTGCTTGTTGACCGTGGTGACCATGAACGATGCGTCGTACGGGATGCCGATCACGTGGCTGTTCGACGTGAACGAGTTCAGCTGTGGCATGTCCGCTGCTAACGTCTTGGTGTCGACGTATTTCTCCATCGGATAGAACCAGTCGAGCTTGCCCAGCTGACCGACGCGAGACCAGTCCACGTCCGTGGCGTCGGCGAAATAGGTCTTGGCCGTAGCGGCCGCCGAGATCTTGGTCTGCAGGCTGTCCCAGTCGACGTTTGTCCACTTCACGGTAATGCCCGTGCTCTTGGTGAAGGCGTCCAGTGCTGCGCGGGGAGGAGGCTCGATGGCCAGGGCCACAGTAATCGTGACGCCCTTCGTCTGCGTCGAAGCGGCGCTCCCGCTCCCGCTTCCGGAACACCCTGCGACGATCAGGCTGAGACAGGCGACGCCGGCGACCAGCACGGCGCCTCTCGTGTGGTTCCGCATCGATGTCATCTGTTCGGACCTTCCTCAGTGGTACTGGTGCTAGGACTCGATCAAGTGCGATGCGCAGATCGCGCATTAGTCACTGGCTCGCCGCAAGACTTGCACATGGTGCGCATTTGGTCAATGGTCAAGGCAAGAACGCTGGGGGTGATGCGTGCCGTGGGGCTAAACGCGCAATACTTAGCGCTTATGGGTTTGAACCGTGCAACGGAAATGAGCATTTCGTGCTAGGTTAGCGACGTGCAGCGCAAGCAGAGGTTGAATCAGATTGTCTCCACGATCGTCGAGAGGGGAACCGTCGACGTCGTCACGCTCGCCGACCAGTTCGCCGTCTCCCAGGCAACGATCCGGCGTGATCTCGAGGTGCTCGAGAAGCAGCGGCTGGTGAGTCGGACGCACGGCGGAGCGACGACGCATGCGGCGTTCAACGATCTGCCTCTCGGCTACAAGACGGCGCAGGATCTGACCGAGAAGCGGCGTATCGCCCAGCAGGCCCTTGAGTTCTTGGACGGAGCTCGGGTCATCGGGATGACTGGCGGCACGACCGTGACGGAGTTCGCCCGGCTACTGCTGGACAGAGACGGGCTGACCGTTGTCACCAATGCGCTCAACATTGCCAGTGATCTAGTGGCCAACCCCGGGCTGAGGGTGTTCGCCGCAGGTGGAGAGGTGCGGAGCAGCAGCCACGAATCCGTCGGTCCCAATGCCGAGGCGTTTCTGTCGGGTTACAACATCGACGTCGCGTTCCTGGGAGTAGACGGCGTGGACGCGGTTGCTGGTTGCACTAACTACGATCCGGTCGGAGCACGGGTGAACGCCATCCTGCAGCAGCGCGGACGGATGAACGTGGTTCTCGCCGACGCCACCAAGATCTCGAGAGTTGCCCTGGCGCAGGTGTGCGCGATGTCGGATGTCGACGTGCTCATCACCGACAACCGGGCCCCCCAGGCAGCGCTGGACCAGATCCGCCGACAGGGCTGTCGCGTCGTCTGCGTGTGACCCCCGACGGCGCTGTCAACCACGCTGATCCGAACATCCGTGAATTTCGATCACTTACCGGCCAATTTATGCGCGTTTTGGGCCCAAACTTGTTCATTTGATGCGCGACATGCAATAGTGCTCGCATGGTCAAAGTAGCGTTTATCGGAGCCGGCAGCGTCGAGTTCACCCGCAACGTCGTCACAGACTTGTGCAGCTTCGGCGAGCTACACGGCGATCTCGAGCTGTCGCTGCACGATATCGACGCAGAGCGACTCGGGTACGCCGATGCGCTGGCCAAGCGGATCAGTGCCCAAAGTGGCGCCGGCGCCACAGTCGCCTCAAGCATCGACCGGCTGACGGCCATCGAAGGCGCGGACTACGTCGTGAACGAGATCCAGGTCGGCGGGTACCGCGCGACCCGCACGGACTTCGACATCCCGGCACAGTACGGGATCCGCCAGACCATCGCGGACACCATCGGCATCGGCGGAATCTTCCGCGGCCTGCGCACGATCCCGGTGTTGACCCAGATCGGCGAAGACCTGGCCAAGGTGGCGCCCGACGCATACCTGCTCAACTACAGCAACCCGATGGCGATGCTGCCCTGGGCGGTCTACGCGGGCAGCCCATTTGATCGGGTGGTGGGGCTGTGCCATTCGGTGCGCGACACGCACCGCTTCCTCGCCGGACTCGTCGACCTCCCTGTATCAGAGATTCACTTCGTGACCGCAGGTTTCAACCACCAGGCATTCGTGCTGGAGTTCGCGCACCAGGGCAAGGACCTGTATTCGCGGCTGCGCGATGTCGTCGAGTCCGACCCGGAGCTGCAACGTCGCGTTCGCGTCGAAATCTTCCGACGGTTCGGCTACTTCCCCACCGAGTCCAGCGAACACAGCGCTGAGTACGTGCCGTGGTTCATGGGTCACGACCAGGAGATCGACCGGTTCCGCATCCCCATCGGCGAGTACCTGCGACGGTCCGAGAGCAACATCGACGAGTATGAGACAACCCTGCACACGCTTCAATCCGACACGTCGTTGGAGCTGGCGCCGACCTCGGAGATGGCGTCGGAGTTCATTCACGCCCGCGAGACCGGACGACCCGCCGAGCTATACGTCAACGTGCGCAACTCCGGACTGATCTCCAATCTTCCCGAGGAGTGTTGCGTCGAGGTGCCCGCCGTTGTCGACGCCGACGGTCTTCACCCCCAAGCTGTCGGTTCACTGCCGCCGCAGCTGGCCGCACTCAACCGGACCTTCCTCAACGTCGTCGAGCTGACCGTCAAGGCGGTGCTGGAGAAAGACCGCAACCACGTCTACCAGGCCGCTCTGCTCGATCCGAATACCGCGGCCACACTGACTACCCATGAGACCACACAGATGTGCGATGAGCTGCTGGCCGCGCACGCTGACCTCATTCCCGAGGCCCTCCGACTCTGACGCGTTCATCACCGACAGCGCAGA
>Ga0209539_1000579_pt1 | contig 20790 bp, 21 predicted proteins | sample BarGraNGADG00312_2_FD_184499 | JGI IMG/M metagenome (GOLD analysis project Ga0209539, IMG submission 184499) | Arctic peat soil microbial communities from Barrow, Alaska - Barrow Graham LP Ref core NGADG0011-312 (SPAdes) (version 2) | ecosystem: Environmental > Terrestrial > Soil > Wetlands >... | reverse complement strand
AGCAAGACGGCGGTCGTGGTCGGTGACGAAGACGGTGCGCTCGGGGTGATCGCCGTCAGCGACCCGCTGCGCACCGAGGCGGCCGCGTCGATCGCCGCCCTCCGCGGGCTCGGCGTAGCACAGATGGTGATGCTCACCGGCGACAACGCCGAAACGGCGGCCGTCGTGGGCGCACAGGCCGGCATCGATGACGTGCGCGCCGGCCTCCTGCCGGCCCAGAAAGTCACCGCCGTCGCCGAGCTGCGCGACCGCTACGGCGCGGTCGCGATGGTCGGCGACGGCGTCAACGACGCGCCGGCCCTGGCCGCCGCCAGCCTCGGCATCGCCATGGGCGCGGCCGGCACCGACGCCGCCCTGGAGACCGCCGACATCGCGCTCATGGGCAACGACCTCTCCGCCGTGCCGGACACCATCCGCCTGGCACGGCGCACCACGCGCGTCATCTGGCAGAACATCGTCTTCTCGATCGTCGTCAAGGCGCTCTTCCTGGTGCTCGCACCGCTCGGGCTCGTCAGCCTCTGGCTGGCGGTGTTCGCCGACATGGGCACATCGCTCCTGGTCACCGCCAACGGCCTGCGCCTGTTCAGACGCTGAGGCCCCCCCACGCGGCATGGGGATTCCCCGCCAGAAGCTGGGGACTTCTTGCCCTTGGTTTCCCGTCCTTGACAGAGCATACTGTCGCGGTCGTCTCCCGAGGTAAGGGGCCAGCCGCATGAGCGGCCCGGACCACAGAAGCGCGGCAAACGGCTCAGCACGTGCCAGCCGCGTCGCGGCGCGTTCGCTGGGATGCGCGCTTGACCCCCGCCCGGTCGAGAACCCCGGCCCTACTTCATGCCCGTCCGCCGGACCCAGCGCGATGCCACGACAAGTATCGCGTTGACGATGGCGCCCGGGGCCCACGAGGCTCTGGCATCAGCGATCGAGGGTCTGTCGGTCCACGATCACCTGTGCCTCATCTACGAGTCCCAGGAAGAGCAGTTCGCGGCCGTCGTACCGTTCATCCGGCACGGTCTCGCAGCCGGACAGCGCTGCGTGTACGTCGCCGACGACAACACCGTTGATGCGGTCGGCGCCGCCCTGCGCAGCGGCGGTGTCGACGTCGACGCCGAGAGCGCCCGCGGCGCCCTGCGCATCCTCACCAAACCAGAGTCCTACCTTCGCGACGGACGCTTCGACCCAGACGGGATGATCGCCTTACTGGGAGAGGCGACCGCCGCGGCCAAAGCCGACGGCTTCAGCGCCCTGCGGGCGACCGGTGAGACGACATGGGGCCTCGGCGGAGAGCCCGGCACGGAGCGTCTGTTCGAATACGAGGCCAAACTCAACCACTTCCTCCCCGACCACGACGCCCTGGCCATCTGCCAGTACAACCGCAGCCGGTTCGCACCGGACGTGATCCTCAACGCGATCCGCACGCATCCGGTAGTCGTCTCAGGTGACCTGGCGTGCAACAACTTCCACTACGTGCCGCCCGACGACTTCCTGCAGCCGGATCGGCCGGGCCGCGACGTCGACTGGCTGCTGAGCAGCATCGTCGACGCAGAACGGTCGAGGCAAGCCCTCGAACAGGCTTCGAGGGACTGGTCTGCCACGTTCGACGCCACGAACGACATGGTCTGTCTGCTCGCGCGAGATGGCACGGTGCTGCGCTGCAACGAGAGCATGGTCTCGCTGCTCGGCCTCGGCATGGGCGAGGTGCTCGGGAAGAAGTGCTACGAGCTCATGCACGGCTCGCGCACCTTCTTCGAACAGTGTCCGTATCAGGAGATGCTCCGCACAGGGATGCGCGAGAGCTTCGAGCTGCCGCTGGGTGACAAGTGGTACCAGGTCACCGCCGATCCGCTCTTCGGCGAGGCCGAAGAGATCGTCGGCGCCGCGCACGTCGTCCGCGACATCACCGAGACCAAGAAGGCGCGGGAGGCGCTCGCGGAGAAGTCCCGTTGGCTCATGGCGATCAACGCTCTCGCCCTCGAACTGGCCTCGCTGACCCCCGACGCGGACCTCGGCGCGTTCCTGGCGGGTAGGCTGCGGGAGCTGACCGGGGCCGTGGCCGTCGCGTTCAGCGAGTACGACCCTGAAGACAGCGTGTTGGCGACGCGCACGATCGAGCTCCCACCGGGCGCCGTGAAGACGCTCACGGCCCCGTTGCTGCGCCGGCTCCAGGGAGCACGTTCGCCGGTCAGCGCGGAGGCCTATCGGGAGATCCTGAGCAACACGAACGCGACCCGGGCGACACTCACCGAGGCAAGCTTCGGCGCCATCCCTCCCGCCGTCGACAGCGCCGTGCGGAAGCTCCTCGACGTCGACCGTGTCGTCGGACTCGCGTATGTCGTCGAGGGGGAGCTCTACGGTACCTCCTTGATCGCCCTGAAGACCGGCGCACCCGACCCGCCGCGCGAGCTGCTCGAACCCTTCGCCAACATTGCGGCGGTCTCGCTTCGCCGGCGGCAGACCGAAGAGGAGCTGCAGCGAGCGAGCGCCTACAACCGCCGTCTGCTCGAGGCGAGCCTAGATCCCCTGGTGGCGATCGGGCGGGGCGGCTTGATCACGGATGTCAACGAGGCCACGGTGGCGGCCACGGGGTGCGCTCGCGACGAGCTGGTGGGCACCGACTTCGCCGACTACTTCGCGGAGCCCGAGCGGGCCCGGGCAAGCTACGAGCAAGCCTTCCGCGACGGCAGCGCGCGCGACCACCCGCTCGAGATCAGGCATCGCGACGGGCATCTCACCGCCGTTCTTTTCAACGCCTCCACGTATCGCGATGCGGACGGCCAAGTGGTCGGCGTCTTCGCGGCGACACGCGACGTGGGAGAGCTCAAGCGCGCCGAGGCGGAGATCCGCGCGCTGAACGCGAGTCTGGAGCGACGCGTGCAGGAGCGCACCCGGGAGCTCGCCGCGACGAACCGGGAGCTGCAGGAGTTCGTCTACTCCGTGTCCCACGACCTGCGCTCGCCACTGCGCGCCATCGATGGGTTCAGCTTCACCGTGCTCGAGGACTACGGCGACGTGATCGACGAGCAGGGGCGCAGCGACCTGCAGCGCGTGCGCGCCGCCGCGCAGCGCATGGGCGAGCTCATCGACGCTCTACTGTCGCTCTCGCGCCTGGGGCACCGAGAGGTCGACCTCAGGCCGGTCGACCTCTCGGCCATCGCCAGGCGTGCGATCGACGAGCTGCGTGAGGCCGACCCCGAGCGCCAGGTCGAGGTCGTCATCGAGGACGGCCTGGTCGCCGAAGCCGACACGTGGCTCGTGGACGTCGTCCTCGAGAACCTGCTCGGCAACGCCTGGAAGTTCACCGCGAAGCGACCCTCGGCACGCATCGAGTTCGGGTCCATCCAGCGCGACGGCCAGCCGGTGCTCTTCGTGCGCGACGACGGCGCCGGGTTCGACCCGGTCTACGTCGACAAGCTGTTCGCGCCCTTCCAGCGACTGCATACCGCCGAGCAGTTCCCCGGGACCGGCATCGGCCTCGCCACGGTCGCGCGAGTCCTTGGTCGACTCGGTGGAACGTGGTGGGCCGAGGGCGAGGTCGATCGTGGGGCCACGTTCTTCTTCACGCTGTCGGACGGCGGCGGCGAGGAGCTTCCCCGGGCGGTAGAATAGGGGGGAACCCGGGTCGTCCGGGCCGCCACGCGAGGAGGGACCGTGGGCGTTGTCATGTACACCAAGCCCGGCTGCACGTACTGCGCGGCCGCCAGGAACGACCTCATCAGCCGCAGCGTCGAGTACGAGGAGATCGACGTCACCACCACGCCCGGCGGTCAGGACCGACTCGCCGAGCTCACCTTCGGGAGCATGATGGTGCCGGTGATCGTCGAGGAAGACGGTTCGGTGCACGTCTCCGCCGGCGGTGGCTGACGCGTCTGACCCGGGCGCGCGTGACGCGCCCCAGCCCGACTCCCCACCCTGGCTTCACTTCTTGAGCGGCAGCCCGGCTTTCTTCCACGCCATCAGGCCGCCGTGCACGTTGGTCACCTTGGTGAACCCCATGCCCGCGAGGCGCTTCGCCTGATGCGGGCTGCGGTGGCCGCTGAGGCAGATCACGAGCAGTTCGTCGTCTCGTCCAAGTCCCGTGTCGTCCTGCTTGATGAGGTCAGGAGGCACGCTCCGCGCGCCCTTGGGATGCCCGCTGTGCGCGAACTCGCGCGCCGAACGCACGTCGATGAGCTTGGCGCCGCGCTTGCTTCGCGTGAACGCTTCGTTGACATCGATGGTGGGGACGGATGCGGGGCCGGCTGCGCCCTTCCGGCTAAAGGGCCACATTGTCGTGCTGCGGCTGCTCGACGACGCTGTCGTAGAGCACTTCGAACGGGCCGTTGATGAGGATCGAGTGCAGCGTGCCGTAGATGCGCTTCACGAGCTCGCCCCCATAGAAGTCGTCGTGCGCCTCCAGCGTCTCCCACTGCGTCTCGAAGACGAAGTGGACGTCGCCGAGGGCGGACTCACGGCCCTCGTCGTGAAGCGCGCTGGCCAGCGGCGACATGCCGAACGAGCGCAGCACGCGGTGGCTGCTGTGGCCGGGGGCGTCGCCGACCCAGCCGGCGAGCTCCTGGAGGGCGGCCTCGGCACGATGCTCCGTGCCTTTGAGGACGCTGAACATGGTCTGACCGACGATCATCGGGGTAGCTCCTTCTCGGGTACTGCCTTTCTCGTCTTCCCCGTGGAGCGCGGAACCGAACGAAAGCTCAGCGCGCGACCTGGCGGAACGCGGCCACCAGCGTAGCCGGCTTGAGCGCGGACGCGCCCTCTCCGGCCCACACGATCTTGCCGGCGCGGTCGACGATGAACGCCATGGGCCGCACCTCGCCGTTCTTCTTGAGGGCGCCGTACGCCTGAGCGACGCTGCCGTCGTCGGGCAGCAGCGGGAAGGAGAGGCCCTCGACACGGTCGGCCAGCGCCTTGACCTCGCCGCGGCCGGCGTCGCAGATGCCGAGCAGCTGGCCGCGCAGGCCCCAGATGGTGTCGGCGGCGGCGCTGAGCTGCGCGAGCGCCGCGGCCGTCTCGGCGGCCTGCGTAGGCACGAACACGAGCACCGGGAACCAGTCGCCGCGGTACTGCTTGCTGTTGATCTCGCTGCCGTCGGCGGCGCTGATGGTGAAGGTCGGCGCTTCGCGGCCGACGCCGAAGCTGTAACCCACCTCGGGAACCTCCTGACGGTGCCGCGGGCCCGGCCCGCGCGTGTCGGCATGAGTGTATCAAAGCGTCGGGGCCGGGCGGCGTAGCGCCACCCGGCCCCGACGGGCCATCACACATATGGCGGGCGCGCTCGCCGCGAGGCGAGCGGCGCCCACCTTCTCAGAAGGTCCTGTAGTACTCCTTCGCGGCAGCGCAGACCGGGCACTTGTCCGGCACGTCGCCGATCACCGTGTGGCCGCAGATCAGGCAGACGCTCACCGGCGCGTCGGCGATGTCGGCGCCCTCGAGCGCTTGCGCGCGCGCCTCGCTGTACATCCGCCTGTGGTCCATCTCGGCCTTGAAGGCGTAGCGGAAGCTGTGGCTCGCCTGGGCGTTGCCCTGCAGCTTGGCGATCTCGCGGTAGGCGGGGTACATCTCGTCGATCTCGAAGGTCTCGCCGCCGAAGGCGGCCTCGAGGTTCTCGGCTGTCGTGCCCACGCCGCCCAGCACGCGCAGATGATTGCGCGCGTGGCGCGTCTCGGCGAAGGAGATGGCGCGGAAGAGCTTGGCGATGTGCGGGTAGCCGTCTTCCTCGGCCTGCTCGGCGAAGACCAGGTACTTCTCGGCCGCCTGGCTCTCGCCGGCGAAGGCGGCCCTGAGGCTCTCCTCCGTCATCGCGCTGAGTTCCTCAGGCTTGGGGAGGCGCCGCTCGAAGACGTCGTCCATCAGAACTCCTTGAAGTACTCCGCCGCGGTGCCGCACTGCGGGCACTCGTCCGGAGCGTCGCCGATCACGGTGTGACCGCAGATCGGGCACACGCGCACGGGCTCGGCCCCGAGGTCCTTCTTGCCCTCCACGCCCTTGAGCGTGCCGTCGTAGATGCCCTGGTGGTCCATCTCGGCCTTGAGCGCGTAGCGGATCGTCGTCTGCGCGCTCTTGTTCTCCTGCAGCTTGGCGACGGCGTTGTAGGCCGGGTACATCTCGTCGATCTCGAAGGTCTCGCCGCCCCAGGCCGCTTTGAGGTTCTCGGTGGTGGTCCCGATCTTGCCGAGCACGCTGAGGTGGTTGCGGGCGTGCGTGCTCTCGGCGTAGGCCACGGCGCGGAAGAGGCGCGCCACGTTGGGGTAGCCCTCGGCGTCGGCCACGTCGCCGAAGGCGAGGTACTTCTGCGAGGCCTGGCTCTCGCCGGCCAGCGCGGCGGCGATGTTCTCGGCGGTCATCGCGCCCTTGTCCTCGGGCGCCGGCGGGGTGTTCTTGAATGCATCTGCCATGATCTCGTGCTCCTTCTCTGGCGCGCGCGGCAGGCGAGCGGCCACGCGGCCGGTTCTCGGACCCGTCGCTGAAGCGGACCCTTATGATACCAGCGGAAACGGTGAGCGCCGGAGGCGGTCACCGTGGCGTAGGCGCATGGCGGCCGCGCCCGCACTTCGCGGGGCGCGGCCGCCGGGCTGCCGGAAGGCACTTCGTGGACTTCGTCACCGTCGTGGCGTGGCGGCTCGCGAGGGCCGGCCGCTCAGGCAGCCGCCGAATGCGGCGCCAGGGCAGGCACCAGCCGGTGCATAACGGCATGGATCTGGCGCTGGCTCGCGTAGTCGAACAGCGCGTAGTACAGGTCCGGCTTCGACTGGCTGCGGGTGAACTGTCCCAGGTCGACCAGGTGACCGGCGTCGCTCGCGGCGCGCGCCTGGCTGCCGTCGATAGCCAGCAGCGCCGCGGTGGCCGGAACACTGGCGTCGCTGCAGATCTCGGCGATGTCCTGCGGGTAGCTCCACAGAGAGAACGCCAGCGGCGTGCCGCCGACCTCGCTGAGCACCAGGCGCACGCCCGGCTCGACCTCGCCGGTGAAATCGAAGTGGCGGCGCTCATCGCCGCGCGCCACCTCGACGACACTCTGCACGCGGTGGATCTTCTCGCTGAATGTGGTGGGGACGGGACGTGCCATGGTTGCCCTCCTCGACACTCCCCTGAAGCCTTCCGGAACCCTGGGGATAGTTGCGCGTTGTCGGAGAGCATCTGCCCGGGGCTCGGCAGGGGTAAACCCTGTACGGATAGCGTAAACCCTGCGCGCTCAGCCGAGCCGGCGCACCGCCACCTGGGCCCGCCAGGCGCCGAGGGCGTAGCCGGCGACGGCGACCGCGAGCAGCACTCCGGCCTGGGTCAGGCCGGTGCCGGGCTCGCGGTAGGTGATCAGCAGAGCGACCCCGCCACCGGCCGCCACGCAGCCTCCGGCGAGCAGCCACGGCCCGCCGGCCTTGTGCCCTTCCCGCCAGCTCCGGTCGCTGGCCATGACGACGTGGAGGCGCAGCCCGACCCAGTCGTTGCGCGGCAGGCGACCGGCCATACCGAGGGCGCCGGTGACGATCATCAGCACGCCGAAGACCAGCGGCGCGATGCGGACCAGCTCAGTCACAGGGAGCCTCGAGTGGACGGGCGGCCGTCAGGCGCCGGCGTCAGCCGGCGCCGAAGCCGCCTCCACCGCCGCCGCCCCCGCCGCCGCCGGAGAACCCGCCGCCGCCGCCCGACCCGGAGGACGAGGACGAGGTCGCCACCGACACGGCCTGGTCGAAGCTCTGGTGGATCTCGTTGAATGCCGACAGCCCGCCGCCGCCGCCCGGCGCCACGAACCAGAGGTAGTACGAGGTCCGGAAGGCCGGGTCGTCGACGACCTCGGGGATCTTGATCGCCATGTCCTTGACCACCTGATCGGCGATCCCGAAGGTGACCGCGTATACGAGGAACTGCTCCCAGAGCACCACCGCGTCCGGCGGCTTCTCCTGCAGGCGGCCGAAGTCCTTGAGATAGCGCTCGAGGGCAGCGTACTGGGCCTGCAGCTCGGCCGCCTCCTGCGAGCGCCGCTTGATCGTCCGCGCGACGAAGATGAGCACGATGCTCACCGGGATGCCGAAGAAGTACCAGTAGCCGCCGCTGAGGATCGCCGCGGCGCCGGCGGCCACGGCGCCGATGAACGCGAACGCCGCTCCGGTGAACGCCATCCGGTCGGCCTTCGCGTCGAGGAACTTGCGCCGCTCGCCCTCGTTCTGGGCCATCGTCGTCCAGTCGCTGTAGCCCTTGGCGAAGGTCGTGCGTTTGGTCTTGGCGAGGTCCTTGAGCTCGCTGAGCACCAGCGTCGAGCCTCCGGTGATCTCATGGAACAGGAACTTGGCCAGGTTGCTTTCGTAGGGCAGAAGCTCGTCCAACCGCTCGTCGTGGAGCGTGAGCTTGTAGCTCGCCGTGTCGTCCTTTCCGAACAGGCGCTCCTTGTGCACGTTCACCCGCTCGAGGTCGATGACTTTACGGTACACGAGGTCGAGCAGCGTGGCGGTGACGTCGTCGCGCGCCACCGTCCCCATGCGCCAGACGAAGCCGACCAGCGCCGGCGGCAGAGGCGGCTGGGGGATCTCGCGCAGGTACTGGGCCTGGAACTGCGTCTTGGGCTCGCGCCCGTAGCGCACATAGAGCCAGACGACGAGCACTAGCGCGAACAGCGGCAGTCCGATGCCGACGATGCTCCAGAGCGCCAGCTTGACCCGCGCCCAGAGGCGCGAGCGGTTGGCCTCGTCGGCCCACTTCTTTTCCTCAGCCAGGACGGCCGCCTCTCGGGCGCCGGCGGTCGGGGCGGCCTTGGAGAGAGCCGCGGCGGGGAACAGGATGCGGCCCTCGACGAACGTGTTCGCCGGCAGCGGGTCGACGGTCATGACGACACTGGCGTCCGGCTCGATCGTCACGTTGCCCCAGAGCGGGCCGTGCGCCCAAGCCCGCACTTGGTCGCGGGTCACGCCCTCGGGCAGGTGCACCGTGATGCGCACGTGGTCGCACGGGACCGTCGCCTGGTCGCCGATGAACTGCCAGTAGAGCTCGCCGATGTCGCTCCAGCGCTTGGCGGCGCCCTTGGCGACGTAGTCGACGCTGAACCGCGCCGACGTATCGGCGACGCGGAAGAAGAGCTGTACGCGCACGGGCTCCATGCCGGACACGAAGTAGGTGCCTGGGGTCTTGGCCCCGGGGTCCTGCGTAGGATCGTACGAGATGCTGCCGCTGCCGTCGAGGCCCGGGCCGCTGGCCGCCGTCACGTCGATACCGCTCGACCCCTTGGTGCTCAGGTCCCAGTACACGAACGAGAAGTCGCCGTTGAAGTCGAGCACGCGCGTCTCGTGCACGCGCAGGTCGCCGTTGGGGCGCACCTGGGCGTCGATGTCGACGGTGGTGATACTGAAGTCCTTGGCCGCCGCGGGGCCGGCCGTGAGGCCGGCGGCTCCGGTGGCCGCAAGCCCGACCAGCATCGCGGCGAGCAGCAGCGTCAACAACTTGCGCATCGGCCCTCCCGGTTCGCGGCGCGCCCCGCCGGCGCGCCTCTCCGTGACTCTACCATCCGCCCGCGCGGGCGGGCAGGCCCAGCGGGAGGGAAGCCGGGCGGGAGCCCGGCCGTGCGGCCCGGCCCATACCGCCGGCCGGGCCTGCAACGGCGCCCACGTCTGCGCAAAGAGGGTTGTTTTGGTCCGCAAAGGGGAATCAGTGAAGCAGATTCTTCTCACAGCAGCCGACAGCGCAACATCTTCCACGGTCTCTGCAACGGGGCGCCGCAAGGCGCCCCTTCCGCGCCCCGATGCGGCTTCGGCCTCCTTCCCGCCTCGCCCTACCGGCCTCCCGCCGTGGCCGCCTCCGCCCCGACCGTCGTCAGCCCGGGCGACGCCCACCTGGGCGGAAGGCTCATGGCACCGCCCGTTCGCGCCGTTCTAGAGTCATGGAACCTACTTTGGAGGTCCTCATGGAACGCACACGCGTGGCGGTGGCGGAAGCGGCGGCGGGCGGCGGCGGGCGCCCGCGGGCGGCGCTCGCGCTCGGCGTCGCACTCCTGCTCGTCTTCCTCTGGCTGGCGTGGCCGGCCCTGGCCGGAGCCGCCGTGAACACGGCCCCACCGGCCAGCCCCGTCAAGCTGATCTTCATCCACCACTCGACCGGCCAGGCCTGGCTCGACGACGGGCATGGCGGCCTCGGCCTCGCTTTGCGCGACAACGACTATTTCGTCAGCGACACCAACTACGGCTGGGGACCCGACTCGATCGGCGACACCACCGACCTCGGTCACTGGTGGACCTGGTTCCGCGGCCCGCGCTCGTCCACATATATGACCGCGCTCTACGCCGAGAGCGGGCAGAACTGCAGCTTCTCGCGACTCGCCACCGACCCCGGCGGCGAGAACGAGATCGTTATGTTCAAGAGCTGCTTCCCCAACTCGCAGCTCAGCGGCCCCAGCTCGCCGGTGCCGGCGATCGCCGACAACCCGATGAAAGGCCAGTCGTGCGGCGGCGGTGACTTCACGGTCGCCAACGCCAAGGGCATCTATATCGACCTCCTCGGCTACTTCGGCGCCCACACCGACAAGCTGTTCGTCGCCATCGTGGCGCCGCCGGTCACCTCGCCCGACACGCCCAGCGGCCGGGCGCTGGCGAACTGGCTGGTCGACCACTGGCTGCAGGACTCCGGCTACACGGCCGGCAACGTCTTCGTCTTCGACTACTACGACGTGCTCAGCAGCAGCGCCGGCGGCGCCAGCGACGTGGGCCTGGCGAGCGGCAACCACCACCGTGTGTGGAACGGCGCCGTCCAGCACAAGACCGACGACGGCGCCGACCGCCTCGCCTACCCCAGCGGCGGCGACAGCCACCCGAACAGGGCGGGAGACCTCAAGGCCACCGCAGAGTTCGTCCCGCTGCTCAACAACGCCTACAACGCCTGGAAGAGCAACGGCGGCGGCGACACCGTGAGGCCGCGCACATCCGCGCCGCACTCGGCGACGGTCCGCAAGGGCCGCACCGCGACCCTGTATTACAAGGTGACCGACGACCAGAGCGCCAGCGCCACGGTGACGATCCGCGTCAAGACGCGCGCCGGGGCGGTCAAGAAGACCCTGGCGCGGGACCTCAGCGGCAACCGTGCCCAGACGCCGCTCGGGCACAACCGGTTGACCGTGAAGTAGACGCCGGCGGGCCTGCGGCGACCGGCGGCCCGTAGGCCGCTACGGCCGGCTGAGCCCGAGCCGGGCCAGCTCGGCGTCGGCCAGGGCGCGGTAGTCGCCGCTCGCGATCGCGCGCCACGGGTCGTCGCTGAGCGCACGCAGCTGGTCCCAGGTGAGCGCGTCCGCGGCACGGCGCGCAAGGTACTGCTCAAACGCCGGGTCGCCTGCGGCGCCCGGCAGCGCCGCGGCGATGGCGAGCACGTACCGCCGCCAGCGCACCCGCACTGGCAGGTACAGGACGAGGATCATCGCCGCGGGCAGAACGCCCACCCCGAGACCGGCGATCACCGCGATGGGCCCGATGCCGGCGCGGCTGTCCTGGCCGCTGGCCTCGACCTCGGCGCCCATCTTCTCGATCTTGCCGGCGAACTCGCCGATGCTCCCGCCGACCAGCGGCAGCCCGCCGACGACGCCGAGAGCCTGCCCCGTGTCCTTGACGGCGGTACCGACCTTGATCACGTCGGCGCTGAGCTGGGTCTGGGCGCCGATGTCGTGCCAGATGAGCACGCCGAGCGCCACCCACACGACGACCCACACCACGACCCCGATGTCGATCCAGCGCACCGAGCGCGCGTTGAGCAGCTGCGTGTCGCCTCTCATCGTCCCTCCTCGCCGGTTGCGGCTACTTTAGCCGAAAGGTCGACGGCGCGGTGCCAGCCCTCCTTCATGTCGCCTCGGCGACGTGGCGTGATCCGCGCTTCGCGGCTTGGATGAGCTGTGGGAGGTGTTTGATGGTCGAAGTGCTACAGAGCAAGCGTGAAGCGATCGCTGCCGCCTGCGTGCGCCACCGCGTTGCTCGCCTTGAGGCCTTCGGCTCAGCGCTGCGAGAGGACTTCAGGCCCGGGGAGAGCGATCTCGACCTCTTGGTCGAGTTCGAGCCCATGGAGCCCTACGCGCGCGTCGAGGCCTACTTCGGGCTGTTCGACGAGCTTCGCGGACTGCTGGAGGGCGACGTCGACCTGGTCATGAGCGGAGCCGTCAAGAACCCCTACATCGCCCGCAACATCGAGCGCACGAAGCAGCTCCTCTCTCCTCCTCACGGGCATAGCTTTCCTCATCACCCCTCCAAGGAGATGATAATCCCATCATGCGCATCGCGTTTCTCGGAGACAGCCTCACCGAAGGGTGGCCCGGCGCCGCCTACTTCCCGTTGCTCGACCGCCGCCTGCCGCGGCACGAGCTGCTCAACCGCGGGCGCGCCGGCGACACCGTCGGCGACTTGCTGGCGCGCATCCGCCGCGAAGGCATGGAGCCGGTCGGCCTGGCCTTCGTCTGGGTAGGCGTCAACGACGCCGTGGTCGGCGCCTGGGACGCCTCCGAGCCGGGCAGCGGTTGGAGCTGGGAGGAGCGGGCGGCTCGCATCCGTAGGGACTACGAGGAGCTGCTCGTGTGGACCGAGGCACGGGCGCCGCGGATCGTCGTCGTCCGGCCGTTGATCCTCGAGGCCGAGGGCTCCCTCTGGGAGGAGAGGGCGGCGGAGATCGGCGGGGCGGTCGCACAGCTCGCGGCTGCGCGCAGCGCCTGCCGCGAGCTCGACCTGCGCCCCGCCTTCGCCGCCGCCGCCCGGGCCGGCGCCGGCCCGTTCACAATCGACGGCGTGCACTTCACCGAAGCCGGCGCCGAGGTGATCGCCGAGGCGTTCGCCGCGGTCATCGCCGAGATCGAGACAGAGGAGGACCCATGAAGCGCCTGCACAAGATCGCGGCGGCGGCCGTGACGCTCGAGGCTCTCGGCGCCGCGTACTGCTTCGTCCTGCTGCCGCGCCTTCGGCGCTGGGGCGCGAGCGACGACGAAGTGGCTCGCGCCCTCCCCGGCGACGACCTGGTCCCGGAGGCCATGTACGTGACCACGCGCGCGATCACCGTCGAGGCGCCGGCCGCCGAGACGTTCGCCTGGGTCGTGCAGTTCGGCCAGAACCGCGGCGGCTTCTATACCTACGACGCCCTCGAGAACCTCTTCCGCCTCGACATCCACAGCGCCGACAGGATCCACCCGGAGTGGCAGGACCTCGCGGTCGGCGAGGACTACGTCTCTCTCGACCCCGAGGAGACGATGAAGCTGACCATCGTCGAGCTCGATCCGCCGCGCGCGTTTGTGATCCGCAGCGGAGCGCCAGGCGAGACGCCGCAGCCGCCGGGCAGCTTCTGGAAGGGCGAGATCGCCGCCACCTGGGCGTTCGTCGTCGAGTCGTTGAACGAGCATCGCACGCGCCTCATCATCCGCTGGCGGGCGTCGTGGGCACCGACCGTCCCGGTCCGCTTCGCACAGGCCTTCGGCCTCGAACCGGCGCACTTCATCATGGAAGAGGGGATGCTTCGCGGCATCCGCGACAGGGCGGAGCGCGCCGCGCGGACGAGCTAGCGCGCGCTGCGCAGCAGCCCGCGCGCGTACACGATCGCGGCGATCGCGAACGGCACCGTCAGCACCCCGCTCACCAGCGATACCGGCGAGGTGAGGCTGCTCTCGAGCGCGTGCAGCCCAAAGGCGAGCATCGAGAGCACGCCACTCGCGGCCAGCGTCCAGCTCAGCCAGCGCAGTGCCCCGGACCGGCCGAGGAGCGGCCAGGCGATGATCGCCACGCCGAGACCCCAGATCGCGTAGGCCAGCAGGTCGAAGGTGAACGGCGCTCCCAGCGAGTTATTGAAGTACCAGGGCGCGGCCGCAACAAGGTCGCGTTGCAGCAGCCAGTCGAAGACCGTGTACTGCGACGCGTAGGCGGCAGCCGAGAGCGGCGCGTACGCCGCCACCAGCGCCGTGCCGGCCCAGCCGCACAAGCAGGCGACGGTGACTCCCTCTCCCTGCGCCGGCGCCGCCACGCCGAGGGCGACCACGACCATCAGCGGCACCACGGTGGCCGGCAGCAGCGACGCCAAGAAGAATCCCCAGCGGTAGACGGTGTCGTCGCGCGCGAGGTCGGCGAGCTGGCGCACCACAGTGTCGCCGTCAGGCGCGCCGAGTGCCGTGACCACCGTCATGAGGACGACGAGGACCAGATACGCACCGGCCGCGACCGGCAGACAACGGGCAAGAGCGCGGCCGGAGACTCTCGCGTCGGTCGTCCCAAGGTCGATCTGACCCATGTCGGCCTCCTCCCCGAGCAACGCCGGCCCGGATCAAGATGAGCCGGCGCGCGGCGGCAACGTCATCCTCGTCCGTCACCGGGACGAACACCCAGCACCCCCCATCGAACCGCGGCAGCGACGACGTGAGTGCGCCGCCTCGCTGACAGCCGCGTCTGAGAGCGCCCACCCGCAGTTGCGCCCGTAGAAGCGCCAGGCGGGCGCCGCGCTCGTGTGCCGCCGCAGCTCGTCGAGCAGCGCGTCCCAGAGCGGGCGCGCCGCCCCGAGCACCTGCTCGGCGCGCCCCAGGTCGGGCCTGTCGGCCCGGTCGGCAAAGCAGCCATACGCCATCGCCGCGGGAGCCTACCACGACGGAGGTACGCCGGGCGGCGGGCGGCGAGGCCGAAGGCCCGGCCCGCCCGCCGCCCGGCACCTCGCCGGCGTACCCCTCGCGTGGCCGCTCCCCCGCGCGGGGTAGGCGCGGGCTCCCCCTGAGGTGACCCGCCTCCACCGTAGATATCCCTCCGCCGCGCTCATCGATTCACCACCTCCGGGCGATTCGCCGCTCACGCAGCCCCGGTAGCCTCCATCCAGACATCCCGCCGAGGAGGAAGTGACATGCAGTACAAGACCACGACAGAGAGGGAGCGGATCGCGCCCACCCCCGAGATGCTGGCCCAGTTCGAGCGCCAGTTCGCCACCGAGACGCGGCCCGTCGTCAGCGCCCGCGGCCTCACCCGCACCTACGGCAAAGGCGATGCCGCCGTGCACGCCCTGCGCGACGTGGACATCGACTTCGCCGAGGGCAAGCTCACGGCGATCATGGGGCCCTCCGGCTCCGGCAAGAGCACCCTGATGCACATCCTCGCCGGCCTCGACCAGCCCACCGGCGGCCGCGTCGCCATCGACGGCGTCGAGATCACGCGGCTCAAGGAGAAGAAGCTCACGCAGCTTCGCCGCGACAAGATCGGCTTCATCTTCCAGAGCTTCAACCTGCTGGCCACGCTGACCGCCGACGAGAACGTCGTGCTGCCGCTCTCGCTGGCCCGGCGCCGGGCGGACGAGGCCTGGCGGCGCACCGTCATCGACGCCATCGGCCTCAGCGACCGGCTCACCCACCGGCCGGCCGAGCTCTCCGGCGGCCAGCAGCAGCGCGTCGCCGTCGCTCGCGCTCTCATCACCCGGCCGGCCGTGCTGTTCGCCGACGAGCCCACCGGCAACCTCGACTCGCGCACCGGCGGCGAGGTGCTCGACCTGCTGCGCCGCAGCGCCGACGAGTTCGGCCAGACCGTGATCATGGTCACGCACGACGCCGGCGCGGCGAGCATCGCCGACCGCGTCGTGTTCCTCAAGGACGGGCGCATCGAGCTCGACCGCGAGCGCATGACCCGCGACGACATCTACGACACGATCAAGGACCTCGAGGACCGGCCGGCGGCGGCCCTGAGCGAGGAGGCAGCACGATGACCCGCCTCGCCTTCCGCAGCCTGGCCAGCCGGCCACTCCGGACCATCCTCACCACGCTGGCGATCCTGCTCGGCGTGGTGATGATCACCGGCACCTACGTGCTCACCGACCAGATCGACAAAGGCTTCTCGGACATCTTCCAGACGTCGTTCAAGGGGACCGCGGTCATCGTGGAGCCCAAGACGTCGTTCGCCGTCACCGACGGCGGCACGGCGCAGACACTGGACGCCGGGCTGGTCGCGCAGGTGCGCGACGTCCCCGGCGTCGCCAAGGCCGCCGGCGTCTACGAGACGACCGGCGCCGCGATCGTCGACGGCAAGACCGTCGAGACCCGGGGCGCCCCCACGCTCCTCATGTCCAACCCCGGCGAGCCGTTCGACCAGAGCAGGCTCGTCGCCGGACGCGCGCTGCAGGCTCGCAACGAGGTCGCGATCATCAAGAGCTTCGCCGACGAGGCCGGGCTCAAGCCCGGCGACAGCTTCGCCGTCGCCGGCCCGGCCGGGCTCGAGAAGGTCAAGGTCGTCGGCGTCTTCGAGTGGGGCAAGTCAGGCTCTCTCGGCGGCACGATCGCCATCGCCGGGCGCCTGCAGGACGTGCAGCGCTGGGCCGGTGAACCCGGTGCCCTGACGAGCATCAGCCTCGCCACCGATGCCGGCCTGACGCCCAAGGAACTGGCCGCGCGCGTCGACGCCGCCCTGCCGGCGACCGTCGACGTCAAGACCGGCGAGCAGGCCGCCGCCGACGCGACCGCCGAGACGGCCGACGCGATCGGCTCGTTCCTGACGCCGGTGCTGCTGGCGTTGGCCGGCGTGTCCGTCTTCGTCGGCGCCTTCATCATCTTCAACGCGTTCAGCATCACGGTCGCCCAGCGGCGCCGCGAGTTTGCGATGCTGCGCGCGCTGGGCACCAGCCGCCGCCAGGTGCTGGCCTCGGTGGTCGCCGAGGCGCTCACCTTGGGCGTCCTCGCCTCGGCCACCGGGATCGTCGCCGGCCTCGGCGTCGCCAAGGGCATCAACGCGCTGTTCAAGGCGGTCGGCGCCGACATCCCGACCTCGGGCATCGTGCTCGAGCCGCGCACCATCCTCATCGCCGTACTGGTCGGGGTCGGCGTGACCCTGCTCTCGGCGCTAGCTCCGGCCCTGCGCGCCACACGCGTACCGCCGGTGGCCGCTCTGCAGGAGGGAGCGGCGCTGCCACCGACCCGCTTCGCGAAGTTCACCACCGCCATCGCGCTGCTGGTCGGCGCCCTCGGCGGCGGCTCGCTCGCCTACGGCATGGTGAGCGACGGCGCGACCAACGGCCGCTTGCTGTTCATGGGCCTCGGCGCGCTGCTGCTCTTCGTCGCCATCGCGATGCTGGCCAAGTACATCGTCCGGCCGGCAAGCCGTGTGATCGGCTGGCCGCTGGAGAAGCTGGCGCCCACCAGCGGCCGTCTCGCCCGCGACAACGCCGGCCGCAACCCGTCGCGCACGGCGGCCACCGCCGCGGCGCTCATGATCGGCCTCGCCATGGTGGTCTTCGTGGCGGTATTCGCCCAAGGCCTCAAGGGCTCGTTCAGCGGCGCGATCACCGACTCGACGCGCGCCGACCTGGTCTCGCAAGACCGCAGCGCCTTCCTCGCCGTGCCGCAGAAGACCGTGGCCGGGCTGAATCAGGTCCCCGGGGTCGACACCGCCGCCGGCGCTGCGTGGGCCCAAGTCAAGGTGAAGAACGGCGGTGTGGAATCCATCTACGGCGTCGATCCCCAGGCCTGGGCAAAGGTGTGGGGCTTCCGCTGGCAGCGAGGTGGCAGCGACGCCCTGCTCGCACAGCTCGACGACAAGCACGTCCTGCTCGAGTCGGAGTCTCCGGCCGCGCAGAAGGCCAAAGTCGGCGACGCCATAACCGTCACCGCGCAAAGCGGCAAGACGGCGCAGCTGACCGTCCTCGGCTTCTACCGCGACAACATGGCTTTCACAGGCATGATCGCCAGCCTGGATGCCTTCAGCGGCCTCGACATCCCGACGGCATCCAGCATCACTCTGGTGCGGACGGCGAGCGGCGGCGACCGGGCCGCGACGCAGCACGGCGTGCAGAAGGCGCTGTCCGACTATCCGACGCAGACGGTCATGACCAAGGCCGAGTACCTCGACACCATCAACAAGCAGGTCGACCAGATCCTGACGATGTTCTACGGCCTGCTCGCGATGAGCGTGATCATCTCCATCTTCGGCATCGTCAACACGCTGGTCCTGAGCGTGCACGAGCGCACCCGCGAGATCGGCATGCTGCGCGCCATCGGCGCTACCCGGCGGCAGCTCCGCCAGATGGTCCGCTACGAGAGCGTCATCACCGCCGTGATCGGCGGGATCCTGGGCACGGTCGTCGGGGTCGCCTTCGGCTACGTGATCGTGACGCAGGTCGGCGGCGACGGCCTCCTGTTCAGCGTCCCGTGGGCACAGCTCGGCGTGTTCCTGGTGCTGGCCGTGGTCGTCGGCGTGGTCGCGGCGGTGCTGCCGGCGCGGCGCGCCGCAAACACGCGGATCCTGGAGGCGATCCAGTACGAGTGACCGCCGGGACTCCGGCTCCTCCCCCCTGGGAGCCGGGCCTCCAGAGAAAGGGCCGGGGCGACGTCAGCCGCCCCGGCCCTTCTCATACGTCCGTGTACGCCCGCACGTCGACGTCGCCGCCCGGCTCGACCGCGATGTCGCCGCGGGCAACGGCGAGCACGACCTCGGCGACGCGCTCCGGCGGCATGCCCTGAAGGTCGTTCATGCGCGTCGCCGTCACCGTGGGGTGCACGCTCACGATCCGCTTGTCGGGGTGCTCGAGCGCCAGCGCCTTGACGAAGCCGCGCAGGCCCCACTTGGTCGCGCAGTAGGTCGGCGGCATGCGCGACTGGTGCAGGGTCGCGGTGCTGCCGATGCTGATCACCGCGTCGCTGACCAGCGGCAGAAAGGCCCAAGTGAGCTTCATCACGCCCATGAGGTTGACGGCCAGCTGGGTCTCGAGCTCGCCGAAGTCCTGCTCCAGGAAGGGCCGCCGGACGATCATCCCAGCGTTGTTCACGAGGATGTCGACAACGCCGAAATGGTCGATGACCGTCTCGAAGAGCGTGCGGATGCTGTCGTCGTCGGCCAGCTGCAGGGAGGCGGTGATGACGTCCGGGGCGCCGAGGGCGCGACAACGCTCCGCGACCTCTTCGGCCTCAGCGCGATGCTCGAAGTAGGTGAGCGCCAGCCGGCAACCGGCGGCCGCGAACTGCAACGCGATCGCGCGGCCGCTGCCGATGCTCGCCCCCCGTGACGAGGACGGTCCTCCCTGCCAGGTCGATGCCCACACCGTTCATGCTACCCGAGAGTGCAGCTTGGCAGCCACGGCCGCGGCGGGAAGCGCAGCCCAGCCTGGTCACGGAGTCGAGGCGCGTCGACCGGCAAGATCGCGGTGAGGGTGACCAATCACTAGCGGGATGAGGTGCTGAAGGCGTACGAGTGCAGAGCGACTGCGGAAGGCTCGCGATGATGTAGCGTGTCACGATCAACTGCTTCGACCCGTGCCGGCTTGCACGGACGGCAGAATCCTGGTTAGGCCGAGGATGGTTGTTCGAGTCCACATTGCCAGTCCTGAGGAGATCTCCGAGGTCTCTGAGCTGTATCGAGAGGCCGGCTATACGCCGGGCGTTCTGCCATCGGACCGCATCGTCGTGGCCGAGTCAGACGGCCGCCTCGTCGGTGCGTACCGCCTCGCTCGAGAGCACGACGTGCTCGTGCTTCGCGGCATGCGTGTCCACCTCGGCCTTCGGCGGCAAGGCATCGGCATCCGCCTGCTGGATGCGCTGCAGGACATCGAGGAGCCCTGCTACTGCGTCCCTCACGCCTACCTTCAAGGCTTCTACGGCAGGGTCGGCTTCGTGTCGCTTCAGGCGGAAGAGATGCCGGCCTTCCTTTGCAGCCGCGCTGCGGAGTACTGTGCCAAAGGATTGGACGTCGTCATAATGAAACGCGAGCCGGAACCGGCTGGCCGTTCGACGAGATACTCGCGCTGATGCGAGGGTCCGTCTCGACTCAAGAGCGGCACAGTCGGGCGCAGGCGCCAAGCGGCTCAGTTGCGGAGGGCCGGTGGCCGGCACTCTGCTGCACCGGGACGCGGGGGCTTCTACACCACGTCTGTGGACACTAGCCCACGCAAGGCTATACTGCAGATGAGGGGCCGCCCAGATGGGGCCGACCACAAAGAGATGGGGGCGGCCACAAAGGAAAACGCTGGTAAGGGGTCAATATACGTGATGAAATACGCGATGAATGGTGCACGTCCGTGAAGAGTTGAGAATGGGGGAGTGAACGGACCTATGAAGACGCTCAATTGTATGCGGTCTATACCACTATTGACACTCGTGCTGGTAGTTATGATGGCAGTACCTGCAATGAGTATGGCAGCCCAGCCGCCAGTGAACCTCGGAACAACCGCCAGTTTTGCGGTCTTGGCCGGCACGACGATCACCAATACCGGACCGACCACGATCACCGGAGATGTCGGGCTGCATCCAGGTACGCAGTTCGCTGGGCGGGCGGACGTAACAGTGACCGGGGCTGTTCACCTGGGTGATGCTGTCGCACTTCAGGCCAAGAACGATCTGGTGAACGCCTATGACGACGCCGCCGGAAGAACGCCCGTCACCACTATTCCCACTGAGCTTGGCGGGACCACCTTGAAGCCTGGCGTCTACGTTTCGACCAGCGGCACTTTTCAGATAACCGGCACTCTCACGCTGGACGCCCAGGGCGACCCCAATGCCGTCTTCATATTCAAGACTACATCCACGCTCATCACAGCACCCAACAGTTCGGTCAGCCCCATCAACGGTGCTCGGTTCTGCCGAGTCTTCTGGAAGGTCGGAAGCTCCGCGACCTTGGGAACGGGCTCTCAGTTCGTGGGACACATCTTCGCATTGACATCCATCGCCGCGCAGACCGGTGCGACTGTGCAAGGACAGCTGCTGGCACGCAATGGCGCGGTCACGCTCGACACCAATACCATCACAAATGGGATCTGTGCGACGAGCACGCCGACCCCCACGCCGACCCCCACGCCGACCCCCACGCCGACCCCCACGACGACCCCCACGACGACCCCCACGACGACCCCGACGCCGGG
>Ga0209539_1000578_pt1 | contig 20790 bp, 20 predicted proteins | sample BarGraNGADG00312_2_FD_184499 | JGI IMG/M metagenome (GOLD analysis project Ga0209539, IMG submission 184499) | Arctic peat soil microbial communities from Barrow, Alaska - Barrow Graham LP Ref core NGADG0011-312 (SPAdes) (version 2) | ecosystem: Environmental > Terrestrial > Soil > Wetlands >... | reverse complement strand
TGACTATGCCTCAGATTCGTGATCTTGCCGCCACCGATGCTCCCTGGCTACATGAGATCTCCGGACTGATGGCAGTAGTCCCTCTACAAGCAACTATGCAGATGCGTGCGGCAATATACCAATCCGTTAGCATACTGTTCCACGAACTCGCCAGCGACCTGGGTTCATCACGTGTCACGTTGTTGTCCATGGGAACGTCCGACGATTTTGAACTGGCGATCGAACACGGCTCTAACATGATACGTGTTGGTACGCGTATTTTTGGACCCCGTTCACCGTCTCAGGTGTAACCAATTGCTCATGAGCGCAGTTCTTGGAGTTGGATTGGCCGCGGCCGCACTCTGCGTCGCTTTGTTTCTGGAGCCCACGCCTACAGGTCGCGAAGCTCGTTCAATTGACACTCTCAGCCGACCGTGGTATAACGTCACAGTGGGTAAGTACATAGTCGGCTCGGTGGGCAGCGACGCTGGGCGATGGTTCTACTTCGGTTTCTCTGGTGCTGGCTCTGGATACAGAGCTGCGGCCTGCAGATAAACGGTCATATCGTAGGGGGGTGTGCCTTACCGAAAAGCACGTGAAAAGAGTTTTGCATGTTCTGCATCCATTCTTGGAAGGAGTATGCGATGAAGAGAGTTTTATGTTTGGTTCTGGCAGTTGTCCTTATAGCTGCGGTGCTTGCCCCTATTACTGCCGCGGGCGCCGCCTTCCGTGAACGTGAAGTCACTCTGATTCAGCCTACTCTCACATCCAGGACATCTTTGCTGAAGATCTTCCATGCTTGTATCTCGAACAGCGCGTCTATCCCGACGAAGTTCGCAAGGGTCTTAAGGGGTACGGCCACTTCTTCTCCGCCGCCTACAACAACTGGAACATCCAGTACTGATATCGGACGATGACCGGGTCTGTCGACACCACGACTATGGAGTCTGATGGCCTGTAGATTCGATTCATCCACTCTCACGCCTCCACAGAAAGGCGTGAGAGACTGCCAAAAGGAGTCTTCGCCAACATGAGAGATTACATAATCCGGCGTATTCTGGGCATGATCCCGCTCATCCTGATCGTGATGATCGTGTCGTTTGGTATCTTCTCCCTCGTGCCAAACCCATTCGCGGCTCTGATGGAGAACCCGCGAATCAAGAAGGCCGACATCCAGCGCCTCATCAAAGCCTGGGGGTTTGACCTACCGTGGTATCTGAGGTTCTTCAAGTGGTTCAGCGGCGTCATTCGTGGGGACTGGGGGCCCTCTCTCCTGTATCCTGGCTCCATGGCTCGTGACGTCATCTCCAGGGCGTTGCCTGTGACCATGCGGCTCATGGGGATCGAATTCCTGGTGTCTCTTGTTATTGCTCTTCCAATCGGCATCATCTCTGCTGTCAAGCAGTACTCCATGACGGACTACGTCGTCACGGTCATCAGCTTTCTGGGCATGTCCATGCCCACGTTCTGGTCTGGGCTGCTTATGATGATGCTCTTCAGCGTCGTCCTGAAGCGACCGAGCGGGATGCCCCTGCTGCCTGCGGGTGGGATCATCACGCCGGGACTGGAGGAAGCTCCGTTCTGGGCGAAGCTTGGGGACCGGGCGCAGTATCTTGTGATGCCCGTCGTCGTTCTGGCCTTCTTCTCGCTGGGTAGTTATGCGCGTTACATGCGGTCCTCCATGCTCGAGGTCATTCGCCAGGACTATATTCGTACGGCCCGTGCCAAGGGTGTTCCTGAGCGTTCCGTCATCTATAAGCATGCGCTGCGCAACGCAATGATCCCGATTGTGACGTTGATAGCATTGTCGGTACCTGGCATTGTTGGAGGCGCAGCCATTACGGAGACGATTTTCAGCATTCCAGGGATGGGAAGCCTTTTCATTGCGGCAAACGTCAAGGCCGACTATCCTACGGCCATGATTTCCCTCATGCTGACCAGCATCCTTGTCATTGTCTTCAACCTGGTAGCAGATATCGTATACGCCTGGGTTGACCCGCGTATCAAGTACAGTTAGGAGGGAGATCATGGCGGAAAAAGCTATCGAAGCTAAGAAGAAGGGCCAAAAGAAGTCCTCTGAGGACTACACATACGCTGGTATGGTGTTTCACCGTCTGACCCGTCACAAGCTGGCCATGGTCGGTGCATTCATGCTGATTTTTATCCTGCTGTTCGTGTTCGTTGGTCCCCTTATTTGGCGCGCCGATCCAAATGCTCAGATCGAGGGTTTGGGTGGGCTCTTCAATCCTGCTTCCCGTGCACACCCTTTCGGTACCGACGACTATGGTCGTGACGTGCTTGCCCGTATGTTCTTCGGAGGGCGCATCTCGCTGTTCATCGGCTTCATTTCTGCGATCAGCTCGACGCTCGCTGGAGGCTTTGTTGGGCTTGTTGCGGGTTATTACGGCGGCTGGGCGGACAACATCCTCATGCGATTCACAGATGCCATGCTGTCTATCCCGACATTTCCCCTGCTGATAGCTCTGGCGAGCGTGCTTGGGAAGGGGGTATGGCAAATTATCCTCGTCATCGTTGTGTTCGGGTGGATGACTGACGCCCGTCTTGTCCGGGGTTTGGTTCTTTCACTCAAGGAACAGGAGTACGTGGAGGCGGCCCGTGCAATCGGTGCCAGTGCCAACCGTATCATGTGGAGACATCTGTTCCCCAACACGCTGGCGGTCCTGATCGTTTCGACGACTATCGGTATCGGTGGTGCCATCATCTACGAGGCATCCATCAGCTTCCTCGGATTTGGTGTTCAGGCCCCCTTCGCCAGTTGGGGAAACATGCTGCAGAACGCCCAGCAGTTCATCTGGAATTCGCCCCGGCTGATCATCTACCCCGGTCTGGCTATCTTCATGACTGTTCTTGGATTCAACTTCTTTGGAGATGGACTTCGCGATGCCATCGATCCGAAACTGAAACTGTAGGGGGGTCCCGTGGACAATAGAGAAGTACTTGTTGATATCAAGAATCTGCGCACGTTCTTCTACACGGAGGACGGTGTTGTTCCAGCCGTGGATGGCATTGATCTGACTATTCACCGCGGAGAGGTTCTAGGCCTGGTGGGCGAGTCTGGTTGCGGAAAATCCGTTACAGCCCTCTCGATCTTGCGCCTCATTCCTAATCCTCCTGGCAAGATTATCGGAGGCGAGATCTTCTTCCATGGGGAAGACCTTCTCAAGAAGAATGAAGAAAAGATGCGCATGATACGCGGTGACAAAATCTCCATGATCTTCCAGGAACCCATGACGTCGCTCAATCCTGTCTACACGATTGGGAATCAGATTAGCGAAGCCATTACTCTGCATCAGAAGATCGATGACGCCGAGGCGAAGAAGCGTACTGTCGAGATGCTTCACCTGGTAGGTATCCCCGAGCCCGAACGGCGCTTCAGCCAGTACCCCCATGAGATGAGCGGCGGTATGCGTCAGAGGGTCATGATAGCCATGGCACTGTCCTCGAACCCTGAGCTCCTGATCTCTGATGAAGCCACGACGGCGCTCGATGTCACCATCCAGGCGCAGATTCTGGACCTGATGCGCGGACTGCAGAAGAAACTGGGTATGGCCATTCTCATCATTACCCACAACCTCGCCGTCGTCGCTGAAATGGCAGAGACCATCGCCATCGCGTATGCCGGCAAGATTGTCGAGAACGCGTCTGCCAAAGAGATCTTCAAGTCTCCGCGTCACCCGTACACGTACGGTCTGCTGGCGTCCATTCCGAAATTCACGGAGAAGAAGACCAACGAACCGTTACCCGCCATCGAGGGCATGGTCCCCTCCCCATACCATATGCCCAAGGGTTGCCGTTTCAACCCGCGCTGCCCATTCGCTACGGAGAAGTGCAGAGAGGAAGAGCCGGAGATTCTTGAACTTACCCCCGGACATCTGGTACGCTGCTTCCACCCGATCGAGTCGTAGGCAGAGAGGAGAAATGACCATGGCAACCAGACTTGTAGAAGTCCAGAACCTCAAGAAGTGGTTTCCCATCAAGGGAGGAGTCTTCGGTGCGACCATCGCCTCAGTCAAGGCTGTGGACGAGGTGAGTTTCTTCATCAATCAGGGCGAGACCCTGAGCTTGGTGGGAGAATCCGGATCGGGCAAGACGACCACGGGGCGCACTATGCTGAAGCTATTGCAGCCTACCGGCGGGAAGATTATCTACAAAGGGAAGGACATCACCAACCTTACTCCGAACCAGATGCGTCCCCTCCGTCGGAACATGCAGATCATGTTTCAGGACCCGTATGGTTCACTCAACCCACGCATGCCGGTGGGCGATATCATTCAAGAACCTCTGGATGTGCATGGCATTGGCACCCGCAAGGAGCGCAAACAGGCTGTGGCCACCATGATGGAGACCGTAGGCCTGCGCCCTGAATATGAAAAGCGCTATCCGCATGAATTCTCCGGTGGTCAGCGTCAGCGTATCGGGGTTGCCCGCGCGCTTGTTATCAATCCAGAACTGCTTGTCCTGGACGAGCCCATCTCGGCCCTGGATGTGTCGATTCAGTCGCAGATCATCAACTTGCTCCAGGAGCTGCAGCAAAGGCTGAACCTGACGTATCTCTTCATTGCCCACGACCTTGCTGTTGTACGCCACATGTCTGACCGCGTTGCGGTCATGTATCTTGGCAAGATAGTCGAGACTGCCGAGAACGATGAGCTGTTTGACCATCCGCTTCACCCATATACACAGGCTCTTCTCTCGGCAGTGCCGGTGCCTGACCCCGAGGTGAAACGCGAACGCATCATTCTCCAGGGCGACGTGCCGTCACCGGTGAACCCTCCGTCCGGCTGCCACTTCCGTACGCGGTGTCCCTATGCGATGCCCATCTGCAAAGAGCAGGAGCCTCTTGTTATTGAGGTTGCTCCGGGGCACACAGTAGCTTGTCACCTGCTGACGAAGAAGTAGGGGCGACAGACGTGCAGACGTGCTGGGCCGCCGGTCCCTGGTTGCTGGGATGGACGGCCCAGTTGCGTTGAAGAGGAGACCTTATGCGGATCAGTGTACGCGTAATTCCAGGCAGCAGCAGATCGGATGTGGAACCAGGAGATCCCTGGCGCGTCCATGTACATGCCAGGCCTGCAGAGGGCAAGGCAAATGAGGAACTCCTGCAGATCCTCAGTCGCCACTTTGGCGTAGCTCGCTCTGCGGTTCGCATCCTGCGTGGACACGCTTCGAGGAGCAAGACCGTGGAAATCGGTCTGGAAGGCACTGCAATGACTGAAGATACACGATGAACAGGCCGAGCACTTTTTTCCGCTGGTCGGCTCTTGTTGTCCTGATGATCTTGGCAGATCAGGGCACCAAATGGATGGCACGGCGATTTCTTCTCCAGCATGCCATCACGGCAGGTCCGGTGGGGCTTGTCCTGACGATGAACAAGGGAGTTGCGTTCGGACTTTTTGGAGGGCAGCAGTGGGTCGTGCCAGTGAATGCAGTGCTTGGCCTGGGCGTCTGTGTTGCGGCTATCGTAGCGTTGCACCGTGGAGATCGAGGACTGGTTCATGGTTTCCTTCTCGTCTTTGCAGGATTTGCAGGTAATTTCATCGATCGTGTCGTGGCGGGGCAGGTAACCGACTTCCTGTGGGTGCGTGGCTGGTCCGTGTTCAACGTAGCCGACTGTCTCGTGACCACCGGTGCAATACTATGCGGTCTCGCACTTCTCTTTCCCAACCAATGGGGCTTTCATGCATGAGTTGAGGCTGGGGTCGGTCGTGGTGCCGGTTCTGTATATCGATGACGATATCATTGCGGTGAATAAGCCGGCCGGACTGCTTGTTTTCACTGCACCGGGGAAGGTGGCCGGAACGCTGACCGAAGTGGCCCTGGCAAGTGGAGTCACGCTCTATGATGGAGAGGGTGTCGAGTTGCCGGGGGTTGTGCACCGGCTCGACAAGGATACGAGCGGCGTGATGGTCTTGGCCCGTTCTCAAGCCGGGTGGAGCTGCTTCAAGCGACAGCTGGGCAACCATGACGCCCAGAAACAGTATCTGGCGTTGGTTTGGGGGATATTTGCGGAGAAGAGTGGCCGAATCGATGTGCCTATTGGGGCTGTCCATTCCCGAGGGCTCCTGCTGCGGCAGGCCGATAGTTCAGGTCGACCTTCTACGACTGACTTCGAAGTCATCCAGCATTTTGGCAACCAGGCGTCTCTCCTTCGGATACGCATCGAGACAGGGAGGACGCACCAAATCCGCGTTCACTGCTCGTACATTGGACATCCTGTACTCGGAGATTATACTTATGGCTACAGGACGCAGCGCAACGTCGTCATAGAGCGGCAGATGCTTCATGCATTTGCACTCTCGTTTGTAGCGCCGCGTTCGGAAGCTCAGGTTCGCGTCGTAGCGCCACTTCCTCAGGATTTCATCTCTGTACTTGAAGTACTTGCGCGGTAGACATGGACAACAAACCCGGAGTGGTCGTCGCCAATAAGCGGATCCAGCACAACTTCAAGACGTTTGAGCACCTGGAGGCTGGTATAGAACTGCGTGGTTGGGAAGTGAAGGCAGTACGTTCTCGGACATTCGCTTTTGGGGACTCGTACTGCCGATTCTACGGTCGCGAGCTCTACCTCGTGCAGATGTCCGTGGGGCCCTATGCGTTTGCGCACACAACGGACGAGGAGCTCAAACGTCGCAGAAGACTCCTTGTCCACCGGCGCGAGCTTATCAGGATTGCATCTCTCATCAGTCAGCAGGGCCTGACGGTCGTGCCCGCATCACTTTCTTTTTCGGAAGGTGGGTTCGTCAAGGTCGATCTGGCTGTCGGCAAATTCCTGGCAACTAAGGGGTCTCGTGAGACTTCCGAGAGACGACGAGTGGAGCGTGAGATAAGGGGGTACGTGCGTTGAGCAAGAAGGTGATTGCCGTATTCATCGTTCTGGTCCTTTTCGTCGGTGCCATTGTCGGAACGGCACAAGGTGACACGACAGCGGCCGTGACGATTCCGGACCAGGCCAACATCCGGTCGGGGGCTGGTACGACGTTCAGCGTGATTCGGGTTGCACACAAGGGAGAAAAATACGACGCTGTCGGCTCTTCCAAAGACACTTCAGGACGGACCTGGTACAAGATACGGGTGGGCGCCTCGTTTGGATTCGTGGCAGGCTGGCTCGTGACCTATGCTCCAGCCACCACGTCGCCAGCCAGCCCGGTGGTTTCGAAGCCGGTGCCTACAAAGGCGGAACCAATCGTATCTGCGCAGTCCTCTTCCACTCGCTATGCTGTCGTCGTGGAAGATGGCACTTCACTGCGAAGTGGTGCAGGGACAGCCTTCGCACGCCTGACGACCATGAAGTCACGTACGTCCTTGCGCATTCTGTCAGAGTCCAAAGACGCCAGTGGCAAGATCTGGTACAAGGTGAACTGTTCGCTCCTCAAGATCAAACAAACCAGCGGCTACGTCGCGTCGTGGGTGGTGAAAGTCCAGACAGTTCAGGTTTCTGGGTCCAATCAGGCGACATTCACGACATCGTCTCTTCTGGCCCTCTGGAAGCCGAAACTTCAGTTCCCGACGAAGACGGTGGATGCATCGGACCTTCGTAGTGGACCTTCAGTCATATACGACCGCCTTGGCGTCCTGCCCTCCGGGACAAGCCTTCTGATTACCGGGTACTCCATGAACGAACAAAAGGAGATCTGGTGCCGTGTGACTGCTGCTGAGAAGACGGGATGGGTCTACGCGCCCTTGCTTGGTTCCTGGGAGAAAGTGCCGAGCAGTCTTGTCGCGGCAACGGTAGGGAAGAGCCTCACTTCGGTGGGTCCATCAGCACGACTGGTGGCGTCGCCGTTCGTAGTGGGGACTGACGGGATGCTTGCTGCCAAGGGCAAGCTCATTGTCGGTGTCGCCACGGACGGCAGGCAGGTGTACCTCGAACTATCCTCCGATACTTCGTCCGAAGACTGGATAGCGATGTCTGAAGGTACGGTGGTCGGTGGAACTGGTCCTGGAGGTGCCGTCTGCAGTCTGACCGGCATCGAGCTGGTGTCGTCGAACGGCTGGACTGACGTCACGATGCACATCGATGGGGACAAGAGCGGGCTGTCGATTGTTCGGGGGCACAATCCTGAACGCATTGAGGTCTCACTGCCAAGGCTGGTGCAGTCTGCACAGGCTGGCATTGCCGGTGTGCCGACGCAGCAGGTGTCGGCGGTGAAGGTATGGGCGAGCTCGGCCGGCTTCGTGTCCAGCATCGTCGTCTATCTTGTCGGGTCCGGCACTGGCTTGAAGCAGTCAACCAGCGCGTCGACGGTGCAGTTGGTGACGATTGCCCCCGGATCGACCGCGTCGTCGAAGGCCGTGTTTCTGCGCGGCGAGCTTCTGTCTGGCAGCGAGGAGACGTTTTCCGCACAGGGGGCTACGTTCGTGCCGCTCGTCGACGTGGCCAATGCCTACGGTATACTGTTGTCCTGGGACGCGGCCAATCAGCAAACGAGCCTGACACTTGGGGATCGACAATACGTACTGAAGGACGGGCTGCACACTCTGAAGATTGCTCAAGGCAACAGCCACTGGAGCGAAGAGATGGCTGTCGCACCGAGGATCCTGAGTGGCCTGTTGTACGTTCCAGTGGCGACTGTGGCACACGTGTTTGGACTTGAGGCGATCGCAGATGCTTTAAGGGTATATCTTGACCCGATTATCTCGTCAATTACCCTTGCAGGTACCTCTGCGAGTACGCCGGGAAGCGTAACGATCACGTCCGCATGTGACCTGAAAGTGACGAAGACGGCGGACGGCGGTTACAGCGTCTTTCAGCTGGAAGGGGTTTCGGCCACCACTATTGCTGGCAAGCAGGTGCTGTCGGCTTGGGCCACTGTGTCGGGGAAGCAGCGTCTGAACGATACCCCTCCAGTCGTGGAGCTACGTTTGCACGCCTTAGCCTCCACAGTCGATGTGCAGAACTCTGGAACGGGCACCTATGTCATCGCGCTTTCCAGCGCCGTCAAGGGAGAGCTGGAAGGGAAGAAAATTGTCCTTGACCCTGGTCACGGCTGCGCGTCATCTACGGGCTCCTTTGACGTCGGAGCGGTAGGCCCTTCCGGGACGAAGGAGTCGTCCGTCAACCTGTCAATCGCGCTTAAGGTAAAGGCCCTACTCGAAGCCGATGGCGCCCGTGTCGTCATGACGCGGTTGGATGATACGTCAATAAACAACCCTGACCTCACCAGGCGGGCGCAGATAGCTAACGGCTCAGGGGCGGATCTTTTTCTCTCAATTCATCAGAACGCTACGGATGCGGGACCATCAATCGGTGGTACCGAAGTCAGCTACTGGTCTAGCCAATCGAAGGTCTTTGCCGCGCTTGTCCAGAAGCATCTCGTTTCTGCCCTGGGAAGAATGGATCGAGGGACGCAGAAAACATCGCTGTACCTGGTTTCCCACATCGATACCATGCCGGCTGCCCTGGTGGAGTGTGGATTTATCAGCAATAGTGAAGAGGAACGTCTTCTGTGCGAGGACTCGTTCCAGCAGAAGGCGGCCAAGGGTATCGAGAACGCCATTGTCGAGTACTTCAGCAAGTAGAGGGGTCTGCTAGTGGAATCCTACATAGGGGTGTTCGATTCAGGAGTCGGAGGACTTGCGGTTGTCCGGGAGCTGAAGAACCGATTGCCACGCGAGGCTATTATGTACATCGCTGACTCCCGCTTCTTTCCGTATGGAACGAAGCCGAGGGAACAGGTGATCAGCAGAGCCACGGCCCTCGTCGAGTTTCTCGAGGCTCACGGAGCCCGGATGGTTGTTGTGGCTTGCAACACGGCGTCCAGTGCCGTTTTCCCAGATATCCAGCATTGCGTGGATGTCCCCGTTCTGGGGATGATTTCTGCTGGCGTCAAGAGCGCACAGCTGGCGACCCGCAACCGCAGAGTCGCAGTGCTGTCGACGCCCGGGACAGCAAGGAGCCACGGCTATCTCAGGGCCATGGGGCTGCTGGATCCGACGGTAGAAATGATAGAACTCCAGTCGCAGGAACTTGTGAATCTTGTGGAAGCTGGGAGTATTGAAGGTCAGGACGTGGCTGATTATGCCACGGAAGTGCTGAAGCCAGTGCAGGAGTTCGGAGCAGACACCCTTGTTCTGGGTTGCACCCACTTCCCCTTCCTCAACAGCCTCATGGAAGGTATCCTTGGACCGGCCGTCAAGATTGTCGACCCAAGCAAGGAACTAGCATACGAAGTAGGGCTGGTGCTCGAGAAGTGCCGGTTGACCACCGGGGCTGGGCAGCAGGACAGGTTCTTCACAACAGGCGACCCTGGCGACTTTCTCGACAAGGCCCGCCTCTTCCTTGGAGACTATGTCAGTGCAGTAGAGGTTGCTGACGTTTGAGATTGCGACTTGTCACCGGCAACGCTCACAAACTGCAGGAATTTGGCAGTATTCTCAGAGGTCTGGATTGCAGGCTTCCCTTGGAAGAGTTGGATGTGGAGAGCGCCGTCGAGTGTGGCGCCACGTACTACCAGAACGCATACAGGAAAGCTCGATCGGGCCTCCTGAGCGTCCCGACCACGGGACCCAATGACTGTATAGTCTTCGCGGACGACTCTGGCCTTGAGCTACCCCTTTTTGACAACATGCCTGGAGCCCATTCTGCACGCTTTCGGTATGCAAATCTCTCCGAAAGGGCTGCGCTCGCAGCGTTTCTCTCAGAGCACCGTGTGTCGTCAACGCCCGCACGGTTCGTGTGCTGGATCGTCGCGTTTCTTCCTCCATCACGCCGGTGTCTGGCGTGCTCAGGCGCTGTCGCCGGGACCGTGACTCCGGAATCGCGTGGGTCTCAGGGCTTTGGATATGACCCGCTGTTCACCCCGGATGGTTACTCTCTCACCTTCGGCGAGATGGATGCCAGGCTCAAAGACCACATCAGCCACCGAGCACAGGCCGTTGAGGCTTTGTGGTGTTCTCTTCAAGGGGCCATACCGCTGAGACCTTGATTTTTGGCTGTTTGTGTGTATTCTCTTTCTACTCGGGGTGTGGCGTAGTTTGGTAACGCGCATGGTTTGGGACCATGAGATCGGTGGTTCAAATCCACTCGCCCCGACCATGGGCCCATAGCTCAGCTGGATAGAGCAACGGATTTCTAATCCGTCGGTCGCAGGTTCAAATCCTGCTGGGCTCGCCAGCCTGGTATGGTGGGTATAGCTCAATTGGTTAGAGTACTGGACTGTGGATCCAGATGTTGGGAGTTCGAGTCTCCTTACCCACCCCATTTTTCGTGAGCACGGCCCTTGATATTATGCGCTTTGCAATACTGCGCTTATAGCTCAGGCGGATAGAGCGATGGATTCCTAATCCGTAGGCCGCAGGTTCGAGTCCTGCTAAGCGCACCAGGATCGTGAGGCTAGCGCCCATAGCTCAACTGGATAGAGCTGCGGACTTCGGATCCGCAGGTTGCGGGTTCGACTCCTGCTGGGCGCGCCAATAAAAAAGTGCAGTCGCAAGACTGTGTTTTTTTATTGGCCTTACTCGGTCAACAATATAGTTGACCGAGGTTCTTTTCAGTGTAAAACCAAGGCTCTACTTATTTTCGACCAATTGAATTTCGATTCCATTCGGATCATTCACAAAGAAGAAACGGGTCATTGGAGAAGGAGAAAATGGGCCCTTTGTAATGGGAATGTGATTGTTTTGAACATATGCCATTGTCTCCTCCAAAGAATTCACTTCAAAACCGATGGATATCCCTGTGCCTCGGTTTGTAATCCTATTGTGCTTGTTGCACATCAGTTCTATTTTAGGCTTGTCAGATTCACCCAACATTGCGATTTCAACCACTTCGCCCGCACTGAACCGACTGCAAATATGCAGCCCAAGCAGGTCACGGTAAAATTTCAACGATTCCTCCATGTTGTCGACACTTAGTGTTACCCAGCAAAACTCCATTAGCATACCTCCTGCTTTTTCAGAATTGTCACGTTTCAATCTGGAAAGTTTCACATGTAACCAGGCCGCCTGCTGATAAAGTCAGCATCTGTAAAGAGTCACTTCCATTTTTTTATTATATCATATGAATCATGTTGAAACATACTGCATCCAAATCAACCTAATAAGACGACTGTGTCGCGAACTATGAGGACCGGCGGTGCGGCATATGATGCAGGTGTGGCCGTGGGATTGCTTGACAGCCTCATGAAAAGTCCTATAATCGTTGCGTTCAAGTTGTGGGTCGTTAGCTCAATTGGTAGAGCATCTGACTCTTAATCAGGCGGTTACAGGTTCAAGTCCTGCACGACCCACCACCACTTGGCCAAAGATTCAGTTCCCTGCGATGTCAGTAAGTATTCAGCGAGGGTGGCGGAACTGGCAGACGCGCTGGACCTAGGATCCAGTGGGTAATTCCATGCGGGTTCGACTCCCGCCCTTCGCACCAACTTGGAGGAGACCGTGGAATACACCACCACTAAGAAGATTGGCAATTCGATCGTACTCTCTGCAACATTCAGTGCCGACGAAGTCTCAGCAATGCGCCGCGAGGCGACGCTGGCGATGGCCGGCAAACTCCGCATACCCGGGTTCCGCCCGGGGAAGGCCCCCCTTTCCATCGTCGGCAAATATGTCAGCGATGAGGAGTTGAAGGACGACGTCCTTCAGAAGGCAGCCTCTCAAACCTATGTCGCCTTCCTCAAGGAACACAAGGAGACCGACGCTCTCATTTTTGAGCCTGAAATCGTCGATTCAGTACTGGAAGACGCTGCAGCCAACGGGCTGAAGGTCGACGTACGTGTCTTCGAGATGCCCAAGGCAGATCATGATCTGTGGAGTGGCGTGGAGGTTGAAGACATTCAGACTGATACGACAAAAGCCGTCGAAAGCCGCATCAGGGCTCTTGTCGATGCTGTGACCGAGACGTCTCCAAGAGACGGCCCGGCTGCTCACGGCAATTCCGTCACGGTCACTATCGCGACCGAAAAATCCCAGAATCCTTACCACACGGAGTTCACGGTGGGCGAGGGCGAAGTGGGCAAGGCCTACGAGCCATTCCTCAGTGGAATGAATGTCGGAGAATCGAAGCACTTCAGTGTGCAGATGCAGGAGAGCGTTCTCGAGGGAGACATTACTCTCGACAGTATTGCTGAGAAACACGTTCCAGAAGTCAACGACGAATTTGCCCGGAGTGTCGGGGCATTCGAGTCCCTCGTGGAGCTTCGGAAGACTCTTGAAGAAGACGAACAGCACAAGGCGGATGAGGCTAGGAAGGATTCGATCTTCAGTCGTGCTATAGAGCGCGCTGCTGAGAAGCTGGGCATCGATTTCCCTGGATACGTTCGGCGTGACGCGACTCAGGAACGGTTGGGCGAAATCAAGGACAGCCTTGCTCGCAATGGGCTTTCTCTCAACGAGTATCTGAAGTACAATAATATCAGCGCCGAACAGTTGACTCAGGATGTTGAAGCGGACGCTGTCAAACTGCTTCAGCGCGACCTCCTGATGGAGGCAACTGAGAGAGCGTGCGGTATCGTGGCTGGGGACGCAGACATCGAGGCGTATGTGGAATCGCATAAGGAAGAATTGGCCAAGGCAGGTATCGACACGACGACGGAGAACGGGCGCAAGACGCTCCGGAACGTTATCGTATGGGAGAATACGCGCAGCCTTATCGCTGGCGCAGTTCAGTTGAAGGAGCCCTCAGAGGCCAGGCAGGAGGTACAGTGAGCGTCATTCCATACGTAGTCGAACAGACGGTTCATGGAGAGCGTGGCTACGATATCTACTCCCGGCTGCTGAAGGATCGTATCGTATTTCTCGGCGGAGAGATCGATACACAGGTCTCGAACCTGATCGTCGCCGAAATGCTCTATCTAACCGCCGAAAGCGGCACCAAAGACATCTATCTCTATATCAACAGCGTTGGTGGCGAAGTCACTCCTGGTATGGCGATCTACGATACCATGCAGTACATCAACGCTCCTGTGTCCACCATCTGTCTGGGACAGGCGGCAAGCCTCGCCGCCATTCTTCTTGCTGCCGGACGCAAGGGAAAGAGATTTGCGCTGCCGAACTCGCGTATTATGATCCACCAGCCCTGGGGCGGGGCACAGGGGCAGGCGACGGACATTGAAATTCAGGCCAAGGAGATTCTGCGGATCAAGGAATCTGTGAGCAACATTCTCGCCTCACATACGGGAAAACCTCTTGAGACTGTGCGAAGAGATACCGAACGAGACTTCTTCATGTCTGCCGAAGAGGCGGTGGAGTATGGCATCGTAGACCTGGTCATCTCCAAGATTGGCGTTGCAGGGGAAGTTGGCCCATCGGGGAAGAATGCCCAGCCATAATAGCGAAGAACCATCCTGCTCGTTCTGCGGCAAGAAGTCGAGTGAGGTCGGCCTGCTCATCAAGGGGATCGACGGATCGTACATCTGCGACGACTGCATCGAGCAGGGCAACCAACTCATGCAGCAGTCCAGGCACGAGAGTCATGACATCGATTTCAAGTCGCTGCGCCCCAAGGAAATCTATGCGCGCTTGAACGAGTACGTTGTTGGCCAGAATGAGGTCAAGAAGGCACTCGCTGTTGGCGCGTACAATCACTACAAACGCCTGAGAGCCAAGAAGGACTCCAAGGTGGAGATCGAGAAGTCCAACATCCTGCTCACAGGGCCCACGGGGGTCGGCAAGACCTATCTGGCGAGGACTCTCGCCCGCATTCTTGATGTTCCGTTCACCATTGCTGATGCAACGACACTCACTGAGGCTGGCTATGTTGGCGAGGACGTGGAGAACATCCTCCTTGGACTGCTGCAGGCCACGAATTTCGACGTCACTCGGGCTGAGTGTGGCATCATCTATATCGACGAGATCGACAAGATTGGGCGGAAGTCCGAAAACCCGTCGATCACGCGTGATGTCAGTGGTGAAGGAGTCCAGCAGGCACTGCTCAAGATCGTGGAGGGGACCATTGCCAATGTCCCTCCTCAGGGTGGACGCAAGCATCCTCTTCAGGAGAACATCAAGTTCAACACCCGAGACGTTCTCTTTATTGGGGGTGGGACATTTGACGGACTTGACAATATCAGGAAACTGCGGTCAACTCCGAGGGAGGTTGGGTTCGTTCACGAACCCACCGACCATGAAGGCAAGAAGCTGCTCAGCGCCGACTTTGTCAAGTTTGGCTTGTTGCCTGAGCTCGTAGGCAGATTTCCCCTGAAACTCGAGCTGCAAGAGCTATCAGTGAGTGATCTGAGACGGATTCTGGTCGAGCCGAAAAATTCGATCGTCCAGCAGTATCAGGAGCTCTTTGCCATGGACGGGGTCAGCCTGGCATTCACCGAATCCGCACTGGAACGTATAGCCGAAAAAGCGAAAGACATGGGTATGGGAGCCCGTGGTTTAAAAGCTGTAGTCGACCAGCCCATGGTGGATCTGATGTTCGAACTTCCCTCCTTCAAGGGAGTCACGGAGGTATCCGTGGGAGACGAGTTTTTCTCGGAGTGCCATGAGATCGTTACGACGAGAACCGACGGGACGACCGAGCGCATTCCCTTGCAGGAATCCGCTTGACAGGAGACAATACCCTCAATGAGTGAACGTGATTGGGAACTATCTGAAGCGCCACTGATTCCCCTACGGAACGTGGTGGTTTTTCCGTATCATGTCCTTCCCCTCTTTGTGGGCAGGCCAAAATCGCTGAAGAGCATCGAGTCTGCGTTGGCGGGTAATCGCAAGATTGTGCTTGTATGCCAGAAAGATGAGTCGAACGAAGACCCTGGGCTTGCCGATCTCTATGATATCGGCGTCGGTGCCGAGATCCTGCAGCTGCTCAAGCTGCCCGATGGGAGCGATCGAGTTCTCGTAGAGGGCGTCCGCAGGGTTCGCATCACGAACGTGCGCTCGGACGACAACGAGATGCTTGTGGCCAGCGTCGAGCCACTGCCGGCAGACGAGAAGACGTCAACGGAGCGCCAGGCTCTTATGCGTGTTGTTCTCGACCAGTTTTCCCAGTACGTCGAGTTGTCCAGGAAATTACCGTCGGAGACGGTGAACAATGTCTCCGGCGTCACGGAGCCCGACAGGTTCGCAGACCTTGTTGCGAGCAGTCTACTGCTCGGGACCGAAGACCGGCAGGCGCTGCTTGCTATACCGGATGCAGAAGAACGACTTCACCGCATCGCCGAACTCCTCGCCAAAGAGATTTATGTGCTGGAGCTTGCACGGAAGATCGAGAGCGACGTGAAAGCCAAGATCGACCAGTCCCAGCGAGAGTACTACCTCCGCGAGCAGGTCAGAGCAATCGAGAAAGAACTCGGTGAAGAGGGTGAGGAGGCTGGCGAGGTAGGAGAGTACCGGCAGAAGCTCGAGAAGATCCATATGCCTGCCTACGCCCGCGACAAGATCGATGAAGAGCTGGCCAGACTTGCGAAAACGCCTGCCATGAGCCCAGAAAGCTCCATCATCAGAACATATCTGGACTGGCTTATTGGTCTCCCATGGGACATCAGGACTGCCGACAAGATTGACCTGAAGCGTGCGCGCAAGGTCCTCGACAAGGACCATTATGGGCTTGAAGAGATTAAGGACCGGATACTCGAGTATCTTGCAGTGCGCAAGCTTTCGGACAAGGCCAAGGGTCCGATTCTTTGTTTTGTCGGGCCGCCTGGCGTTGGCAAGACATCGCTGGGCAAATCCATCGCGGAGACGCTCGACAGAAAGTTCGTCCATGTCTCCCTCGGCGGCATACGGGACGAGGCGGAAGTGCGCGGACATCGCAGAACCTATGTTGGAGCTATGCCAGGGCGCATTATTCAGGGGATCAAGCAGGCAGGGACCAAGAATCCAGTATTCCTTCTGGATGAGATCGACAAGGTTGGAGCGGATTTCCGGGGCGACCCGACAGCTGCTCTGCTCGAGGCTCTTGATCCAGAACAGAATACGCAGTTCAGCGACCACTATATCGAAATCCCATTTGACCTTTCTGAGGTCCTATTCCTGACGACGGCGAATGTGTCAGAGACGATTCCCTCTGCCCTCCTCGATCGTATGGAAGTTATCTCCCTGCCCGGATACACGGATGAGGAGAAACAGCAGATAGCCCGGCATTTCCTCCTTCCCAAGGCAATGGAGCAGCACGGATTGAAGCAGGAAGACCTTGCGATCGATGACCGTGCCGTGCTGGCGATTATCCAGCAGTACACGCGGGAAGCCGGAGTGCGGGGACTCGAGCGTTCGCTCGTCAGGATATGCCGCAAGGTAGCCAGAGCGAAGGTCGAAGAGAAAAAGTCGTTTGAAGGCGCTACCGTTCACGCGGACGGTCTTGCGGCCTACCTGGATCTGGCCCCGTATTCCTACACGAGTCTCATCAAGGAAGCGCGTGTAGGAGTTGCATGTGGCCTTGTTGTGACCCAGTATGGTGGCGACACTGTCTATGTCGAATCCACGCGCATGGACGGCAAAGGCAATCTTCAACTCACGGGCCAACTCGGCGACGTGATGAAGGAATCGGCCCAGGCTGCGCTCAGCTATATCCGTACGCATGCTGTCGACATTGGGCTGGACCCCCATTTCATTGAGAAGACGGATCTGCACGTGCATGTTCCGGAAGGCGCGGTCCCGAAAGAAGGGCCATCTGCCGGTGTCACAATGGCAACAGCCATGGTTTCGGCTCTCACGGGCCGGAAAGTGCGTTCAGACATAGCGATGACTGGCGAGATTACGTTGCGCGGGCAGGTATTGCCTGTCGGTGGTATCAAGGCAAAGGTGCTCGGTGCGTATCGCGCAGGGATCAGAAAACTAATCCTTCCCGAGGAGAACCGTCGCGACACGAGCAAGATCTCCGCCGATATCAGCAAGAAACTTGAGTTCACTTTTGTCAATGACATTGCGCAGGTGCTTGAAAGGGCTCTCCTGCCGGCCGGAACAGCAAGCGGTTCCAAGCGTCGGCGCTAGGAGGAGACTAAATGGATCGCCAACAGGCCGGAATAATTCTTCGGGAAAAGCGAACGTCGCTTGAATTGTCGCTCGAGGATGCTGCCCGCGCAACTCTCCTGCGGAAGTCCATGCTTGAATCCCTGGAAGCGGGTGGTCCACCGGAACCGAACGGGTTCTTCAAGTCATACGCACGTCGCTACGCCGAATATCTTGGGCTGAACGGTGACGACATTGTTGCAGCGTTCGGGGGTTCGTCTCCCACCGTAACCACAGATTCTAACGAAGTGACCGCGCAACCTGCGAAGCTCGTTCATTCTGCGACAACGGTTCCAGCATACAGGAAGAAGCGTAGTCTTGTTCCCACTGTCCTGATCGTAGTAGTGGCTCTGGTGGCTGCCGTCGTTCTGCTGTGGAGACCATGGGCGGTAACGCCCGTTATGCCAGGAGGGCAGACCGGGCCCTCGAGTACGCCGTCTGTGCCTTCGGATACCACGCCGGTCTTGCCAATTCAGGGAGCGATAACGCTCAGATTCGCCTCGACGACTCAGCGTGCATGGCTAGAGATCACCGTGGACGGGAGCGTCGTTTTTTCCGGAATCCTGAGTCCGGGAGACAGCACGCAGGTTACAGGGAACCGTGTTGTTGTCAACTTCGGCAATGCCATGTATACACGGGTTACGGCAAATGGTGTTGACCAGGGAGTCGCGTCTCCTGAGAAGACGGTCATGACCCTCGAGTATGGTTCGCCAGCGCATACACCGTAGGCCTCGAGTCTGCTTGGTCAGCCTCGGGTGTGCAAAGAACCTGGCTGACAGCGAGGCTATGCTTGGGCAGGTCATTGCGGCAGAACCAACGGCTCTGGTCTGTGCCGAGCCTCAGGATGCCGATGTTGTTGTCATTAACACGTGTGGCTTCCTGGGGGCGGCTCGTGATGAGGCTGATGAGACACTCGATGCCGTCGAGCGCCTGCGGGCTGAAGGGCACGTTGTACGAATTGTGGCGGTAGGGTGCTATCCACAGTTGTGGAGGGAGCAAGTTCTGAAGCGACATCCTGGATTGTACGCCGTCATGGGAGTGGACGCGATGTACCAGAAAGCGTTTTGGGAGAGCCTGCTGAAGCAGGTCCCCCCTTCAGGAGTCGAGCAACCTGTCGACCTGGATGCCATGTGGGCGTTCGAGGCGCCACGCCTTCTGAGTGGGAGCGGCTCCTATGCCTACCTCAAGATAGGAGATGGGTGCTCGCAGCGATGTACCTACTGCACAATACCCCGGATCAAGGGTCCTCTCATCAGTCGCTCCGCCGAAGTGATTCTCCGTGAGGCGGAACAGTTGGTACAGGCCGGCGCGACCGAGCTCATCCTTGTTTCGCAAAACACGAGTGCCTATGGCATGGATCTGACTCCCGAACATCGTCCGCAGCTTGCAGCTCTCCTTCGTGAGCTCGATCAACTGCCGGGGGTCAGAATTCTGCGCGTGTTGTATCTTTACCCCACTCTGGTGACTCAGGAACTCCTTGAGGTGATTGGTGGTTCACGCCACATTACCCACTACGTCGACATTCCCTTGCAGCATACGGATCCAGTTGTTCTGAGGGCCATGGGACGCCCTTGGGCGGCCGGGTCAGCAGTGCGTGTGGTCAACCGCGTTCGACGGATCATCCCGGATGCAGGGATCCGGAGCACCTTTATTGTCGGGTTCCCCGGGGAGACCGAAGAGCAGTTCCAACGCCTGCTTGCCGATCTCCGTGTGCTTCGACTGGATCATGCGTCAGCATTCGCCTACTCGAGAGAAGCCTTGGCGGTGTCCTCACGGTTCCCGGATCAGGTGCATGGATCAACAAAGGCCCGCCGGCTGCGTGAGTTCATGGAGGTTCAGCAGGAAATCTCCTCTTCTATCAATGAGGTTCGGTATTTGGGCAGAGATGTCGAGATTATTGTTGACGGAGCGACTCGCTCGGGGATCTACGGCAGAACTCTGCTCGATGCGCCTGACGTCGACAACACCGTCATGGTACGAACCGGTCACAAGATGCAGCCTGCAGTGGGCGATATCTGCAGGGCACGGATCACGGCGGTAGGCCCCTACGACCTTGACGGTATCCTCTCGTGAGAGCGTTTGTCGCTATCCCTCTGCCAAGCAGCTTCTCTGACTGGCTGCGGACCAACAGGACGAGCTTCGCTTCAACTGTTCCAACGCTCAGACTGGTTCCCGTTGCTTCCTGCCACATCACGCTGCGGTTCCTGGGGGAGCTTCCGGATGAGCAAATCGATGACGTAGTAGAACGTCTGTCGCTCTTGGCGACGCCAGGAACCAGCGTCGTGCTGGACAGGTTCGGCGTATTTCGGCGTGACGGGCATCCGACCATTCTGTGGACCGGGCCCAGCCTCATTCCCCAGACTCTCACTGATCTGGCCGCGAAGATCGATCTCTCCTTGTCCGGGCTGGGTTCCAACGGTCGGACGGAGCGTTTCGCGCCGCACGTAACGCTGGGCCGGTTTGCACCCGGCACGCGTGATGACGAGGTTGCGGCCATTGAGGCAGGGTCTGTAGAGCCATTTGTGGTTCCTGTTGCAGACGTTGTTCTCTACGAGAGCATCATGGGACAGGGTCATCCGGTGTACATTGCCCGCGCTTCGGTGCGGCTTGTGCCATTTGCTGAATAGGGAGACCGAATTATACTGAACTGTAAGGCTCACACCAAACGTGGAGGCTGTATGGAAAACGGAAAGATGACCGACAAGGTTCAGAAGAGTGAGGCCGCCGACAGAGTCACCGATCGTGACAAAGCTCTGGCAGCTGCCATGGTACAGATAGAGAAGCAGTTTGGGAAGGGTTCAGTCATGAAGCTTGGCGATCACCCAGACAGGGCGTTGGTTCCTGCCATTTCGACCGGTAGCCTTTCCCTTGATGCCGCGCTCGGCATCGGCGGGCTTC
>Ga0209539_1000577_pt1 | contig 20792 bp, 20 predicted proteins | sample BarGraNGADG00312_2_FD_184499 | JGI IMG/M metagenome (GOLD analysis project Ga0209539, IMG submission 184499) | Arctic peat soil microbial communities from Barrow, Alaska - Barrow Graham LP Ref core NGADG0011-312 (SPAdes) (version 2) | ecosystem: Environmental > Terrestrial > Soil > Wetlands >... | reverse complement strand
CGCACATCACCTCGGCGTACTCCTCCGGGGGCATGCCCAGACGCTCGAGCACGTGCTGCGAGAACAGCGCCGCGGCGATGCCGTGGTCCAGCCGGTTGATGCCGTTGCCGACGTCGTGAAGGTAGCCTGCCACGGCCGCCAGCTCGGCCTCGCGCTGCGGGCGGTCGAGCTTGAGCAGCACGTGCTGGGCGATGCCGGCGACGATCCCCGCGTGCCGCGGGCCGTGCTCGGTGTAGCCGAGCACCCCGAGCTTCTCGTTCGCCTTGTCGATGAAGACTTGCACCTCGGGGTCGCGGCGCACGTCGTCGATGGTCACGGCCATCTATCTCACCTCGAAATGGGAGAGGGACTCGTCGGGCTCGGCGTCGCCGACCTCGACGCGGCTCACACGCGCCGCCGGCGGGCCGACCCTGCACCAGCCGAGCATGGCGTCCACGACGGCGGGATCGCCCTGCAGATGCAGGGCGACGCCGCCGTCGCTCATGTTCCCGACCCACCCGCGCAGGCCCAGACGCTCGCCCTCCCGGCAAGCGCTCGCCCTGTAGTACACGCCCTGCACCATCCCGCTGACGCGGACCGCGACCGTCTTCATCACGGCGACCTCCTGCTCGGTGGCTCCTCTGACCGGGGGCGCGACCTGTGGCGCCCCGGGCGCGGCCCCGCCGCCGCGCCGCACTCCGCCGCGCCGGTCCTGGTCCGCGGGCTCGTCGCTCACCAGCGGGACGAAGCGACAGCGCGTGTCGCGCCGCTCGCGGAACTCGTCGCCAACGCGCTGGAACACCGTCAGCACCTGGTCGCGGTGCGGGTGCCCCAGCGGCATCACCAGGCGGCCGCCGTCGGACAGCTGCCTCAGCAGAGCCGGCGGCGCCTGCGAAGCCGCGGCGGCCACGAGAACGGCGTCGAACGGGGCCATCTCCGGCCACCCGCCCGAGCCGTCGGCGATCGCGGTGTGCGTGTTCTGGTAGCCGAGCCGGGCGAGCACGGCGCGCGCGCGCTCGGCGAGCGGCGCGAGCAGTTCGAGCGCGTAGACCTCGCCCGCCACCTCGGCCAGCACCGCCGTCTGGTAGCCGCTGCCCGCGCCGATCTCGAGCACGCGGCTGCGCACATCGACGCCGAGGAGCTCCGTCATCAGCGCGACCATGTACGGCTGGGAGATGGTCTGGCCGAGACCGATGGGCAGGGGGGCGTCCACGTAGGCCTCCGTGACGAGCTCGGGCGGCACGAACAGGTGACGCGGCACGGAGCGCATGGCGGCGAGCACGTCGTCGCTCCGCAGCCCGCGAGCCACGAGCTGGTCGTCGACCATGCGCGTGCGCCGCACCCCGTAGTCGGCCGTGTCATTGCGCATCGATCGCCTCGCATCCCGTCGCGCCGGTGCGGCTACGCCCGCCGGCGCCGCATCGCGCGGTACTTGGCTCTGCGGCGGGCGCCCGCCCGCCAATACACGAACCCGGTGAAGGCGGCGATGCCGTAGCCCACCGGCGACACGATGAGCGTGAGCAGGGCGCCGGCGAAGACCGCGAGGTCCTCCCCTAGGCTGATGAGCGTGAGGACGGCGTCGCTGGGCACCGTCTTGGGCCGCGTCAGGCCCTTGACGTAGGTGGAGGTCCACGCCGCGCCCGCGCCGACGGCGGCGCCGACGACGACGCCCTGCCAGCCGAAGGGGATCGTGGCCGCGCCGGCCGCGGCCCCGGCGGTGAGCCGGTAGGGCATCGTGAGCCGGCCCTGCAGGCGGTCGAGCTTGGCGATCTTGTCGAAGCTCGACTCGAGGAGGGCGAGCACCACGAAGACGATGATCGCCAGCCAGTGACCGAGGAACGAGAAGGTCGGGTTGAGACCCGCCCCCCAGCCGAGCTTCGACACGACGCCGATGACGGCCAGCGTCATGGACGGGCGGATCCCCGTCACATTCCCCAGACCCAGCATCCGCCCTACGGCGAACACCCAGGTGGTCATGAAGGTGCCTCCATGACCCGATTGTACCTGCTAGCCGGCGGGAAGCCTGTTCTCCACCGGTGTGTAGTCGACGTCGAAGCCGAAGTGGCGGGGTCCGAAGACGGCGACGCCGCGCTCTGTGCGCCACGCGGCAGCGGCCGGCCCTGGCTGCAGGGCCAGCCCGGCGGCTGAGTCAAGCGGCGACGCGTCAGAGCTCTACGTCGTCCAGATGCAGCACCGTGTGCGGGCTGCCCGCGAGCGCCCGCACGAGGCGCGCGTCCGCGGTGACGAGAGGCAGCTGCTCCTCGGCGGCCAGCGCCACGTAGACCGCGGCGTAGGCGGAGATCCCATACTCGAGGGCAAGGCCGAGTCCCTCGAACACAGGCGCTGGGGACTGCAGCCGCTCCACCGGCAGCTGGAGCGTACTGACGAGAGCCGCGGCGCAGGTCTCAGCGGCCAGGCGACCCCGGCGAACGGCCTTGACGAAGCCGCTCGCGCACTCCACATCGAAGAGCGGCGGCGCCACAAGCCGAGCCCGCCCCACCGCCTGAGATGCTATGAAACGTGCCGCCGCCGCGCCGCTCGGCTCCTCGAGGGCAAGAGCCAGCGCGACACTGGAGTCGAGAACGCAGCCGCGATCAACGCGGTTCGATCTCACCTCGGCCCTCCCGAACGAGGTCGGCGGCGTAGCCCGCGGGGACCGGAGGCAGCGACTCCCGAATGACCCGGAGTCGCTCGAGTACTTTCATCGTCTTGGCCCCCCGATCGCGAGCCGCCACTCCGGACTCCAGCAGATCGATCACCTCAGCAGACAGCGAACGGTGGTCGATCACTGCGTGTGCTTGGAGCTTCCGGTACAGCTCGTCTGGAACGTTGCGAACGTGCAGTGTAGCCACGGCTGATCGCCTCCCTTCGGAGGGACCATACCCGCGTTGGTTGCATTCTGCAACACGATCAGGCGGGAGGTCATGGCCGGGTGTGCGCATGAGGAGAGCGTAGCGCCTGTCCGGCTGTGGACACAGGCTCCCAATGACCTCGCAGGGTAGACGTTGCCGCGGGCTCGGGTGACGAGAGAGCGGGTCGGCGGCGGGCGGCCCTTCCGGCCGCCCGCCCCACCCGCTCAGACGGTCTTCGCGTACCTCTTGCGCCCTTCTTCGTACAGGTCGCCGCCGTGGCAGTCGTTGACGACGATCGCCGGGAAGTCCTTGACCTCCAGGCGCGCCACCGCCTCGGCGCCGAGCTCAGGCCAGGCGATCACTTCGTTGCCGACGATACTCTTCGCCAGCAGGGCGCCGGCCCCGCCGGTGGCGGCGAAGTACACGGCGGTGTACTCGTGCATGGCGTCCTTGACTTCCTGCGTGCGCAGGCCCTTGCCGACCATGCCCTTGAGGCCGTGCTGCATGAGCAGCGGCGCGTAGGCGTCCATGCGGCCGCTGGTCGTCGGGCCGGCCGAGCCGATGACGTTGCCGGGCTTGGCCGGGCTCGGCCCCATGTAGTAGACGACCGCCCCCTGCAGCTCGAAGGGGAGCGGTTCGCCGGCCTCGATGAGCGCGACGAGCTTCTTGTGCGCCGCGTCGCGCGCCTGGTAGATGACCCCGGTGATCTGGACGGCGTCGCCGGCCTTCAGGTCTCTGACGACGACGTCGGTGAGAGGAGTCGTGATCTTCCTGGCAGCCATGATCCCTCCCCTCAGAGTTCCACGGTCTTGTGCCGCTGGGCGTGGCACTGCACGTTCACGGCCATCGGCATGCCGGCGATGTGGCTCGGCATCTCCTCGATGAACACGTCGAGAGCCGTGGTCGAGCCGCCGAGGCCCTGCGGCCCGATGCCGAGCGCGTTGATCTTCTCGAGCAGCTGGTCCTCCATGGCGGCGATGCGCGCGTCAGGGTGCGTGCTGCCGACGTCGCGCAGGAGCGCTTTCTTGGCGAGCACCGTGACCATGTCGATGGTGCCGCCGATGCCGACGCCGATGATCACCGGCGGGCACGGGTTGGAGCCGGCCCTGGAGACCGTGTCGACGACCGCCTCGACCATGCCGTTCCATCCCTGCGAGGGCTTGAGCATGTTGAGGCTGCTCATGTTCTCGGCGCCGCCGCCCTTGGCCATCATCGTGAGCCGTACCTTGTCGCCGGGGACGATGCTGGTGTGCAGGATGGCCGGCGTGTTGTCCTTGGTGTTGCGACGGGCGTGCGCGGGCTCTTCGGCGACCGACTTGCGCAGGTAGCCGTCGCCGTAGCCCTGCCGCACGCCCTCGTTGACGGCGTCGTCGAAAGAGCCGCCGACGAGGTGCACGTCCTGCCCCACCTCGGCGAAGATCACCGCGAAGCCCGTGTCCTGGCAGATGGGCACGCGGTCGGCGGCGGCGATGTCGGCGTTCTCGACGAGCTGGCCGAGGACCTCCCTGCCGACCGGGCTCTCCTCGGCCTCCCTGGCCTTCACGAGGGCGTCGTAGACGTCTTCGGGCAGATCGTAGTTGGCCGTGATGCACATCGCCTTCACGGCCTCCGTGACCTCGCGGACGTCGAGTTCGCGCACGGGCATGGCCCCCCTTCAATCCTTCTTGCGCTCGGTGGCCTTCTTGATGGCCTCGGCCACCTTGTCGGCCGCCGTCTGGGCCGCGTCCGCGGCCTTCTGGGCGGCCGGCCCGATCGCGTCCACGGCCTTGTCGACGGCTTCGCCGGCGTACTCGCCGGCGCCGCGGGCGGCGGCCTTCATGGCCGCCCTGGTCGGCGCCGGCGGCCTGTCACCCTCGGGCATCTTGATGTAGCCGGCCGCCATGGCGTCCTGGACCATGCCACGGGCGCGACCGATGATCTCGGTCGCCTGCGCGACCTCCTCCTCAAAGGTGATGTCCTTCTTCAGCGCGATGCCTTGTTCGATGGCCTTCAGCGCAACCGCCGCTGCCTCGCGAGGGAAAACCTCCCAGTCGTCCATGGTCGGCATGATGTGGTCCGCCGAGAGGCCCTTGTCTTCGGCCACCTTGGCAAGCTCCTCTGCAGCAGCAATGCACATCTCGTCAGTAATCGTCCTTGCACGAACGTCGAGTGCGCCACGAAAGATGCCGGGAAAGCCGAGCGAGTTGTTGACCTGGTTTGGGAAGTCACTGCGCCCTGTGGCAACAACTGCAGCGCCGGCCTCCTTGGCATCCCACGGCCACATCTCAGGGATCGGGTTGGCGCAAAAGAAGACAACTGCATCTGGCGCCATGCTAGCGACCCACTCCTTCTGAATCGTGTCCGGACCAGACGTGGACAGGGCGATGCACACGTCGGCGCCCTTCAGGGCTTCGGGGATCCCTCCGCTCCGCTGCTCGGCATTGGTGATTTGGCAATACCGCCACCTGCCCGAGCCGTCGTCCTTGGCCGCTTCCATGTCGTGACGGTCCTTGTTAAGGATGCCGTCGCGCTCGACGAAGATGCAGCGCGCCGGGTCTGCGCCATAGGCAAAGACCATACGGCTGACAGCAACGTTGGCGGAGCCCGCACCGACAAAAGTGATTCTCACATCTTCGATCTTCTTGCCCACGACCTTGAGCGCGTTGACCAGGCCGGCGAGCGTGACGCACGCCGTGCCCTGCTGGTCGTCGTGCCAGACCGGTATCTCGCACTCCCTGCGGAGGGTATCGAGAATTCGGAAACATTTGGGCTCAGCGATGTCCTCAAGGTTGACACCACCCAGCCCGGGCTGCAGCAGCTTGACAACCCGGCAGATGTCATCAGGGTCCTTGCTGTCGATCATGAGCGGAAACCCGTCCACGCCGCCCAGGTACCTGAAGAGCAGCGACTTGCCTTCCATCACCGGCAGGCCAGCCCTGGCACCAATGTCGCCCAAACCAAGCACGCGAGTGCCGTCAGAGATGACGGCCACCGTGTTGCCCTTGTTGGTGTGCTCGTAGACCTTCTCGGGGTCGTCCTTGATGTCGAGGCATGGCTTGCTGACGCCCGGCGTGTACCAGATGCCGAAGTCCTGGAAGTCGCGCACGCAGCACTTGAGGGTGGTCTCGATCTTGCCTTTGTAGAAGGGGTGCAGCTTCATGGCGTCTTCCATGGGCTGATACGCCTTAGCCTTGAGCTCCTCTACGGTGGGCGTGCCATCTTCGTTGGGCATGCGGGCCTCCTTGTGGACCGGCGGCGAGACGGCCGCCGAGAGTCGCGACGGTGCTACGAGTGGAGCAGTAACACTAGCACCCGGCACCGGGGGCGGCAATGTGTCGGACGGTCAGAACGGAGGGCCGGAGGAGGCCCGGAGGGCCAGTCTGCCGGCCCGTCGCCTCTCGACGCCGTGCGGGCTCAGCCGACTTGCGCCCGGTACCGCTTGGCCATGTCGCGGAACGACTGGATGAGCGCCTTCTGCGTGCCCGAGAAGTAGCACTTCTCGAGCTCCTCGATGATGGCGTCCTCGTCGGTCGCGAGGTTGCGGCCGCTGAGCAGGCGGTTGAGGTAGTCTTTCGCCAGGTCGGTCGCGACCGTGAACTCGGCGGCGATGATGCCGCCGGTCTCCATGTCGACCTCGCACACCACGCTGAGGATCGTGTACATCTGGCCGCTGACGGTGTTGGCCGGCGGCTTGGCGTGCCCGACGAAGATGCTGGTGCTCATGCGGAAGTCTGGTTCATGGTCCGGCGATTGTGCCACGCCCGGCCACGCGCGTCACGCGCAGCAACTCGACGAGGCTGAGGGCGGCGGCGTAGAGGAGCCCGCCGAAGAAGAGCAGCCAGAGGCCGGGATGGAGGCCGCCGCTCACGGCGGCCCACACGGACCCGGCCGTCAGGACGGCCGCGACGACACAGACGGCGGCCCATCGGCCACGGCCGCGAGCGTCGTAGAGGACGAGCATCGCGGCCGCCAGCAGGACGGCGAAACCCGCCAGCAGAAGCGCGCCGACGAAGATGACGCCCGGCGGCGTAACCAGGCGCGAGTAGCCGACGTCGACGGACGAGAGGCCGCCGGCCGCGGCGCGGGCGCCGCGCGTGACGGCCCAAGCGCCGGTGACGCCGTAGCCCACGAGCCACGGCGCCGTGACCGCGGCGGCGAGCAGGCGGAGGCCGCCGCTCACAGCGACCGTCCGTCCTTGTTTGCGCGGACGCGCGCGCAGTGCTCCAGCTCCCGCCGGTAGCGTCGTTCTTGGCTCATCGTCCTCGCCTTTCGCCGGACGCGTCTGTCTGGCCCACGCGCCGTTGCTCCGATAGCGTACCCGGTGCCGGCCACGGCGCATCACCGACCGCGCAAGGAGGACACATGGACCAGGATCTCCGTCCGGCCGCCCGCGCCGTCGCGCGCGCCAAGAAGGTGGTCGTGTTCACGGGCGCCGGCGTGAGCAAGGAGTCGGGCATCGCCACCTTCCGCGAGCCCGAGACCGGCCTCTGGGCGCGGTACGATCCGATGGAGCTCGCCACCTACGAAGCGTACGTGCGCCAGCCCGAGTTCGTCTGGATCTGGTACGAGCACCGCTTCGGCGCGGCGGCGGCGGCCGCGCCCAACCCGGGGCACATCGCGATCGCCGAGCTGGGGCGCATGCTCCCCCGGGTCAGCGTGGTGACGCAGAACATCGACGGCCTCCATCAGCGCGCCGGCTCCAGCGACGTCGTCGAGCTCCACGGCAGCATGTTCCGCTTCAAGTGCCTGGGCGGACTGCACACCGGCTTCGTGCTCAACGACTTCGCCGGCCAGGACGAGAAGCCGCCGCGCTGCCCGAAGTGCGGTGATCTGCTGCGTCCCGATGTGGTGTGGTTCGGCGAGGCGCTCCCTGGCGACGCCATCGACCGCGCCCAGGCGCTCAGCGCCGCCTGCGACGTCATGCTGGTGGTGGGGACCTCGGGGGTCGTGTATCCCGCGGCGGCCATGCCCCTCCTGGCGGCGGAGGCCGGCGCCACGGTGATCGACGTGAACCCCGAGCGCGACGCTCTGGCGGCCCGGGCGGACATCTTCTTGCAGGGCCCGGGCGGCGACGTGCTGCCGCGCCTCGTGGAGCTTGTGAAAGAGCTGCGGGTCTAGCGGGTGAACGCGGAGAGGTCGGCGGCCAGCCCGAGCTCCGCGTACCTGCGCGAGCGACGTGCGTAGCGGTCGTGCAGCTCGGCCAGAGGCTTGAGATCCTCGTCGGTGACCTCGCGCACGACCTTGGCGGGCGATCCCATGATGAGGCTGCGCGGCGGGAACTTTTTGCCCTGGGTGACCAGCGAGTTGGCGCCGACGATGCTCTCGTCGCCGATCTCGCAGCCGTTGAGCAGCGTGCTCCCCATGCCGATGAGGCAATGCGCGCCGATGGTCGCCCCGTGGACGATGACGCCGTGCCCGACGATGCACTCACGTCCGATGGCGACGGGGAAGCCGGGATCGGCGTGGGCCACCGAGTTGTCCTGGAAGCTGGTCTGCGTGCCGAGCAGGATGCGCTCCACGTCGCCGCGCACGACGGCGCCCGGCCAGACGTTGGCGCCGTCCTCCAGGACGACGTCGCCGATGATGGTGGCGTCGGGGTGGACGTACGCATCGGGGGCAAAAACGGGTACCCTGTCACCGAAAGCATGGATGGACATGAGCGGAGTATATCGGAGGACCATATGAAGTTCGTGCACGTGGCGACGCGCACCAAGAACCTTGACGCGGCGCTCGCCTTCTACGAGGCGCTGGGTCTAAAGATGAGCCGCACGTCGGAGCTGACCAAGGGCAAGGCGACGCTGGCGTTCATCGAGCCGCCGGAGGGCAACTTCGCCATCGAGCTCGTCTACAACTGGGGCAAGGACGACGCCTACGAGGCCGGCGAGCGCTTCGGCCACTTCGCCTTCGAGGTCCTGGACATCGACGCGCTGCTGCCGCAGCTCACGGCCGCCGGCGGCTCGGTCGTCCGGGAGCCCTATCTGCTCGAGGGTTCCGGGCCCAAGCTCGCCTTCGTGGCCGACCCCGACGGCAACTGGATCGAGCTGATCCAGCGCTGACGAGAGAACGGGCGCCCGGGCGCGGGGCAGCCTTCGGCCGCCCGTGCCCGGGCGCCGCGCGTCAGGCGTAGCGCGGCAGGCTGTTCCTGCTCCAGCCCATGCGGCCGGCGGAGAAGGCCCGTGGCGCGGCAAGGATGCAGAGCCCGCCGAGCAGGATGTAGAACGAGAGATTGAGGTTGGTGGTCGTGCCGGTGACGGCCGCCGCCAGGTTGTAGAGGCTGCCGCCGGCGGCCAGGAAGGAGACCAGACCCCAGGCCACGCGATGCCTCGACGGAGTGAGCTCCATGGCCAGGGCGGCGAGGAAGAGGGCCGGCGGGAAGAGAAGGACAGGCAGGGCGGCCAGGTCGCCGGCGTTGAGCCCTCCGGGATCGACGGCCGGCGCGCCGGCCGCGTAGATGCCTTCGTACACCTGCCAGGCGAACCCGGCGAGGAGGAAGATGCTGACCGCCAGGCGGCCGAGGAACTGGCGGTCGTGACGGGTCATCGACGGCAGCCTGCGGTTCCAGGCGCGGGAGCGCCGCCAGGCGCGCGCGATCACGATGGCGCCGACCACCAGGAACACCGGCAGGAGCACCCACGGGCGGGCCGTGAACCACGGGAACCACGAGAACGGCGGCCAGGTCTCCTCACGCAGCTCGAACTGCGTCACGCCGTCGAGCGGCAGGATCTGGGTCACGCGTCCGTCCTGCAACAGGACATCGACCTGCAGGGTGGTGAGGTCGGTGATGCGGACACGGTGCTCGACTGTGGCATAGGGAGGCGCCGGGGTTCGGCCGGCGTCGGTCTTGAGCAGCGGCCAGACGCCGGCGGCGGCCCGGGCGTTCGCGGCCGGCCACGAGAAGGAGACGGTGGCGCCGGCGGGCGCGCCTTGAGCACCGCCCCAGAAGGCGACGCTCGTCTGGTGGGCGGTGCCCTCCAGCACCGCCGCCACCACCTGGTCGGCGGTCGCGGCGGTCACGGCCTCTGCATCGGGCGTCTGCTCGGCTTTGCCGGCGGCGGCAAGAGCGGAGCCGGGCGCCGCGGCGAGGGCGGCCAGGCAGACCAGGAGGGCCGCAGCCGGCAGCATGCGGCGGAGGAGACGGCGGAAGGCGGCCGGGAGACGACCGGCGGCTGAGGCTGCGTCTCCGCCCGCCTCGGGCGCGCCGCCGTACGCCGCCGGCGTGAACCCGTGGTCCGAACGCAGGGTGCGCACTTCGAGCAGCGTGCTGCCCGGGTAGTCACAGCCGATGCCCGCGTAGCCGTCTCCGCTGCTCGCGTAGACGCGCCGCGTGCGTACATCGGTGAGATGCTGCGTGCTGTGGTCGTGCCCGGCGGCACTGCGCCTCATGGATCCCTCCACATCGCCCGGTCGCCGACACGGGGAAGCATACCAGCCCGGCTAGAACATCCCGTAGCTCGCCGGCAGGTGGTTGCCGCATCCGCCATGACGAGTAGCCTACACCGTGCGGGTTTTCCCATGCGGGGGCTTTGTGCTACCCTAGTTCGCCGCTGCCGCTGCGGGATCGTCTAGCGGTAGGACACGCGGCTCTGGACCGTGGAACCGAGGTTCGAATCCTCGTCCAGCAGCCAACTTTCTGCTCGGGGCGAGACGGCGACACCGGGCAGAGCAGCAGCCCCACTTGCGTGGCGCATTCGTCTAGGGGCCTAGGACGCCGCCCTCTCACGGCGGTAACACGGGTTCGAATCCCGTATGCGCTACCACTCATTTGCAGGGATTTCTCCCGATAGACCCTCCGCCCGAGTCCCGTTCTGCAACCTTTCTGCAACCCAAATGCTCGGCTGTGGATGGCACGAGAAGGGTCCAGTTGCGTCCCGTCGTGGCACCCACCATGCCCGCCGCGTCTGCGCGTATTCATGACGGGTGGCAATCCTGCCCAGCGAGCTGGTAGCGCACGACCGAGTTGACAGAACTGACGGAACCGACGAATCGCCGACCAGTCATGAAGGGACTCTCGCGTACTATTGTGAGTTGTGGCATTTCGCCGCTGTCCGGAGTCTGCGTTCGGGGGTCTCGACCCGGCCGCGGGGCGGGGCCGCCGGGTTGAGGACGTACCTGGGTCCACGAGGAGAACGGCGTCAAGCAGGCCCAGGAGTGGCTCGGCCACTCCGATCCGGCGACCACGCTGCGCCACTACGTGCGCCTCACCACGGCCGCGCGGGCGAAGGCGGTGGCCGGGCTCGACGAGGTGACGCGGGCCGCGCTCGAGGCCGCCGAGGAGCGGGCAACGAAGGACGCCATGCCCGCCCCCGAAAACGTCGTTTCTCTGGCGAGCCGGAGGCGGTAGATGGCGCCTTCCGGGTGTGAGAACTCCTCCTCCCACCGACAACGGCCGTTTCGTCATCCCGACTGCTAAGACCGAACCGCAAGCCGCTCTTCGGCTGTTCGCTACAGCTGTCTCCGCCCCAGCAGCGCTTGGGGCGACACCTACTTGGCCGTGGCGAGAATCACCGGAGTGCGGATCTGGCTGTATTCTCCGGTGGTTCCTACCAGCCAGCCGTGCGCGGCGTCGACCGAGGTGACCGAGAGGAGTGACGCACTGCTGTCGGCGCTGCCTGCGTCCTGCGCCTTCCAGACGACGCCCCCGTCGTTGGTGGCGAGGATGACCGGCGCGCCGTCGCCGTCGGTTCCGGTGTCCCCCACCGCCCAGCCGTGCACGGCGTCGAAGAAGGTGACCGAGCTGAGCATTCCGCTACCGCCGGCGCCGCCAGCATCCTGAGCCCTCCAGGTGGCGCCGCCGTCGCGGGTGGCGAGGATGACGGGGGCCGGGGCATCGCCCTGTGTGGTCCCGACGGCCCAGCCGTTCGAGGCATCCACGAAGGCCACGGAGCGGAGCTGCGCACCCGGCCCGGCGCTGCTTGCGTCCTGGGCCTTCCAGGTGGCGCCCCCGTCGCTGGTGGCGAGGATGAGGGGGGTGCGACCTTCATCGTTGTACCCCACCGCCCAGCCGTGGGTGGCGTCAGTGAAGGCTACCGAGTTGAGCTCCGCATGGGTGCCAGCACCGCTTGCGTCCTGGGCTTTCCAGTTGGCGCCACCGTCGCTGGTCGCCAAGATGACGGGAGCGGGACCTGTAAATATGTATCCTACCGCCCAGCCGTGCGCGGCGTCGACGAAGCTGACCGACCTGAGCTCCACCTCGCCGTCGACGGCGCCGGCATCCTGAGCCGTCCAGGTCGCGCCACCGTTGCTGGTGGCGAGGATGACGGGGGTCATGTCGCCGCCGTTCCTCATCTGCACACCAACCGCCCAGCCGTGCTCGGCGTCGACGAAGCTGATCGACGTGAGGCCGACTCCCTTGCCGCCGCCGCTCGGCTGCTGGGCTTTCCAGGTCGCGCCGCCGTCGCTCGTGGCGAGGATGACGGCGGTGCTTTCGTAGTCATTTGCCGTGAAGCCCACCGCCCAGCCGTGCGCGGCGTCGACGAAGGAGACCCCGAAGAACCCCGCAGAGCTGGCGGCGCTGCTTGGGTCCTGCTTCGTCCAAGTGGTGGCAACGTCGACGGGCGCGGGTGCGCTCGCGGTGGAGGACGGCGCGTTCGCGACGCCACCACCTGAGCTGGAGCCACAGCCGCCGAGAAGGAGCATCGCGGCGAGTCCGGCAAAGACGACCGCCAACGCGACATGGACGAAGCTGTGCCGCCAGGGACGTAGTGGGTATGCGGACGTCGAGCGGTGCTTCATCAGTTGCCCCCCATGGATGCGCGCATCAGGCGCTTGTGGAACTTGCGTTCTTCGGTCTATCGGCCCGCGACTGCTTGAACTAACTTCGCGCGGGTCCCTCCTTCGCAGTGTCGCCGCGCAGCGGCCCCTACTCTCTACTACGCGACACCGCAGCTCATTCTACACTGCCGGGCGCATGGCGGGCCTGATTCGCCGACGATGCCACGCGCCTCGCGGAGGCGGGATGAGCTGGCTGAGCGGGGCAATCGAGCGTGCGCTCATCGCAGTCCGCCCCGCGGTCTGGCATCCCCTGATCAGGCCTTCTGTCGCACCGTCAGCTCCTATGCCTCCGGAAGGAGTAGGGCCACGCGGCCAGCCGGTATCCTGGCCGGCCCTCGACGGTCGCGACCTGCCATCCGTAGCGCCGCCGAAGCTTTTCCACCGCCAGGTGCAGGCAACGCGGGCGGCGCCCCGCGCACGTTTCCTGCAGATTTAGCAAGTTACTAGCAACTCGTGGTATTCTTGCCGGGCCGCAGGAACACAAAGTACCTGCAAATCGGCACAATGCCCTCGTAGCTCAGTGGATAGAGCACAGGTTTCCCAAACCTGTGCTCACACCGTGCGAGGTCGGCGGTCCTTGGCGCGGGTGCCGTGTACAAGTAAGTGTCGTGGCACCCTGAGCGTGTTCCGGGCCCCCTGCCGGGGGTCTCGACCATCCGCAAAGCGAGCGATGTCACGTCGTACACGATGAAGTGGTGCAAGAAGGCCCCCTCTTCTCGGGACCGCTCGGCGACGCCAGGGCTCAGGGCAAAGCTTGAGGAGACGGTCCGCTGTCAGCGATGACGTCGGCGTACTCTTCGAGGACCCGGCGGAACATCTGCGAATGAGCCATGCGCGTCGGCGGTGCGCTCAAGAGTTGGACCGGGCAGCCGGCAGCGGAGCTTGACCTGAGTCTTCCCTCGCGTGCATCGGCGAACGTGTACGGAGGAGCAGCAGCATCGCGGAGTCTCTCGTAGGCATCGCGCTGGAAGGCGACAACTGCGCCCTGCCCCGTCACGTGGCCCGAGATCGTCGCCGCTAGGCGGCTGCGCTCAGCGTTGGCGATCAGGCGCATCGCGTGGCGTCCAAACAGCTTCATGAGGCCGCCAACTCCGGCCCATGCCAGCACGCTCGCCGGACTCGGAAAGGTGAAGAAGACGTCGATCCCGACCAGGAAGGGTGACTCGTACCTGCCGGACAGGAGATCGGCGCGGCGGCGCGCATTGCGCCTGATGCGCGAGCACGGCCTGCTCTCCCCGCGGCGAGCGCGGCAAGGCAAGGGCATCGAGCACGACGGCCGCATCACCACCGACGCCCCCGACCTCATGTGGGGCACCGACGGCACGCGCGTGCAGACCGCCGAGGAGGGCATGTGCTGGGTGTTCACCGCCGTCGATCACTACAGCTGCGAGGTAGTCGGGCGCCACGTCTGCAATAGGGGCGACCGCTTCGCCGCCCTGCAGCCGGTGGCGCAGGGCCTCGCCAAGCACTTCGGCGGCCTCACGGCGGACGCTGGCCGGGGGCTCTCCCTGCGCATGGACAACGGCACGCAGTACGTCTCCGAGCACTTCCGCAACCAGGTGCGCTTCTGGGGCGTCGCGGCGAGCTACGCCTTCATCGAGCAGCCGCAGACCAACGGCGTCGCGGAGCGTTTCTTCCGCACCCTCAAGGAGCAGATCATCCACGGCCGCGTCTACCGCACGGTGGCCGAGCTGCGCGCCGCCGTGGAGACGTTCGTCGACCTCTACAACGAGCACTGGCTGCCCGAGAAGAACGGCTTCATGAGCCCCTCGGCGACCCGGGCGGCGTGGTACGCTCAGCACGGCACGGAGGTCGCCGCGTAAGACAGTTTCGTGTCCAGTTATCCGCGTCCGTTACACTTGTACAAGTGCGCTCTGGGGCGTTCTTGAACGCAGCCTCAGAGGAGCCTGAGAGTCGACACGAACCACGATGTGCTCAGAAGCACCCCAGGTATCTCTCAGGGTCCTCACAGGCGATTGACCTAGAGTCGACTCGGTCCATGAGCGGATCAGGGCAACCTGGAGGAGCAAGCAATGAAGGAGCAGCCCGTCGATGCCGCACGTATCCTTGTCGTCGACGACGAGCAGAGCATCACCGATCTGGTCGCCATGGCGCTGCGCTACGAGCACTTCGCCGTGCAGGTGGCGCACAGCGGCCGTGAGGCGCTCGACACCGCGGAGACGTACTCCCCCGACCTCGTCGTCCTCGACATCATGATGCCGGGCATCGACGGCTTCGAGGTGGCTCGCAGGCTGCGCAACGGCATCTCGAGCCTTCCGGTGCTCTTCCTCACCGCGCGCGACGCGACCGAGGACAAGGTGCGCGGCCTCACCCTGGGCGGCGATGACTACATGACCAAGCCGTTCAGCGTCGAAGAACTGGTAGCGCGCATCCGCGCCATCTTGCGCCGCGTGCAACCCACGGAGGCGGCGCGGGGGCGTATGGTCGTCGCCGACCTCGAGCTCGATGAGGATACCCACGAGGTGCGGCGCGCTGGTCACGACGTAGAGCTCACGGCCACCGAGTTCAAGCTCCTGCGCTACCTCATGCTCAACGCCCGGCGAGTGCTCTCCAAGGACCAGATCCTCGACCACGTGTGGAACTACGACTTCGGTGGCAACGCCAACATCGTGGAGACGTACGTGAGCTACCTACGGCGCAAGATCGACAGCCTGGGCCCGCCGCTCATCCAGACCGTGCGCGGCGTGGGCTACAGTATCCGCCTGCCAAAAAAGTAACCGGTGACCCTGCGTACACGACTGCTGCTCGCCCTCCTCGGGCTCGTCGCCCTCGGCCTGCTGGTCGCCGGCGTGGCGACGTTCACCTCGCTGCGGTCGTTCCTCCTCGACCGCGTCGACCAGCAACTCCGTGAGGCTCGAGAACCGGTGGTTCTGTCCCTGTCCAGCGGCAGCCAGCTGCCCGGCGTGACGCAGGGGCCGGGCGGCCCACGGCCCAGCCTGCCGCCCGGCACCTACGGCGCGCTGCTCGACTCCTCGGGGACCGTGCTGAGCAAGGTCACGTACTCCTACGGGCAGTCGGGCACGGCCGTGCCCAAGCTGCCTTCGCCGCTCCCCACCGCCCCGACCGACGACAGCGCGTCGACCGTCTTCAACGCGCCCTCCAGCAGCTCGTCGAGCACCGGGTTCCGGGTGCTCTTGCAGAGATACCCCTCTCGGGGGCTGATCCTCGAGGTGGCCGTGCCGATCACGGAGACCACCCAGACGCTCAATCGCCTGCTCGGCATCGAGGCCCTGGTCTCGGTCCTGGTGCTGGCGGCGCTGGCGGCCGCCTCCTGGCTGCTCATCAAACGCGACCTGCGCCCGCTCGAGGCGATGGCCGACACCGCCGGTGAGATCGCCGCCGGGGACCTCACGCAGCGGGTGACGCCGGCCGAGCCGCGCACGGAAGTGGGCCGGCTCGGCCTCAGCCTCAACGCGATGCTCGAGCAGATCGAGGTGGCCTTCGCGGAACGCGCCGCCACGGAAGAGAAGCTGCGGCGCTTCCTCGCCGACGCCTCGCACGAGCTGCGCACGCCGCTGACCAGCATCCGCGGCTACGCCGAGGTGTTCCGCCGCGGCGCCAAGGACGACCCCGAGGACCTCGACACGGCGATGCGCCGCATCGAGGAGGAGAGCAGGCGCATGGGCGTCATGGTCGAGGAGCTCCTCGTGCTCGCCCGGCTCGGCGAGGGCCGTCAGCCCGAGCGCGAGCCGGTCGACCTCACGCGTGTCCTGAACGACGCCGTCGCCGACGTGCGCGCGGCCTCCCCCGACCGCGAGATCAGCCTGGACGCGGCGGACGCGACAACCGTGATGGGCGATGACCACCAGCTGCGCCAGGTACTTGCCAACCTCCTCGCCAACGCGCGCGAACACACGCCGGCGGGTACACCGGTGCGCGTGACCCTCGCTGCAGCGGACGGGCAAGCCGTCCTCTGCGTGGCCGACGAAGGTCCGGGCCTCCCCGCTGGCGAGGCCGACAAGGTCTTCGAACCCTTCTACCGCGCCGACCCGTCGCGCACGCGCGACACCGGAGGCGCCGGCCTCGGACTCGCCATCGTCGCGGCGATCGTGGAGGACCACGGCGGCACGGTCGCCGCGGCGTCCCAACCTGGCGACGGAGCGACCTTCACGGTGCGCCTGCCGATCGCCCGCGAATCGGCCTCGACCGAATGGAGCGGAGCAGCGTCGATCACGTAAGCTAGACTACGCGGCAGCAGCCAGCGCGCATGGGGCAGCTTGCGTGCTAGAGGTCCAGGCAGCGCGAACACCTACAGAATCGGTTTGCGCAGTCCGGGTGTGGGCCTGGTGAGTTCTTGAGTACCTCTGCGATTGACCCGCCCCCATTCAGTGGTCCACTTCCTATGATAGTGCGAGGGCCGGATACTGTGTGGGTGCCGGCGGCCTGCCTTGGGCGAGCGAGAAGAAATGCCCCCATGCGGCTTCGGCGCGGCCGGCGGCGGCGGCATCGCCTCGGCTGCCGGGGAAGAGAGCTTGCGCATGGGCAGGTCCTCTCGGCGTGACGCGTCTCCATACACTCCAGCGCGCTCAGTCGCTACAGGGCCTGCTTTGGACTACCCCGTCGTGTGACCCCATCCCGGCGATCTCCAGCCTTCATGGGCGTTGCCCCACAAGCACGATGCGCTCGCGGGAGGGGGTGACTGCGCTGCCGTCTCAAGTTCATCATTCTGAGGACTGGTGACTCCTAGCCAGCGGGCCACGCCGACGGCGTAGCTGGGTCATGCCGCCGCCTTCGCCTTGCCGACATTCTCGCGAGAACGGGTTCATACCCCCCCGTGAGAGGTGGACCCAGAGAATGGGGTCAGGTCCCCCGTCTTCAGAAGGAACCACGGGTGGTGATTGACGTGGCGAACTCGCTCGCCGAGATGCCGGGCCAGCCCGACCCTGCCGCGATCATCGCTGGCGCCGCTGCCCGTTTGGGCGGGGATCAGGTCGAGGCGGCGCCCGCGAGGAGGGGAGGTCTTCGAGGGGTTCTCACGGGCGCCGCCGGCAGAGGTCTACGTTCCGCTGGGGCGCTGCGTGAGCGTAGCCTTGAGTTGTTGCGTGGAGCCGCCGTGCAGCACGGTCACGCTGACGGTGTCGCCGGGCTTGTGCTGCATGATGACGGCGGCGAGGTCCTCGGCGCTGGTGACGGCCTTGCCGTCGATTGCTTCGATCACGTCGCCGCCGATCACGTACGTCTGACCCTGGATCACGGTCTGCTGGCCGCCGCCCTTGATGCCGGCCTTGGCCGCCGGGCTGCCACCTGCCACTTCGGCCACGAGCACACCCTGGTCCACGCTCACGCCGAGGGCCTTGGAGATGTCCGCGCTCAGTGTCTGGCCGGAGACGCCGAGATACGCGTAGCTCACGGTGCCACTCGTCTTGAGCTGCGCCATGACCTTGGCGGCGGTGCCGATCGGCACCGCGAAGCCGAGGCCCTGGTTGCCGCCGGACTGCGAGGCGATCTGCTCATTGATGCCGATCACTTTGCCGGAGGAGTCGATGAGCGGGCCGCCGGAGTTGCCTTCGTTGATGGCGGCGTCTGTCTGGATCCCGTTCGGGATCACCGAGCCGTTGGGCGACTGCAGGTTGCGATTGGTGGCGGAGACGATGCCCGAGGTGACGGAGAAGTCGTAGCCGAGCGGGTTGCCGATGGCGACGACGGCTTCGCCGGCCTCCACCTTGGAGGAGTCGCCCAGCGGCAGGACGACGAGCTTGGGCGCCTGAACGGGATCGACCTTGAGGAGGGCCACGTCGCTGGTCTCATCGATGCCGGCGATCTGCGCCTTGACCCGCGTCGTAGTCGAGCCGGTGCCTTTGAAGACGACCGTCACCGAGTCAGCCTTCTGGCCGTTGTTGGAGACGACGTGGGCGTTGGTGAGGATGTAGCCCTGGTCAGAGACGACGAAGCCGGACCCGAGCGCCTGGGACGTCGAAGAGGACGATGGGCCGTATGGTGAGGCCGACTGGGCGAACGTCGACAGCACCTCGACCACCCCGGCCGAGTCCTGTTTGTAGATCTGCTCGGCCGTCAGCGTCCCAGTGGTGAGGGCCGCCTGCGTGGTCGTCGCGCCGGAGGACGACGACTGCCCGGTGACTGTGGTCTTGACAGGCAGGATGCCGCTCACGGTGAGCAGGGCCACGACGAGCACGGCGACCGCGGCGCCGGTGGCGAACGTGAGCAGCGAGGATGTGAACTTGCGCATCTGCGCCTCCCGGTGCAGTGGGGCGGGACATCACCTTTGTACCGCCCTTGGCTTGGAGGCCGCTGAGCGGATTCTGCGAGCCGCCTGTGAGTGATACCGGCGTCTGTGTCGGGAGGCGAGAGGCCGATCCTGATGAACCCTTGGTCTGCGGCGACGAGGCAGTAGCGCGTCTGGATCTCGCCGCTCCCCCGCAGCCATTCGGCGTCGCCTGCGCCGGCATCGCGTCGTCCTGCTCGTCAGAGTGCCTGCTCTGTGCGGACGAGCCGCCCCCGCACACATCATGAAGACTTGTGAAGAGCGCGCTGAGGTCAGCCTGCGTCGTCCCCTGCCCGCGCCCCGTTCGCAGCGCAGCCCGACCGCTGCGACTCGGTGGCCGCCAGCGCCGCGCACAACCGTGGCCCAGCATCGCTCGGTGCGGAGGTAGGGAGCGCAAGGGCGTTCCAAGCCAACTCTCAGGTCACTCCCAGTCGATTCCCAAGCGGGTGTCATAGAAGGGTGCTGGAAAGGGCAGGACCGACGCCCGGCCGAGAGCTCACGGGCTCGGTGTGCGAGAAGGGAACGCAAGGCGGTGGCAGGCAGCGCAGGCGCCCAGCGGGGCGTCGTACATGTGGGCGGAGGGAGGTGCATGATCGCGCATGCTTTCGGCGATCTGCGGCGGCTGCGAGTCGCCGCCTCACGACGTGACCTCGCCGGAACTAGCCGCGGCCGCTCCAGGTGGCGGGTCAGGCTGCGGCTCCAGTGCAGTGCGACCGCCGCCGCTGCCGGCAGGTGGCGAGGATGAGGCACTGGTCGCGCCTCTTTCATCCAGGCCCTGCGGCGCACAGGTCACCACACAGCGAACAAGCGCGACGCGTGCCTCAGAGCAGCTGCTTCGAGCCGCACGACGACGTCGTACGCGAGATCGCCAGGGCGGCGGGTGCGTGTACCTTCGACGGTCCCCCTACTTGCGGGCTCTGCGGCCGCCGCCTGCTGCCCGGAGAGCGCCCGGCGAGCTTCGCCTGCGGCAGCGAAACACTGAGCGTCTGCCCAGCCTGTGAAAGCGACGCACGTGCTCGGGGCTTTACGCGCGTCCGGCCGGAAACGAGCACGCAACGGCCAGGAGACGCCCCGTAAGACGCTCTCGCGACAGAGCGGCGCCCGCGAACTCCCTCAGCGGTGCTGCCCATACGCGTACGCGCGGCTTCGTGCTCTGCACCAAGCCCGCGCTCATCATCGCCACAGTCGCCACGGCGGCGGCGCTCAGTTGGCTGTTCGGGCGCGAAGCTCTCGCCGACGCCTCGAGTCTGGTGGGCGTCGCCGATCACCTGCGCAGAATGCCGCACTGGCTGATCTTCGTTGTCCCCGTGACGGCGCTCGCCATCTTCGCCCTGATCACGTACTCAATGGCGTTTAGCTGCCACCTGGCCGTCAAGATCGTCTGCCTGGTCGTGGTGGTGGTGGCCTTGGCAACACCGGGCTTCGCTCTCGGCTACGCCAACGGCACCCTGGGGCAGATGGGCCAGCAGGGGAACGCCGAGCGGCAGAGGACGGTAGCCAGCACCAAGACCGTCCTCCAGCACCCCCTGCCCAACAAGCCGGTCAACATCCTCCTGCTCGGCATCGACCATGCCGGCCCCGGCGATCCGGGGCGCTCCGACTCGCAGATCCTCGTGCGCCTCGACCCACAAGCGAAGACGATCTCCATGCTCTCGCTGCCGCGCGACTTGCGCGTGGACATTCCCGGCAGGGGCTACGACAAGATGAACGCCGCCTACACCTACGGCGGCGTCAAGCTGGCGATCAAGACCTTCAAGAGCCTCACCGGCCTGCCCATCAACCACTTCATCTGCATCGACTTCAGCGGCTTCTGGCAGGTCATCGATATCCTCGGCGGCGCCTACCTGCCCATCGACCACCGCTACTACAATCCGGAGGGGACGGGCTTTCAGCCGATCGATCTACAGCCCGGCTACCAGCTCGTCAAGGCCAAGCAGGCGCTCAACTTCGTGCGCTTCCGGCACGAC
>Ga0209539_1000576_pt1 | contig 20792 bp, 17 predicted proteins | sample BarGraNGADG00312_2_FD_184499 | JGI IMG/M metagenome (GOLD analysis project Ga0209539, IMG submission 184499) | Arctic peat soil microbial communities from Barrow, Alaska - Barrow Graham LP Ref core NGADG0011-312 (SPAdes) (version 2) | ecosystem: Environmental > Terrestrial > Soil > Wetlands >... | reverse complement strand
AAAGCCGATGGTGCCGATCGGCTCGCGGCCGGTGCTCTGGCACATCATGCGGTACTACGCGCACTTCGGGCACACCGAGTTCATCCTCTGCCTCGGCTATGGGGCGCGGAGCGTCAAGGACTACTTCCTGGACTACCGGGAGACCCACTCCAACGACTTCGTGCTGACCCAGGCGGGCGAGGAGATCGAGCTGTTGTCGAGCGACATCGGCGAGTGGCGCATCACATTCGTCGACACTGGCTTCGACACGGCCATCGGGGAACGGCTCCGGCGGGTTCGTCGGTTCCTCAACGACGACGACGTGTTCCTCGCCAACTACGGTGACGTCCTCACCGATGCCCCGATGGACACGATCCTGGAGGAGTTCCTCGCGTCCGATGCCGTCGGAAGTCTCCTCGCCGTGAACCCTCAGGACTCGTTCCATGTCGTGCGGATCGACCCTGACGGCAGGCTTACCGGCATCGAGCCGGTCGCCGACATGGATATGCGGATCAACGGCGGTTACTTCGTCCTCCGGCAGGGCATCTTCGACTACCTCGAGGAGGGCGAGGACCTCGTGATGGACGCGTGCGTGCGCGCGGCCAAGGACGGCAGGTTCCGGGCCGTGCGGTACGACGGGTTCTGGGCGCCCATGGACACCCTGAAGGAACGCTCCGCCCTCGAGGAGATGGACCGGACCGGCAACCGGCCGTGGGCGGTCTGGGAGCTCGGGCATCGGACCGACGCCCGAGTCCCGGTGGTTGACCTCCCGGATGTCTCAGGCTCCGGCGGCGGACGTCTGCGGTGAGCCGACCGATGCGGATCGGCCTCTTCGGTGAGTTCGGCATCCGCAACTTCGGGAACGAGGCCAGCCTGCGCGTGATGCTCGAGATGCTCGGTCGGCGCCCGGACCGGGAGCTCCTCGTGGTGTGCGACAACCCCGCTCGCGTCGAGATCGAGCATGGCGTCCGTGCGACGTCGATCTACCATCCCGGGGCCGGCCGTCGCGGGCTCGTCGGCCGCGTGCTCGGCAAGATGCGCGACGCGATATGGACGTTCCGTACGGTGCGCGGCATCGACGTGGTGGTGGTCCCGGGGACGGGCATCTTCGAGGCCCTGTGGGTCAGGCCCGGAGGGATCCCGCTCTCGCTGTTCTGGATGGCGATGGCGGCGAGGGTGCTCCGGCGCCCGCTGCTGGTGGTCAGCGTGGGCGTAGACCCCTTCGGCGGCCGCTTCGGCCGGTTCCTGATGGCAAGCGTGCTGCGCTCGGCGCGGTACCTGAGCGTCCGGGACGAGCACTCGCGGCGCGCGGCTGCCGAACTGGTCGGTGGGTCACGCCCCATCCCCGTGACACCCGACATCGTGTTCGGCGCCGCGCGTAGCTCGGCGGATCGGGCGCCCGGGCCTGCCGGGCCCGGGCGCGTTGTCGTCGGGGTGATGGACTTCGTGGGGATGGCGGGCGACCGCGAGCGCGGCGAGGCCGACCACCAGGCGTACGTCAATGAGGTCGCCGACCTCGTTGCCCGGCTGGGTGCCGCGTCGTTCCCGGTGACCCTCATCGCGGGCGCGGCGCCCGACGGGCCGTTCGTGCGTGAGGTGCTCGAGCGCGTCGGGTCACCGGAGGGCGAGGCGTGGCTCGACGTCCCCGAGCTCAGGAGCTACGAGGAGGTCGAGCGGGCGATCGCCTCGGCCGGCGTCGTCGTCGCCTCTCGGTTCCACAACCTCGTGGCAGCGTTCCGGCTCGGCATCCCGGCGGTGTCGCTGGGGTACGGTGCCAAGCAGGACCAGCTCATGGAACGCTTCGGGATGGGTGAGTACCGTCATCCGATCGCCACGTTCCAAGCGGCAGCGGTGGCGGCGCAGGTCGAGTCGGTGCTCGGCGAACGTGCCCGGTGGGTCCAGCTGATCACGACAGCTCTGGAGGAGATGGGTGTGGACCTGGCTGTTCAGGAGCAGGCCCTCGAGGAGCTGCTCGAGGATTCGGGACGAGGAGCGCGCCGCCGATGATCGGACTGTCCCTTCCGGCAGGTCCGGTGCACGTCGTGTGCCTGGCCGCGCACCCCGACGATGTCGAGATCGGGTGCGGCGGCACGCTCCTGGAGCTCGCTGCACGGCCGGGCACCACGGTGCGTCTCCTGACGCTCACCGGTTCGCCCGAGCGTGAGGTCGAGGCGCGTCGAGCCGCGGCGGCCTTCGCCCCGGGCTCGCGCACCACGTTCGCCGGGCTCCCGGATGGTCGGCTGCCCGCACACTGGGCCGAGGTCAAGGCGGCCATGCACGAGTTCGCCGCGGACGGGCCAGCGCCCGGCATCGTGCTCGCCCCCCGGCTGGACGACGCGCATCAGGACCATCGACTCGTCGGGTCCCTCGCGCCGACCGTCTGGCGTGACGCCCTCGTCCTGCACTACGAGATCCCCAAGTGGGACGGCGATCTCGGACGCCCGAACGTGTACCAGCCTGTCTCGGAGGACAACGCCTATCGCAAGGTCCGGCACCTGAACGAGTGCTACGCCTCCCAGCACGGCCACGACTGGTGGGACGACGAGCTCTTCCTTGGTCTGATGAGGGTCCGCGGGATCGAGTGCCGGTCCCGCTACGCCGAGGCGTTCGTCGCGACGAAGGTGCTCCTGGGGATCGGAGAGCCGTCGTGACCCCCGCCGTGAGCTTCGGCGTCCCCGTCTACAACGGCGAGACGTACCTGGCGGCCGCGCTCGAGTCCGTCCAGCACCAGGACCTCGAGGACATCGAGATCGTCGTCTCCGACAACGGGTCGACGGACGGGACCGACGCGATCTGCGGCGCGGCAGCGCGGTCGGACCCCCGGATCCGCTACCTGCGGAGCCCGGTGAACCGCGGTGGGTCCTGGAACTACATGCGGGTCGCGCGCGCCGCGACCGCGCCGCTGTTCTCCTGGATGGCTGCCGACGACATCAAGCTGCCCTCGTTCGCCTCGTCGTGCGTCGCGGCCCTCGCGCAGGACGGCGACGCGGTGATGGCCTGCCCGCGGACCCAGCTGATCGACGAGCGCGACAGGGTCTTCGAGAACCTCAACGACGAGTCGATGGGCCTGGATGCGCAGGACCCGCACGTGCGGGTGCGCAACCTGCTCCGGTCCCAGGCATCGCATGTCACGTACGGCGTGATCCGGATGGCGGCTCTGCGCCGGACCCGGGGGATCCTTCCGATGGTGGGGGACGACATGGTGCTCCTGACCGAGCTACTCTGCCAAGGGCCCGCGTTGACCGTCGACGAGCGATCCTTCTGGCAGCGCCGGCACACCGAGCAGTTCTCCGCCCAGGCCGAGGGCCAGGTGAAGTGGCACGCGCCGACCGGGAGCGTGCGGTTAGCGTTCCCCCAGACCCGGCTGAACCTCGAGCTGTACCGAGCGGTCGCCCTGTCGTCGCTGCCCGTTGCCGAGAAGGCGCGCTGCTGGGCCCAGATCTCCCCCTCCTGGGTGCTTCCGCGCTGGCGTGGGATGGCCCGCGACCTGTGGACGGCGGTCGGCCCGGTCCGCTCCTGACGCGCGAGCCTCGACCGGCCTCGTCGCCCGGCTACCAGCGCTCGCCGAGGGTCTGGCCCAGGACCGCGCCGAGCTCGCCCCGCACCCGGCTCCAGTCGCGCGCCTTCGCGGCGGCGAGGCAGGCCGCGGCGGTGCGCTCGAGGAGCGCGTCGTCGGCCGCTAGGGCTTCCAGCACCTCGGCCAGCGTCTGCGGGTCGCCCGGCGGCACGAGGGTCCCGGCGCCCCGGAGCATCTCGGGGATCCCTCCGATCTCGCTGCCGACGACGGCGGCCCCCGCAGCCATGCCCTCGAGGACGGTCAGCGGGCACGGGTCGGGCCAGCGCGACGGCACGACGACCACGTCGGCCTGCCTGAGCAGGATGGACACCTCGGCGCGCGGCACGAAGGACCGGACGGTCACCCGCTCGCCGAGCTGCTGGGCATCGCGGCGGATGTCCTGCTCGAAGGGGGTCAGGGGGTCCTCGGGCCCGAAGCCGCTCGCGCCGACGAGGGTCAGGTGGACGTCGGGCCGGCCCAACCGCACGACGGCGTCCAGCAGGACGTCGGCTCCCTTCTCGGGGATCATCCGCCCGACGAAGGCGACCCGGAGCGGGCCGCTGCGCCGGGCGTGGCCGGGGCGGTCGAAGGCTGCCGTGTCCACGCCGTTGAGCACCACCCGGACGCGCGCGCGCAGCTCCGGTGGCAGGAGCGTCGTGGTGTGCTCGGCAAGGTACTGGCTCACGCACACGATCGCCGCCGCCGACCCGAGCGCACGCATCGCCTCGCGCCGGCGGTAGGTGCGCAGCAGCGCGTTGTGCGCGTAGAGCACCGGCACGTGCCGTCCTGCATCGACCAGCGACACGGCCTGTGGGGCGTTGTGGGCCAGCACGATGCTCGGCTCCCATGCCTGCTGGTCCACCAGAGCCGCGGCGAAGGACCGCCGGGCGGCGACCCGGGGGAGGCCGACCCGGGCCAGCGCGGGGTCGAGGTACCGGTCGAAGCGGCGCCCGCGCGCGAGGGCATACTCGATCGCGTCCGCGCTGTCGTAGCGGTCGGGGTAGGTGCCCCGCCCGACCAGCACTGCCGGACGCGGCTCGCCGGGCGGCGTCGTACGCGAGAGTCCGTGGACCACTGTCGGGATCGCGCTCCCGGTTGACGGCGAGAAGTGGTCCCCAGGCGTGATGATGTGCAGCAGGCGGTGGGACACGATGTACCAGCCTTCGGCGTCCGGGTGTCGCGCCGATCGTAGTGACCGTCGGCGGGTGGAGGACAGGCATGGACGTTCTAGGCAGGCCGGCGGGCGGTCGCAGGCGGCTCTTCCTCGTCGCATCGGTGATGGTGGTGGTGCTGGGCCTGGTCGGGCTTGTCCTGGCGTTGGCGGCCGATCGGCGGCCGGAGTCGATCCGTAATCAGGGCCTGTCGATCCCGGACGATCCCCGTGCTGCACCCTCGGACCCGACACCCCCGTCGGTCTCCACCCCGTCGTCGACGACTGCGCAGGGTCCGCCTTTCGCGGTGGGGGTGGCCTCGGATGGTCGCCACCTCATGGACCAGTACGGCGCACCCTTCCTGGTGCGCGGCGACTCGCCGTGGTCGCTGCTGACCGACCTGTCGCCCGCCGAGGCACAGACCTACTTCGCCAACCGGGCAGGGCACGGCTACAACGCGGCGCTCGTCTCCCTGATCGGTTCGGAGGCCAACGGCGGGACGTCCGACGACGGGGCCACCTATGACGGCATCCGGCCGTTCGTCGGGGGCGACGTCCTCAGCTGGGACGACGCCTACTGGAGCCGTGCGCACGACAGCCTGCGCGCCGCCGCCGAGTCCGGGATCACCGTGTTCCTCTTCCCCATCGACGGGTGGACCGTCGGCCGGGCGTTCACACCGGTGTCGATCGAGCAGTGCCGGTCCTACGGCCGAATGGTCGCCGACTGGGCCGCCGACTTGCCCAACATCGCCTGGATGGCGGGTGGGGACTACTTCCCGATCACCAACGAACCGGAGCTGGGCAGCGACGTCGACCATTGCATCGACGCGATGATGAGCGGCATCACCGAGACCGGCGACGACCGGCTGTTCTCCATCCAGCTCGGCTACGACAGGTCGCTGTCGACCGAGAACCCTTACTGGGCTCCCCGGGTGGACTGGAACTTCGTGTACACGTACTACCCGACCTACCAGGCGGTGCTCGAGGCGTACGCGTGGACACCTCCGATGCCGGCCATCATGGGCGAGGGCAACTACGAGGGCGAGAACAACCAGCCCGACACACCGGGGACGACCGACGAGACCCTGCGCCGACAGGTGCTGTGGGCGCTGACCTCCGGCGCCGCGGGCGACTTCGCGGGGTCGGACGACTGGGAGTTCAACCCCGGCTGGCGGGCCCGGCTCGACACGGCGTCGGTTGATCAGACCGCCCGAATCCGGGACCTGTTCGCCGGGCTGCGGTGGTGGGAGCTTGTCCCGGACGTCGAGGACGAGCTCGTGACGGGCGGTCGCGGCCGTCCGGTGAACGACAATGCCATGGACGTCCTGGACGACGACTACGTGACCGCGGCGCACACCCCGGACGGAACCCTGGCCGTCGTCTACGTGCCCACCGCCCGGACCATCGACCTGGACCTCGATCGGTTGGTCGCCGCGGTGTCGGCGACCTGGGTCGACCCGGTCTCGGGTGATCGTCGGGAGGTGTCACCGGGCAGTCGGATGTCGACCCCGGGCGCGAACGCCGGTGGGGACGGGGACTGGATCCTGGTCCTGTCGGCCGACGGGCTGCCCGGGTGAGGGGGCCGGTGGGACAGGATGGGAGGAGTCCAACGCGGCCTGTTATCCTCCTGTGCGGGCCCGGGCCGTCGGGCGTGTGACGGTGTGCGGTGAGTGGAGGGGCAACCAGGGATGCGTCCTGAGGTCGCGGTCTCGGTCGTCGGCCTCGGGAAGTCCTACCGAGTCGGCCGCCGGGGGTACCGCCCGAACACGATGACCGAGGCGAGCCTCGAGCGACTGAGGCATCCGCTGCGCCGGGTCGGGTATGAGCATTTCCGGGCACTGGAGGACGTCAGCTTCGACATCGAGTGGGGCCAGGCCGTCGGGATCGTCGGCCGGAACGGTGCGGGCAAGTCCACCTTGCTGAAGATCCTCACCCGGATCACCGCGCCGACCGATGGCCGGGTCGAGCTGGCCGGCCGGATGGGGAGTCTGCTCGAGGTCGGGACGGGTTTCCACGGTGAGCTCACCGGCCGGGAGAACATCTTCCTCTCGGGGGCGCTGCTCGGCATGCGCCGCAAGGAGATCCAGCGGCAGTTCGACGCGATCGTCGACTTCTCCGGGGTGGAGAAGTTCCTCGACACCCCGGTGAAGCGGTACTCCTCGGGCATGTACGTGCGCCTCGCCTTCGCCGTGGCGGCCCACCTGGAGACGGAGATCCTGGCGATCGACGAGGTGCTGGCCGTCGGCGATGCCGAGTTCCAGGCGAAGTCGCTGGCGAAGATGCGGGACGTGGCCAAGAACGGCCGTACCGTGCTCTACGTGAGCCATCAGGTCCAGACGGTGACCGCCCTGTGCACCTCGGCCATCTATCTCGACTCCGGCCGGATCGGCTACCACGGCTCGGTCGACGGCGCGCTCGAGCGGTACCGGGCGAGCTACGCGTCGTTCGCGGCTGAGCAGAGCGACGCAGCCCGGCGCCCCGGCTCGGGGGAGCTGCGGGCGACCGCCGTCCGGCTCACCGACGAGGCGGTCGAGCCGGCAGAGGACAAGGTGCTGGAGATCGACATCGCGGCCAACCCCGAGATGGTCGGCACCTACTACGTGTCCTGCCACATCAACGACGCCAACGGCGTCGTGGTCGTTCAGTGCGACTCGCGCAACGTCGGCCGCTGGCTCGACCCGCGGGAGCCGCAGAGGGCGACGCTGACGATCCGTGCGCTCTGGCTCAAGCCCGGCCGCTACTCGGTGGACGTCTTCGTGTGCAAGACGGGGGTGCTGGACGGGTGGCAGGGCGCCGCGGTGTTCGACGTCCTGCCGGTCTCTCCGTACCCGACGCTCGCCGGGGACGAGGCGCTCGGCCGCGGCGTCGTGCTCAGCGACTTCTCCTACTCCAGCGAGGTCCGGGAGGTGGGCGAGTGAGCGCCGGATCCGGGGCGCCGGCCCCCCGCAGCAGCCAGCACACGGTGATCGTCCCGCCGGGCCGGTTTGCGCTGCCACGGCCCCGCGAGCTGTGGGAGGCCCGCGAGGTGCTCTACCGGTTCGGCATCCGCGACGTCGTCCTGCGCTACCGCCAGACGGTCATCGGTGTCGCCTGGGTCCTCATCCAGCCGCTCGCCGCTGCGGGCATCTTCTCGATCGTGTTCGGCCAGGTCGCCGACCTCTCGAGTCAGGGAGTCCCGTACTTCGCGTTCACCTACGTCGGGATGCTGGCGTGGAACCTCTTCAGCGGGGTGGTCTCGCGGTCTGCGCCGTCGCTCGTCTCCAACCAGGCGCTCGTGTCGAAGGTCTTCTTCCCGCGGATGCTCGTGCCGCTCGGCACCGTGGCGTCGGTGCTGCTCGACTTCGTCGTGGCGTTGATGCTCGCGGTCGTGCTGCTGATCGGCTACGGCATCAACCCCGGCTGGCCGGTGCTGCTCCTGCCGGTCTGGGTGCTGCTCATCGTCATGGTGGCCACCGGGATCGGGCTGGTGGCCTCGGCGCTTCAGGTGCGCTACCGCGACGTCGGGTACTTCCTGCCCTGGGCGGTCCAGATCATGCTCTTCGCCTCCCCGGTGGCGTACTCGGTCGCCGAAGTGCCGGAGCGGCTCCAGCGGCTCTTCTCGCTCAACCCCCTCACCTGGTATCTCGAGGAGTTCCGCTACTCCCTGCTCGCGCAGCCCGCACCGCCGGTCTGGCAGATCGTGGCGTCGGTCGTGCTGGCGGTCGTGGTGCTGTTCGGGGGCTCCGTCGCGTTCCAGTCGTGGGAGCGGGACTTCGCGGACGTCATCTAGGACGTCGTTCGGTGACACGTCCCGCGGGCGGTGGCGCGGACGTCGTCCGGGTGGTGGGGCGCCGGGACCTCGATGGTGTGCCGGCGCTCAGTCCGTCACCGCGGCGGGCAGGCTGCGGCGGAGCTCCGCCGTCAGCCCGGCATGGGAGCACGCGTCGTGCCACTCGATGTCGCCGTTCGCGTTCTTGACCGGGAATGCCTGCCGCTTGGTGCCTTCGCGGGGGAGACCGACGGTGTCGGCGAGCACGCAGACCACCCGGTTCTTGACGCTGTGCGCCACCTCGATCCGGTGCAGTCCCTCCACCGCCGTGAGCCAGTGCAGCACCGCGTAGGAGGCTGGGATCGCGAGCTGGCGGCCGCGCATCCGCGGGAGCAGCGCGATCGAGACCTCGACCGCGGCGAAGCCGCCGACGGCCTGGCGGACCGTGATGTCGCCGGCGTACACCGGTGGGGCGTGGTTGCCACGGCTGAGGATCGCGTAGGACGCCGGGAGCCGCCCGCTGCGCGCCTGTGCTTGCTGGGAGCGGCACCAGCTGAGTGCCTGCTCGGGCGTCATCATCGGATCAGCGAAGGCCGAGCGCCACATCAGCATGCCCTCGGAGTGCTCGAGCTCGAGCCGCGCCGGGGCGTCCTCGTCCCGGTAGCACGCGAGCATGCACCCGCGACCGAGGACTCCCTCGGAGGGGAACGGTGGCAGCACCGGATCGGGCTCCGGCACCAGCCGTCGGCGCAGCGCTCGGCCCACCGCGGATCTCAGGCGTCCACTCATCCGGCCTCCTTCGACGAGGGGGTCATCTGCGGAACATGTCAGCCGATCATGGCGAAGGCGACCGAGTCCCGCAATCGGGAGCGGACCCACCGGGAGGGTTCACCCGCGCCCGAGGAGGGACCTTCCGAGATCCTCTGGCACCATTCTTGTGTGCCGAAGCCCCGTCAGAGCCCTCGTCCCGCAGCCCGGACGGCGAGCGTCGTCATCGCGACATACGCGCGTCCCGAGCATGTCCGCACCTGTCTGGAGCACCTGGGCCGGCAGTCCACGCTCCCCGAGCGGGTGATCGTCGTCGACGCCTCGCCGGACACGCGTACCCGCGACGTCGTGCAGTCGTTCCCGGACGTCGAGTACCGCCGCAACGAGCGCGGCGCCGGGAGCACCGCCACCTCGCGCGCGATCGGCGTCGCCGGCCTCGACTCCGACGTGATCGCGTTCGTCGATGACGACGCGTACGCCGAACCGGACTGGCTCGAGAACCTCCTGCGCCCCTATGCCGACCCATCGGTGGCGGCCGTCGGCGGTCGCGCCCTCAACGGCCAGGACGGGGAGGCCGACGAGGGCCTCGACCGCATCGGCCGGTTCCTGCCGAACGGCCAGCTCACCGGCTCCTTCGCCGCCGACCCTGGGCGCGACATCGAGGTGGATCACCTCCTGGGTGCCAACATGTCCGTCCGTCGCTCGGCGATGGAGTCCGTCGGCGGCATCCACGACCACTATCCGGGGACGTGCCTGCGGGAAGAGACGGACATCGCCCTGCGGCTGCGGGCTGCGGGCCACCGGATCGTCTTCACCCCGACCGCGGTCGTCCTGCACGTCGCCGGCCCGTACGCGAAGGGGCGCCGGTTCGACCTGCGCTACTCCTACTTCGCCCAGCGCAACCATCTCGTCCTCCTGGCGCGCACCGTCGGCACCTCGAGTCCTCAGTTCCGCCGCTACCTGCCGGTCGCGAGGTCGGCGGTGCTCGGCGAGCTCGCCTATGCCGCCCGAGCCCTCGGCCGAGTGCGGCGCGGGCGGGAGGGTTCGGTGGTGCGCGGCGTCGGCAACGGCGTCCTGCGCTCGGGCGCGATGGTCGGCGGACTGGTCGCCGGCCTCACCCGGGTCGCGGTGCTGCGCGTCAGGCTCGGCGCCGTGGAGGTACCGCCGGTGCCCACGCCTGCCCCGCATCGGGTGCCGCGCCTGGCCGCCTACGTGCTGGCCGGGGATCCGGCATGGATCCCGGCCAGTCTCTCGTCGTACTACGAGATGGTCGATCGGATCGTGGTGTCCTACGACCAGACCGGTCACTCGTGGAGCGGTCACGAGCTGCTCGTCGACGACTCCCTGCGCCGGCTGAAGGACGCGGACCCGGACGGCAAGATGGTCTTCCTCCCAGGGGCGCACTCCGACCCGGACCGGCCGGCACTGGAGACCGAGACGGAGCAACGGCAGGCGGCGCTCGACGCGGCGTCCGTCGGTGTCGACTGGGTCATCCAGCTGGACACCGACGAGATCGTGCCCGACCAGGCCGCCCTCCTTCGGGCGATCACGGACGCCGATGCCCGGGGCTTCGACGCAGTGGACTTCCCGCTCCGGAACATCTACCAGGTGGTCGGCGAGCGACCCGGCCGCTACCTCGAGTTCTGCGGGCGCTGGTGGACCGACCAGGCCGCCTACCCGGGGCCGGTCGCCGTCCGTGCCGGGACCCGGCTCGACCACTGCCGCCAGGCGAAGGTTCCCACCTACCGCGTGGACCTGCGGGCCCGGAACACCGATCCGGCACACCCTCGCGACGCGATCGTGCACGCGGTCATCCCTCGCGACGAGGCTGTCGTGCACATGACCGGCGTCCGCTCCGTCGAGCAGATGGAGCGCAAGGCGCACACCTCGGGCCACGCCGACGCGCGGCCGTGGCAGGCGATCTGGCGCGCATGGCGCCTCAGCCGGCGGTTCCCCCGCCTCGTGTCGCTGACCTCCCCGCTGCGGCGTAGCGCTCTCGCGCACCTGCGGCTCGTCCGGCTGACGATCCCGACCGAGGTCGACGACACCCGCGGGTGGACGAGGTGAGCGCCCCTCGCCAGGGCGCCGATGCTCTGTGCCCGAGGGCGGGTGGCAGGCGTCGGCTATCGGTGCGGCGGTGAGGCGGCGCGTCGGTACGACCGCCGCTCGAGCGTGAGCAGCCAGGCCGCGTGCAGCAGGTAGCGCGGCCCGAGCCAGCCCGCGTACCGCCAGCCGTGCCGGACGAACCGGGCTGCCGTCGTCCAGACGCGCGCGCTCGCGGATTCGGGTGTGACGGGCGCGGGGAACGGGATGATCACCCTGCCGTCAGGCGCGACGGATCGCCTGCGCGGCGCCGCGGCCAGCCCGAGGGCGTGCAGGTACCCCTCGGCGAAGTCGATGCCGGCACCCCGCAGGGCGACCAGGGAGTCCCAGGCCCGCAGGTTGACGTCGATGACCATCGGCCCGTCCGCGCCCACCTGCAGATCGATGTTGACCAGCCCGCGACCGCCGACCGCGGCGACCGCGGCCGCGCCGACGCGCCTGACAGCGGAGTCCGACACGAGCTCGATCGACTCGGCGGGACCGAGGTGGTCCCCCGAGCGCACCGAACGGCAGGCCGCCTCCTGGAGCACGGTCGCCCCGGCGTGCGCGGCAGCGAACTGGTACGTCTCGCCGGGGCAGAAGCGCTCGAAGAAGACGGTCGCGGGATCACAGGTGGCGAGGTGACGCGCGGCATCGGCCTCGTCCGCGGCGAAGTGGACCCCCTGCCCTCCGGCGCCGACCCTGGACTTGATCACGATGGGCAGCCCGAGGGTACGGACCGCTTCGGCGAGCCCCACCTCGTCCGCGGCCAGGGTGTCGGGCACCGGCACCCCGGCCGCGCCCAGCCGGCGCGACATCGCCAGCTTGTCGGCGGCGAGCAGGTGGTGCTGCAGGGCGTCGACGAACCGCGCCGGGGCTCGCGGCGAGTCCGCGATCGGGGCGAGGGACAGAAGGTCGTACTCGCTGCCCTGAAGGTCGACGATCGACGGGTCGGCGAAGCCGTCGCGGAGGAACTCGTCGGGGGTCTGCGACTGCGCGAACAGCAGCCGCACCATGATCCGGGCGTCGCGGGATCCTGTCTGTCCGACGTGCACGACCCGCACCCCGTGCCGGCGGAGGAGCGCGGCGAGCTGGAGGAACGACACCCAGGGCTCATTCTGGACGACGACGACGGTGGGCCGGGCGGTCCGGCGCCCCACGATCCCCATCACACCCGCCGCGACCCGCGTTCGCGGAGCGAGCGGACCGCCCGGCGCACACCGCTCGGCACGAGCGCCGCGGGCGTGTTGAGCGGGAAGAGGTCGCGCCGGCGCAGGACCGCGTCCTCGATCGTGCGTGCGCCGTTGGAGTCCCGGTCCTTGTACTGCTCGTCGCCCGGTCCCAGGTCGAGCATGCACAAGCCTTCGTCGTGGGCCCACTCGACGACCCGCTCCACGTTCAGCGACCCCGGGGAGTACTTCGTCTCCCGGGTGCCGACCGCGCCGAGCCATCCCGAGGCGGTGCCCCCCGCGGTGAGGACGAAGTGCGCGGCGAGCGCGGTCCCGTCCTGCTCCCAGGTGAACATCGTCGCCCGGCCGAGGGGCGCGAGGGCCCTCGTGAGATCTTCGATCATGGCGAGCATCGCCGGGCTGAACGACGCACCCCAGCCGCCGCGCGCCTCCTTCCGATCGAGGTAGAGCCGCCGGAGCTCGGGCAGGCGCCGGACGATCTCCTCGGGGTCGGTGAGGACCGTCTGCGTGTAGCCCGCCTCGGTCAGCCGGCGGGCTGAGCGCCGCGACTCCCGCGTGGTGCGGCCCGCCCGTCGTGCGACCCACTCCTCGTAGCCACCGTCCGGGAACGAGAGGAAAGGCGCGATCGACGCGGTCGCGGCGACCCGCGGCCGTCGTCCGGGCCAGGCGTCGCTCGCTCGCTCCAGCAGGGCCATCGCCGCCGGGACGGCCTCGAGCTGGACGACGTCGGGCACCGGCCGCAGACGGTGCACGTGCTCCGCAAGCAGCCGCGCAGCGTCGTCGGCGTGGTCGGGGTCGAGCAGAGGCTCGACCCCGACCAGGGTCTGGTGCCCGGCCATCCGGTAGTGCACGAAGCCCCAGTGGTCGCGGTCGACATACAACGGGAGGACACCGGCGAGCGCCTCGCCATCGTGTACGGTCACGAGCCTGATGCGAGAGTCGTCGGCCAGGACGTTGCGGTACCACGCGAGCACGCACGCGGGTGCCGAACGGGGTGCGCCGAGCCGGCATGCGAGGTCGTCCCACTCGGCCATGAGACCAGGGTCGCCGGGCACGTCCGTGCGGACCTCGAGCCGCAGGGTTCCGGTCCCCGGGCGGCCGGGCCGCGGCGGTGGACTCGCTGGGACAGGCTGTTCGCTCACTGGGACAGGCTAGAGGACCTCGAGCCCGGCTGGGGAGGTGGCAGGTGAGGTCGGACCGGTCGGTGCCGCGCTGGCGGTACCTCGTGGCGCAAGGCGCCCTGCTTGTGGTTGCCGCGACCGGGTGCTCGGGCGGGGGGAGCCCCGAGCCGGTCACGCTGTCGGGCGAGCAGAGCCCGCTGAATGCTCGCGGGGTCGGCATCGTCCAAGAGCATGCGGTCTCCGTCATCGCCGGAGACGCCGCGCCGGGTGGCCGGGACGGCAAGGACTCCCATCAGGCGTTCGTCGCTTGGCCGGCACGACCGGTCGAGGGCAACACCCTGTTGCTGTGGATCGCAGCAGACGGGGCCATGAGCGCGGGCACCGGCGAGGCGCTGGCGGAGGCCGGGTGGGACGAGATCGCGTTCGCGACGTCCCCGGACTTCCCACAGGCCGGGCTCGGGGTCTACCTGCGTTCCGCCGAGGTTCAGGAACCGCTGGTGGTCCAGCTGCCCACTGGGAACGGGAACCGGGTCGCGGCGGGCCTGATGGAGTGGTCCGGGCTGGGCGCCGTGGACCGGGTCCTCGTCGAGGGGTACTCCAACGCGGACATGACCGAGGGAGTCGCGGCCCTTCCGGGCCAGGCGCTGGCGCCGAGCTCGCGGGGCGGGGTGGTCGTCCATGTCGGTGCCGTCCTCGGGTTCCTCAACGACGGGAGCAAACGCCTGGAGGACGTCTCCTACGGTGACGTGATGGAGACGGTGCACCTGGCGTCGAACCAGAACGAGCGCCTGGGTGCGGGGACCAACTACTACGGGACGGTCGGCTTCGCGGGCTACGTCGCGGACGTCGACGGGCCGGTGGAGGTCCACCCTGCGCTGACCTGGTCGGGTGGGGGAGCCGAGCCCGACGGCGCCCCGCTCGGGGCCGCAGCCCTGATCGCCTTCGCGCCGGGCACCGAGACGGTCCACGGGGTCGCTCCGGCGTCCGATGTGGTCGAGGTCGGCCATGTGTCCGGCACCAGCACATCCGGTTCGGTGGACCTGAGCCTCGAAGAGCCGCCGGAGTCCGGGGACCTGCTCGTCGCCTACGGCGTCGCCGACGCGGAGCTCGAGGATCCCGAAGGATGGCAGCGAGCGACGTCCGCCGGAGCGCCCGACGCCGTGTTGTGGTGGCGCATCGCGGACGGGTCCGGGCCCGAGACCGTCGAGGTCGTCGCACCGGGCTCCACGGTGCTCGCCGCCGGGATCGGTGTGCTGCGCGGACCGACGGCCCTGACCGGACAGGCCTCCGCCGAGGCCGGGGGCACGTGGGACGCCGCCGGGACGACGGTGACCGCCGAACGCGAGTCCCTCGTCGTAGCGGTGACGGTCTTCGGGTTCGAGAGCCACACCCGGCTGGACGAGTTCACCCACAAGGTGCTTCCGACGCTGGGCTCCTGGACGGCCGGGCTGCACGACTCGCGGGTCGCGCGCCCGGTCGGGCTGCAGGGCACCGGGCGGCCCTTCGCCGAGGTCGAGGGCGGTGGGGCGGCGGTGACGGCGAGGTTCGGCCTCACCGAGGCGTCGTACGGCGGCGAGCAGGAGATCCGCTACCTGCACGACTGGTGGCTGGAGGGGCGGCCCGAGGACCCCGACTGGACCGTGCCACTGTCGCGGATCTCCTCGGCGGTCCTGGTGGCCGTCTTCGAGTGACCGGTCATCGTGGCGGGCGGGGGGTCGGTCACCCGGACGCGACCTGCCGCCAGACCGCCGCGTGCCCCTCGGCGCACCGCTCCCAGGTGAACTCCCGGGCGCGCCGGCTGCCGCGGGTTCGAAGCACGTCGATCGCCGGGTCGTCCGAGGCGGCCCAGAGCACACCCTCGGCGATGCCGTCGGGCGTCGGCTCGACGAGCACCCCGGCGTCCCCCACCACCTCGGGCAGGGAGCTGCGCGCCACCGCGACCACGGGCACTCCGGCGGCCATCGCCTCCAGGGCGGGCAGGCCGAACCCCTCGTAGAGGGAGGGGACGACGACCGCGGCGGCGGCGGCCACCAGGGCCGGCATCACGGCGTCGGGCTGCCGGCCGACCAGCAGGGTGCCGGGCAGACCGGCGAAGAGCCGGGTGCGGCGGTCGTGCGGGGGTCCACTCAGGACCAGGGTGAGGTCGGGACGGGAGCTGTGCACCCGCGGCCAGGCCGCCGCCAGGCCCTCGAGGTTCTTGCGGGCCGAGGCGCCGCCGGAGTGCAGGACGTACGGGCCGGCGACGCCCAGGGCGGCTCGCCGCTCCGACGTGAGCGGGACGGCGTCGACAAACCGGGCGTCCACCCCGTTGTGGACCACCCGTGGCGGGCTGATCCCGAGGAGCTCGACGGCCTCCTGGGCGCTGAACTCGGACACGCAGATCACGGCCGCGGCCCGGCGGGCCTCCACCATCGCGGCCCGTACCGGCGACCCTTCGTCGGCGAACTTCCACGCGATCACGTCGTGCAGTGTGAGGACGTCGCGGTGCGGGGCCGGGGGCAGGAGGAGGTCCATCCGGTGCACGACGGCGTTCGCGGGGTACAGCAGGCGCCCGAGTGCGCGCCGGGACGCCGGTGACGCCGACGCCAGCCAGCCCATCGGAAGGCGACGGTCGCCCGGGAGGTCGGAGCGCAGCGACCGCGCAACGGTGTGCTGCACGTCCCAGCCGGGCAGGACCGAGCTGATCCGGGACGCGACCTCGTGCTGGTAGACCTGGGCGCCCATCGGCGAGCTCGTTGCGGTGGTGGCGACGATCAGCTGCGGCATCCGGCCTCGTGAGCTCGTGGGACGGGGTGGCTCACTATAGTTGCGACTCCTTGGGTGCACGGGACCGGGCGAGGGGGTGGATCACGACGAGGATCGCGCTCGTGACCTCCTCCTTCCACCCCCGGGTCGGTGGGGTCGAGGAGCACACCGCGCGCGTCGCGGCGGAGCTGAGCCGGCGCGGTCACCGGGTGGAGGTCTGGGCCGTCGACCGGGGCGACGGGCTCCTCACGGCCACCGTCGACGGTGTCCCGGCACGCTATCTGCCCTGCCCCCAACCCGCTCGGAGCGTCGGCGGGGTGCTCCGGTTCCTGCGCGCCGCGCCGGGTGCCGTGCTTGCCTGGTGGAAGGCGTACCGAAGGCTGCGGCCGGAGATCCTGCACGTGCAGTGCTTCGGGCCGAACGGCGTGTACTCCCTTGCCTTGCACCGGCTGACCCGGACGCCTCTCGTGGTCAGCTCCCACGGCGAGACGTTCGCCGACGACCATCACGTCTTCGACCGGTCCCGCCTCCAGCGGGGTGCCCTCCACAGTGCGCTGGAGCAGGCCGATGCCGTGACCGGCTGCTCGCGGCTCGTCACCGACCACCTGCGGAGCGGGTTCGGCTTCGAACGGTCCCTCATCGTGCCCAACGGCGTCGTCCTCGACGAGCCGGCCGACCCGGGATGGCCCGCACCCGGGGGGCCCACGTTCGTGGCGGTCGGGCGCCTCGAGCACACGAAGGGCTTCGACCTGCTCCTGGAGGCGTTCGCCACCGAAGGGCTGCCCGGCCGCGCCTGGCTCCTGATCGGCGGGGACGGCGCGGAGGCGACAGCGCTGCGGGACCGGGCGCGCGCCCTGGGGATCGCCGATCGGGTGGCCTTCCCTGGAAGGCTTTCCCGGGGTCAGGTGGTGGCGGCGATGGCCTCGGCCGCCGCTGTGGTCGTGCCGAGCCGGACGGAGGCATTCGGGATCACGACGCTGGAGGGATGGCGGTCCGGTCGGCCGGTCATCGCGACGAACCACGGCGGCCCGGCCGAGATCATCCGTGACGGACGGGACGGGTTCCTCGTCGACCCGCTCGACCTGCCGGCCCTGGCGAGGGCCATGGCCGGGGTGCTCGACGACCCCGCGGAGGCCGAGCGCGTGGGCCGGGCGGGACGCGAACGCGTCGGCGACTTCACCTGGGGGAAGGTCGCGGACCTGTACGAGGACATCTACCGGAGGGTGCTGGCGAGCACCTGACGCCGGCCGCCCTCAGCGACGGAGCACCTCGTCGACCTGCTCGACGAGGTAGGCCGCGATCTCCAGGGCGGCGGTCGCGGCCGGAGACGGGGCGTTGAGCACGTGGACCTGGCGCGGCGCGGTCTGCACGAGGAAGTCGTCCACCAGCGAACCGTCGCGGCGCACCCCTGGGCGCGCACGCCGGACGGCGCGGGCTCGAGGTCGTGGGCGCCGATGGCGGGCACGAGGCGGGCGAGGGACCGCGCGAACAGCGTCCGGGACATCGACCGGGCGATCTCGCCGGCCCCCTGTGCCCAGTGCCGGCCGGCCAGTCGCCATAGCCCGGGCCACGACAGGGCGTCTGCCAGGTCGCTCGGGGATACCGTGTGCCAGCGGTAGCCCTCTCGCGCCAGGGCGAGCACAGCGTTGGGCCCGGCGTGCACCCCGCCGCCGATCATCGTGGTCAGGTGAACTCCGAGGAACGGGAACCTGGGTCCGGCACGGGGTAGATCAACCCGCGGACCAGCCCGGCGGCCGCGGGTGTGAGCTCGAAGTACTCGCCCCGGAAGGGGACGATGCGGGCCTCGGGCTCGATCCCGCTCGCCCGTGCGACCCGGTCAGCATGCAGGCCGGCGCAGGCCACGAGGGCGTCCGCGACGATCTCCTCGCCGGCCCCGGCGTCGTCCGCGACGCGGACCTGCACCCGGCCGCGCCACGTGCGGGCGGCGGTCATCCCGACGCCGAGGCGGATCTCGCCACCGGCCCCGCGGATCTGCCCGGCCAGTGCCCGGCAGACTCCGCGGTAGTCGACGATGCCCGTCGTCTCCACCCGAAGGGCGGCCACGCAGCTCACCTCCGGCTCGTACTCGCGCGCCTCGGCCGGGGTCAGCAGCCTCGCCGGGACCCCGTTGGCGATCGCCCGCTCGGCCAGCCGGTTCAGGCGTGGCAGCTCGGTGTCGTCGACGGCGACGACGAGCTTCCCGGTGATCCGGACCGGCACCCCGTGCTCAGCGGCGAACTCATGCATGCTCGCGGCCCCCGCGGTGCCCAGGCGTGCCTTGAGGCTCCCGGGGACGTAGTACAGGCCGGAGTGGATCACTCCCGAGGTCCGCCCCGTCTGGTGCCGGGCGAGGTCGTCCTCCTTGTCGATGACCACGACCTCGTCCCCGCGTCAGGCGAGCCGCGCCCCGGCGGCGAGGCCGACGATGCCTGCGCCGATCACCAGGACTCTGGCCACCGTCCGTCCCGGGCGTGGGGGGGTCGCGGAGGCGTCCGCCCCGCGGCGTCGTGAGGCCTCATCCTGTGGACTCGGCCGGGTGTCCGCCAGGCGGCGCGTCCCCACCCGGCCGGTCCCGCCGGCGCGAGGAGGCCCACGCGACCACCGCCGTGATCGCCACGACGACGAGCACCGCGCCGAGGGCGTCGCTCGGTCGGTGGGTGCGGGTGACGACGGTTGCGGCGCTCACCACGCCGGTCGCGAGGACTGCCAGCAGGATCGGTACGACTCGCCACCGCCACGGCCACAGGACGACCACGGCCACTGCGAGCGCCGTCGTCGCCCCGACGTGCCCGGACGGGAGGGTGTTGTGGGTGTCGCCCAGGTCGCCGAGGTAGGGCCGGTCGAGGACGACGTCCCGGAGCGCCCGGTCGAGGCCGACGCTGAGCACCACGATGGCGGCCGCGCTCACGATCGGCGCCCAGCGTCGTCGGACCAACGCGACGAGCCCGAGCCCGGCCGCCAGTACCGCGAGGCCGGCCGGCACCAAGACCCGCAGCGTGCCCGCCACAGCGTCGAGCTCGCCGTCCCCGATCTGCGCTCGGGTGTAGAGGCGGATGTCGGCCTCCTGGCCGCTTCGGGTGCGGATCGCCACGAGGTAGAGGACCACGAACGCGAGCCCGGCCGCGACCGCGCACCCGAGCGCGACGCGCCTGGCGAGCCGACTGTCCGTCGTCCCTGCGACCATCAGCACCTCGGTCCCTGGCCGGTCGTCGTCCACCCGCGCGACCGTGCGCGAGGCACCGAGCATAAGGTGCGCCCGCGTCCGAGGTAGCCGGGGTGCTCCCGGTCGGCGTCGGTGGAGTCTCCTAGACTGAGCCTGCCCCCTCCCGGATCGCCGGTCGGGGGCCGTTGTGCTGCCCGGGCGTTCCGGGCGACCCGCCCACCCCAGCCCCCGGACCCGGAGCTCATGAACCTTGCAGGCGTGCTGTCCGCCCTCCTCGCCGACCCCGCGGTCGCGCAGGTTGTCGACCTCGCCGTCTCCGGTGTGCGGGGCTCGCTGGACGTCGTCGTGCCCCAGGGCGCCCGGCCGCCGCTGCTGGCCGCCACGAGCCGGGCGCTCGGCCCGGACGGCGTGGCCGCCGCACCGCTCGTCGTCGTCACCGCCACCGGCCGTGAGGCGGACGACCTCGCGGCTGCGCTGCGCTGCTACCTTCCCGCCGATGACGTCGCGGTGCTGCCCTCCTGGGAGACCCTCCCGCACGAGCGGCTCTCACCCCGCAGCGACACCGTCGCCCGGCGTCTCGCGGTCTTCCGCCGACTCGCCCATCCCGAGACCGGCGGCCGGCACGGCCCGGTGCGCGTCCTCGTCGTGCCGGTGCGCGCGCTGCTGCAGCCGGTGGTGTCCGGCCTCGGTGACCTTGAGCCGGTGTCCGTCGCGACCGGGGACCAGGTGGACCTGGCCGAGCTGGCGGACCGACTGGTCGGGGCCGCCTACAGCCGGGTGGACATGGTCGAGCGCAGGGGTGAGTTCGCGGTCCGGGGCGGGATCCTCGACGTCTTCCCACCCACCGAGGAGCACCCGCTGCGGGTGGAGCTCTGGGGCGACGTCGTCGAGGAGATCCGGTGGTTCGCGGTCGCGGACCAGCGCAGCCTCGATGTCGCCCCGAGCGGGCTGTGGGCGCCCCCGTGCCGGGAGATCCTGCTCACCGAAGCGGTGCGGGCCCGGGCCGCAGAGCTCGTCGAGCAGCTGCCCGGTGCCGCCGAGATGCTGGACAAGATCTCCGCCGGGGTTTCCGTTGAGGGCATGGAGTCCCTCGCGCCGGTGCTGGTGGACCGGATGGTGCCGGTCGTGGAGCTGCTGCCGCCGCGCTCCCTGCTGGTGGTCTCCGAACCCGAGCGGGTGCGGCGTCGGGCGCACGACCTCGCGGCGACGACCCAGGAGTTCCTCGACGCGGCCTGGACCTCTGCCGCGGCGGGGGGCAGGACCCCGATCGACCTGCGCGCGGCGTCGTTC
>Ga0209539_1000574_pt1 | contig 20910 bp, 16 predicted proteins | sample BarGraNGADG00312_2_FD_184499 | JGI IMG/M metagenome (GOLD analysis project Ga0209539, IMG submission 184499) | Arctic peat soil microbial communities from Barrow, Alaska - Barrow Graham LP Ref core NGADG0011-312 (SPAdes) (version 2) | ecosystem: Environmental > Terrestrial > Soil > Wetlands >... | reverse complement strand
AACGCACACCCAACGCGGCATGAGCGGGCGAGCGTCCCCGCCCTCAACGGGCTCATCGGACATCCGGTAGGGGTCGTGGGTCGAGTCCGCCGGCGACCAGGAGCATTCGGAGCCTGTAGTTGTCGCGGTTGCGGTAGCCGCGGGCGATGCGCCGGTGCAGCTCGATGACCCCGTTGATCGCTTCGGTGCCGCCGTTGTTCGAGCGTTCGGTGGTGAAGTAGCCCAGGTAGGTGTGCTTCCACTGCCGCAGGGTGCGCCCGAGCCGGGCGATCTCGCCGATCGGGCAGGACGCGAACGTGGTCACGATCTTCTCGGCGATCTTCTTCCCGGTGGCCAGGTCACCGGTGGCGTAGGCGGTGCGGACCTGCTGGTAGCACTGCCAGGCGATCAGGACTTCGCCGTCGGGGTCGCCGCGGCCCAGGCAGTCGATGAGCCGGTCCCACTGCTTGTCGGTCAGGTGGTGGGCGCCGGCGCGCAGGATGTTGCGGATCCGGTAGAGCGGGTCACCTGCGTGCCCGCGGTGACCCAGGGTGTCTTGCTGGACGCGACGACGGACCTCGTCGAGGGCTTGTCCGGCGAGCTTGACGACGTGGAACGCGTCCAGCACGGGCGTGGCCTCCCCGAGCTCGTCGCGCAGGGCGTTGGCGTAGCCGCGGAACGGGTCCAACGTGGCGACCTGGACGCCGTCACGGAACCCGGTGCTGCGGGCCTTGAGCCAGTCCGCGAACACCGTGCCCGAGCGGCCGGGCACCAGATCCAGCAGCCGTGCGTGCACCTTCCCGTCCTCGTCGCGGGTCAGGTCGACCATCCCGGTCAGCATCGTCGGACCCTTGATGGCGGCCTTGTGCGGGGTGTGGTGCCACACGTGCTCGTCGACCCCGAGCGTCGCGACGCCCGCCAGGCGGGACTCGTCGGCGGCGTGGCCGGACCGCGCGCCACAGCGTCTTCCAGGTGGTCCCCAGCTGTCGGGCGAGGCCCTGGATCGTGGCGTGCTCGTGTCGTAGCTGACTGATGGCCCAGCTCACCGTCCTGCACGTCAGCGACCCGCGGGGAGCCACGAGCGCCGGGTGCTGCTCGACGAACACCCCGACCGGACACCCCGGATCGGGGCATCGCCACGTGCGCTGACGCCACCGGATCGTCACCGGGACGACCCCGGGCACGTCGTGCAGCGCGCGGACTCGCCGCCCACGGCCCACGGCGACGACCCCGCACGCCGGACAGCCCATCAGCTGCCACGGCGTCGAAACCGTCACGGTCATGCCGGTCGGCCCGCGCTCGACGTGCTCGACCTGGACACCGTCCAGGCCGAGCAGGAGATCGCAGCGGGCGCACGGAACAGTCGTGGACGCGCCGAGGCGCGCCGTAGCGTTGGACACCGTCGAGGTCCTCGAGACGATCGGGAGCTTGGTCGCCTCCGATCTTCGGGGACCTCGACCTCACCAGCCCCGCAACCAGCCCACCGGCGAGCCGCCACCCCCACCGAAAGTCCGATGAGCCTATTGCCCCGCAGCGCTTGCTACAACTAGCCTACTGCTTGCTAACTCGATTTAGCACACCGACCGAGCAGGCTTACAGCACGTGCGCCGACGAGCGCTCATCGGCGCACTCCAGGCTTCCTGGGGCTGCCAGCCGGTTCATGAGTCTCCCTTGACTCACGTTGGGGAGGTCACACGCGTTGGACGAGAAGGCACCCGCCGTGGAGGTCGAGGACGGCCAGGCGTGGATCACGCATCGATCAGTTCCGGGACCTTCCACATGTGAATGAGCTGGATTGGGGGTGAGATGGAGGAGCCGTTTTCGGGTCCTCAGCTGTAAGCAGTCGAAAGAAGGCCACGAGGAGAGAACACAAAGGAGTATGCTCAGATGAAGACGCCAATTGGAAGACGCAAGCTGCGGCGTGCGGTGTCGTTGCTCGCGTTCGCATCACTCGGTGCAGGTGCCATCGTCTCCGCGCCTGCCGCCTTCGCGGAAGATCCCGCGGTTGTGGAAGGCACGACCGTTACGGCGGATCCCGATTCACCGACTGGCTACACCGTGACATTTGTCTACCACAATCCCAATGCCACGCAAGTGCGCCTTGCCGGGGACCTGACTCTCCTCGACCTCAGCACCGGTACCACTCGATACCAGCCGGAAGCCTGGCAGCAGGGTAGGTACCACAGTGGAGGTGTCGAATTCCTCAGGGATATGACCAAGGATGCGAATGGATACTGGTCGGTGTCGCTCCCGCTGCACGCGGGGGGCCTGAGCTACTGGTACCGGGTCTGGGATCCGACGCAGGGTTGGGTGAACAAGCGTATCTGGGATCCTGCATCTTCGAACCCCCGGCCCCCCGGCGACTCTTCTTTCCGCGTGAGGAACAACGACGTGCTCGATGCAGTCTATGTGCCTTACGCTGAGAAGCAGAATGACCCGGTGCTGGAAGCCCGCGCGGAATACGAGCTGCCGATAGCAGATCCGTCACAAAAGGGCACTGTCCAGTATGTCCCCTACACGACGATTCTGGGCGATAGTGGCCATTACCTCGGCGTGTACCTGCCGGCGAACTATGACGCAAACCGCGCAGAGCCCTATAAGGTCGTGTATCTCGCCCATGGCATCTTTGGCGACGAGACCGACTTCATGATCCCTGCGAATGTCCCGAACATCCTGGACAACATGATCGCGAAGGGCGAGATCGAGCCGACAGTGGTTGTCACCATGGGGAATCACTTCACGGGCACCAGTCTCGGCTTTAGCTCGTACAACCAGACCAATGCCGCCAACAACCTGGTCCAGACCATTCTTCCCTTCATGGAAGGAAACTACAATGTGTCGAGCGAGCGTGAAGGGCGCGCGTATGGCGGGTTCTCCTATGGCGGAATGACCGGCGGCATTGTCATCAAGAACTACCCGACCACCTTCGCATTCTATGGCCATTTCTCTGGAAACCCTTCCCTCACTGCGACGGATTACGACAATATCGCAGCCGCGGTGGGCACGGATGACCTGTTTGTGTTCCTGGGAAATGGTGTCTTCGAAGGAAGCCTCAACGCCCAGAACGCCATCGCGAACAACTTCAGGGCTCGGGGAATCCCCGCCGAGACGGCTCAGGTCCCCGGCGCCCATGATGGGATGACGGCAGGCCAGTTGTTCACGATCTTCGCGCGAGACTACCTGTGGACGGGGGTCGACTCCGTGTCGGTTACGCCTGCGACTCTGGACCTGACGCAGGGCTGGAACTGGGTCAAGCAGTTCACCGCTCAGGTGATCACGAACCCAGGCGTCAGCCCGGCGGTGACGTGGTCGGTCGAGGGCGCGACGTCTGCAGGCACCACCATCTCCGCGGATGGTCTGTTCTCGGTGGCCGCCGACGAGACCGCGTCGTCGCTCACGGTTGTGGCGACGTCGGTGGTCGACCCAACCAAGGTCGGCTCAGCCGCGGTCACCCTCACACCGCCGGGGACGGCAGCCGTCGTGGTGAAGGCGAAGGCCACGCCTGCGTCGATCGTCGGCGGCGGCACATTCACGCTGAACGTGGATGTGAGGGCGCAGTCTCAGCACACGACGGCTCCGACGGTGACCGGTGAGATCGCCGTCACCTTCGGAGGCACCACGCAGGTGGTCCCGCTGACCGGCGGCGCGGCAGTGATTACGCTGCCGACCGCCGGCCTGTCAGCAGGGGTGTACACGGTCCAGGTCGCCTACTCCGGTGACCCGACCTACGCTCCCTCCGCTGCCGACCACCAGCAGCTGCGGGTGCGGTAGCCAGCAGGCATGGTGGGCCGGCGACCTCCTGGTCGCCGGCCCACCATGAGCGGTCCTGGGGGGACCGTCAGGCTCGAGCTCACCGGCCCCCCAAGGGCGCAGACGCGACACAGCCGGGCGGTCGGCTCCCCTGACCCGATCGCTCGGCGGCGTCGCCGATCGATCCGATCGAGGCGGCGATGCCCTCGATGGCGAGGCCTCGGCGAAGCCCACGGACGTGAATCGACTGCCTGCATCGGAGTGAACCGTCTGTCCGTCGCCCGCAGGCTGTCCGGCGCGGTCGCGCCACCACAGCGTCACCGCAGTGCCATCGCCACCGCAGTGACGTCGCCACCAGCGGCGTGGTCTTCGACGGCCCCGTTGTCCGAGCGGCCCCACATCGTGACCGTGGTGGGGGGTGTCGGCACCGCTCGGGTCCTCGTCGGCGCCCTCGTCGGCGCTCGTTGTTGCACGCGGCCAGCCCATCGCCAGCACCGCCGCGGCCCGACCTCCGGCACGCCGCCCTCATCGAGCCCGTTGCGGTGGCTGTGCACGACGTCCGGCGGGGCCGGGTTGCCACAGGGGACCGCGTCGTCGTGCTCGGCGGCGGCCCGATCGGCACGCTGATCGCGAGGGTCGCCGCGACGTTCGGGGCGCAGGTCGCGGTCGTCGAGCCCGACCCGAACCGCCGAGGCCTCGTGGAGGGCCTCGGCTTCCGTGCGCCCGACCCGGTCGCGACCGACATCGCGACCTGGGTCGAGGAGTGGACCGGCGGCGCCGGTGCCGACGTGGTCTTCGAGGTCTCCGGAGCTGCGGCAGCCGTCACGATGTCAACGGCCCTGGCGAAGGTGCCCAGCACCGTCGTCGTGGTTGCCATCCACGCCCAGCCCCGAGAGGTCAACCTCCAGCGGGTCTTCTGGCGGGAGCTGACAGTGATCGGGGCGAGGGTCTACGAGCGCGCGGACTTCGAGACTGCCGTGGAGCTGGTGAGCACCGGCGCCGTGCCGACGACGGCGCTCATCACCCGTGTCGTGCCTCTGGCCGAGGTCCAGGCCGCGTTGGACGACCTCGAAGGTGGGAGAGCCATGAAGATCCTTGTCGACGTGCAGGCGGGTCAGACCGAGGAGGTCTCGGCATGAGCAGCCCCTTCGACCTGACCGGGAAGGTCGCGGTCGTCACCGGAGCCAGCCGGGGTATCGGCTTCGCGATGGCCGAGGCCCTCGCGCTCGCCGGAGCGGACATCATCGGCGTCAGCGCGACCCTCCCCGCCACCGGGAGCGCGGTGGGCGAGATGGTTGCGTCCCACGGGCGCGCCTTCGAGGCGTACGCGGTCGACTTCGCCGACCGGCCGGCCGTGCTCGCGCTCGGTGCCGCGATCGCCGCACAGGCACCGGACATCTTGGTGAACAACGCCGGCACCATCGAGCGCACCCCTGCCGTCGATCACCCCCTCGAGAGCTGGGACCGGGTGCTCGAGGTGAACCTGTCCAGCCAGTTCGTGCTCACCCAGGCGGTCGCGCGCCCGATGCTCGAGCGTGGTCACGGGAAGGTCATCTTCACGGCGAGCCTGCTGAGCTTCCAGGGTGGCATCACCGTGCCCGGATACACCGCGGCGAAGTCGGCGATCGCGGGACTCACGAAGGCGCTCGCGAACGAGTGGTCGGCCAAGGGCGTCAACGTGAACGCGATCGCGCCCGGGTACATCGCCACCGACAACACGGCAGCCCTGAGGGCAGACCCGATCCGAGCGCGCTCGATCCTGGAGCGCATCCCGGCGGGACGGTGGGGACAGCCGTCAGACCTCGGTGGCGCGACGGTCTTCCTGGCCTCTGCGGCGTCCGACTACGTGCACGGGATCATCCTGCCCGTGGATGGTGGCTGGCTCGGGCGCTAGGCGAGCCGGGAAGGCCTTGGCCGAGCCCGGTGCGCGCTGGCCGAGCCCGGTGCGCGCTGGCCGAGCCGGGTGGGCCTCAGCGCAGCGGGTGCCCGAGAACCGTGCCGCGTCCCGACGCCGCCACCGTGCGGAGCTCAGCGCCGCCCGGCGCGGGCACGGCCAGCACCCCGCCGGACGTGAAGACCTCGGCGACCGGCCCGTCCAGCACGACGCGGAGGTCCGCTCCTCCGATGGGCATGTCCCACCTGCTCTCGCCGACGCTGACGACGACCTTGCCCTCCTTCGCCTCCAGCCGGAGGGGGACCCGGTCGCCGTCGGTGACCACCAGGCTCGCGACGGCGTCGGGGTGTTCGAGGGTCCACACGAGGTCGACGGCACGGGGCAGCTCGACCCCCGCCTCGCGGAGCGCCGGCGGGCCGTCCGTCCGAGCCGCGACCACTGCGTCGTGGGGCGCGGCGATCACCCGCGTGCCGTCAAGGCGCAGCGTGTGCGGCAGGGAGTGGGCGCTCGTCCACACGCCAGCGGGGTCGGCGATCCCGCGCAGCCAGTAGATGAGGCATCGCGCGCCGTGGGCGTCGGTGAACGCAGACCCGGCGTAGTAGGACGGGCCGTACGTCAGGCGACCCCAGGCCTCGGCGACGAAACGGCCGTCCACCAGGTCCCCGACCGCGTAGGCCTGGTACTGCGGCTCGCCAGGATCCCAGACCGAGACCGACAGCACCCACCGGTCGGCGAGCGGGAAGACCTGCGGACACTCCCACATGCTGCCGGTCCGGACCGGATCGGTCTCGGACTCGTGTCGGCTGGCGAACAGCCCGTCGTAGGTCCACGCCTCGAGGTCGCCCGATCGGTAGGAGAGCGCGGCCGCCGTCCCGTCCGCCAGGCCGCCGCCGAGGAGCATGCGCCAGGTCGAGCCGTCGTGGAACACGTACGGATCCCGGAGGGCTGTCGCGTCCACTCCGTCCGGCAGCTGTGCGACCACGTCCTTCTTCGTCCATGAGGTCCACGACTCATCGGTGGGGTGGGCAAGCCGCACCCTGCCGATCTGGTCGCCCGGCGCGTCCACCGTCGTGTAGAACAGCGCCGCCGGTCCGACGGGCGGTACCGCGATGCTGCCCGACCACACGCCGTAGTCCCCGTCGCCCGGGGCCAGGGCGACCTCACCTTCTGCCCAGTGCAGAAGGTCGTCGCTGGTCGCGTGACCCCAGTGCTGCTCGGGGCCCCAGGCCGCCCCGCCCGGGAGGTACTGGAAGAACAGGTGGTACCGGCCACGGTGGTACGTCAGACCGAGCGGGTCGTTGATCCATCCCGTCTGCGCGGTGAAGTGCAGGCGCGGCCGGTCGACGTCCGAGGTCATCAGAGAGGCCCTTCGTGGGTTGCGGGACAACGGTGCCGCGTCACCCGCGCGGGGGTCCGACGGAGCCGCGCGTGCGCAACGGCATGGGGAGGCGGTGCACGATCGCCGGGTTGGCGGGTCCGTCGTCGCGGGCCGCGATCGCCTCCAGGAGGAGCTCGACGGACCGTCGGCCGAGGTCGTAGTGCGGGATGGCGAATGTCGTCAGGCCCGGCCGGAGCCAGTCGGCCAGGGGGTAGTCGTCGAACGAGATGATCGACATGTCGGCGGGCACCGACAGACCGGCCTCGTGGATCGCCTGGTAGGCACCGAACGCGAGTCGGTCGTTGAAGGTGATGATCGCCCCTCCGGCTCCCCCCGACTCGATGATCGCTCGGGTCGCCTCCCACCCGTAGGCGGGGAGCCAGTCGGGACAGAGATGCCCGCTGGCGGGAGTGAGACCGGCCTCGGCGAGAACCTCGAGGATCCCGGCCAACCGCTCCCGCCCCGCGACCGTCGCCGGTGGGGTGTCGGCGGGGCCCGGGCCGGCGCCGACCAGGTGGATCGAACGGTGGCCGGCCTCCAGCAGGAGCCGGGCCGCAGCCTTGCCGGCCTCGAGCTCGTCGGGCACGACCACGGGTATGTGCAGATGAGGTTCGAGGGGCAGCGCGTTGAGGACGACGGCCGGTACGTGGTCCAGGCCGGAGGGCAGCCGCCGCGTCTGGGTGAACATCGAGGCGAGGATGATGCCGTCGACCTGCCGGTCGAGCATGGCGTTCACCAGCCGTCGCTCGACCTTTGCATCACCCTCCGTCTCACCGATGAACAGCATGAAGCCGTGGGCGTGGGCCGCCTCGAGCGCCCCCTTGATCATGTCTCCCGCGAGCTGGGACGTCGCGATGGTGTCGGACACGAACCCGAAGGCGAGGCTCGAGCCTTTGCGTAGCCCGATCGAGACGATGTTGGGCCGGTAGCCGAGCGCCTCGGAGACCTCCCGGACCCGCTGCTGAGCGGCCTCCGAGATGCGCAGCTCGGCCCCGCGTCCGGACAGCACCAAGGAGGCAGTCGTCGACGACACGCCCGAGGCGAGTGCGACGTCCGCGAGCGTGACCCTCTTTCGAGCCAACCTCGGCCTCCCTACCCGCGCGCATCATAGTGCGAAACGACTGTGCCCTCTCGACCGCGTCCGACCTCGGGTGCCCGCGTGAGAGCGAGCGGACGCGCTGGGGGCGCGGAGCTTCCAGCGTGACCCTATTGTGACCGGCCGTGGCTTGACACCCTCCTGACCCGTGTCCAGACTGGCCATGCTAACCCGATTTAGCATCCGTCGGGCAAGGGGCGCCCGGCGAGTTCGATTCGCTCAAACGAAGGGAGACACCGGTGTCTCGACCTGGTGGATCAGCTCGACGCACGGCCGTAGCCGCGTCGCTGCTCGTGGGTGCCCTGGCGGTCTTGACCGCCTGTAGCAGCCCGGGGAGCACGCCCGATGAAACAAGCTCGAACCCGACGACAGAGCCCACTGTCGCGGAGGGTGCTCCCTCGTGCGGCACCGACCCCGTCACCCTGAAGGCGTACTTCGAGACCGGGTTCCCGATGGCCGGGGAACTGACGACGGAGTTCACCAAGCAGTTCCCGAACGTCACGTTCGACACCCGTGAGGACCAGTTCGCCGTCCTGACCCAGAATGCACCGCGTGTGCTGGCGGACGACCCGCCGGACCTCATGCGGCTGCCGCAGATGTCCGAGCTCGCCACCGACGGGCTGCTGCTCAACCTCGACTCCTACGCCGAGGCCTTCGGCTGGGACCAGTGGCCGGCGTCGCAGCTCGAGCAGATGCGGGTCGATGACGCAGGTCGTCGTGGTGACGGGCCGCTGTACGCGATGGGCCTGAACTTCTCCATGACCGGCGTGTTCTACAACAAGGAGCTCGCCGCCCAGATCGGGATGACCGAGGCGCCGGCCACCCTCGCCGAGCTCGACGGCTACCTCCAGGCTGCCAAGGATGCGGGTCTCACCCCCGTCGCCCAGTTCAACGGCGGCGCGACCGGTGGCTTCGCGTTCCCGCTCCAGGCGCTCATGGCGTCCTACGGTGACCCGGCGGAGATCAGCGCCTGGATCTACCAGCAGCCCGGCGCGACGATCGACACCCCGTCGAACCTCAAGGCCGCTGAGCACCTGCAGTCGTGGGTCACCTCCGGCTACTTCGCCGAGGACGTCAACTCGCTGGACTACGCAATGATGATGAGCAGGTTCATCGGTGGCGAGAGCGTCTTCATCTTCGACGGTGACTGGGAGTCCGGGAACCTCGACACCCAGATGCCGGGCAACGTCGGGTTCTTCCTGATGCCTCCGGTTGACGAGGGTGGCTCCTTCGGTGCGATGTCCGCACCGCTCACCTACGGGATCTCCGCCAATGCTGCGAACCCCGACTGCGCCGCGTTCTTCCTCGACTGGGTCGCGACCAACGAGCAGGCACGCACGATCGCCGTTCAGATCGGCGGATCGCACCCGATGGGTCCGGCCGACGCATTCATGCCCGACGTGGACCCGAACACCGTGACGGCGCAGACTCTGGTGGCCGGTGCGGCGATCGGTGAGCAGGATGGTGCGATGGACTTCATCGCCAACGCCACCGGCTCGATCTATGCGAAGGGCTGGACCCCCAACCTGCAGAAGCTCATGGCCGGGGAGCAGGACCCCGCAGGGCTCCTGGCGGCGGTCCAGGCCGAGTACGAGACCGAGATCGGCGGGTAGCGAGAGATGGCACAGCGGTTGACCGGACTTGTGTCGGGTCGCCGCGAGGGGACTTCCCCGGTGCTGGGTAGCCCGGAGAGCAGGCGCCGCGCCCTCAGGGCGCGGCGCCTGCGCCGGGGAGGCCTGGCGTTGACTCTCGTGGCGCCGGCAGCACTGACGTACTTCCTCTTCGTGGTACGACCCATCGCCCAGACGGTTCAGTACTCGTTCTACGACTGGAACGGGGTCACCCCCTCGACGTGGGTGGGTCTGGCCAACTACGTGGCGCTCTTCCATGACCCCGAGCTGTCCGGCTCGATCGTCAACGCCTTCGAGCTCATCATCTTCTTCAGCTTCGTCCCGGTGATCCTCGGCCTGTTCACGGCCAACACGATCCGCGGCTTCGCCACGAGCAGGCTGGCGGTCGTCGCCCGGACGGTGCTCTTCCTGCCGCAGATCATCCCTCTGGTCGCCGCGGGCATCATGTGGAGCTGGCAGATGTCGACGAACGGCCTGGTCAACCAGGTCTTCCGGTTGATCGGCCTGGACGGCATCGCACGTGCCTGGCTGGGCGACTTCGACACCGCCCTGCCCGCGGTCGGTGTCATCGGCGCCTGGGTCCTGTTCGGGCTGTGCATGCTCCTGCTGCTCGCCGGCATGACCAAGATCGATCCCGGCCTGTACGAGGCGGCGCGCATCGACGGCGCAGGCCCGCTCCGGGAGTTCGTCTCGATCACGCTGCCGAGCCTGCGCCAGGAGGTCGTCGTCTGCGTCACGGTGACGGTCATCGCCGCCCTGGCGAGCTTCGACATCGTCTACATCTCCACCCAGGGCGGGCCCGGCAACAGCACTCTGGTCCCCGGCCTGGAGATCTACTACCTCGCGTTCTTCCAGCGCGAGGTGGGACAGGCCTCCGCCCTCGCCGTTGCCCTGATGGCGCTCGTCCTGGCCGTCGTCCTGCCGTTGCAGTGGCTCAACCGGGAAGGTGACTCGTGATCGTCTCGCGTCGAGAGAGGTGGCTCGGCCAGATCCTTCTCATCATCCTCATGATCGTCACGATCATGCCGTTCGTCAGCCTGTTCGTGACCGCGCTGCACAAGTCCGGTACCTACCCAGCAGGGCTCTCCTGGCCGGACACGCCGCACTGGGGCAACTTCGTCGACGCGTTCAAGGCCGCCGAGATGGGTCAGCTTCTTTGGTCGAGCGTGCTCATCGAGATCGGCGTGGTCCCGGTCGCCCTGCTCATCTCCACGCTGGCCGGGTTCGCTCTGGGACAACTTCGCCCACCGGGGGGCCGGGCCGTGTTCATCGCGTTCCTGCTCGGGCTGACCCTGCCGTTCGAGGGCATCATCATCCCGCTCTACTACCAGATGCGGGACTTCGGGCTCCTGAACACCCGGTGGGCGATCATCCTGCCGCTCCTCGGCCTGTACATGCCGTTCGCCGTGTTCTGGATGCGGGCGCACTTCATCAACATCCCGGACGATATCTCGGAGGCCGCCCGGATCGACGGGGCGAACCTGTGGCAGCTCTTCTGGCGGATCCACGTCCCGCTGTCGATGCCGGCGCTGTCCTCGCTGGCGATCCTGCTCTTCCTGTGGACCTGGAACCAGTTCCTGCTCGCCGTCGTCCTCGTCGACGACCCCACCCAGCGCACGATGGCCGGAGCCCTGGGCGCCTTCCAAGGGCAGTGGGGCACCGACATCCCACTGCTGTGCGCCGGATCCTTGCTCATCCTCACCCCGACATTGCTCGTGTTCCTGATCTTCCAGCGCAGGTTCGTCTCGGCGCTCCTCCAGGGATCGCTCAAGGGATGAGCCGATGACCGTTCGCCCACCCATCGACCCGGAGGTCGAGGCGGTCCTGCGCGCAGAGCGCGACCAGGTCGTCACCACGCTGGCGCCTGATCAGATCGCTGGGCTGCGCCTGCGCTCGGTACCACCCGACGCGGGAGCCCTCACGGGCGACGGCCGCTTCGCGATGTCCACCCACCGGGTCCCGAGTGAGGATGGCTCCTCGGACGTGACGGTCCTGCTGTTGCGGCCGGCGTCGGCTCCCGGGCCGCTGCCGCTCATCGTCCATCTCCACGGCGGTGGCATGGTCGCGGGTTCGGTGTACGACGACGTCGTCTTCACCGTCGGGCTCGCAGCTCAGGCCGGCTGCGCCGTCGCCTCCGTCGAGTACCGCCTGGCACCCGAGGACCCGTACCCGGCTGCCCTCCAGGACAGCTACGGGGCGCTGGTCTGGCTCGCCGAGAACGCCGCCGTGCTGGGACTCGACCCGGGTCGGGTGGTCATCGAGGGCGTCAGCGCCGGGGGTGGCCTGGCAGCGGCCACGGCGCTGCTCGCGCGGGATCGCGGAGGCCCCTCGCTCGCCGGGCAGATGCTCATCTTCCCGATGCTCGACGACCGCAACGACAGCGCGTCGGCCGTCCAGATGGCTGGCTACGGCGCCTGGGACCGATCGGCGAACGCGACCGCGTGGGGGGCGTACCTCGCCGACCTCGCCGGCAGCGCGGAGGTGCCGATCTACGCGGCGCCCGGGCGTGCGTCGGATCTCAGCGGGCTGCCGCCGACCTTCATCGACGTCGGCTCGGCGGAGACGTTCCGCGACGAGGCCATCGCCTACGCGGGGCTGATCTGGCTGTGCGGCGGCGAGGCTGAGCTCCACGTGTGGCCCGGAGGAATCCACGGGTTCGACTTCCTCGCACCCGGAGCGGCGGTGTCCAGAGACGCACGGGAGGCGCGGTTGCGCTGGCTGACCCGGCTCCTGTGATCCTCGACCGGCTCGGCCGCGGCCGCAGCCGCTCCCGAGGGCGCAGCCGCTCCGGCCGCGACAGCGACAGCCGTACCTGCCCCCGAGGGCGCAGGGCGATGACCGACGACTTGGCGCGGACGCTGCGAGCATGCCTGCCGTGGACGCCGACGCCCGTTCCCGAGGACATCCCGCACGGCGACATGCCGGGTGACCAGGTCAGCATCGCCCCTTCGCACATCGCGAAGGCCACCAGGCTCTTCCCCCTGCTCGTCGAGAAGCTGCTCAGCGCACTCGGCGAGAGCGGTGCCGGCCGCGCCGTCGTAGCGGTGGCTGGCGGCTCGGGCGTCGGCAAGTCTGAGATCGCATCGCTGCTGTCCTTCCACCTCCGCGCCGTGGGCGCCGGCTGCTACACGCTCTCCGGCGACAACTACCCCCGGCGGATCCCCGCGCACAACGACGCAGAACGGCTCCGGGTCTACCGGCAGGGCGGTCTCCGCGGCATGGTCGAGAGCGGGACGTACACGCCTGAACGCGCCTTGGCGCTCCGCCGGCTCGGTGCTGCTGGGGCCGATGCCGATCCTGGTCGTGCGGCCGAAGACCCATGGCTCACCGTCTACCAGCAGGCCGGCCGCACGGCGCTCAGGGGCTACCTCGGCACCCCCGCGGAGATCGACTTCGAGGAGCTGTCGGACGCCGTCGGGCAGTTCCGCAACGGTGCTGACGCCATCTGGCTGAAGAGGATGGGCCGCGCGGAGGCCGACCTCTGGTACGAGCAGGTCGACTTCTCCTCAGTGCACGTCCTCGTCATCGAGTGGACGCACGGCATGAGCGACTTCCTGCACGGAGTCGACATCCCCGTGCTCCTGAACAGCACCCCTGCAGAGACACTGGCCCACCGCAGAGCCCGGAACCGCGACGGTGCGACCGACAGCCCGTTCACGGCGACGGTCCTGGAGATCGAGCAGGAGCTGCTGGCATCGCAGGCCAAGAAGGCGCGGATCATCCTGTCCAAGGGTGGTGACGCGATGTCGTACGACGAGTACCGCCGGGCGATGGCGCAGACGGCGAGCGGGGCACATGTCTGACGCCGCGCCGATCGACGCCCGGCCGATGCTGAACGCGTACCCGGACAGCATGGGCGGTCGGCTCGCCGACATCGTCGACCTGGTGGCACGGCCGGACCTCGCCGGCGCCTTCGGGTCGTTCTACATCCTGCCCAGCCTCTTCAACACGGACCTGGATCGCGGCTTCTCCGTGATCGACTACGGCCTCAACGAGATGTATGCAAGCCAGGCGGACCTGGACGCGATCCGCTCGCTCGGCCTGGACCTGAAGCTCGACTTCGTCGTCAACCACCTCTCGGTCCTCTCGAAGGAGTTCCAGGACGTCGTCAGGAACGGCGAAGGGTCGGCGTACCGCGACTTCTTCGTCGACTGGAACCGGTTCTGGGACGGCCGTGGCGAGATGACCGACGGTGGGTACATCCAGCCGCGGCCCGAGCTCATCGAGGACATGTTCTTCCGGAAGCCCGGGCTGCCGATCCTGATGGTCCGCTTCCCGGACGGCCGCGACGTCCCGTACTGGAACACCTTCTACCAGGAGGTCCGGTTCGGACGCCTCGACGTCCAGGACCTCATGGCGGCGCTGGACATCCAGTACGGCTCGGCGAACGAGCTGGCAGACGTCGTCAACCGAGCGCTGGACGCCGGTACACCGCCCGAGGAGATCCCGCTCGGCCGCCTCGAGCGATTCCGCGAAGGAGTCCTGGAGCTGCTGGCGTCCCGTCGGCGCTACATGGGCCAGATGGACGTCAACATCGGGTCGCCGCTCGTGTGGGAGTACTACGACAGGACCCTGCGCACCCTCGCTGCCTACGGCGCGCGGATCGTCCGGCTGGACGCGTTCGCGTACGCGCCGAAGTCTCCCGGCAAGCGGAACTTCCTGAACGACCCGGAGACCTGGGACCTGCTGAAGGGGGTCCGCGAGCTTGCGGACCGGTATGGCGTGACGCTCCTGCCGGAGATCCACGCGAGCTACCGGGAGCGGACCCACGAGCGAATCGCGGCCGAGGGATACCTGACGTACGACTTCTTCCTCCCCGGACTGGTCCTCGACGCACTGGAGAGGCGCTCAGGGGAGGATCTCGCCCGGTGGGCGCGCGACGTTCGGGACAAGGGGCTGCGAACGGTCACCATGCTCGGCTGCCACGACGGCATCCCGCTGCTCGACCTGGATGGTCTCGTGCCGCAGGAGCGCATCACCGGCCTCATCGAGACGGTCGTGGCGCGGGGTGGCCACGTGAAGAGCCTGCACGGGCAGCGAGCGCTCTACTACCAGGTCAACGCCACGTACTTCAGCGCGCTGGGTGAGGACGAGCGGTCGATGCTGCTGGCCCGGGCCATCCACCTCTTCATGCCCGGCAAGCCGCAGGTGTGGTACTTGGACCTGTTCGCCGGCCGGAACGACCATGAGGCGGTGCGGAACGCCGGGCAGGGCGGCCACAAGGAGATCAACCGGACGAACCTGACGGCCGCGGACGTCGCGGCCCGTCTGGAGGAGACGGTCGTGCGGGACCAGCTGACCCTGCTGCGCTTCCGGAACACGTCGGCGGCGTTCGGCTTCGACGCGGCGCTCGAGGTCGCCCACACCCCGGAGGGCAGACTCTCGCTCCGCTGGGAGAAGGACGGCGTCGTGGCACTGCTCGACGCGGACCTGTCGACCCGGTCCTTCACCGTGACCGACGGGACAGGCACCGTCGTCTTTGCGCAGTAGGACGTCGCCGCGCATCTGGCTGGCTGGCGCGACTGTCGGACACACGCACGAACGGACGCCGGCAGGGACAGCTGTCCCTGCCGGCGCCGGTGCCGAGCGATCAGCTGGTCAGTCGCCCTGGGCCAACAGCCACGCCAGGATCGACTGCGTCTCGTAGGTGGGTCCGACCACCGCGTGGTAGTCCGGCACCGCGTACGCCTCGGGTGGGAACTCGGTGTAGCGGACCAGGTCGGCGGCAGCTGCCGGATCCAGCCCGGCGGCGACATAGGCGTCGCGCAGCACCTGCACGGACGTCTGGCCGAAGGTGACCGGGAGGACCGGGTCGTTCGTGCCGTGTGTGATCCAGACCGGCGTCAGGTCCTGGGCGATCAGCGCCGCCTGCGCCGCGCTGACCGGGAAGCCGGCGGCGATCAGGACGCCCGCGAAGATGCCGGGGCGGTCCGCCATGGCGTCCCAGGCGAGGGTCGAGCCCCAGGAGAAGGTCTGCACGTACACCCGGCCGCCGTCCACGCTGAACCGACCCATGAACTCGTCCAGCAGGGCAACCATCGCGGCCGACTCCGCGTCCGTCCCGACGCGCTGCGTCTGTGGCGACAGCACGATCACGTCCTCGTCCGAGCCGGTCCACTCCTCCTGCAGCCAGGCTGTCGTGCTGATGTCCACGGCCACCTGGACGCCCTCGTTGACACCGTTGTAGCCCGAGCCCCAGCCCGGCAGGACGACCACGAGCGGGTACTCGCGCGCCGGGTCGTAGTCGGCCGGGAGGTGGTACGCGTACGGCACCGCCATGCCCGCGTGGAGGTAGGTCTCGTAGTGGAACTCGTCAGCGAGCAGGTTGACGGTCTCGCCCGACAGCGGGTGGCTGGTCGGTCCGGCCTCGGCCAGCACGCGTCCGCGACCTTGGCCGTTGCCGGGCTGGGCGTAGACGTCCTCGTTCTGGACGACCTCCGTGGGCAGGTCGGGGTTGATCTTCTCGTAGCAGAGGAAGCCCGAGCACGTCGACCGCATGACCGTGTTGCCGCCGGCGTCGGCGGGGTCGAGCTCGATGATGACGAACCGCCCGGGCTCGGACGTGCCGTCGGGGTCGATGGTCGCCTCGTCGTTCGTGTACACCCGCGTGATCGTGCGGTCCGCGCGTGTCGCGAGGTCCTCGAGCGGGCTGAAGCGGAAGTTGTAGATGCTGTCCGACACGGTGAACGTGCCCAGGTCCAGGGTGCGCGGGTTCACCACGGCCGGGTACTCGACGGCGACGGCGGCGACCTCCTGACCGAACGTGAAGATCTGTGTGATCGCCGTGACACTCGTGATGCCGGTGCCGGGCCGGCCGCGGTTGCCGTCGGCGGCCACGGCTGCCGGTGCGGTGGCCATGGCGGCCAGCCCGATGGCGATCGCCGCGCTGAGGGTTCGTCTGCTAACGGTCATCGCTGGCCCTTCTCGGTGGGGGGTGCGGCAGTTGGAACGACCGCCGGGCGGGGAGGGGGCGCTCCGGCCGGCGGTCGGCACAAGGGGGTGCGGCTGGAGATCGGCATCCCTTCATCGATGGGCAACCGCGGTCGGAGCAACCTCGTCGGTGAGGTCGACACGCGGGCAACCCTAGGCATGCTCCGCTCGGCCGTCAATAGATTGAAGGCCGAGCGGAGAAGACGCTGTTAACAACGGAATTGACGTTAATCGTCAGCGGACTACGATCCCGAGCATGCGCTCTGCCTCTACAGTGCCGGGATCGGCCCCGCGCGCCGTCTTCGCGCAGCTTGCTGACGGGCGCCCGCTGACGGTGGCGGACCTCACCGCCCACACCGGCCTCCCCCGCAGCACAGTTGTGGACGCCCTCAGGCGCCTGGCGGACGCCGGTCAGGTGGAGCAACGGGGCCCGGGCCGTCAGGGTCGCGGCCGGCCTTCCCACAGCTGGTCGATCGCGGCTCCACCAGGCCCCGTGGCCGTCGTGGTAGCTGCGGCACACGGCACTGTGGTGGGCGTGGTGACGACGAAGGGGGAGGTGCTGAGCGCGCGGGAGGCTGAGCCCCTCGAGGCGACTGTCGACGGCCGACGAGCCGGTCGCGCGCTCACTGAGCTGGACCTGGCGTTGGCTGATGCATCGGTCCAAGCCTCCGAGCTCTCGATGGCAGTCGTCGGGCTGCCTGGGCCCTCAGGGTTCACGCGCCAGTCGGGGACCGAGGCCGACCAGCCAGCGAGCGGGCACCTGCGGCGATTCCGGACCTGGGACGGGGGTTCTCCCACCGAGCTCCTGGCCGACCGTCTGGGCTGCCCGGTGCACAGCGAGAACGACGCCAACCTGGCGGCCCTCGGCGAGGCGGTCCTCGGCGCCGGCGCGGGGCTGGACACCGTGCTCCACGTGAGCCTCGCGCACGGGACGGGCGCCGGCCTGGTCATCGACGGCCGACTCCACCGCGGACGTTCGGGTCTCGCCGGGGAGATCGGGCACCTCCACGCCGACGACGACGGGCGCCTCTGTCACTGCGGCGCCCGTGGCTGCTTCTGGCACAGCCGCAGCATTCCGGCGCTGCTCGCTGCCCTGGCCGAGGCCCACGGACGGCCGTTCACCTTGGCAGACGTGGCCCGCGCCGCCGACGAAGACGACCACGACGTCGTCCGGGCCCTCCTCGGCTTCGGGTATGCGCTCGGTCGGCGTCTCGCCGACGCCGTGGTCTACATCGACCCCGATGCGATCGTCATCGAAGGCAGCCTCAGCGGCGCGAGTGGCGTGATAGCGGATGGGGTCCGCGACGCCATCCGTCGCTACGCGCCCCCGACGATGGCCCGCGGCACGCAGGTCCTCGTCGGGACCCTTGGGGAGATGGCGCCGCTCGTCGGTGCCGTGGCGCTCGGCCGGTCCGAGGGCCTCTTCGCGCGCGTCGCGGACCTTCGCCCGAGCAGCGGATCCTCACAGCTGGCCGAGACCCGCTGACGCCTCGATCGGGGCCAGCCGACGTCGTCCGCGTTCGGGCCGCCCGGCGCGGCGCGGCGGCGCTCAGCGCGGCGAAGCTCAGCGCATCGAAGCTCAGCGCAGCGAAGCTCAGCGCAGCGGAGAGTGGTCGCCGACGAACCAGACGTGCCCGAAGGGGTCAACGAAACCGCCCTGGCGGTGGATGCCCCACGGCATCCGGTGATCACTGACGTCGTGGTGGGAAACGGCGCCCGCGCCGACTGCCCTGGCCAGCACGGAGTCCGGGTCTGGCGCGAACAGCTCGACCCGTACCGTCGTCGTCGAGGCGTCTCCCGGGGTGCTCCATCCGTTCGCCGCAGGCTCGCCGATGATCAACGGGGCGGCGCCGATCCGAAGGCCGACAACGGAGCCGAGGTCCCACATCGTCGTTGCGCCGAGGGCGTCCTGGTACGAGCGGGCGGCGGCCTGGGCATCCGGAACGGCGAGCATCACGGAGAGGGCGACAGGCTGCCCAGCGGTCTCAGGTGAAGGGCGCTCAGGGTCGTTGGGGCTGGTCTGACTCATGCCCTGATGGTGCGCCCCCAGGTCGGGTGCGGCTACTCGCCGGCGACGATCGACCTCAGCCCGGCACAGACCGAGATTCGCCGAGCCACGGGCCGTGGAGGTCAGCGGGGTGGCGGCGGGGGCGCCACCGGAGACGCCCGTCACCTGCGGTGATGTACGCGATCGCCTGCCCTGCACGGGCCGCTAACACCTGACACACATCGATGGCCGCGCCACCGATGGCGCCAGTTTCCGCCAGTCCCGTCGTAAATATGGCGCGCAAAGTTCAAACTTTCATTTATTGACATGGCGCGCGAGAGGTCTTACGTTCCGCGTGGGTCGTACCCGCGGGCAACGGTGCCTGGGGCCCCAGAGGGAGGATTGACATGTCCAACCGCAAGCGTCTGGCAGCCGTCTCGACGGTCGCCCTCGGCGCAGTCCTACTTGCAGCATCGTCACCGGCCGGAGCCGCTGCTCCACCGCAAGGAATCCAAAACGTCATCCCGATCACCGAGATCCTGGCCTACGGCCAGAAGGTCACCGCGGTGGCAATCGAGTACGGAGCGGACGTCAACCCACGCACGCTCGACCTGGCGTCCTTCACCGTCTCGGACAGCCTGTACAACTTCCGCTTCAACCCGATCGCCGACCTGACCGACCCGACCAAGCGGGGCGACCGAACGATCACGGCGATCTACACGAACGACACGCCATCGCTTGAGGAGGACCAGCAGTCCGACACGGGCAAGTACGTGATCATCGAGCTCAACCCGATGGACCCCGGCGGCAGCACGGTGATCGCCTGGAACGGTGGCGTCAAGGTCAACCCTGACCTGCAGACACGGGTGATCCAGAACGAGGCCATCCACGCTCAGCCCGGAAACGGGCAGGGCCTCGGCGCCACGATCGCCGAGGGTTCCAGCACTGAGTACGTGCCCACGCAGCCTGCGGTGAACCTCCTGTACGACGACTTCGTGTACGAGCGGTACATGACGACGTCGGGAACGGACGTCCCGTACGCCTACTGGCTGCCGGCGGACTACGACCCGAGCAAGAAGTACCCGGTCGTCGTGATCCTGCCCGGCCAGGGCCAGGGCTTCCTCGAGAACGCCACGGGTAACAACGAAGGCGTCCAGGTGGCGTCTGACATCCCCGCGGTCGCGTGGCTGCAGGAGGAGTGGACGGACACCGACGAGGACGTCATCGTGCTCGCCGTGCAGAACCGGCGGGTCGGCACCTCCGCGACGCAGGCCAACCTGATGGTGGAGCTGGTGAACTGGTTCACCACCCAGTACTCCGTCGACACCGACCGCATCTACGCCTCGACCGTCTCCTACGGGTCGACGCTGGCCTGGGCCGCCCTCGCGACCTACCCGGGGCTGTTCGACGGCGTGCTCCTCACCGGCGGCTTCGCCGCGAGCCAGACCCAGGCGAACGCCATCGCGGCGTCGGCCACCCCGATCTGGATCACGCACGGCACGGGCGACCACCTGCTCAACGTGGCGACCACCGGGCAGACGTCCTTCAACCGGATCTGGAACGCCTACATCACGCTCGGCAAGACACCGGCCCAGGCCTCGAAGCTGGTCAAGTACACCGAGTACCCGCTCTCGGCGTTCTACGAGCCGGACCAGCACCTGGCCGCGGCCCCGACGTACGCGGACTCGTCAATCCTGAAGTGGCTCCTCGCGCAGTGAGCGTCGGCTAGCCCCGCGCACCCAACCGCGTGGGTCCGCCCGGCAACGGGCGGGCCCACGCGGCTCTATGTGAGGACACCGGGTGCGGGTGCCGCGTGCGTAGGTGACCGGGAGCGCGTTCGGACTCTGTCGGGCGCCCAGAGCGTGCGGACGTCAGTGCGCGGGGGAGCGCATGCCGTCGAGAAGGACGGCGACGATGCGCTCGTTGTGTTCGGGCGCTCGCCCGGGCACGGGCTGGCACAGCTGGGTGATGGCGTGCAGGAGATCCTCGGCGCTGACGTCATCGCGAATCGCGCCGTCGGCCACTGCGGCCTCGAGCAGTGCCGCCAGGGTGGGGCCGGGTCGCTGCAGGAAGTAGCCAGGGAGCCCCGAGAAGGCCGGATCGCCCGAGTGCAGTGCTGAGGCGAGGCCGCGTTTGCTGGCTCTTCGGATCTGAGCGTGGGTGAGCCTGCTGCGGCGTCGGCGCGTGGCGGTCCGGGGAGGTAGGTGTCGGGGCCTCCAAGATCGGTAGCGACCAAGCAACCGTTCGTCCGGAGACCCCGACGTG
>Ga0209539_1000572_pt1 | contig 20964 bp, 22 predicted proteins | sample BarGraNGADG00312_2_FD_184499 | JGI IMG/M metagenome (GOLD analysis project Ga0209539, IMG submission 184499) | Arctic peat soil microbial communities from Barrow, Alaska - Barrow Graham LP Ref core NGADG0011-312 (SPAdes) (version 2) | ecosystem: Environmental > Terrestrial > Soil > Wetlands >... | reverse complement strand
AAAAGCAAAGCAGCCTCCGGATTTGATGATAACTGAAACCCCTTTCTGCTTCTATAATTTGTAAAAAACACAAATCCGGTATCGTCAAAATCTTTTAAAAGGACGGATCGGACAGAAACCCGCCCATTAGTTGTAGCAGTACCAAGGCTAACAGAATCTGGAATAGCTGTACCAAAAGTTAAGTGTTCATTATACCATATTTTGAACTGAACAAAAGGGTTCGGATCAACCGTTTTTTCTGAAAAATTCTTATTGTTGGTCATTCGTCTTTATCACGTGAGTTATTAAACTCAAATTTCTACTTTTTTATAATTGTGAACTCTTCTCTTGGGAATACCTCTAAATAACAGTAGTTTAAAAGCATTGTTTTGAGGAACGGGAATATAAATTTATTTCTATATCTTAAACCCCAATAATTTACACACCGGGAAACACGACAAATTCTGTTTTTTCAGATAATCCTCCAGGGTTTAAATTATCAAATGAATTACTAAAGATCCAATTTTATGAAATCAATCTTACCAAAATTACTATTATCACTAATATTGTATATAAGTGGTCTGACCGTTGTTTTCAGCCAGCTTTTTGAGTGGCGCGGACCCGGAAGAACGGGGATTTATGATGAAACAGGATTATTAAAAAAATGGCCCGATGGCGGACCTAAGCTTTTATGGGAAACTGTTGGAATGGGAGATGGCTATTCTTCTGCTACTGTTACTAATGACGCTGTTTATATAACAGGGAGAAAGGACAGCTCGGATGTTCTTACCGCGCTTACACTTGAGGGTAAAAAGAAATGGGAAACAATTTATGGTAAAGCCTGGATGACTAACCATACAGGTTCAAGATGCACACCAACATACTATAATGGTAACCTGTTTCTGATCAGCGGAAGTGGCGATATTGTCTGTGTCGGATCGGATGGTAAAATCAAATGGTCGAAAAATCATTACAAACTGTATGAAAGCAAACCGCTTATGTTTGGAATATCAGAATCTCCGGTTGTTGTTGATAATATGGTAATTGCATCACCTGGAGGTAAGAAGGCATCGCTGGTTGCCTTTAATATTAATGATGGTAAAATTATCTGGGAAGCAGAACCACTTAATCAGGAGCCGCAGTATGTAAATCCTAAACTTATTGAATACGCCGGGAAAAAGATGATTGTTACAGTAATGGGAACGGATATTTTCGCCGTCAATTCCAAAGACGGAAAAATTCTCTGGAAAGTTAATTATGCAGAGATAAATGCGGCAACTGGGCGCGTCTAATCATTTGTCCAAACCGGTTGACACATGGGTTTGTGTGGACTGGAATAGCGGGAAAACACTTTGGACATCGAAGTGGTTCAGTAAAGGATCTGTGATTTCAGCAGACGGCATGCTTTACCTTTATGAGGAAAAGTCAGGTCATGTTGCCCTGGTAAAACCTGATCCAGCAAAACTAGACATAGTAAGTGAATTTCAGATCACAAAGGGAGAGGGGCCATTCTGGGCGCACCCGGTAATAAGTAAAGGGAAGCTTTATATAAGGCATGGAGATGTATTAATGGTATACCTGATTAAGTAAATTGATCCTGAGCTGGAATTATTCTTTATTCTTCTAAAGTAGTTATGTCTCCCTCAGGCAATCCCTGTGCCCTGGACTTTAGAACACGCCGCATGATTTTTCCCGACCTTGTCTTGGGAAGTTTGTCCACAAAAGTAATTGATTCAGGTTTGGCAATAGGTCCGATCTCATGACCGATGTGATTACGCAGTTCTTCTTTTAATGAATCGGAAGGATCAAAACCTGTTCGAAGAATGACATAGGTATGAATAGAATTTCCTTTCACTTCATGAGGCAGTCCAATAGCAGCTGCCTCAGCTACCGCCGGGTGACTGACCAAAGCAGATTCGATCTCAGCTGAACCTAACCTGTAACCGGAAACTTTAATCACATCATCAACACGTCCGATAATCCAGAAATAGCCATCCTTGTCTCGTCTCGCTGAATCACCTGTCATATATTTGTCAGGAAATGTACTCCAATACTGGCTGACATACCGGTCAGGATCTCCATAAATAGTGCGAAGCATTGCAGGCCATGGTTTAAGAAGGACCAGGAAGCCTTCCTCACCATCCGGTACCGGATGGCCATCAGCATCTACAATTTCAGCAGCTACACCAAAGTATGGAAGAGTAGCTGATCCCGGTTTCAATGCCATAACAGGAGTAGGAGTAATGATAAACATTCCTGTCTCAGTCTGCCACCAGGTATCCATAATAGGGCAATTCCCCTTGCCTATGACACGATGATACCATTTCCATGCTTCCGGATTGATAGGTTCACCAACAGAGCCAAGCAATCGCAGTGAGCTTAGGTCATGCCTGTTGGGCCAGGCTTCGCCAAAGCGCATGAGTCCCCGAACAGCGGTGGGTGCAGTGTAAAGTATTGTGAGATCATATTTTTCAATCATCTGCCACCATCTGTTAGGGTAAGGAAATGTAGGAGCACCTTCATAGAGAAAAGAAGTGGCGCCGTTCAGCAAAGGCCCATAGACCAGATATGAATGGCCGGTAACCCATCCGGGGTCAGCTGTACACCACCATCTGTCTTCATCTTTAATATCAAATACATCACGGAGCGTAGCATAAATTCCGACCATATAACCTCCATGTGTATGGAGAACCGCTTTGGGTCTACCTGTTGTACCGGATGTATAGAGAATATACAATGGATCTTCTGCATCCATCACTTCAGTCTCGCATTTAGGACTGGCAATGGGGAGAGCCATCAGATCGTGATACCACAGATCCCGTTCCGGTTCCATTGTCACTTCCTGCCCTGTACGCTTAATTACGATTACATGTTCCACACTTGGAGATCGTTGCAATGCCTCATCCATCATATCTTTGAGCTTGACAATCTTCCCGTTCATCCATCCTCCGTCGGCGGTAATCGCAATCTTGGAGTGGGAATCGAGGATACGCCCATTCAGAGATTCGACAGAGAACCCGCCATACACAACTGAATGAATAGCCCCGATTTTAGCACAGGCAAGCATTGAAATTAGAATCTCGGGAATTCGTGGCAGGTAAATCGTTACACGATCCCCCTTTTTGATCCCCATGGCCTTTATCACGCTTGCAAATTTGCAAACTTCACGATTCAGGGCATGATAGGAATAGGAACGCTGGTCGCCCGGTTCCCCTTCCCATATCAAAGCCAGTTTATTGCGGCGCCAGGTTTTTGCATAGCGATCGAGACAGTTGTGGACAATGTTGACCTTGCCTCCAACAAACCACTTGTAAAAAGGTTTGTTGCTGTCATCAAGCACCTTGTTCCAGGGTTGATACCATTCAAGTTCCAAAGCGCGTTCAGCCCAGAACCCTGAAAGATCTTCTTCAGCCCTCAGGGCCATTGACTCCAACGCCGAAGCATTAGTTTTGGCTAAAAAGTCAGATGAAGGACTGTAAACCTCCCCATTAGATTGGGGTTCGAATGTTGCATTGACCGGCATAATTGAATCCTCCTGAAGTTTAATATAATATTTGGAATTGGTTACAACTGTATCTCTTTTGTAAGGCTTATCGCCTAAAACAATAAAACAAGAACTTTTAATATTGTAAGTATAAGGAGGTAAACAAAAATAAGCAGCGATTGTTTCATAGCTTTAGCAACACCCAGATATACAGCCCATTATATAAATGTCTGGCTCTGATTTTGGAATTACTGGTTATGACGGGATATTCGGAATCAGGAGAAAGGGGAAAGGAATTATAAACTCAGGATATTGTGATTCAAACTGAAAGCGAACAACGCTGATGACATCTATCTGACCTATGTCGTGGGTGGAAGTTGCAGGTGTTGCTCTGAGTCATTAATAGATTCAGATGTCATAATAAGGTTTATTGGGATATCGAGCACTGATGAAATGTTTTCACCCTGTGCCAGGATATCTTCATCATCTTCTTCGTAGTGCCAGTTGATAACTAATTCTTTATTTTTCAATTTAACGTTCGAGATTTTCTTGAGAAGAGAAATGAAGATCATTGAATTGACTCCGTTAAAATATTCCGGATAAATATCTACAGACGTCAGATCAGCCGGATTATTAATATAAGCATCAATCCAGCTCTCTATTTGCTCATAAAATCCTGCAGCGTTTTTATTCATCGATTTTCCCTTTATTACTATAATACCATCTGGATCCAAAACAACTTCAGGAGTACTTTCAGTAGGAGCAATATTTTTCCGTGTTAACAACATAATTGTGAAAACAATTTTTAAATCTTAATATTAAATCATTATTAAATTCCCTTGCTCTTGCGGTAATTATAAAATAAGATATATATCCGATTTTAGAATACCCTAGGAGTTCCCAGCATCATTATACGGGCTTTTTGAAAAAAGGATGCATTTTATTAAGGTGGTTTTGATGAAGCCAGGTGCACCAGGGATAAATGGTGCAAAGCGTGTGATGAATAGAATAGAAAGAATTATACAGTGGTCTGTTTTATATCAGATTTGAGTTAAAAAATATGTCAAACCATTAATCACAGTCATGTTCAAAACCTTGAAGCCTGTCGACTCAAAAAGCTTTGAGATATCCTTCCTGTCAATTTCAATTTCGCTTTTGGAATCCAAAAAACCAAGGAATTTTTTAAACATCCATGAAGTCAATCTGATTCCCTTTTGAGATTTACTTTCAGAAAAGCATCCTATAAAGTTGGTTTTCGGAGATAAACTATAGCACACAGAATGTAAAAATTCATTCAAATTTGTTATCTGGTTCAGTTTTTTAAGATTAATTAAAGTCGTTACTTCTTTTAATTCAGCAGAATCATAATAATAATGACTTTTTGTAGAGAGTACCAGCATATTGGCTTCGTTTGAAAGACCATGACTCTGCAGGTAATCTACCAGGTTTTCATCCCCCTCTGCAATCACATTATCGATAACCGGTTTAATACTGGCTTTTTTATGGGGAAGTGTGTTATACAGGAAATTTGTCCTGACATTATCGTCAATGCTAATGTCAGCTTTCTTTAAACCCGGAATATATTTCATCTTTAATTAAGTTTAAATCAAAGAATAAACCTACGTCATAACAAATGTATTTCTTAAAAGGACCTCCCGGATTAAGATTTAATTAATGTCAAATTAAGAAACGGTTAAATAAACTCCTCGCGAACTTTTTTCCATAAACCTGTTTAATTCTACTTCGACGAGTACATATCAGTACTATTGTTCAATACAAACCGATATGACAGCTACAATTATAGTTCAGTAAAATATTTTATAAAATAGCTCTTCTGCAGGATAATGAATTTACTGCGGATTCTCTTACAGGGATTCAATCCGGAATTCAGTATAATTGACCGGAGGAAATGTATTAACTTTTACAGAATCTATAAAACCAAATGCCGGACCCTTTTTGCACCATTCAACAAAAATGTCAAGCTCTTTTATGGATCCTTCAGCTTCTATATAAACGCTTCCATCGGATAAATTCTTAACGTAACCTTTAACACCCAGATTTCTGGCCTCTCTTGCAGCGCTCCATCTGAACCCGACTCCCTGAACATGTCCTGTGACATGAATTTTATAAAGTATTTTTTCCTCCATTAGTTTGATCACTATTACTATTGATTTGCAGGTCGCGTAGCAATAAGTGTATAATATAAACAAAACTAAACAATCTTGGAAAATTTATTGACATCCGGATGTACTTAAGATTCCTATCAACTATTTCAAATTAGATATTAAAGTTCTTATATTGCTGAACTTTTTCACTCACAGGTTTGTTGAACTCTTATTTTTCAAATATTAATTGAATCAGATAGACTTAATTCTTATTTATGAATTGCATTATATTTGCTGATAATGTAAGCAGCAAACTTCTTGTGGAATTTGTAGGGAAATCCTCCTCTCTAAATCTTATCGGAACATTCACCGATTCAATGTCTGTGAAGAATCATTTATCAAAACAGCGTGATATTGACCTTCTTTTTCTTGATATAGAAATACTGGAAATGGACTGCTTTGGTTTTATTGGTAGCCTTGATTACAAACCTAATATTATATTGCTTTCATCCACTTCTCATTATGCCATAAAAGCATTTGACATAAGTGTTGTTGATTATCTGCTTAAACCAGTCACCTATGCAAGATTCTGCAGATCCGTTGATAAGGCAATCAGGTTTTATTCCAGCAGTGAAGTCAGTAATAATACTGATAATGAGATATTTATTAAGAATGATTCATCGCTGGTAAAGTTGAAACTGAAAGACATAATATATATTGAAGCTCTTGAGAATTATGTTATTCTTACTACCATAAATAAGAAGTTTACCATTCATTTTACAATGAAAGCAATAGAAGATCAATTGCCTTCAGAGATCTTTGTCAGAGTACACAGATCATTTATAGTGAACAAGAGCATGATAGACAACATAAAAGAAAATTCACTGGATCTGAATGTTGGGGAGACTCTAAAAAGCTTTCCGGTCGGTAAATCATTTCGGGATCTTCTTTTGAAAAACATAAACCTGATGGTCAGATAAATACTATGGTTTCTTTAACTATTTGACCAATTTCATCCATCCCATGAAGCTTTATACCAATACTGAACTTTACACCGTGAACAATATCTTCTATTGGGCCAAAAGCATCTATAATATCCTCAAAATCTCGCATTTCCTCAAATTCATCAACTGGCAGATACAAGTGTACAATTAAAACGTATTCCGGTTCCTTTATATGGATCAGGACTCTGAATATTTTAGCCAGCCATAATATTGAAGCAGTATTAAAATACTCCAGATTGAGCCTCAGGTTGGTAGTTGGATTAGGTTTTTTAATATATTCTGTCACCCAATTCAATACAGGATCATATATTTTTGCAGCATTTTCAGGAATTGACTTGCCGGAGAAAATAAGATCACCTGTCAATTGATCAAGATCAATTTGTGGAGTTTTTGGAGTTTGTTCTATTATTAGACTCTTAAATTCCATCATGATGGGCACCTTTAGGGACTTTTATTTTGCGAACAAATGTTTACTTAAAACCTTAATCAAATCTATAGCTTATTTCTGTAAATTAATCAACCTTTGTCAAAAACCTGGTTTCAATCATCAAAAAATTCGTCTCTTTATGTAAAAAAAACATTTTATCTTTAATTTGGTTTAAAATATTTGTGCTATGAAGAAAAAAACAGTACTTCTCTTTTTGGCGATTTTTATTTGCGCTGCTCCGGTCCGGAGTCAAAAGAAATAAGTGATGCACTCATGGCGATGAATAAAGTCTGGCATTATCAGACCGCATTGGATTGGCAATGGCTTGTTCAGAGGAGCGCTAAAATGTTTAATCCTAAAATTGACACTGAAAATATGGAAGAAATGGAAGGTATTGTGGAAGGGATGAAAACAGCAGGCGAGAATAAATAATTGCTATGACCGGATTTCAATTTGTATTATTCCGGCCGGCTAAATAATGTAATTTAGTAAATTAATAACAAGTTTAAATGAAGGCAATTGTAATAGGAGCAACCGGATTAGTGGGAAACCTGATTTTGAAAGAAGTCCTGAATGATAAGGATTTTTCGGAAGTGAGGATTTTTGTACGAAGACCTACCGGGATAATTAATCCGAAACTGAAAGAAATTGTAAGTCCTATGAAAGACATAGGTGCATTGAGCTCTGAAATTCAGGGGGATATTCTGTTTAATGCTTTGGGAACAACTATAAAGAACGCAGGCAGCAAGGCAGAACAACAACGTGTAGATAGAGATTTGCCCGTGAATTTTGCTAAAATTGCTTCAGAGAACGGGATTAAAATTATGCTGAATGTTTCAAGTACCGGTGCAAATATGAATGGTGGATTTTATTTGAAAACAAAAGCAGAGATGGAAAATGGCACTGAGAAATTCTTTCCTGGAGCTATATTCCATTTCAGGCCGGGTTTTTTGGTCGGGAACAGGAAAGAATACAGAATAGCTGAGAAAATTGCTTTTGGAGTGATGAAAGTAATAGATCCGGTTTTGGCGGGATCCTCTAAAAAATACAGGAGTATGCCTGCAGATAAACTGGCAAAAGCAATGGTCAGTTTAAGTAAAAATCCTGCTGGCAAGCCAACAGTTTTGTATTATCCGGAAATTATGCAGTGTATTTGAAAATCCAGTCAAACTATACAGCACATACCGTAGTACATTTAACCACAAAAGCTTACCCTGACAGGTGAAGTGGATCGCAAAGTAAAACACTGAAAAAATTTCTGGTCAACGATCATAAAAACCTGAACTCTCCGGGCAATTATCAGATATTTGTGTCATCAACGTATTTTCTAGTAACATAATTGTAAATTTAGTTGCATATCTGAAATATCAGTTATATCTTTGAAAAAACAGTTAACGAAATGAAACGACTCACAAGAAAAGAAGAAGAAGCAATGAAGATCCTCTGGAAAGCCCGTAAGGGGTTCATTAAGGAGCTGATTGACCTCCATCCGGAACCGAAACCGCTGTACACTACTTTTTCATCGGTTATCCGCGGACTCGAAGAAAAAGGTTATGTTGACCATAAAGCTTATGGTAAGAACCATGAGTATTTTCCGGTTGTAAAGAAAGAGGAGTACCGAAAACTATTCATGAAAGATGTTGTGACTGATTACTTTGGATCATCTTACAAAAATGTTGTTTCCTTTTTTGTCAACGAGAAAAAGTTAAGTGCTGAGGACCTGAAAAAATTAATTAAAATCATAGAGAAAGGGGAGAAGGATGAATAATTTACTGTTATACCTGCTTAAGGTTTCAGCCGGGACAACACTGATTTACCTCTCTTATCTTTTATTATTCAGGAAAGATACATTCTATCTGAGAAACAGAATTTTTCTGATCCTGACTTTGCTATTACCAACTATTCTTCCGATTCTAAAGATTCCGGTTCTTTCAAATAGTGCAGTTCCTGCAGCATCGGCAAATGCCATTGATAATATTATTTTTTCGGAGAATGCATTTGAAACAACAGTGTCAATCCCGAATAATTCTTTCGATTATGCCAGTTTCTTGTTGTGGATATATTTTATAATTACCGGATTATTACTTTTAAGAATAGTCGGCAGCCTCATCAGTACATATAGGATAATTAATAAAGGAGCTGTTAAAAAGAGTCAATTCCCCAAAGTCGTAATTTCCGATGTTCAGCTTCCTCCGTTTTCCTTTTTTCCTTATGCTGTTATCCCTGCTGAAGATTTTAAAAACGGGAATTATATTGATATCCTCGAACATGAGTTTGCACATATCAAGCAGGGACATACTTTTGATCTGCTCTTAAGCGAACTTTTTATTGCATTCCAATGGTTTAATCCCTTCGTCTGGCTCATAAAAAGGTCAATAATATTAAACCATGAATATCTGGCGGATCATGTTTCATTAAGCAATAATAAAAGTTCTAAAGAATACCAATACAGGCTTCTCAGTTTTCAACCCGGACTCAGAACTATTTCATTAGCTCATAATTTCAATAGTTTAATCAAAAACCGTATTATCATGATTAACAAAAAACCAACCCGAAAGTATGCTACACTGAAGAATATTCTGATTCTGCCAGTAGTAGCAATTGTAGTTTATGCATTTGCAACACCTGAATATCACTATTCTGCAGCTACAACAAATGATAAAACACTAAACATTTATCAACCTTCAGTGATTCTTCAGAAGGAAGTTAAAGGTATTGTCGTAAAAGAAGACGGAAAGCCTTTAGTGGGAGTTAATATAACAAGCACAGGAACAATGGGTAATGCTATGATGGTTACCACAGATAAGGATGGACGATTTTCAGTCAGGAACGTTCAGGATGATGCTTCGCTTTTATTCTTTTGCCGGGGGTATAAACAGATGACTCTCAAACCTGATTTTAAGAAGGGAATGAGCATAAAAATGGAAAAGGATCCTGATTACAAAGCACCGGCAGGAAAAGATGCCAATTCTCCTTCAGCTCAAAGACCAAATCCAATTGTTGTAATTGATGGTGTAATTTCCGAAAAAAGTCTTGGTGATGCGAGAAAAGATCTTGGTTATAACATGGGTATTTTTAAAATGTTAATGGGGAAGGAAGCAACAGATAAATATGGAGAGAAGGGAGCTGATGGCGCTTACGAAATAACAACAAGAAAAAAAGCTCTCGAAATGGGTCTCAAGCCTCCTTTCCCAAGGTTAGCTCCTGAGGATTATCCGACATTTCAGAACAAGAAGGCTTCCGCTTTTAATACATGGGTTGCCGGCCAGATTAAATATCCTGCTGAGGCCCGGACAAAAAATCTTGAAGGATGGGTCTCAGTAAACTTCAAGGTTGAATTGAATGGTAATATCAGCAATGTGATATCCACAATGCCTGTTGAACGGATACTGAGCGATGAAGTTATCAGAGCTGTTCAGTCTTCGCCAAAATGGGACCTTCCAAAGAATCCAAATGTAGATGAGCCATTTTCCTCAGGGATCACATTGAAATTTAAACTTCCCGACCAGATAGTGGAAGACGTTCCTTTTGTTGTTGTTGAGGAAATGCCACATTATCCCGGAGGTGATGTAGCGTTGCTGGACTTTATTAAAAATAATACCAAATATCCCGAAGAAGCTAAAGCAAAAAAAATTGCAGGCCGGGTAATTGTAAGATTTATAGTAAATACAGAGGGTAAAGTTGAAGGGATATCAGTACTTAAAGGTATTGATCCCCTGCTTGATGCTGAAGCAGTAAGGGTTATTTCCATGTTACAGGGATTCAAACCCGGAATGCAGGGTGGTAAGCCTGTTAATGTCTGGTATATGGCACCTGTTAATTTTAGTCTTACTGAACCGGAACCGTTTTTCTCACAAAAATCTCTGGAAGAGATTCTGAAATTTTTGGCAATTAACACAGGATATCCTCAGGAAGCAAAAAATTCTTCAGATACGGGAAGAATTTTTATTGTTGTAAAACTGGAGAAAGGTGGTATTATTAAGGAATGTAAAGCGTTTATAGAAAAAACCGGAATCAGTGTTCCTGTTCTTAATGAAGTTGTAATAGTCGGTTATAAGCCTTCAGCAGGACAAGAAGCGTCCAAAACCGTGAAAACAACAGATAATGAACATCTTAGCCTGAAAACTGAATGTGTACGTGTTGTCAACAATCTCGGAAGCGTTGATATTCCGGAATGGAAAGATAAAAATATGGATTTTGCTTTAGCCTTTAAATTTATACTTAAATAATCAGTAAAAATATTTTTGGATTAATACCCTTACATTTTTAGTTAGTCAGAAAAAGGTGCGGATCAAAGTCCGCACCTTTTAATTTAAAAACCTCAGGAACCACTGAAATTCAACAGTACTAATTCCATCCATACGGGTTAAGTCCTGGGTGAATGGATTTTTATTTGACTTGTGTTATTGTCTTTCGTAACTTTATCCAGATGAATAAGTTATTTTGGAAAACATTATTAATGAGGAGGTAATCATGGACTCAACAACAACAAGTATTTTTGTATTTGGCATCTATTTAATCTTTGTCGGGGCAGGATTCCTGTTAATTCCAAACATATTACTGCCTTTATTCAGATTTCCTAAAACTGATGAACCATGGATCAGAGTTATGGCGACTCTTGTATTGATCATTGCATATTTTTACCTGGTTGCAGCGCATCATAATATTATGCCGATATATTGGGCAACAGTATATGGAAGATTTTTTGCGTTTCTGAGTTTTATGGTGCTGGTTATTACAAAAAAGGCACAGCCTATGCTGATAGTATTTGGCATAGTTGATGCTCTGGGTGCTGTGTGGACTCTTTTGACATTGCTCTGATAATATTGTATTGTTGGAACACTTAACTTGTCGAAGGTAATGTGCTAAAACAGTTTGCAGGACTGTTTCTTTATGCTCATCCTTAATAAAGAATACACATCCTGTTATTTCCCGCTTTCTTTTTTGTCAAGGAAACCATCATTCAGAATCTGTTGAAAATGCTCTGTCACCGTTTGTTCCACAGGGATATATGTCATCCCCAAATCTTCCTTACTGTATGAGTTGTCGAATTTGATCGGATAGCCGACATTTCTGCTCACGTATTTCCGTGTAAAACCATATATAGGAGCGATGAGCCAGAACATAAATTCAGGGACCTGTCTCCGGGGGAACGGAAAACCTTCTCCAAAATGTTTTCGCAGAATATTCGCAATGTCAAGTAATCTTGCTTCTCCGCTGACTAAAATGTGCCTTCCGCTTGCCGTTGGTGCGAATCCCGCCTTGATGTGAGCGAATGCCACATCACGTACATCAACAATACCATTCCACAATTCCGGACCCCCCATCTTATAAGTGCCATCACCAAATTGAATCATAGTGCTAATACTCATTGAGTCTTTTCTCTTTGATATTGACGGACCGAGAATCCATCCGGGATTTATTGTCACCAGATCCCATTGATCCTGCTCTTTTGCAATAACCCATGCCTCCTTCTCAGCAATTGTCTTTGAATAGGAATACGGCTGGTGGTCAGCGCTACTTGTTACGTTCCAGTCTTTTTCGGTGAATATACCTCCCGGGATTTTCTGTATGTCCGCATTGTCGCCAAAGATCGCTACTACGCTGCTGGTTAGGACTACGCGTTTTATTGAGGGAGTTCTATTTGCCGTTTCAAGAATATTTCTCGTTCCTTCTTTGGCCGGGCGAAGCAGTTCTTCTTCAGGATTCCTGATCCGGGTTATAAAAAATGGGGATGCCGTGTGAATCACAAGCTCGCATCCCTGCATCGGCTCATCGAAGCTTCCGGAATCCAAAAGATCTGCCTTAAATAGTTTCAATTTCCCTGGCGATCCTTTTGCCAGGGCTGTAAGATGCCCGACTTTTTGAATATCCAATGGATCGCGGACAGTTGCATTGACGCTGATTCCTTCTTCCAGCAACATTTTGATTATCCAGGAAGCCATATAGCCTGTTCCGCCGGTAACCATAACCGGCATTTTCTTATCTATTACTTTCATAGTCACCTCCTTTTGCTATTTTTCTATTTTCGGACTGCTAACCACTAAGGTACTAAATTATACAGAGGCAGAGTGTGTTGATTTGAATTAAAAAGTTATTGTTTTGCCTGATAGGAAAGATACACTTTGAAAATTGTTAAAAAAAGAAGCATCAGATTGTTAAAACTAAAGTCTTTTAAACAGGAATGAAAATATTAATACGGAATAAAAATTAATTATTATGGAAGCATCAAATATGAAAAAGCATGTAACTGTGGTTGGGGCTATTCAAATAGGTTTCTCAATCATCGGCCTGATTTGCGCTATTGTGGTTTTCTTTGTACTGACTTTTGCAAAGGGACAAGTGGGCGATGATGAGACGGGCAAAATGGTGCTCATGTTTTTATCAGTCAGTATCCCTTTGCTTATCGGATTTTTATCGACACTTGGATTGGTTGGAGGAATAGGACTTTTGGCATATAAACCGTGGGCAAGATATCTGGTTATGATTGTTTCTGCACTAGGTTGTTTGAACATCCCATTCGGTACATTAAAAGGGATTTATGCATTTTGGGTTTTATTACAGGACGAAACAATTAAATTATTCAATAAAGAATAAAAATTAATTGATAAGAGACAAGTATTTAACTCCGGATTTTGGAGGTTAATATGATCTGACCAACAATGGTCATAACCGGTTGCTTTTCCACCGGTTAAATCCAAAGAATTTAAAATGGCATACCGACATGTAACCACACCTGCGGAATAAATAGTTCAGTGTAAATGATTAACTTAGCAATTGATTAAAACACATTTTCGTCAGGAAGTTCAAAAGACTAACTTGAAATATTTTATTTATCTAAATCAGTAAAAAATGAAATCACCGGCAATCAAACTTATAGTAGCCATTGTTGCCACTCTGGTATTAAACTATCCGGCAAATTCGCAGACAGAACAACAAAAAAGTCAATCAATTAAGAATCCTTTATCTGATAGTGTTTTTTTTCATTCTCTGGTTGCGCTTTATGCCGAATCCATTAACCAGGCTGATACAGTATTGGCATCAAATCTATGGGCACCTACTGCTGAAATTTCATTTATAAGTCCAGCCGGGACTGAATATGGATGGGATGGAGTGAAAAAGATTTACCAGATGTTTAAAGATAATTTCTCCACCAGGAAACTATCCTTCTTTGATATAAAATTTGCTTACTACGAAAATGTTTCATGGTTAACTTTTTACTGGATCTTTGATGGAACATTGAAAATAAATAACAGTTCTGTTCAAACCCGGGGACGGGAAACTCAGATCTGGAAAAAAGTTAACAGGGAATGGCGCCTTGTTCATGTACATTACTCAGAGATGCCGGTAAAAGGTTGAGGTTAAGGTTAAGGATAAGGTTGAGAATGCCGTCAAGAGAATCTCAACCTCAACCTCAGCCTATAATAATATTTTCTCAATGCGAAATCCTTTGGCCGGAGTTAGACTCTTGTTATTAAGTTTGTATATTAAGTTCAGACTGAATGACCTGATTTGGCAGAGGGTTTCGATTTTTACAAGTTAAGTACAATTCCTACAGGACAATGATCAGATCCGGTTAAGTCTTCGAGAATAAAGGCATTTTTTACTAATGGCAGGAGGGACTCGCTGACCAGAAAATAATCGATTCTCCAGCCAATGTTCTTTGATCTTGCACCGGCTCTGTAACTCCACCAGGAGTATCTCTGGGTCTCGTCAGGATGCAAACGACGGAAAGTATCTGCAAGTCCACCTGTTATAAGTCTGTCCATTCCATCTATCTCCTCCTGCATATAACCGGCTGTTTTGTTGTAATTAGCTTTCGGGCGTGCCAGATCAATCGCTTCGTGAGCAACATTAAAGTCACCACAAACAATTACAGGCTTGACCCTTTCAAGATCATTGAGATAATCAAAAAAAGCTTTATCCCAATCCTGCCTGTAGCCTAACCTCTTCCTCCCTTCGGTCGTCAATTACCTGCCTGCTGGAACCGAACTCTGAATATTTAGTTGATTCATGCTGTATTTTCTTTTACTGTTGTTCTGAGATGGTTCAACTCAACTTTAATTACTCAAGAAACACTGAAAATCAACATTGCTAGATTCCATCCATCAGGTCTTAAAAGATTTTGGTGGATGGATTCTTACTTATGGATCTCAACTATACTATTACGCTTGGGATTCGGCAAAAAACTTGATTCCTACTGTATTACCTGAGCTGGAACTTTTAAATACAATAAATCGAGTATTTCGAGAATTACGTTCTAATTTATTACTTAAAATTTCATCTGATCAGCAGGAAAATAGTTATGTTGCTTCAATATTCAATGATATTTCACTAAAAGACTATTATCAACTGGTAATAGTCTTATCGCAAAGGATAAAATATCATGAAGATGATCCAAGAAAAATGATAGTTTATTTACAGGAACCGGAAAACTATATCTTTATAATTGGTGTTTCAGATGTTAGAAATTTTCATCTAATGTCAGAAAATCAATTTGAGGCAGTACGAAAGTTAGAAGAGTTGAAACTATCAAAAACATTATTAATGGTAGCTTTTGATACTCTTTATTTTACGTTTGTATTTTCGTTTAAACCCAGGGTTGGGAAAAGTCTCTGTGAAATTTTGCTAGATAGTAACTAAATAAACAAAGTCGAATTTGTTTATTTCAAATGTGTCCCCCAGTCTGCCCCTAAAAACAAAACTCATCTGTAAATACATGATCTACAAAGGAGTGGAGCTATTTGATGTTGTCCTGTCAGGTCAAACGGTTTCTTTGGGCCGCTTGAAATAACAACCTGCTTTTATAAAAATTTTTATCCTTATCTTTAGCCAGTCTACTGTTAAGAAATTGGAAACAAATAATACTCATATGTCAACTTTAAAAAGAATTTTTAAACGGAACTCACATAATTCATTTTTCAAAGGTCTTGCTGGTTTCGGTAGGGCGTTGAACAGATTATATGAAAACAGAAACCATGATATTTATAGTAATGGCGAATTGACAGTTTTAGAAAAAATTTCAAAAATTAATCCATCAGTCATAATAGACGGGGGAGCAAATGTTGGAGTTTATTCATTATTAGTTACCCGAACAATTCCTAAATGCCAAATATATGCCTTTGAACCGGTAAAATCGACTTTTCATAAGTTAACGGAAAATATAAAGGAGTATTCCTGGATTCATCCAATAATGTCAGGCTTATTTAAGGAAAACAGTTCTTTGGAAATTAATTTATTTAAGGCTGATGAACATTCATCATTATATGATATACAGGGATTGCCTGAAAAATCAAACCAGAGAGAAACAATAAAACTTATCCGGGGAGACGATTTCATGCAAGAGAAAAATATTGATACCATTGATTTCTTAAAACTTGATATAGAAGGGGCTGAATATGATGCTCTCATGGGATTTGAAAATTGCATTAAAGATGGTAAAGTAAAAGCTATTCAGTTTGAATATGGGTATATTAACATAACAACGAAAAAGTTGCTCATTGATTTTTACAATTTCTTTGAAGCAAATGACTATATAGTTGGTAAAATATTTCCCAAAAAAGTGGAATTCAGAAAGTATGATTTCATATATGAGGATTTTATTGGTCCAAATTTCATTGCCGTTAAAAAATCAGAAACAAAGCTGATTGAGTTATTAAGCAAGAATTAACAATACCTGGCCTGATATCACGGACAATCCGCCCCTAGTACTGTCCCCCGAAAAATCAAAAACCCCAAATGTGTTGAATTAGGTTTTTAAATTATTGGCAACACTCACCCGGTTTATATATTAGATGAATCGTTTCCTGGCAAAAACTTTTCCGGAACCGGATTTTAAGTATTTCTCAAATTCGTAGGCTTTGTATTTGTTCTGAAATGCAGAGTAGTAAACCAGGATAACTGAACAAGCCGGAAGTATTGACCACATTTGGCCGGTCAGAATGCAAATAACATACATTGGTTATTAACAAAAACTTAGCTACTTCCACGGGTGGTCAATTTATTCCGGTTAAATATGGTCAAGGTCACTGGCTTTTCCAGTATATTTCGGAACAACAAATAATCCAACTTCAACTATAGCCACTAACCTGTCAACAATAAGTATTGCCAGAACTGGGTTGTCTAATAGCTTGCAATATTATTGGAAAATTGTTGCAAAAGACAGTAAAGGCGCAACATCATCCGGACCAGTTTGGAGTTTTACTACTCAATCAAACAATGGAACAATTCCAACAGATGGATTGCTATTATATTATCCATTTACAGACGGTGATATTTATATTGGACCGAATGGGAAAATGATAAAGGACTATTCTAGTTATCATAACGATGGAGTGCTGAATGATGTTGCTGGAGGGAATGGTCCCACACCTACTAGTGATCGGCATCAAGTACCAAATAGGGCATTAAATTTTAATGGTAATGGGTATATTCTTATAAACAATGTAATTCATATTACCAATAAAGTTACTTTCTCGTTCTGGACAAAACATAGCAGCAAAGCCACTTTAGGAATTATATCAAAAAGGAATGGTGATTGGGGACCCCCATATGGGGATGCTAGTAATAATAATTGGCAAGTTGCTTCAGAAATTGGAGGCTTGCTTTCATTAGCCCTTTGGGGAACTAGCGAAGAATCCAAGCCGACTAACACGATGATTGCAAGGGGTGAATGGACTCATATCGCAATCATATGGGATGGTTCTGAGGTTAGACATTATGTTAATTCTATATTGGTATTCTCATTCCCTAATTCTGGTAATGTTAATGATAATGATCATCAAACCAGAATTGGAGATGATTGGTGGGGCAATTATTTTATTGGGAATCTTGATGATATCCGCATTTATAATCGTGCGTTAACACAACAAGAAATAACAGCACTTTATAACGAATAAAAACCAGGTAAATAGGTGTTTGGGTTGCTCTCTTTATGTTGCATTGCATAATACATGGGTCTAAGGTATGCAATATAAATAATACATACTGCTGTGTCAATAACCGCAAATTAAAAGTATCAATTCCATTCATCTGAGTGTTAATGGGTGGATAGGTTTTTTATTTAAAGTTGTATATTGCATAAGCAAATTGTACCTTGAAGAAATTATATATTCTAAGAAAGTTAAACCTTTAATAACCACTTATGAATAATGTTTTTAGAGTTTCAGGAGCAATCCTTTTTATCTTTTTGCTTCTAATTCCCTCCTGTAAAAAAGAAATAAAACCAACTCCCCCTATTATTACAACAACGGCTATAATTGAAATTTCTCATATAACTGCTACTGTTGAAGGAGATGTGACGAACGATGGAGGAGCACCTATAATTTCCAGAGGCATTTGTTGGAACACATCAGATGCAGTAACCATTGCGAACAATAAGACCAAGGAGAGTGGCGGATTAGGAACTTTTACCAGTACTATAAATGAGCAGCTTGTAGTAAGTACAATGTATTGGGTAAAAGCCTACGCGACGAATAGTGTGGGTACAGGTTATGGAAATGCAATTTCGTTCAGAACAAAATTTAGTCCAATAATATTTAATCCAAATTTAACTTATGGAACAGTAACTGATATTGAGGGTAATCAGTACAAGACCATAACAATCGGTAAGTCCAAAACCATGACAGCCGGCACTCAGGTCTGGATGGCCGAAAACCTGAAAACAACCAAATACAATGATGAAACAGACATACCATTGGTAACAAATTATTCGGAATGGGCAGGCTTAAGTACTCATGCATATTGCTGGTCTCTCAATAACGAAGAATTATATAAAAATCTGTATGGTGCAATATACAATGGTTATGCGGCAACCACAGGAAAACTATGTCCTATTGGTTGGCATGTACCCACTGATGATGAGTGGACAACACTTATAGAATATCTTGGTGGATCAAATGTAGCAGGCGACAAACTGAAAGAAAGCGGTACAACCCATTGGTCGGATCCAAATACCGGAGCTACTAACGAAATTGGATTTACTGCTCTCCCTGGCGGCAATCGGGATTCATGGAGTGGTGGTTTCAGCTCTATTGGATTCATAAGTTACTGGTGGAGTTCTTCCGAGAGTGGCACAAACAATGTTTGGGGACAGAGAATTGAGTTCGAATATAACAGGATAGACAGAGTCGACCCGGATAAGAAATATGGCTGTTTTGTTCGTTGCATAAAGGATAATTAACCAGGTAATAGGTGTTCGGGTTGCTCTCTTTATGTTGCATTGAAGAATACATGGGTCTAAGGTATGCAACATAAATCGCAACCCTCACTATTGATAAGTGCTCGCCTGCTGCAGCCAATTTTAATCGGCATTCGTGGGTTTGCATAAAGCAATATTTAATCAGAAATAAATTGACTTCAAAAGTTCAGTAGGGCTTCGCTAGTCGCTTCACTCTCGGAATTGCCTCCCTTCGGTCGTCAAAAAAAGTTATGGTGGATGATTGTGGGATTCGCCCACCGAAGTCCGGAGAAGTTTTAGCGATGCTGAATCCTGTTAAAAAGAAAAGCCCTCCTACGCTAAAGCTTCGGAGGGCGAAGGTGGGCCCAGCTGGGCTCGAACCAGCGACCCCCTGATTATGAGTCAGGTGCTGCTAACCAGCTGAGCTATGGGCCCAAGGTAAAAAACGGACTGCAATATTAGCTATTTGAATGTAATTATGCAAGTTCTTGCAAAAAAGAAAATTTCTCAACCATTTTTCTTGAGATACTCCATCAATACATTCACCGCTTCATCCATATCATGACCGAATGTGAGTATCCCGGCCCTGTCGCCTGCCATAATAATGATCCTCTTCTCATACACATCTGAATCCTTGAAAAGCCTGAGGATATCCTTTGCAAGTCCTATTGTTCCATAATCCATCGACGGATTGGTGGTAGGGACCTTATAGATCAGCTCATTCCACAATTCTATGCTGTGAACATGAACAACTGCATTTGCTCCGGGGTCCGCTGAATATATTGCAGCATGCGTCAGAGATTCAGAGGAAGCTTTTAATGGACCGACACATTGCACAGCATTGTCTTCAATATTAAATGAATTTACCTTTACATAATGCCCGGGCTCCAGTTCAGGTATCTCTCCTGTAGCAGAACCTGTAATTACAAACTGGTTACCGCCTCTTATCCTCATGCTTATATTGCCAAAGCCGACTCCATTCTCATAAGCTCCTATCAGGTCCATATTGTACAGAACTTCCCTCCAGTAATTAATTATTTCATATTGTTCGTCAGCAATAACCGGTCCCGACTGGTTCCAATGACAATTGAATTTAACTACCCCTTCCATATTAATTGAATTTATATGAAAACATTTCTTTAATATCCTTTTCAGTTGCCCTGCATATTCCTTTTTCAGTTATTAGTCCGGTTATAAGCCGGGCAGGGGTTATGTCAAAGCCATAATTAGCTGCAATTGTATCCTCCGGACAGATCCGTACCGACCGGATCTGTCCCTCAGCGAATCCGGTAACATTGGTTACCTCATCCGGATCGCGCTCTTCTACAATAATTTCCTTCACTCCATCTCTGATAGTGAAATCTATGGAAGATGAGGGCAGCGCTGAATAAAACGGTATTTTATTATCAAATGCAGCCAGCGCTTTAAGATAGGTACCGATTTTATTTGCCACATCTCCTGTTCTTGTTGTCCGGTCACTTCCTACAATAACAATGTCTACGAGCTTTTGTTGCATCAGATGACCTCCTGAATTATCCGGGATCAGCGTATAGGGAACACCATTTTGTCCGAGTTCATACGCGGTGAGTTTTGATCCCTGGTTCCGGGGTCTTGTCTCATCAACCCATACATGAACAGGGATTCCCTTTTCATGGGCAAAGTAGATTGGGGCAGTAACCGTTCCATAGTCTATGCAGGCAAGCCATCCGGCATTACAGTGTGTAAGTATGTTCACCGGCGCTCCCTTTTTTTTCCTGCTTATTGCTTCAATTATTTTCAACCCGTGT
>Ga0209539_1000571_pt1 | contig 21008 bp, 16 predicted proteins | sample BarGraNGADG00312_2_FD_184499 | JGI IMG/M metagenome (GOLD analysis project Ga0209539, IMG submission 184499) | Arctic peat soil microbial communities from Barrow, Alaska - Barrow Graham LP Ref core NGADG0011-312 (SPAdes) (version 2) | ecosystem: Environmental > Terrestrial > Soil > Wetlands >... | reverse complement strand
GGCATTGGATATGAACTAAATATGGATTTATTGAGTCGTTATAGAGTAGGATGATAATGATTTGAATGTTCGTAAGATATTTTCATTCAGTTTTCTACTTACAAAAACTTAATTCCATGAATCGGAAAATATCCGGCTAAAAAATGAAATTGAACTTTTGCAGTCTTAGCAGTGGCAGTAGCGGAAATTGTTATTACCTTGGTAATGAGTATCATGGCATATTGATCGATGCTGGGATCTCAGCAAGTTCCATCCGTAAGTTTCTTAAGGATATGGATATTTCAATGCAGTCAATTATGGGTGTCCTGATAACCCACAATCATAGTGACCATATCAGAGGATTAAAAGTACTTGTCAAAAAAAACAATCTGCCTGTCTTTACAACTCTTAATGTCTGGAATAGTGTTCTATCTCCTAAACTGAGTATCTCCCGTGACTGTATCCGGGAAATAAGCTTACAGAAAAAATTTAATCTGGCTGGCTTTGATATAGAGGCATTTCCTGTTCATCATGATGCACCTGAAACAATTGGATTCCAAATCTGTTTCGGTGATAAGAAGATAACAATTGCCACCGACCTGGGACATATTTGTGATACTGCCGGCCAGTATATAAGAGATGCTAATTTACTTGTTATAGAGTCAAATTATGATGATCAGATGTTGGAGAATGGCGGATACCCACAATTTTTAAAAGCCAGAATAAGATCAGACAACGGGCATTTGGGGAATCATCAAACGGCGCATTTCTTAGCTGGTATAATGAATGACAATATAAGCCATATCTGTCTTGCCCATCTGAGTATAAACAATAATACTCCTGAAAAAGCTCTGAATACCATCCAACGGATTTTTTCTGAACGAGGTATAAACCGGAACAATCAGTCGCGAATATCTATTCTAAACCGGAATATACCAACTGAGATGATAAGATTGATTGAATAGATCTTTGGAAAATAGTAATATTTGTGATTTTTATGTTTAATCTTGTTCTGGAATTCATAATTACAAAGCATGGGGCAGAAATTTATACCGTTTGAGGTAATCGAAAAATTTATGGTGAATATTCTGTCAAAAGCAGGAATTCCAGATGAAGAGGCAAAGATTGTTGCTGATGTATTATTGCAGGCCGACAAACTGGGTTTTGACTCACACGGAGTAAATCGTCTAAAAACCATATATCTCGATCGCATTGCAGACGGGACTCTGAATCCTGAGACGAATTTTGAGGTCGTAAGGGAGGGCCCCACTACAGCAGTTATTGACGGACATAATGGTATGGGACAAGTTATAGCATATAAGGCTATGAAACTCGCGATTGAAAAAGCCAGAGCGTATGGAATGGCTATGGTAACAGTAAGAAATTCAACACACTATGGTTTTGCCGGATATTACCCGCTGATGGCAGTACATGAAAATATGATTGGCATTACCGGTACAAATGCACGTCCATCCGTTGCTCCTACTTTTGGAGTTGAAAATATGCTGGGTACCAATCCCCTTACTTTTGGTATGCCAAGTGATGAACCCTTCCCGTTTTTGCTCGATTGTGCCACTTCTATCACTCAAAGAGGAAAAATTGAGCTTTATGCTCGTGAGGGAAAAGAGATGCCCAAAGGATGGGTGATTGATGAGAATGGTAATAGTAAAACGAATTCTTCAGAAGCGCTGGATGACTTTATTAAAGGAAAGGCAGCACTTGCACCTCTTGGCGGAGTTGGTGAAGATACTGGTGGTTATAAAGGGTATGGATACGCAACTGTTATTGAGATACTATCATCGGCTTTGCAACAGGGAGCATTTATGAAACTGTTGATGGGTACCCATGAAGGAAAGAAGGTCCCAATACCAGTGGGACACTTTTTCATTGTAATCGATATAAACGCATTTACAGAGCCTGACAGTTTCAAAAAGACAACCGGGGATATCCTTCGTCAACTAAGGGCCGCTAAAAAAATGCCTGGTCAAACACGGATTTACACAGCAGGAGAAAAGGAAAATGATACCTGGCTTGAAAGAAAAGATAAGGGAGTCCCGTTCAATGATCAACTTCTTGAGGAATTCAGAGGTTTATGTAACTCATACAATCTCAGGGAATATATTCATTTTTTTGAAGACTGAGTTTAGTTCTGAGATGTATTTAAAGATATAATCTGACTTTATTCCAGTAATCAATAGTGGTTTTACCCGAACCATTCCATTCCCGGGCAATTAATTCATAATTGGGATAACCAATTTTATTAGCATAATAGAGAAATATTTCTTTAGAAACTTTTAGCTTAAAGCAATCGCTATGGGTATAACTATTGCCAGTCCTGTTATTAAAATCCCTTAGTCGTATGGGTCGTATCTGAAATGCTCCGGCTGCTTTTTCGATCGGATTATATGCCAGAGTATCTCCTTTGCTTTCCACCCTTATAATTGCATTTACCAACCGCTCATAAGGATTTACAGGATCACTTGCAAAAACACTAAGAACTTTTGCTTCGGGGGCTGAAACCTTTAATGAGATTAAAAAGAAGAGCAGAACCAGAACTATCTTCACTGACCGGTTTATTATTTTATTTAGTTTAGTCTCCATGCCTTTGTCAATATTATAATTGAAATAATTCTTTACCCTTTATAAATAGGGTTGTATTTAATGATTGCAACTTATATATATTGTTTCCGTTCATGAATATTCCCTTCTATAAAACAATTAATAACTCTGTCTGCAAAATTAACCTCTCATAATTTAATCCAGATTAAGTCGGAATTAGGATTTGATTAAGAATAAGTTAATTGTTAAACGAATGAACAATTAAATTGTTTAAACCAATTGAATATCATTGACCCAATTGGTTGAAAAAAATATATGATAATGAAAATTATTTCAGAGAAACCAAAGCTTAAATTTATGAGTTTTGTTAAGTGTAATATCTTACTTTTACACTCATCATTTGGATAGAAATATGGACATTCTTTTTAAAGATGCATTAAAGCTCAAACGCCCAAATGCATTCAATGTAATGGTTAAGCCAACAGGATCAATATGCAATTTAAACTGCACCTATTGCTATTATCTTGAAAAGAAGAATCTTTTTCCTGAAACGAATGATTTCAGACTGAAAGAGGATCTGCTGGAGAAATTTATTAAGGAGTATATTGAAAGCCAACAGGTTTCCATTGTTACATTTGTATGGCAGGGCGGAGAACCTACATTACTTGGTCTGGATTATTTTAAAAAGGTAATTGAATTTGAGAAAAAGTATTCCTGTGGAAAAACTATTGAGAATGCTTTTCAGACAAATGGTACAACACTTAGTGATGAATGGTGTAAGTTCTTTTCAGATAACAATATACTTATAGGTATTTCTATTGATGGTGAAGAACATATCCATGATCATTACCGTAGGACAATTTCAGGTAAGCCGACTTTCAAAAAAGTGATGAGGGGAATTGAATTACTTCATAAGCATAAAGTCGAATTTAACACCCTTAGTTGTGTAAATAATTATAATGTTCATTATGCAACCGAAACGTACAGGTTTCTGAAGAAGATTGGAAGCGGGTTTATACAGTTCCTGCCTGTTGTTGAAAGAATTGCAAACCGTCAGGAAGCAGGAAGTTTAAACCTTGTATTACCTGATTTCAGGATGGCAGCCTCAGTAACAGACTGGTCAGTAAATGGTAAGGACTTCGGTTCGTTCCTTATTTCTATATTCGATGAATGGGTAAGAAATGATGTTTCAAAAAGTTATATTCAGATTTTTGACACAACTCTGGCCAATTTGGTCGGTGAAATGCCCGGGCTTTGTGTTTTCTCAGAGACATGCGGCGAATCACTTGTAATGGAACATAATGGAGACCTCTTCGCATGCGATCATTATGTATATCCTGAATATCTTCTTGGAAATATTACGGAGACGCCAATGATTGATATGGCGAAGTCTCAGCGTCAGTTTGATTTTGGAATTGATAAGCGAAATAAGCTCCCTGCGTATTGTCTGCATTGCGATGTCCGGTATGCCTGTCATGGAGAATGTCCAAAGCACCGGTTCATTAATACTCCTGATGGCAAACCAGGGTTAAACTATCTGTGTGAGGGTTATAAAATGTTCTTCCATCACGTTGAACCATATATGAAGTACATGGCTGAGGAGTTAGAGCATAAGCGATCACCTGCAAATGTAATGAACTGGATCAAAAACAAGGACTCCCAGGTTATTAAAACAATAGTTCCAAACAGGAATGATCCCTGTTTATGTGGCAGTGGTAAGAAATTTAAAAATTGCTGTATTTCATCTCCTATATATACCAATAGCTAATAGCCACAACCTTGCGGAAACAGATTATTTTAAAACAGTTTCAGAAGCAAAAGGAAAAACCACTGATGGTATATGTGCTTGAATCATAATGAATTCCAACTGCCTTACAATTAATGGGTTAGCAGTTGCTACATTATTAGTTTCATATAAATCTTTCGATAGATCGTACAATTCTGTTTCGCCTTGAGGTGTCTTATCAATATTTAATTTTACAGCTTTCCAATTCCCCTTCCTTACTGCCATTTTGCCATCTTGTTCGTGAAATTCCCAGTAGAGATACTCATGTTGACTTTGCTTTTTCTCAAGTAACTCAGGAAGAAAAGATATTCCATCGAGTCCTTCAGGATTTGTTGCTCCTGCAATTTCAGCAAATGTAGGCATGATATCCCAAAATGCAGAAATATGGTCGCTTTTTGAACCTGCCATTACTTTACCCGGCCATTTAACCAGCATTGGCGTTCTGATTCCGCCTTCGTACAAATCTCGTTTATAACCTCTGAGAGGACCATTACTATTGAAAAAGTCAGGATCGGCACCTCCTTCCTGGTGGGGACCATTATCTGAGGCGAAAATAACAATGGTATTATCTTCAAGTCCAAGTTCCCGGAGTTTATTCAGAAGATCACCCACATAATCATCAAGTTCCGTGACCATGGCAGCATAAGTTGCATGTACTTCCAACTGAGAACCATAGGGACCAAGCCTAAAAGTTGGACCGTTATCTACCCCATTATAAGATTTCTCGGGATCAAATTTCCCCCGGAATATTTTCAAATATTTTTCTTTCGCTAGGAGTTCCGCATGAGGAATTGTAGTAGGATAGAAAAGGAAGAAAGGTTTGTTTTTGTTTTTTTCGAGGAAGCTGAGAGCAGCTTTATGTATAAGGTCAGCGCTATATGAACCCGTTTTACCGCTATCATTCTCGTGTAACAATATCTTTTCACGATTATGCCAGAGATGATCGGGATAATAATTATGCGCGAGAGTCTGACAGTTGTATCCATAAAATTCATCAAATCCCTGATTCAACGGGTCTCCCTCAGTATCAATAAATCCTAATCCCCACTTCCCGAAAGCGCCTGTTGTATATCCTTTTGCTTTTAGCATTTCAGCTATTGTATATGATACAGCTGGTAAAGGCCATTGACCTTCAGGCTTCACTGCTTTGTTACCTCTTATTGGGGTATGACCGGTATGCAGACCGGTCATAAGGCAGGAACGTGAGGGTGAGCAAACAGCACAGCCTGTGTAATGTTGGGTAAATAACATTCCCTGACTAGCGAGTTTGTCTATATTAGGAGTTGCAAATTTACTTTGACCATAACAACTTAAGTCACCATAGCCAAGATCATCAGCTAATATGTAAACGATATTTGGAGAAGGTTCTTTTTTGAAACCGGAAGCAAGTGAAACCAGCACAGCAGATGTACAGATTGCGAACGGTATTGGGTTTTTCATTAAATAATTAATATGAATCAATATGAACACTTTTAATGGCTCTGCCGGAAGGATCATTCATGTTTCTGAAAGATGCGTCCCAGGCCAGAGCTTCAGGAGTACTGCATGCTACAGATGGAACTGAAGGAACGCAGGAAGCGGCTGAATCGGAAGGGAAATGCTCGCTGAAAATTGTGCGGTAAAAATACTCTTCTTTGTTCGGGGGAGGATTAATAGGGAACCTGTACTTTGCATTTTTCAGTTGATCATCTGAAACTTCCTTTGATGTCATTGCCTTAAGAGCATCAATCCAGCCATAACCAACACCATCAGAAAACTGCTCTTTTTGTCTCCATGCAACGCTAGCCGGCAGATAATCTTCGAATGCTTTCCTCAGGACCCATTTTTCCATAGGGTGATCCTTATTAATCATTTTGTCTGTTGGGTTAAGTCTCATTGCAACATCCATAAATTCTTTATCAAGGAAAGGAACTCGTCCCTCCACACCCCATGCTGCCAGAGATTTATTTGCACGAAGACAATCATAAAGGTGAAGCTTGCTTATTTTTCTTACAGTCTCTTCATGAAAAGATTTTGGATCAGGAGCTTTATGGAAATACAAATAACCGCCAAATATTTCATCAGCACCTTCACCTGAAAGAACCATCTTCACTCCCATTGATTTGATTACACGCGAAAGCAAATACATAGGGGTAGATGCTCTTATCGTAGTGACATCGTATGTTTCTATATGATAAATAACATCACGGATTGCGTCCAGACCTTCCTCTATTGTAAAGTTAATTTCATGATGAATAGTCCCGATATGATCTGCAACCTTTCGGGCTGCAGCCAGGTCAGGTGAACCAACAAGTCCAACAGCAAATGAATGTAATTGCGGCCACCATGCTTCACTCTTATCCTCAGACTCAATTCTCTTGGGAGCAAACTTTTTCGCTATTGCTGAAACCACAGATGAATCCAATCCTCCGGAAAGAAGCACTCCATAAGGTACGTCTGACATCAGCTGACGATGAACAGCAGCCTCGAAAGCGGTTTTCAGTTCTTCTATACTGGTTTCGTTCTTCTCAACAGCTTCATATTCCATCCAGTCGCGCTTATACCATTTGGTCATTACTCCATCCTTACTATAGAGATAGTGGCCAGGTAAAAATTCCTGAATCATATTACAGACACCTTCAAGTGCCTTTAGCTCAGAGGCAACATAAAAATTTCCGAATGAATCCCATCCGATGTACAACGGAACTATTCCGATATGGTCGCGTGCTATCAGATAACAGTCCTTTTCTTTATCATACAGTGCAAAAGCAAATATTCCATTCAATTCTTCCAGGAAAGCCGGCCCTTTATCACGGTAGAGAGGAAGTATCACTTCACAATCGGAATGTGTGAGAAATTCATACGAGTTTTCATACCGTTTACGGATTTCCTGATGATTGTATATCTCACCATTTACAGCCAAAATCAGATTGCAATCTTTGCTGTATAATGGCTGTTTGCCCGATTGAGGGTCGACTATTGACAACCTCTCGTGTGCAAGAATTGCCTTATCACAATAAAAAATCCCCGACCAATCCGGTCCACGATGCCTTAACTTTTTTGACATTTTAAGAACACTTGACCTCAACTCCATATAGTTGACTTTCAAATCAAAAACACCCACTATTCCACACATCTTCTTATTCTTTTTAATTATTTTGTAAAAATGGAATTAAAATACTCAGGGTACAAAGCTAATAATATTTATATAAACAATATTTAAAATGTTATTAAATATGACTATTTTAATACATTATTTAAGCAAATATTCAAATAAGGTATATAAATATTAAATATATGTTCATATTTATAAATATTATTAACATGACAAAAGTCATGTAATTTCGTCCGTTTCCCGTTATATTTCTTCCCATTTGTCATTAATGCTGTCAATATACTAACATAAACAGAACTTTTTTATCTTATTTTGACTCCTGTTCCCTAAAGGGGGCTAATTCACTAACATTTAGAATCTTAAATTTGCAATCCGAAAACTATTTACAAAAATAACGATGTGAAACCGTAAGTTAGAATGCATTCTCTACTTTTATCTTTTTACTTTTGTCTTTTGTCTTTCTCTTATTACTTTTTTCTTGTTGTTAATTTTTCTTAATTTTTATTAAAGTAGAGTTAAAATTTCATACTTCTTCCGGATAACTACACGAGAATATCTATATTGCGAATACATTATAAAACTGATACTTATGCAAAAATTTGATAAAAGAATAAACCTGCTTATACTTGCAATTCTGATTTCAGGAATTACCGCATTCTCCCAGACTCAGACCGGATGGCGCGGGAATGATCAGTCCGGTATATATAATGAGTCTGGACTATTAAAATCATGGCCTGCATCTGGTCCTTCTCTATTATGGGAGGTACTCGGAATAGGGACTGGTTTCTCAAGTGTAACTATCTCTGATAATGCAGTATATATTACAGGAAGAAAAGACGGAAAAGACGTTCTGACATCTTTTAGTCAGAATGGAAAGAAAAACTGGGAAGTAGCCTATGGTAACTCATCAGACAGCAACTTCCCCGATAGCAGGTGTACCCCATCATTTTCCGATAATAAGATTTTTCTTGTGAGCGGAGAAGGTGATATGGTTTGTGTCGGAGCAGATGGGAAGATTATCTGGACGGTAAATTATTTTAAGAAATATAAAGCAAAAGTACCTCAGTTTGGTATTTCTGAATCACCCTTATTAGTTGATGATAAGGTGATTGGAACTCCGGGAGGTTCAGTCGTATCTATGGTTGCATTCAATATTAATAATGGAAATGTGATTTGGGAATCTCCATCAATTAAAGAGGGTACACAATATGTAAACCCCATGCTTATCGAATACGGCGGGATTAAAATGATTGTTACTATTACTGAGGGCCGACTTTTTGCTGTCAATTCTGCAAACGGAAAGCTTCTATGGAATTTTGACTATGAGGCTCAGAATGCTAAACCAACCGGCGACAGGAACCATGTAAATACACCTGTTTATAGCGATGGCTTTATTCTTGCAGCAAACGGCTATGAACAAGTAGCAGTAAAAGTTAAGCTCAATCCTGATGGATCACAACCCTCCCTTGTATGGAAGAACACCGATCTTACTCCTCATGTAGGTGGAATGGTGCTGGTTGGAAACTACGTCTACAGTTCAACACACGACACCAACTCAAAAGGAAGATGGATATGTGTCGACTGGACAACCGGAAAAACTATGTGGATTACTAATTGGTATAATAAAGGTTCAATAATAGCAGCAGACAATATGCTTTATATATATGAAGAGAAAACCGGCCATGTAGGATTAGTAATGCCAGGTTCTGACAAACTTGATGTTATAAGTGAATTTCAGGTTACAAAAGGATCCGGTCCCTATTGGGCTCATCCTGTAATTAATAAGGGAAGATTATTTGTAAGACATGGAGACTACCTGGGTGTATTCTCTATTAAGTAGGCTAAGGTTGAGGCTAAGGCTAAGCTCTAACCTTAACCTTAACCTCAACCTTAACCTCATATTTGGGGTAAAATTGAAATTCATATTGTACCTTTGCAACCAGATTTTAGCTGAAAGCATTAATGTTATCATTCAAAAAAAATTATTCAATAATTATAGGGATTATAGTTCTGGTTTTTACTGCAGCTCTGTGTTGGTGGTTATTCAGAGGTCAAAGAGTTGAGATTACCGAGCGTGTTCCGGGAATGGATCACAGACCAAAAATGGTACCCCGATCCGACTCAGTAGTAATCGGGGAATTTTTTGATACCATGGCCGTTATAGATGAGGTTGTAGCCGGCGATTGGCCAAGGTTCCGGGGTGTGGATTTTGATAACATAAGTAAAGACAAAACTCCACTAGCAGAAGTATGGGACACATCAGGACCTGCAATTATTTGGAGAACAACCCTTGGAGAGGGTTATGCCGGTCCGTCCGTTCATAATGGGAGGGTTTACATTCTTGATTATAACGAGAAGAAAAAAGCTGACATGCTTAGATGTTTTTCTCTAAAATCTGGTATAGAACTGTGGAGACGCTGGTATTATGTAGATATGAAGAGAAACCACGGGTATTCCAGAACAATACCGGCTGTTACTGACAAATATCTGTTAACTCTGGGCCCACGCTCGCATGTAATGTGTCTCGATCCTCAAAGCGGTAAACTATTCTGGACTATCGACCTGGAAAAAGAATATGGAATTCCGGGGAAAGAAAAGGGAAGAATCACTCCTGATTTTTACAGTGGACAGTGTCCGTTGATTGATAATGATGTAGCTGTTATTGCGCCAGGTGGCAAAGCTTTGATGATCGGTGTTAACTGTGCTACCGGTAAAGTTATGTGGAAAACTCCAAATACCGACACATTAAGAATGTCTCACGGATCAATAATTCCAATGGTAATCCTCGGTAAGAGAATGTATGTATATAATGCTGTTGGAGGTGTTTGCGGAGTATCTGCAGAAGGCGACGATATAGGATCTTTATTATGGATGACCACAGAATGGAGTCCGGCTACGACCGCGGCTTCCCCTCTCCTGCTTGATAATAATGAAATTGCAGTATTTGGAAGTTATGGAGCAGGAGGTGGCAGATTAAAAATTTCGGCTGATGGATCGGGGTATAAGGTTTCCGTTCTGGAACAACATAAAGCTACCAGTGGTATTGCAAGCGACCAGCAAACACCTATAATTATTGGAGATAATATATGGTGTCTGATGCCTGAAAATGCTGGCCCGCTGAAGAAACAGCTTGTGTGTTTTAGTAAATCAGATTTGCTTACTCCAATCTGGTCGAGCGGTAAAGAAAACAGATATGGCCGTGGACTTGGACCATATATTGTAAGCGGAGATAAAATGTATCTTCTCGATGATGACGGGATGCTATTTCTTTTTGGAATCCAGGGTAGTAGTGTTAAGCTATTGTCAAGTCATAAAGTTATTAATGGAATTGAAGCATGGGGACCTATGGCAATTGCCGGTAATTTCCTCATTATGAGGGATGCAAGAAATTTACTGTGTCTTAATATCGGGAAAATCAAGTAAAATGAATAAAAAAGTTGCTTCATTTTTTTCAGTACTGATTCTATTGGTCTTCATAGCGTACATTATTTTTGATTCTGCAAGACCTGAAGGTTTTTTAAAAAACAGTGCAGGAACTGTTGTTAAAGATACTTTATCTGATTCCTGGAAGGTTTCAGCCGAATTTAAGGTAAAAGAAGGAACCTTAAAAGCTGTGTCCGTATCATCGGATGGAAAAATATATCTTGGAGGCGATTCATTTGTATCCTGTTATGACAAGGGTCTTAATTTATTGTGGAATCTAAAAACACCTTATCCCGTTACGTCTCTTTCGAATTATGGTGATTCAGTCTTTGCTTCCACCATGGAATTAATTCTTGTTATTTCTTCAGGAGGAAAGATCAAAGGCGAATGGGGACCGTTCGAAGACAAGGGCATTATTACTTCCGTTGCCGCAAATAGCTCAAATGTTGCTTTTGCAGATGCAGGGAACAGGATAATATTTATTCTTGATAAAACGGGAAGTGTCAAAAGTATGATTGGCCAGAATGATGGTCAGTTTATTGTCCCAAGCCCGTACTTTGATGTGGCATTGAGTCCTGAAAATACTTTATTTGTAGCTAATACCGGTCACAGAAGAGTAGAAACAAGAACTATTGAAGGCGATCTTAAAAGCTACTTCGGAGAGCCGGGCATGGCTCCTGAAGCATTTTGCGGTTGCTGCAATCCAGCACATTTCGCTGTTTTCAAAGATGGTTTCGTAACAGCAGAGAAAGGAATTAACAGAATAAAAATCATGAGCAAGTCCGGAGAATTTGTTGAATATGTTTCCTCAAAGAATAAGTTCACACCTTCAGTACCACTTGATCTGGCTTCTATTGACGGAAAAACTATATATGCAGCTAATCCTGCGGACTCGAAACTATATATATTTACACGGAAATAAAATCAAGACAAAAGACAAAAGGAAAAAGACAAAAGGGACTTTGCGTTGTAAGAGGGCAGATTGCTTCGCTTCGCTCGCAATGACGCTCCCCCCTTTAGGGGGCTGGGGGGCAAAAAATAAAAGGGAGAAAACGATAGTGTGAAAGAATATTATGTATTTGATAAACAATAATATATGAATAGGGCTGATTTCTTTAAAAAACTTACAAGGTACATGCTGCTACTTCTAATGGCGACCATTGTATTTGCATTGGGAAGCAAAATTGTGACAGCTAAAGATTGTTCGGGGTGTCCTGGTAACGGAGTTTGTAAAGGTAATACAGACTGTAATAAATATTGATTGGAGGGCTGAGTATGGACGAAGAGAAGAATAAATACCAATCGAGGAGGGATTTTGTAAAAAAAGCCGGAAAACTTGCCATTATTATTCCGTTGGCTTTGATACCCGTTGCCCTTTCAAAAAAGGTATCAGCTTCGGGATATGTGTGGCAGATTGATCCTTTTAAATGCACACAGTGCGGTCAGTGTAAGACTAATTGTATTTTAACACCGTCCGCTTCAAAGTGTGTTCATGCTTTTCAGTTATGTGGTTACTGTGATCTGTGTGGAGGTTATCAGCGACAGGGTGTAAAAAATATAAGCACTGCTGCCGAGAACCAATTATGTCCAACGGCAGCAATAACCAGAAAATTTATTGAAGAACCTTATTTTGAATATACAATTGATGAGGCACTCTGCGATGGTTGTGCCAAATGCGTTAAAGGATGTGCTGATTTTGGAAATGGATCATTATATATGCAGATAAGACATAACCTTTGTGTTAACTGTAATGACTGTTCCATTGCCCGCACTTGTCCATCTAATGCAATAAGCCGTGTGTCGGTAAAGAATCAGTATATACAAAAAGACAAAAGACAAAAGTAAAAAGACAAAAGTTGAAAAGATTTATTCCATACTTAATACTTGTGCTGTTATTATGCTGGCAGGCCATCCTGTATTCTCAGGAGCGGTTTCCGCGACCAGAGTTTGAATCGGGATATGTTTATGCCACAAATCAGATGCCAACACAAAGGGCTCCGGGTTGGGAGTACCTCGATGTTACAGTATTAGTAATTGCATTAGCAGTAACTTCCTGGCTTGCATTAAAAAAGCGCTCACGTCAGGGATTGATATGGATGTCAGTATTCTCTCTTGCATATTTTGGATTTTACAGGCAAGGCTGCATCTGTTCAGTAGGCTCAGTACAGAATGTTGCACTTGCACTTTTTAACGATGGTTATACAATTCCACTTTCTGCTCTCTTATTTTTTATAATACCTCTCATTTTTGCACTTGCTTACGGCAGAGTATTTTGTGCTGGGGTTTGTCCGCTTGGTGCTATTCAGGAACTAACCGGGTTCAGTCCTCTGAAACTTAATAAAAGAGTTGAAATTATTCTGGCCTCAATACCTTTTATTTACCTTGCTCTCGCTCTGCTCTTTGCTTCCACCAACAGTCAGTTTATAATATGCAGATACGATCCTTTCGTAGGAATATTCAGGCTCAACGCCTCATATACAATGATAATTTTTGGTGTTCTTTTACTCCTGGCAGGAATATTTGTGAACAGGCCATACTGCAGATTCCTGTGCCCGTATGGTGTTTTACTTAATGTTTTTTCAAGGTTTGCAGGCAGGCACCTTACAATAACACCCGCCGAATGTACAAATTGCAGATTGTGTGAAAACGTCTGTCCGTATAATGCAATAATTCCATCAGACTTAGATCAGAAAAAAGAAAATCCTGAAAAACCGAGAAAACAATTCATTATTTATCTTATTCTGATTCCTGTATTTGCCTTGACGGGGGCACTTGTGCTGTACAACCTCGCTCCTGCCCTGGCGCGTGTTAATACTAATGTACGACTTGCCGGAGAAATAAGAACAGAAAAAGAAACAGGAATAGAATCTGCTTCAAAAGCTGTGATTGCGTTTAAAGAAGCCGGTAAAACTGAAGCTGAATTATTTTCTGAGGAACAGGTGATAATCCAAAGGTTCAGAAAGATGGCGCCATGGGCAGGTGTGTTTCTGGGAGTTTCACTTGGCATCGGAATGATATCTCTCACAGTCAGAACCCGGAGAGATGAATATAAACCGCACCAGGGAAAGTGTTATAGTTGCGGTACTTGTTTTAAATATTGTCCTGTTAAAGTTACAACCTGAAATGAATCTTAAACTTACAGAAAAAGATATCAGCCTTCTTAAGGTGATCAGCCAGATAGCTGGAGGATTTACTCTTATTATTGCACTGACAATGATCTTCAGTCTTATACAATTGAAAGTCATTAACCCACTCGACAACCCTGCCTTGCTCTCGGTAAAGGAACAATTTGACAAGGATCCGGCTAACGGGGCAAAGGCTGAACAGGTAAGAGCAATGGATCTGATGGCCAGGAAAGCCTACTTTTCTTCGAGATGGCAGGTAGAGGCGGGTTCTTATCTTCTGCTTGCAGGTGGTATTATTTTCATTCTCTGCCAGCGACTTATCTCAGGTCAGGAGAAACGAAATCCATTATTCCCAGGTGAAAAACCTGTTACATCTATTCAAAAGAGAGGCGAAAGAAAGTATCTGTTAGTTGCGGCTTCTGTTATTTCCTTAACAGCAGTAGCAGCTTCCTTTATAATGCGTACAGAACTTCCCGGTCTCTCGGGACAATCATCCTCCATATCTACTGAGGAGAAGAGAAGTAAGGAAACTGCTCCTGACCCGGATAAAACTAATTATCCTTTTTTTCGTGGTCAGGATAGTCGCGGAATAGCAGGAGGATCAGGCTACCCAACAGAATGGGATGGCGCTTCAGGAAAGAATATTGACTGGAAAATCACCACTCCAAAACCAGGAAAGAGCTCTCCTGTTATCTGGGATGATAAGATTTTTATTACAGGAGCACAAGATAAGACTTGCGAAATATATTGTATTAATAAGAAAACCGGTGCAATATTATGGACTGGCTCAGCCTCCGGAATTCAGGGCGAACCCTCTGTTTTGCCGGAAATGGATCAGGAGGCAGGACTGGCAGTCTCTTCTGTTGCAACAAATGGAAAGGAAGTCTGTGCAATTTTCGCCAATGGTAATATTCTTTGCCTTGATATGGATGGAAAACTTAAGTGGTCTAAAAATATAGGATTACCAGAGAATACTTATGGATACTCATCCTCGCTGTTAATCTATAAAAAGCTTCTACTGGTTCAATTCGATAGTAATACAAAATTATCGCTGATAGGATTTGATATTGAATCCGGTGAACAAAAATGGGAAACAGTCCGCAAGGGCCGTCCTGTATGGTCTTCACCAGTTCTTGGTTATTTCAATGGAAGCCCGCAGCTTGTTATAAATGGTAATCCTGCCGTTACCGGTTTTGATCCGATAACCGGCAAGGAATTATGGGCAGTTGAATGCATGAGTGGCGACGTTGTACCTTCAGTTGCAGTAAACGGCACAATGGTTTATGCAGTAACCGATTATGCTAAGCTTGTTGCTATTAAACCTGGTACCGGTGCTTCCATTATCTGGGAAGACAACACTTATACACCTGATGTTTCCAGTCCGGTTGCAAATGATGAATTCCTGTTCATTTCTACAGGTAATGGTGATGTTGCATGTTATAATGCTGCAAAGGGGGATACTCTATGGACACATTACTTTATGGATCAGTTTTATGCATCACCAATAATAGCCGATGAAATGGTTTACCTTCTCGACAGAAGCGGAGTTATGCATATTGTTCAGGCAAAACCTAAATTTCAACTGGTGTCAGAATCTGCCTTAGGAGAAGCTACCGATTGCACTCCTGCTTTTTCTGATAAGAAAATTTATATAAGAGGAAAGAAGAATCTTTATTGTATCTCGAAAAATTGAAAGAGACTGAAACTAAAATATTAAACGATAAATGCAACTGCCAACAAACTTCTGTTGAAGATATCACTATGGTAGTTGATGATGTGGTGCAGGCTACAGGAGGTGAACCGGATAAAGTAATCCAGATACTCCAGGAGGTTCAGAAAAGACTTAATTATCTGCCTTCTGAAGCGCTAAGGCACATTTGTAAGGTAACCAGGATCACAGCTGAGCAAATATCAGGTGTGTCTACTTTTTATTCTCAGTTCAGACATATTCCGGCAGGTAAGCACACAATAAAGATATGTTCGGGAACGGCATGTCATGTAAAGGGAGCTCCGCTAATTTCAGATGCATTTAAAAGGGTTCTGAAAATTGATGACACACGGAATTCTTCACCCGACAATTTGTTTTCAATTGAAGAAGTAGCTTGCCTTGGGTGCTGCACTCTTGCACCTGTTGTTCAGATTGATGAAAAGACTTACGGACATGTGAAACCTACTCAGACTGAAGAGATAATAAATGATTTTCTGAATTCAGGAAACAAAAGCATCAGTCTGGAAGATTCTGATATCAGGGAAGATTTTGATGCTGAAATAAGAATTGGTCTTGGCTCCTGCTGCGTTGCCGGAGGAAGCAAAGAAATCCTGTCTGAGATATCGGAATTAAAGGAAAAGTACGGTCTTAGAATCAGATTGAAACCGGTTGGTTGTGTGGGTGTGTGTAATCAGACTCCCTTACTTGAGATAGTTACAAGGGAAAATGTGCATTTCAGATATACAAAAGTAAGAAAACAGGAGGTTGAGGAGATTCTTCTTAAGCATATCATTCCCAAAGCTATAAACAAAAGAATAAAGTATCGTATTATCGACCTTGTCGACACCTTTCTTTCTGAGGATAAGCTTACCAGTCAGATTAATATAACTGGAGAATTAAGAGAAAAATACCTTAACAACTTTTTGAATTATCAGGTTCATCTCGCCACAAAAAATAGTGGTATGCTTACACCCGACTCATATGAAGAGTATTGTATGCTAGGAGGTTTTGAAGCATTGAATCAATGTCTTAACAAACTGAATAAGAATGAAATAATTAATATCATAACAGAGAGTGGTTTAAGAGGCAGAGGTGGTGCCGGGTTTCCAACCGGGAAAAAATGGGGTATTTCCATAATCCAGAAAGGTGATCCAAAATATGTTGTCTGCAATGGTGATGAAGGAGATCCTGGAGCATTCATGGACAGGATGCTTCTTGAATCGTTTCCATACAGAGTTATTGAAGGCATGCTGATAGCCGGCTTTGCGACGGGAGCAAAAGAAGGAATATTTTATATCAGAGCAGAATACCCGCTTGCAGTCATAAGAATAAGAAAGGCATTGGAACAATGCTACAAAAATGGAATTTTGGGCGACTCTGTTTCCGGTTCTGAGTTTTCATTTAATATAAGCGTTTTCGAAGGGGCCGGGGCATTTGTATGCGGAGAAGAGACCGCCCTGATTTACTCTCTCGAAGGAAAGCGGGGTACTCCTCACCTGAGACCACCCTACCCCGTGGTTAAAGGATTCAATGATCAGCCTACTCTTGTTAATAACGTAGAAACACTTTCTCTGGTCCCATGGATTATTACAAATGGCGCTATTGCATTTAATTCCATAGGAACTGAAAAAAGCAAGGGAACAAAAGTATTTGCACTTGCCGGGAAAATATCTAAAGGCGGACTGATTGAAGTTCCGATGGGAATAACAATCAGAGAAATCATTGAAAAAATTGGTGATGGTATAGCTGATGGCAGAACGTTCAAGGCTGTGCAGATTGGTGGTCCGTCAGGTGGATGTATACCTGTAAGTGAGGCAGATACACCTATTGATTATGAGGAACTTACAAAGATGGGTGCTATGATGGGCTCCGGTGGAATGGTTGTTCTGGATGACTCAGATTGCATGGTCGATATGGCAAAATACTTCCTTACATTCACTCATAAACAGTCATGCGGAAAATGTACGTTCTGCAGAATCGGAACAAAACAAATGCTGAATATAGTTACCAGATTGAGTGAAGGTAAAGCTGCAATTGCCGAAATAACCGAGCTGGAAAATCTTTGCCAATCAGTGAAGAATGGCAGCTTATGCGGACTTGGAAAGACTTCTCCGAATCCGGTCCTAACAGGCCTGAGATATTTCAGGGAGGAGTACGAAGCGCATACCCGTGGATTATGCCCTGCTAAAAAGTGTAAAGATCTTATCAGATACAATATAACCGAAAAATGTACGGGTTGTACAAAATGTTCACAGGACTGCCCGGTTAAGGCAATCCCGTTTAACCCTTATGAGAAACATGAAATAGATCAGGTAATATGCACTAAATGTGATACATGCAAAATAGTTTGTCCGGAAAGTGCTATTGAAATAATCAATATCAATGGTTAAATTTAAAATCAATAATATAGATTTTGAGGTTCCTGAGGGATCCACCATTCTGGATGTTGCCAGAGGTTCAGGCTTATCGATTCCGACACTCTGCCATAAGGAAGGGCTGCCACATTATTCATCCTGCATGGTATGTCTGGTGAAAGAGAACAGATCAAATATCTTCATACCATCATGTTCAGCTCAGGTTCAGGAAGGTATGGATATAAATACTAACGGGGAAGAAGTTGTATCACTCAGGAAAAAAGCAGTTGAAATGCTCTTATCCGAGCACCGTGCAGAATGTGACGCTCCGTGTAAAGTTGTTTGTCCTGCTGGTTATAATATCCCGCTGATGAATCGTCTGATAGCGTCACGGCAATTTGAAGCAGCTATTGAGCTGTCCTTGTTAAAAACAAATACAGATGAACTCTTTTGTATTAATTGCCCTGGTTACTGCGAGAATGCATGCCGGAGAAAGAAAGTAGATATGCCTGTTTCTATCCGGAATCTGCAACTATTTATTTATTCAGAGACGAATAAAGATAAGCCGGCTCAACTTACAGATATTAAAGATATTAGCAGTGCAATAATTAAAGAAAAGGTTACGACACAAAAGAAACCTGCGAAACGATTCAGCTCTCATATTGGTAAACTTGAGGATACAGAATTACATCAATGGTTAAAAGAATGTAATTCTGGGGTGAATCGTTCAAGGGAGATAATTGAGAATGATTCGGCAGCCGGTGAATCGGAAAGTTGTATGCATTGCGACTGCCGGGCAGCTGACGATTGCCGGTTAAGAGATCTTGCCGATGAATTGTCACTTAAAGATCCTAGGGGTAAATTGGTTAACTCCCCTATTGTAAAAAAGATTAATCATAACACCGGACTCATTTTCGAGAATGCTAAATGCATTAAATGTGGCCTCTGTGTGAGGTTGTGCGAAGATTTAAAAGAAGAACCGGCTCTCTGCTTTATTCACAGAGGTTTTATAAGTATTATTTCAGAACCACTTACTGAAGAATTTGACAACATTCTGAAAACGAGAAGCAAAGAAGTAATTGACATCTGTCCGACAGGCTCTTTGAGTAGGAAGTAGGTAGTAAGAAGTAAGAAGTAAGAAGTAAGAAGTAAGAAGTAAGAAGTAAGAAGTAAGAAGTAACAATTCGTTAAATGAGATATTGGTTGATCTTTATAATCTTTTTAAGCTCAGTCTTTTTGGCATTTTCGCAAAACAGCGATAATGATTGGCCTTTATTCAGAGGCAAAGCAGATCTGACCGGCAAATATGATTCAGATCTCCCAACCAACCCTCAGCTTTTATGGAGTGTCTCTACCGGATTCAGAACAAAATCGTCGCCTGTAATAAGCGAAGGCACAGTTTTTTTTGGTAATGATAAGGGAACACTTACAGCAATCAGTACAGAGGGGAAAATAGTCTGGACTTATGAATCAGGAACTGCTATCGAAGCAGCGCCAATGGTTTTTGAGAATAAAGTTATTTTTGGTTCAACGGATGGCATTCTGAAAGCAGTTGATAAGAAATCCGGTAAATTGTTATGGTCATATGCAACCGGAAATCAGATTGCAGGCTCGTCAAATGTTTGGTTAGCAGGGAATAAGGCGGGTATTGTTGTTGGAAGCTATGATTATTTCCTTCATTGTGTTAATCCTGATAATGGAAAGTCACTTTGGAAAATCGAAACGGAAAATTATGTGAACGGTACCCCGGCAATTCGTAACGGAAAGGTTGTCTTTGGTGGATGCGATGGTATGATAAGAATTGTTGATCCTTTAACCGGGACACAAAAAGACACCATTGATATTGGTGTTTATATTGCTGCTTCTCCTGCCCTATCCGGCGACTTTGCTTTTTTCGGCGATTACGATGGTACTATTTATTGTTTAAATCTGCTTTCAAAAAAGATATCATGGAAAATACCCGGCAGTGGAGAATCAGGCGCTATTCTGGCGATTCCGGCAGCAGGAAATAATGTGGTAGTCGTAGGCAGTGAAGATAAATATTTATACTGTTATAAAGCTTCAGACGGGAAATTGATTTGGAAATACAGAACAAATGGCCGTATTTCGGGTTCTGCAGTAATAACAACAGATAGAGTTCTATTCCCGGCTATGGATGGGAATATATTTATCCTGAATTTAGCAGATGGAAAAAAACTATGGAGTTTTAATGCAGGGACACCAATCAGTAGTTCTCCGGCAGTTATTAAAGGAAAGTTCTTTATCCTTACTGAAGATGGAAGGTTACTTGCATTTGGCAATAAAATAGTCTTGAAAAAATGAAAATAGTATATCTTATTACAGGTTCAGGAGGATCATTTTATTGTGGTAATTGTTACCGAGACATGATATACCTAAGGGCTATCCGGAAAGTTAAAGGTATTGATGCAACGGCAATTCCGTTATATCTGCCTGCTGATGAAACCAACACTGAATCTGGACTCGACAAACATGTTTTCTTCGGTGCAATCTCAATGTATCTTCGCGAAAAAGTTCCTTTTCTGAGAAATATGCCTGCTTTCCTTGATAAAGTGTTCGATTCAACTCCCCTGCTGAAAATGGCAGCTACCCGTGCAGGAACGACAAGAACAGAGGGTCTGGAAGACATGACACTTAGCATGATTAAAGGTGAAAATGCCTTTCCTGAAAAAGAACTTCAACGTCTTATAAAATATCTTACAAAGGATGGAAAGCCCGATATAATACATCTTTCAAATGCTTTAATTATTGGTTTAGCCCGTCAGCTTAAGAAAAGGATGAACGTGAAAATTGTATGTTCACTACTTAATGAGGACGATTGGCTTGATGAAATGGTTGAGCCATATCAGTCAAAAGCCTGGAAAATGATTTCACAGGAGGCTGCAAATGTCGATGCATTCATTACTCCAAGTAATTATTATAAAAATCTTTTTATATCCAAAACAGGCGTTCCGGATAATCA
>Ga0209539_1000568_pt1 | contig 21034 bp, 20 predicted proteins | sample BarGraNGADG00312_2_FD_184499 | JGI IMG/M metagenome (GOLD analysis project Ga0209539, IMG submission 184499) | Arctic peat soil microbial communities from Barrow, Alaska - Barrow Graham LP Ref core NGADG0011-312 (SPAdes) (version 2) | ecosystem: Environmental > Terrestrial > Soil > Wetlands >... | reverse complement strand
TGCTCGCGCGCGCCCACAGAATCCCGTTCTACATCGCTGCCCCCGGCTCGACGGTGGACCTGCAATGCCCGGCGGAACCCGACATCGTGATCGAGGAACGTTACCCTGACGAGGTACGCACATGCGGAGGGACGATGACGGCTCCGTCAGACGCTCCCGTATACAATCCCGCATTCGACGTCACGCCCGCCGGGTACATCGCCGGGATCGTTACGGACCGCGGCATCCTGCGACCCCCGTACTCGGAAAGCCTCAAGGTCTTCTCCTGAGAAGCGATGCCGCCGCGCGGCTTAACCGCTTGCAAGGTGTCGCTCCCACTGGTATCATTTGCTTGTAATGCTTAAACCCCGACGTGTCTTCCCGCGATGACCAGACCTCTGCTGAAAGACCAGCTTATTGACCTGGTGTACCCGTCCTCGTGCGCTGCGTGCGGAAGACCGGGCCCTTCGCCGATCTGCGGACCCTGCTTCGTGGAGAACTGTGGGTGGGGGGCGATGGGAGACCTCGAACTTGGTCTCATCGACGCACCCGTCTCGTTCCTGAGCCTGCGCGCGGCCGGCGAGTACAAGGGACCAGTCAAAGACATGGTGCTGCGCTTGAAGTCCTCCGAGCGAAGGATGGCGCGACCGCTCGCCTGGTTGATGCTTGCCGCTGCGGGTAACGATCCGCGCTTCATGTTCCCGGCCGCCGTCTGTTTCGTGCCGTCGCCTCGGCACAAGGTCGCGGCAAGAGGCTACAATCCCGCAGAGGTCCTCGCCAGGCTGATCGCGGCAATGCTCGGTCGGCCTCTGGTCGACGCGCTCGTCGCCTCAAGAAAGACTATGGACCAGGATGCCGTCCCGGGGGCCCGCCGGTGGACCAACGTGCAGGGTGCATTCGCCGCGCGCGCGCCGCTTGCACAGACAGGGACTGTCCTGTTGATCGATGACGTCCTGACTACCGGCGCCACCGCTGACGCATGCTCGAGTGCGCTGCTCGAGCGTGGCGCGTCCTCGGTGAGCGTGCTGGTGGCCGCCAGGGCGGTGCGAAGAAATCACCCTAACGGTTATTTTGGCTGAAAACGGCATCAACACCGGCGCGTTTCTTCACCCATAGTGGCTATTTATCCGTGAAATTCGGCCCCTTCCTACCGGAATTGTTGTAGACTCTTGTCATGCGGTAACCGATTCGGGGTTTAGATTCTAAACCCGACTGACGATACTAATTTGGTGGCCGAATGTATCGCCATTTTCAAACGACGGTTATGCAACCTGGATGGACTATATGCAACTGTCTGACAGAGAGATACAGAATACGCTTGACCTCCTGAAGAAGAGCCAGAAGATGGGCGAGGACAAGGAGTCGACTCCTTTGACCGACGAGGACCGGGAGGGCATCCAGCAGGTCGTAAAACAGATCGACACGATGCCCGAGGTCCGCAAGGACAGGGTCGAAAAGATCAAGAAAGCGCTCGAGTCTTCCAGCTACAATGTGACCGGCGACGACATCGCCAAAAAACTTATCGGCCGCATCTTCTCCGACAAGCTTCACTGAGCCTGCCGCGCAAAGCGTCCGCTTGCTTCACGCAGCATCCGGCGATAACATCCTCCTGTGGCGACTGCTGCATTGTTGTAATTCGATGTCTGGGACGGGTCCCGGTCTGTGGTTGAAAGTCGATGCCAGTCGCAGGCGAAACGACCCACGTAAGGCAACTAATGGTTGCTGAGCATGGTGCGGCTTAGGGGTAAGTCCTGCCTCCGAAATATCGGGGAGAAGACAGCGTGGTCGCGTTGCAAGAGACGAGGCTGCAAACTCTCAGCAGGCGAGTGTGGGGCCAAAGACCAGGTCAGCGGGACCCGTTCTATTTTCCCGCCGGGAAGACGTTGCGCAAACCGCGATAAAAGCCGTGGTTATCGTTTTATCGACGGGCCGGTCAATGTGGACACTCGACAAGTTCCTGTGGTAACCTACCTGAAAGCAGTTTGAGACTGGGGGATGAGTTGGAATCAGGTGTTGTGAAGTGGTTCAACCCGGAGAAGGGGTTCGGCTTCATCGAGCGCGAGGGCGGGGACGATGTGTTCGTGCATTTCTCCGACATCAGCGCTGAAGGTTACCGGACGCTCAACGAGGGTGAATCGGTCCAGTTCGAAGTGGTTGATGGTGACAGGGGGCCGAAGGCCACCAACGTCACCAGGCAAAACTGAAAGCGTTGCCCAGCTGGAATATTGCAACCCCATTTAGCCGTAGGGTCTAAGTTGGGGTTGTAGTTCTTAAAAGGTATGTTCTCGCGCACGTTGAGGCGGGAACGCGGAGGTCGTATTGCAGATAGTCGTCAAAGGGAAGAACATCGAAGTCACCGACGCCTTGCGAGAGCACGCGCTCGAGAAGGCCAGCAAGATAGAGAAGTTCGGGCTCGACGTCCGCGAGATTGAGGTCACGCTGCTCGTAGAGAAGAACCCGAGCATCCAGAAGAACCAGATTGCGGAGATCAACGTGTTCGGCAACAAGTCGACCCTGCGCGGAGTCGGACGCGACCGTGACATGTACGTGGCCATCGACCATGCGATCTCAAAGGTCGAGCGGCAGATAATCAAGCACCACCACAAGAAGATCGACCGGACGCAGGCGCATCCGAGTCCGCTGCGCACGTATACGGCCGAGGAACACGCGGCCGAAGACCTCGCTCCGCAGATCGTCAAGACTAAAGCCATGTCGCGCAAGCCGATGACTCCGCAGGAAGCCATACTCCAGATGGAGACGCTCGGCCACGATTTCTTCATCTTTACAGACTCCGAGACGGACAACACGAACATCGTCTACAGGCGCATCGACGGCAACTACGGCTTGATAGACTACGGCGTGGTTGACTGACTCCTTCAGAGGGGGGTGACCGGCTGTGGCCGGTCTGATCAGCATCTCCAAAAAAGTCGTGAGGTTCATCGCTGAGACATTCCTGGCCGGAGGCGCAGGTATCAGATGGTGAGAAACTCAAACCTCCAGTTCGATGAGTCCCTCATGGAGGGAGAAAAGAAGCGTTCGCGCGCACGCGGATGGGCCGGTGGCGGCCCCGGCGAGCCAAAGGTCCACGTCTACGCAGGACGGGTCGACAACGCTCTTGCGATCTCTATCGTCCTTGCGGTAGGGCTGCTCGTACTGCTGGGTTTTACCGCAAAGAAAGAGAACTGGTTTGCGGTAGTCCTGCTAGGCCTGATGTTCCTGGCCTCCGAGCTGTTCGCCCTTCCGATGAAGCCGGCCGGCAGGCTGTCCTTAGCCTTGCTTCCGCTCGTCATGGCCATGATGATCTCGGGGCCGCTCGGCACGGCGGTTGTTGCCGCGTTCGGCCTCCCGATATTCTTCATGGAAAGAGGGCCGCAGGGCTGGAAGCGGGTCGTCTTCAACACGGCCCAGCTTGTGTTCGCGGCCGGGGCTGCGGCGTTCGTATTCAGGCATACCGGCGGAAACATACTCGATGCTACGCTGAAGAATGGCGGGAAGCTGGTCTTGCCGTGGATACTGGCGACGCTGGTGTTCTTCGTTTTCAACACGCTCCTGGTCATGCCCGTGCTCGCGCCTGAGGGCAACCCTCTGCTGCGTTTCTGGCAGAGGCGCCTGCTGCCGAAGCTGCCGGGGTACATCCTGTACTCGGGCATCGGTTTCCTGGCGGCGGTCATGTACGTGAAGCTGGAGTTCCCCGCGGTAGTCCTGGTGTTCGCGCCGCTGCTCGCGATAAGGGTCGTGTACACGCGTTACGGTACAATGCGTGATGTGTGCGACGACACCACCCTGGCAATAATGGAAGCCGTCGAGGGCGGCAGCATGTTCATGGAAGGGCACGCCATTGGCGTCGCCGACATCGCGGTGGCGATGGCCGAGGAGATGGACTTCGCGGAAGAGGACGTCCACATCCTGCGCCAGGCGGCGCTGCTTCATGACATAGGGAAGCTGGCGCTCGACCCATCGATAGTGGACAAGCCCGGCGCCCTGACTCCGGAAGAATATGATGAGATAAAGAAGCACCCGCTGGTCGGCGCGACAATAGTCTCGAAAGAGGCGTCCTTCAGCGGGGTCGCCCCCAGCATCAGGCATCACCACGAGATGACCGACGGGGGCGGGTATCCGGACGGGCTCTCAGCGGACACGATACCGCTGGGCGCGCGTATCCTCGCGGTCGCGGATGCGTTCGACGCGATGCAGCGGCCCGTGCCCTTCAGGCAACCGATGAGCGCTTATGACGCTGCCTCCGAGGTCGTGAGATCGAAGGGCATACAGTTCGACCCCGCGGCCGTCGACGCTTTCACGAAGGTAGCCATCCGTAGGGGCATCTGGGCGGGCGCTCTGAAAGACAGGGTGCGCATGCCGGTCAAGAAGACGGACCAGGCGCAGATGGCGATGGAAGACCTCGAGCAGCCGACACTGGCAGAAGGGGTACCTGAGAGTTCAGAGCCTGGGACCAAGCCCATGCCGAGCGGAGCAACGCCGGCCGACGGCATCTCATACGAACAGGTTCGAAGCGAGATTGAACAAGACGTCCGCGATTGGGAAAGGTCGGAAAGTGGCGAGAGAAGAAGAGCCCGAGAGCCGAGAAAGAAAACGGGCTCCCGCAAAAAGAAAAGCCAGGAGGGAAAGGGCCCGAAGGCCTCGTAGCACCGTCTTCGACGGGGAAGATTTCGTCGAGGGGTTCGACGACATCGAGTTCGGAGAAGGCGAGTACGACGAGAAGAGCCACGAGATGGTGGGCGGCCCTTCGGTTGCGATACCTCCTTCATCAGCCGATATGCGGCGCGCCGAGGCTGAGACCACGCCCGCCGAACAGCAGCGCGCGGCCAGGCGCGAGACATCCCGCGAAGGTCCTGACGTCCCCGAGCCTCTTCCCGAAGAGTCCATTTTCAATATCGAGCCGATGCCCGAGTCGCCGGACCGGGCGGCTCCAACAGACCGCAGGCCTCCGAGGAAGCGCGCCACGCGCGGGCGGAAGCCTGCGACCGGAAACAGCTTTACTGTGCTCCTGGTGATCGTCGGCGCCGCGGCCCTGGCCACGTTTATCGTGTCAATCATCGTGACTCGATTGGGCGCCATCGATTACAGCGACTTCGTCTTCCTGCTCGTAGTGTTCATCCTGGCGTCGTTCCTCGAGCTCAAGCTCAAGGGCGGTGGGAAAATAAGCCTGGGGCTGGCGCCTCTGCTGGCTGCGCTCATAGCGCTGCCGGTCAACCTGCCGGGAGCGCCCTATAGCAAGATATCCGGCGCGAGCGCAGTGCAGGTCGTCTGGCTTTTCCTGCTGGGGAGCATAGTCATCCTCGTCGCGCGGCTCGCGGGCAAGTTGAGTAAAGACGATCTACTCGGGATGATGCTGGACTACGCGGGCGTAGGGCTCATTGCACTGGTCTTCTACCTGCTCGTAAAGGTGCTGCCCAAGAAGCCCGAACTGCTGGGGCATTACACTCCAGCGGTGCTGGGTGCGGCCGCGGTCAGCGCGGCGCTGCTGTTCCTGATCTACCTGGCGAAAGAGTCGTATCTGCTGTCCGCGGAGGGTGAGTTTCCGACCGGCGTGTACTTCCAGAGTGTGATGCGCAAGTCGTGGCTACCGTACTCGATAATCGCTTTAACGGGCGGCGCAATGGGGCTCGTTTTCGTCGGGATCGGGATGTGGTCATTGATAATCATCCTGCCCTTGCTGCTCGTGTTTATGTACGCTTACAACCGGGTCGCAGCAACGGACCAGTACCTCCTCGAGACTATCCGGGTGCTCTCGGCGATACCCGAGGAGACAGGGATGCTTCCTCTCGGGCATGCCGATAACGTCGCGGAGTTGGCAGTCGGAGTCGCGCGCGAGCTCGGGCTTTCGCCGGAGGACGTGCAGCAGGTCGAGTACGCGGCCTACCTGCACGACATCGGGGCCATCACCAGGCAGGCCAAGCACGGCCTCGACCAGAGGCAGCTAACCGAGGTCGAAGGCGTCATCGCCGGAGGCGTGGATATCGTTGGTAAGGTCGACTACCTTGACGTGGCGGCCGAGATCCTGGGCGGCAGGGAAGGCTTGCGTGACAGGGTTACCGACGTGGACAAGAGGCGGGCCGTGAGCCTCGGTGCCGGAATCCTGCGGGCTGTGGACGATTTTGAGTCCCTCGTGCAGGGCAACGATTTCAGAGAGCCGCTGTCTGAAAACAACGCGCTGACAGAGATGAACCTCGAGCGCGGCGTGAAGTATGACAGCAAGGTGCTTCGGGCGATCGCCCGGGTGCTGACAAGATTGCCAAGGGAGTTTTCTTCGAGTGCTGAAGGGAGTCCAGAAAGCTCTCCGTTTTGGGGAGACCAGGAAGGCTAAAGAGCTTGAGGCCGTCGTCGTACGAGTCAATGAGCTTGAGCCCGACATAGAGAGACTGTCAGACGGGGACCTTGCGGCAAAGACCCCCGAGTTCAAGCAGCGCTGCGAACAGGGCGAGAGCCTTGACGACCTCCTTCCCGAAGCCTTCGCCGTGGTGCGCGAGAGCGCGCGCAGACAGCTCGGCGAGAGACATTTCGACGTCCAGTTGATGGGCGGGGTCGTTCTGCACCAGGGCAAGATCGCCGAGATGAAGACGGGCGAAGGCAAGACCCTGGTCGCAACGCTTCCCGTCTACCTCAACACCCTCACGGGCAAGAGCATCCACATCGTCACTGTCAACGACTACCTGGCCAAGCGCGACAGCGAGTGGATGGGCGTCATATACGAGTTCCTGGGGATGAGTGTCGGACTCATTCAGGCGCAGATGGATCCGCCCGAGAGGCGCGTCGAGTATGCGGCCGACGTAACGTTCGGCACCAACAACGAGTTCGGGTTCGATTATCTCCGCGACAACATGGTCGTTGACACGGAGGACAAGGTCCAGCGCGGGCATCACTTCGCGATCGTGGATGAGGTCGACAGCATCCTGGTAGACGAAGCGCGCACGCCGCTTATCATCAGCGGCGCCGCGAGCGAGTCCGTCAAGTGGTACCGGCAGTTCTCGCAGGTCGCCAAGAAGCTCAAGAAGGACGCGGACTACGAGGTCGACGAGAAATCTCGGACCGTCGCCGTCACCGAGGACGGGGTCTCTCGCGTCGAGCAGATACTCTCAGTCGACAACCTCTACGACAACGTGCACGCCGACCTGGTCCACCACCTGGACGTCGCGGTCAAGGCCAAAGAGCTGTTCAGGAACGAGGTCGACTACATCCTCAGAGACGGCGAGGTGCTGATCGTCGACGAGTTCACGGGTCGCCTCATGGAAGGCAGGCGTTACTCGGACGGCATCCACCAGGCCATCGAGGCCAAGGAGGGTGTCCGCGTCAAGGAAGAGAACCAGACACTCGCCACCATCACTTTTCAGAACTACTTCAGGATGTACGACAAGCTCGCGGGCATGACCGGTACGGCGTCGACCGAAGCTGACGAGTTCGAGCACACATACAAGCTTGAGACGGTAGAGATCCCGACCAACATGCCGATGGTGCGAGAGGACCTTCCCGACCTCATCTACAAGACAGAGAAGGGGAAGTACGAGGCGGTCGTCGACGACATCATTGAGTGTTACGAGCGCGGACAGCCGGTGCTCGTCGGCACGGTGTCTATCGAGAAGTCCGAGAAGCTTGCCGGGATGCTGCAGCGAAGGGGCGTGGAACACGAGGTCCTGAACGCGAAACAGCACGAGCGCGAGGCCGAGATAATCGCACTCGCAGGCGAGGAATGCGCGGTCACGATCGCAACCAACATGGCGGGGCGAGGAACTGACATCAAGCTTGGTGAAGGCGTCGTGGACGCCGGCGGCCTCAAGATAATCGGGACTGAACGGCACGAGTCCAGGCGCATCGACAACCAGTTGAGAGGCAGGTCCGGCCGCCAGGGAGACCCCGGCGTCTCGAGGTTTTACCTCTCGCTCGAGGACGACCTCATGAGGCGCTTTGCTTCCGCGGCGATCGGCGGCCTGATGGAGCGCTTCCACTTCCCCGAGGACGTGCCCATCGAGCACCGGATGGTCTCCAAGGCTATCGAGTCGGCCCAGAAGCAGGTCGAGGCCCAGAACTTCGAGGTCCGCAAGAACCTGCTGAAGTACGACGACGTCATGAACAAGCAGCGTGAGGTCATCTACGTGGAGCGCAACACTTTCCTCGCGGGCGAGGATTTCGCGTCCATGGCGCACCAGTGGATCCAGGACACGATCGAAGCCTCGCTGCAGACCTTCACAAACCCGCAGACGTTCCCCGAGGATTGGGACCTCGGCGGACTGACCACTTACGTCCTGCAGATATTCCCGCTGAGAGTCGATCTCGAGAGTCTCGACCTGGAGGGGCTGACGCAGGAGGAGCTGAGGGAGATCCTTTTCGAGGACGCGGAGCGTGCCTATTCCGAACGTGAAGAAGAGATCGGGAGCGACACGATGAGGTCTCTTGAGAGGAATGTCATGCTGGAGGTCGTCGACAACAAGTGGCGAGAGCACCTCTACGAGCTCGACTACCTGCAGGAGGGCATCGGCCTCCGCGGCATGGCAGGCCGCGACCCTCTCATCGAGTACCAGTCCGAAGCGTACGAGATGTTCATGGGCATGCTCGATTCGATCAAAGAGGAGTTCGCGCGCTATATCTACCACGCGCAGATAGTGGAGGTCGAGCGCGCCCCGCTGCAGGTCGTAGAGAGAGGCGCCGGCGAGGACGGCTCCGCCTCGGAGCAGAGGCACAGTGACAAGACCCCGAGGAACGCGCCCTGTCCCTGCGGCAGCGGCAAGAAATACAAGAAGTGCTGCGGCATCGATGAATAGGGGTCAGGTAGTGCGGTTGCAGTGCGCGAACGACCTGAACCCGGTTTCGAAAGGAGCAATAAGATGGTGACCGACTTCAAGGACCGGATAGAGTCCTACCGCAAGGCGCTGTTGAAAATCGGTGATTATCTTTGAAGTCGCTACATCACGCTCCGAATTAGAGAGGCTTCGCAAAGAGGCCAACGCGCAGGCCTTCTGGGACGACCAGGAGACGGCCCGCAAGACTATGGCCCTGATCTCGCGGCTGGACGGACAGGTCTCACAATACGACCGTATCCTGGGTCACATCAACGAGCTCGACGAGATGAACCGCCTCGGTATCGAGGAGCACGACACCTCCTTCGAGGGTGAGATACTCGAGGGTCTTGGAGTGCTGGAGGAAGAGCTGACACGCATCGAGTCGACTACGCTGCTCCAGGGCGAGTTCGACCACAGCGACGCCATAGTCTCTCTCCACCCTGGCGCGGGCGGGCTCGAGTCCCAGGACTGGGCGGAGATGCTCATGAGGATGTACCTCAGATGGGCTGAGCGCAACGGGTTTGACGTCGATCTCAACGACGTGCAGCCCGGCGAGGGCGCGGGCATCAAGAGCGCGACCTTCACCATCCACGGCGACCACGCTTACGGATACGTCTCGTGCGAGAAGGGCGTCCACAGGCTGGTGCGGATATCGCCGTTCGATTTCTCCAAGAGGCGACACACCTCGTTCGTTTCTCTCGATGTCATTCCCGAGGTGGCAGAAGATCTCGAGATCGAGATCGACCCGAAGGACCTCCGCATCGATACGTACCGGTCGTCGGGCGCCGGCGGCCAGCACGTCAACGTCACCGACTCCGCCGTGCGCATCACGCACATCCCGACCGGCGTCACCGTGCAGTGCCAGAACGAGCGCTCACAGATGAGCAACAAGGCCACGGCGATGAAGATACTGAAATCCAGGCTGTACGACCTCGCGCAGCGCGAGAAGGTCAAGGAGGTCGAAGCCCTCCGCGGCAAGCGTCTGGACATTGCCTGGGGGAGCCAGATACGCTCTTACGTCTTCGCGCCGTATCAGCTTGTGAAGGACCACCGCACGGGTGTCGAGTCGGGCAACATCCAGGCGGTCATGGACGGTGAGATCGACCAGTACATGCAAGAGTGCCTCCGCTGGAGAAAGAAGCAGGAGGGCGACAAGGCCGGTGACGGCAGGGAAGGCGGCCAGGGTGCCTGAGGCTAAAGAGCAGCCGCGGATAAAGACCGACCTGCACGTGCACACCATCTCGAGCGGCCACGGCTTTTCGACCATCAGAGAGATCTGCGCCGATGCCGGTCCTCGCGGCATAGTGATGGTTGGCATGACAGATCACGGGCCATCGATGCCGGGCGGCGCGCATATCTATCACTTCACAAACCTCGTGGTGCTGCCGCGCGTGCTGTCAGGCGTCAGAGTACTGCGCAGCGCCGAGTGCAACATCATAGACACGAACGGCACCCTGGACATCAACGACCGTGCTCTCGGCGTGCTCGACATCGTTCACGCCGGTATCCACCCGCTGACGGGTTTCGAGGGCGAAGGGGTAGAGGACAACACGAGAGCCGTCGTGGCTGCGGTAGAAAGCGGCCGGGTTGATGTGCTTGTCCATCCCGGGAACCCTTGGTACCCTCTAGACCATGGAACAGTCGTCCAGGCGGCGGCGTCCAAAGGTGTGTTGATTGAGATAAACAATTCCTCTTTCACGGTTGTCCGCAAGGGAAGCATCGATAACTGCCGCATGATAATCAAGGAAGTAATGAGAGCGGGAGCCAGCATCTGCGTTGGCAGCGACGCCCACGACGCATCGCTCGTCGGCATCTTCGACAAGGCACTGGAACTGGTCGACGAGGCAGGCGTGCCCGAGGAGCGGATAATCAACAGGGACGCCGAATCGGTCCTCGATTTCCTGCGCAAGAGGGGCAGGAAGGACATTTTGTTCGAGTAGGTTAAGTATATATGGCCCCGAAAGTGGGCCTGTTTAACATTGTCCGAGAAAACTCGGAGGGATGGGTATTGATCAAGTTCAGAAGGGTCTCGAAGGTCTACCAGGGCAACATATATGCTCTGGACGACGTGACAGTGGACATCGAGAAAAAGGAGTTCGTGTTCCTCGTTGGGCCGAGCGGCTCGGGTAAGTCAACCTTCATCAAGCTGATGTTGAAGGAGGCGGAGCCCACCAGCGGCCAGGTCTACGTGGCCGACACGAACATAGCTGATATCAAGAAGTGGAAGGTGCCCTATCTGCGCCGCAAGGTCGGATGCGTCTTCCAGGACTACAAGCTCCTCGAGAATAAGACGGTGTATGAAAACGTAGCCTACGCGCTGGAGGTCACCGGCAGGCCCCGGCGGATAGTGGAATCCTACGTCCCCGAGGTGCTTCGGCTCGTCGGGCTGAGCCACAAGCTCGACTCGCTTCCCGATGAGATGTCGGGCGGCGAGCAGCAGCGCGTCTCTATCGCGAGGGCGTTCGTGAACCGTCCGCCCATCCTGCTGGCTGACGAGCCTACCGGAAACCTCGACCCATCGATGTCGGTTGGCATCGTCAAGCTTCTCGAGCGCATTAACAATACTGGCACCACTGTGATCATGGCGACACACGATCAGGACATCGTCAACACTTTCAAGAAGCGTGTTGTCGAGCTCCGCGACGGTCGCGTCATCCGTGACCAGGCCAGGGGGGTTTACGGTTATGGCAGTTAACTTCGGCTACTTCGTCAAGGAGTCAGCCTCGTCCATGCGCCGCAACATGGCGCTGACGATCGCAGCCGTCATGGTGACCAGCCTTTCGCTGCTCATCCTCGGCGTGGTGGGCATGTCGGTCCACGCTGGCAACGGCCTTGCGTCCAGCATGAAAGAGCGCGTCGACGAGATCAGGGTCTTCCTCAAGGACAACGTGACTACGGAAGAGCGCGCGAGCATGGAGAACTTCATCCGCAAGATGCCCGAGGTCAAGAGTGTGAAGTACATCTCCAAAGAAGACGCCCTCATCGAGTTCAAGAACATGTACAAGGACGAGAAGCAGCTCCTCGACGAGATAGAGGGCAACCCCCTGCCCGCCGAGTTCAAGGTGCGTATGACCGACCCCAAGTTCAACGCGAAGGTTGCTGCCGCCATTGAGACCCGACCCGAGGTCAGTGTCGACGAGACGGGGAAGAAGGAGATCAAAAACCCCCGTGACGTGGTGCAGAAGGTGCTGCGTATCACTGGCGCTGTGCAGAAATTCGGCCTCGTGATCGTTCTGGCCTTTGGCCTCGTGGCTGTGGCGCTGGTATCGATCACCATCAGGATGGCCATTTACTCGAGACGCAAAGAGATAGGCATCATGAAGCTCGTGGGGGCCACCAACTGGTTCATCCGCGTGCCATTCATGTTCGAGGGCGTGATCGAAGGGTTCTTCGGAGCGATCGTAGGCATCATTGTGGCTGTTCTCGTGCACACGTGGTTTATCTCCAAGCTGGAGGCCGCTGCTGAGAACGTACACCTCGTTGCCGGCTCGTACATGGTGCTGCTCTCCTTCGTGCTGATAGTCATCGGTGTGGTCATGGGTGCGGCGGGCAGCGCGCTTGCTCTCAGGAGGCACATCGAGGTCTAGAACTCGGAGTGACCGGCAGGCGTCTCAACGGGTGGAAGTGCCCGTAGGAGGATTATTCTCCTGTTCCGGAATTGGAAATACGTCTATTATTGACTGCGGGCCTCGAATGGCCCGCAGGTTCTATTAGGAACCTCTGATCGGATCTGGCGCACAAGCGCCGGCAAGGAGCGGACTTGGACGAACAACAAATCAACCCACCCCCGGACCAGGGTCAGCCGCCGGCCCGGCAGGTGCCGCCGGCGCAGCCGCAATGGTCACAGCCGCCAGAACAGTATCCCGCGCAGCCCGCAGCCCCGAAACCTGAATTTCCGGCACAGCCCCAGCAACCTCCACCGGGACAGCCTCCGCAGCCCCCGGCAGACGTGCCGCCGCAGCCCCCACAGGGGCAGTACTACCAGCAACCACAATACGGCGGACCGCCGCAGGCGCCTCCGCCGTCCGGAAAGCGGATGTCGCGCACGAGCAAGATCATTATCGGAATCCTCATAGGGATACTGGTAGTTGGCGGCCTGGTGGTCGCCGGCTTTGCGGTAGATAAGGCGCTGTTCAAGAACAATGCCGCGAACTACAGCCTGCAGGACCAGCCTGTCTACCGGGAGACCCTGTTCAACATCAAGAGCTACTACTTCAAGCCGTACGACGAGAACAAGATAGTCGCGGCTGCCAACGCCGCGGTCGCAAAGGACAAGAAGAAGGGCGTCACAAACACTACCAAGCTGACCAACGACGGCATAAACGCCATGGTGAACGCGCTCGGTGATCCGCACAGCCAGTACTTGACGGCAGTTGAGAACAAGCGTCTGAACCAGGACCTGAGCGGTGTCTTCTACGGAGTGGGCTTCACGCTCAAGCTCCAGAACAAGAGGCCGAAGGTCGTCTCCGTGATCAAGGGCTCGCCAAGCGACAAAGCGGGCATCAAGGCCGGGGACGTCATCATGTCAGTCGACGGCAAGAGCACTCTCGGAGAGTCGCTCGACAGCGTTGTGCTCCGCATCAGGGGCAAGCAAGGGACCAAGGTCAAGATCGACATCACGCGCAACGGTAAGCCGATGAGCTTCACGATAACGCGTGCGAAGATCCAGATCCCCGACTTCGAGTCCGAACTGCAGGACGGCAAGTACGGCGTCCTGAAGCTCTACGAGTTCAACAAAGGCGTCGGGCAGAAAGTCCGACAGGCGGTCAAGGACCTGACTGCCAAAGGCGCGCAGGGCTTCATACTCGACCTGCGGAACGACCCTGGCGGGCTGCTGGACGAAGCAGTCCAGGTCTCCAGTGTTTTCATCCCCGATGGAACTATAGTTTCTTACCAGACCAAAGGCCAGAAGAAAGTCGACATGACCGCTCAGGGCGGCGTGGAGACCAATAAGCCCCTGGTCGTGCTAATCAACGGCGGCAGCGCGAGCTCTTCCGAGATCGTCACCGGCGCGCTCAAGGATCGCGGGCGTGCGACCCTGGTGGGCACCAAAAGCTACGGCAAGGGCTCGGTCCAGAAGGTTTTTGACATGGGGAGCGGCGTCGCCGTGAAGCTCACGATCTCTCTTTATTATCTGCCGAACGGCGAGTCGATTGACGGCAAGGGCATAGTCCCGAACGTGGTAGTCAGCGACAAGGACCCGGCGAAGGAAGAGACGCTGCAGAACGACGCGGCGAAGCACGTGCTGCAGAACCTAATAGAGGGCAAGCCGGCGACGAGCTGGTTCGTCGAGCCGCTTCTGCAGATGGCAGCCTGAGGGGTCATCCTGCAATAAATACGACATGGTGGGCGGGCCACGGTCCGCCCACTTCGCCGTTGTCGGGCGTCATTTACGCGTCATCGCTCGGTGTTATACTCTGAATATGTCAAGGCAAGATGAACGCTCGGGGTTTCAGGTCAAGGCCACAAACCGCAAAGGCCTCCGCGATTACGAGGTTGAAGAGAAGGTCGAGGCGGGCCTGGTGCTGACGGGCAGCGAGATCAAGTCGATACGCGCCGGTCGCGTCTCGCTCGTCGATTCGTATGCGGCGATCGAGGGCGGGGAGGCCTTCGTGCACGGGATGAGCATCTCACCGTACGTGCAGGCTTCGCACTTCGGGCATGATGAGAGGCGGGCTCGCAAGCTCCTGCTTCACAAGGACCAGATCAAGCGCCTGACCGGCAAGATCGCCGAGCGCGGGTACACGCTGGTGCCGCTCAAGCTGTACCTGAAGGACGGCAAGGCCAAGCTCGAACTGGGTCTCGGCAAAGGACGCCGCAAATACGACAAGCGGCGCGAGATGGCCGAGCGCGATGCAAACCGGGAGATAGCGCGGGCGGAGCGCACGAAGGCGCGTAAGACCGCTGGATTATAATGAGTTTTCATGGGGGCGACACGGTTTCGACAGGAATGAATGGAGGCGATGGTGCGGGCCGAGCTCCAGTAACTCGTAAAACTGCCGGAAAACAAACAAACGCCAACTCTGAACTGGCACTGGCTGCTTAAACAGCGGTCACGTCCCCCGGGTGAGGCCTGCGGCCCCGGGTAAGGCGACGTTAGCAGGACCGCCCCGTGCCGGGGTCCCAACGGTGCAGGGGTCAAATTTTCCGGGACTGGCGAAGGCGAGGCCTCCCGCGGGCCGGACCTGAGCGAGAAATAAACCGCGGGATACGCCCGTAGACTCTATCGTCGAAGCGTTCTTGGACGGGGGTTCGACTCCCCCCGCCTCCACCACTATCAGATAGCAACCACCCGCTGAGGCGGGGGGAGTAGAACCCCCCGTTCCAGGGGGGCCGGGGGAAGTATTCCCCCGCATTGACTTCAAAAACAGGGGGGTAACAGCGAGCAGCAAGGCGAGCGCCATCGGGGGGAGGGACTCCCCCCTAGGGGAAGCGGAACCCTGTCCAGCAAACCAGCGCCTACAAGAACTCACCTCAGGGTGAAGCGACGGACGGGGTTCGACTCCGCCACGCTGTAGCTTTTCTGTTAAGTCAGGAATACCGCGAGCAAGCCCACGAACTGGCGCTACGGTTCACTAATGCGACACTTCAACCGCCGTGATCCCCCTGACTTTTGCCTGCCCGCCTCATCTGCAAGATAATAGAACCTTGAGTTTCACCAGTTTCATAGGGAGCATGAAAGCATGAACGAGAGGCCTATAGGCATATTTGACAGCGGCGTCGGCGGGCTGACCGTGGTCAGGTCCGTAATGGACCTGTTGCCGGAGGAGCGCATCATCTACCTCGGTGATGGGGCGCGAGGCCCCTACGGCCCACGCGATATCGACGAGGTCAGGACGTTCGCTCACGAGATAATCCAGTACCTGCTCGGGTTCGGCGTCAAGCTGATAGTGATCGCATGCAACAGCGCGACCGCGGCGGCCCTCGACGAAGCTCAGCGCGATTATGACATCCCGATCGTCGGCGTCATCATGCCGGGGGTGCGCGCGGCGCTGAAGCGCTCCACGCGCCTTGAGATAGGCGTTATCGGCACGAAGGTCACGATAAGCAGCGGCTCTTACGAGCGAGCCATCAAGAGGTTAAACCCGGGAGCACGGGTCCTGAGCCAGGCGTGCCCGGAGTTCGTCGAGTTCGTCGAGCGCGGAGAGGTGACCGGCGACCACATCACCGAGATGGCGCTCGGCTACATCGACCCGATGCTCGAAGCCGGTATAGACACGCTCATCATGGGATGCACGCACTATCCTCTGCTGGCGCCGCTTCTCCAGCAGGTCGTAGGCCAGGACGTCGGGCTGATCAGCAGTGCGGACGAGACGGCCGCCGAGGTCGAGATAATTCTCGACAGGCTGGGCTGGCTTACCGACGGTGACTGCCCCGGCTCGATGATGTTCCTGACCACAGGAGATGTCGAGCGCAGCCGTGAGCTTGGAAGGATGTTCCTCGGGCCGGAGGTGCGCCAGGTCACACCGATCTGCTTCGACAAGCATCCGGAGCTCGACTTCGTCGTCGATGAACAGGGTGAGGCCGATGAGTTTTAAGGTTACTGTCTGCGGCAGTTCGGGGGGCTACGCCGGCGCCGGAAAGGCGTGTTCGGGATTTCTGCTGGAGAGCGAGACGAGCACCATGATGCTCGACATCGGCGCGGCGGCTCTGCCTAATATGCTGCAGTATATAGAGGCGGACGAGCTCGATGCGCTCGCGATCAGCCACATGCACTACGACCATTACGGAGACATCTACGGGCTGTGCACCGCGCGCCGCTTCTGGGAGAATGAGCTCCCGGTGCTGCCGGTACTCGCGACCGCGGATGCGAAGAAGATCATCGGCAGTCCGCTCTCCGAGAGCAGCCGCCCCGAGTTTTTCAAGTGCCTGGAGATCACGACACCCAGGGAGGGTGAGGAGATCGACCTCGCCGGGTTCGCGGTGGTCGCGAGAGCGGCCGCGCACGGCATCGACGGGTTCATCTTCCAGGTGAGCTGCGAGGAAAGGACGATATGCTACTCGGGCGACACTGAGAGGTGCGACGCGCTGCTGGAGCTTGCGAGCGGCGCGGACCTGTTCATATGCGAGTCGACTTTCACGAGCGAGATCCATGACAAGCTGAAGGGGCACATGTTCGCGCGCGAAGCCGGACGGATCGCCGCGGAGGCCGAGGTGGGGAGCCTGCTGCTCACGCACCTCTGGCCGACGCTCGACGGCGAGAGGGCCGTCGAGGACGCAGCCGAAGAATTCGGTGGACCGATCGACCTGGCGGAAGAGGGGCTGACCGTTTTTGTCGGCCCTTACCCTTGCGCAATCTGAACTGTTGGCCCAAAGGAGGACCCAGTGATACGAACCGACGGCAGGAACCCTGACCAGATGAGGCCCGTCAAGATCACGCGCAACTTCATCCCGCACGCTGAGGGCTCGGCGCTCATCGAGCTCGGACGTACGAGGGTGATCTGCACGGCCACTTATGAGGAGAGCGTACCGAGGTTCCTTTCGGGGTCCGGAAAGGGGTGGGTCACCGCGGAATACTCGATGCTCCCACGAGCGACCTCGCTGCGAAGCCAGCGTGAGGCGGTCACCGGCCACCAGGGCGGGCGGACGATGGAGATACAGAGGCTTATCGGGCGGTCGCTAAGGGCGATCACTGACATGAGCCTGTTTCCCGAGCGCACATTCTGGGTCGATTGCGACGTAATCGAGGCTGACGGCGGAACTCGCACCGCGGCTATTACCGGAGCATACGTCGCGCTGAGCGACGCCTTCGACACGATGATCGATGAAGGCGCGTTTCCCGGATCCCCGATCACGGGCAACGTTGCCGCCATCAGCATCGGTGTGGTAAGCGGCCTGCCTTGTCTCGATCTCTGCTTCGAGGAGGACTACCACGCCGACGTCGACATGAACCTCGTGGCGAACGATCGGGGTGAGATCATTGAGATCCAGGGCACCTCCGAGCACAAGCCGCTGTCGAGGGCCGACCTGGACACCATGATAGAGCTGGGCTTGCAGGGCATCACCGACCTCATCGATTATCAGAACAAGCTGCTGTCCGGCGAGTTGACCTGACCCCGCCGATGGAACTGGTCATCGCCTCTAAAAACCCCGGAAAGATCCGCGAGATCCGCGGCGTGCTCGCGCTGCGGGGTCTCGAGCTGCTCACCTGTGAAGAGCTTGGTGACTGGAGCGAGCCCGAGGAGACGGGCGCGACGTTCGCGGAGAATGCCGAGATCAAGGCCCGCACGCTTCTTCAGATGTTCGGTCGCGCGGCGCTGGCGGACGATTCGGGACTGGTGGTCGACGCTCTGGGTGGGCGGCCCGGGGTTCACTCGTCGAGGTACGCCGGAGAAGAGGGCGACGCGGATCGCAACATGGCCAGGCTGCTTTCTGAGCTCAAGGGCGTACTGCCCGATAAGCGGGCCGCGAGGTTTGTCTGCGTAGCGGTCCTCGCGTTCCCGAAAAGCGACCGGATCGTCACGCGTGGCGAATGCGAAGGGACGATTCTCAAAGAGCGCAGGGGCTCGGGCGGGTTTGGCTACGACCCGGTTTTCCAGCCGTCAGGTTTTGAGAGGTCCATGGCTGAGCTCTCCCTGGACGAGAAAAACAGCATCAGCCATCGCGGGAAGGCCCTGCTACTGATGCGCGAAGAGCTCGCCCGAATCCTGAAGTGAACGACGCCTATGAGAGGGCCAGGGCGAGGAGGCCGGTCGCCAGGGCGGTCACTTCCCTGTCAACCAGTTGAGCGCAGTTCTCCATGTCTTCATCGGTTCCGTTGAGAGGGTCGTGGATTCCGCTGGCCTGATAAAAGCATGGGGCAAAATGCGTCATGAGCTCGCGGACGTCCATCGTGACACCCGGCATCTGGCGTACCTTCTCCCTTGGGATGTCCTTGATGGCGCGGACCGCCTTCGCGAGGCGCTGCTCCAGCTCGCCGGCTCCCACGCCACTCGCGAGAGCGCTCCAATCCTGCCCGTCGAGACGGATGCCGCGCTCCTCCAGCAGCATCTCGATCGCGCCGTTCACCTCGACCAGCGAGTAGCACTTCCGCTTGTTGTCCGGGAACTTCCCGGCAAGGACGTAGCACTGCTGGCGGGTCATGGTCAGCGCGAGGTCGGCCCTGTCCATTAGCTCATCATCGGCAAGTGAAGAATTCGTGTCGCAGGCGGGGATGCCAAGATTCTCCAGAGCGCGAAGGGCTTCGGGGTGGGGCGGGCTGTCCGCGTCAGCCTTGATCCCGCACGACTCGGATACCATGACCCCAGATAATCCGCCGAGCAGCTCTTCCGCGCGCGCACGAAGGACGCACTCCGCGATGACGCTTCTCATAATGTTTCCAGCGCAGATGAAGAGGAGTCTCATGCCATTCCGCGTTACAAGGAGGAGCCGTTCGAGTGGGAGGTGGATGCCAGCACGTTCAACACCTGGCGCTCTATACCCAGGTGGAATATCGTGCCGCGCGGGTAGAAGTAGACCTCGCCATCCTCCTGGGTCCAGGCGTCGTCGAGCAGCTCGACGGTCGCCTCCTCGCACGTGAGGCCGTCGATCTGTTTGAACTTGAGATGCCACCCCCAGATGACGCACGTGGCGGCGATGAGGGACTTAATGCCGCTCATCGGCTTCACGATAGACACGTGGATCTTGCCGTCGTCCGGGCGGGCGCCGGGAGCGATCTTGAAGTTCTGGCCATAAGACTCGACGTTGGAGAGCATTATCCCAATAACCTTGCCCTCGTACTCGACGTCGCCGGCCTTGATGCGCATGCGGTACATGTCCATGCCCCGGAATATGGCGCGGGCCCCAAGCTTGAGAGAGGAGTACCAGTAGCCGGGCACGCCGAAGCGCTTGTACTTCTGCCCGCGGCGCGCCAGGTCGCCGTCAAGGCCGACCCCGAAGATGTTGCTGCAGTATTTCACCTGCTCCACCTCGCCGCCCCCCTGTACCTCGAGACGGAGGAGGTCGATGGACCGGATGTTGAACTCCACCATGGCCTCGAGGGCCCGCTCCACCGAGTCGAGCTCGAGCGCGCGGCAGAAGTCGTTGGCCGTGCCCGCCGGCATGGGCACGAGGACGACGTTCTTGTTAGAGCGCGAGAGCATGATGTTGTTGATGACCTGGTTGATGGCCCCGTCGCCGCCGAAAACCATGATGATGCGCGAGCCGCCGAATCTCTTGGACCAGAACTCCATCGTCTGACCCACGTCATCAGGGTGGTCCGTCGAGGTCTCCTCGAGGTTCATGCCCTCGCGGCGAATGAGGCTGCGAACGTGAGACGCCTTCTCCGGGCCTCGCTTGCTCATCGGGTTTACCACGACGATAAGCCGCTCTTCAATAGTCTTTATGCGATCTATCAGGCGACGCCGTTCCGGGTTTGTCATCTCCGTCCTTTCCGGGGAGAAAAGTATAACACAGGGCCACCTTCACTCCGATAGAATTGGACCACCATTCGAGGAGGTTGTTTGAAGCTCATCGCTCACAGGGGCGGTCGCGGGTTCGGGACCGACAACACGCTGGAAGCCATGGAGAGCGCCGCGCGCGCCGGCGTCCGCATGATCGAGACGGACGTGCGTCTCACTTCCGACGGCGAGATCATCATCTGCCACGATGCTACCGTCTGGGGCCATGTCGTCAAGCGCACCCCATACGCGGAGCTGAAGATCCACTCGCCCGCCAGACCGCGACTCTCCGAGGTCCTCGAGAGACTCGCGGGCTGGGTGCGCTTCAACATCGAGATCAAAGATGCGCCCGCGCGCGACGTCGCCGATTTGCTTGAGATCTACGGGATAGCGCTCGACACGGTGGTCACCTCGTTTGATAAGGACATCCTCGCGGCGTACAAGGAATGTTGCCCGTCGGCGCTCACCGGGTTGCTTTATCGGATGCCGTACGGCCAGGACAGGAAGCTGCGACGCACCCATGATCTGGGGGCCGAGATAGTCGCGCCCCACTTCAACAGCATCGATCAAAAGCTGATCGCCGAGGCGCACGACCTGGGTCTGGAGGTCTACGCCTGGACGGTGAACGACGAGGATGACTTCCGCAGGCTTCATGGCTGGGGGGTCGATGCGATAATCACCGACCACTATCTGCAGATGGAGCGCCTTCTGAAGGAACGGGAGGAGCCTGCAGCCGAGGCTCAGTCCACGTAGCCGTCCGGATGCGCCGCGTGCCACTTCCACGCACTCCGGACGATCTCTTTCAGTCCCGGGTGGGCCGGCTCCCAGCCCAGCACCGACCTGATGCGGTCCGATGACGCTACCAGCACCGGTGGGTCGCCTTCA
>Ga0209539_1000567_pt1 | contig 21059 bp, 17 predicted proteins | sample BarGraNGADG00312_2_FD_184499 | JGI IMG/M metagenome (GOLD analysis project Ga0209539, IMG submission 184499) | Arctic peat soil microbial communities from Barrow, Alaska - Barrow Graham LP Ref core NGADG0011-312 (SPAdes) (version 2) | ecosystem: Environmental > Terrestrial > Soil > Wetlands >... | reverse complement strand
CGGCAGTCCTCTCCAACGGCCTCGCCGTCGTCGAGCTATAAACAAAAAGCACCACTGGGGTCAGGCCCCAGTGGTGCTTTTTTTCACTCCGAGCTTTACATTTGCTTGTTCTGCTTGTATCTTTAGTTTATGAGCAGGCCCTTGCGTGAACATTTCGAGGGTTCTTTATACCACGTCCGGTCTCTCGGCAACTCGAAACAGCAAATATTCTTTTGTGATGACGATCGACGACTCTTTCTCTATTTGCTGGGAGAAGTTGTTGCCGCTTTCAAGTGGCTCTGCCACGGCTATTGCCTGATGGGCAACCACTATCACCTCATCGTAGAGACACCCGCGGACAACGTCTCCGCAGGCATGCATTATCTGAACGGGTCGTTTGCACAGAAGATCAATTACTTACATAACAGAACAGGACATCTTCTTGAAGGCCGATTCAGATCCAAACTTGTTGATAACGAGATCTATTTTCTTGTGCTTTCAAGGTATCTTGCGCTCAACCCTGTGGCATCAGGCTTAACGAGATATCCGCACGAATGGCCTTGGAGCAGCTTCTATAGTATTTATCAGGATCTTCCCGATCAGAAACTCCTGACAACTTCGTTCCTGCTTTCATTCTTCTCCGCAGATGGCGTTGATCCACTTAGGGCCTATGAAGAGTTTGTTCTGGAAGGTTTGGAGTCAGCACGCTCGGCACGCAAGAGACCCTCGCTGGATGCGTTGATCAATGTCGAAGCAGAGAAGTTGGAACGTGAAAGGTCGATTTGTGCCGCGGTCTTGGAACACGGTTACAGCCAGAGAGAAGTTGCGCGTTATAGATTCAGCACACAACAGTCGGAAAGATCTTGCGAAGACACTAAAAAGCACCACTGGGGCCTGACCCCAGTGGTGCTTTTTAGCTTCGGAGGTCGAGGAGCTGGGCGCGCTTGGGGCCGCCCTCGCGGTTCAGGCGCTCGGCGATCTCCTCGTAAGAGATCAGCGAGACGGAGTCCGGCGTGAACTCGAGGCCGTTCCGCACGTCCTCGATAATCCTCTCGCGGAGTCCGGCCACCTCGCCGACCGACGTAGGGCACACATAGATTGAGATCTCGTCGATGTCCTCGGGGTCGTCGTTGCGCTTGCCGATCTCGACCTGCCACTCGAGCACGTCCACATTATCGTTCAGGATCGAAGCGAACGCGTTCAGATTGACCAGGTTCCCCTTGATCTTGGTGAGAGCGAACTCCTTGACTACGCTTCGCCTGTTGATGTTCGAGCTGATGCGCGGCATGGTCCGGCCGCAGCACGGGCATGCCCCCAGCGAGTAGCCCCCTACCAGGATGTCGCCCGTTCGATACCGCAGCACAACCGAGCCGCGCGCGTCGAGGTTCGTCACAACCAGCTCACCGGTCTCGCCGGCGCCCAGCACGCGCCCTGTCTCGGGGTCGACGACCTCGATGATCTCCATGTCGGGATAAGTGTGATACCCGCGGCTCTCGTCGTCCCCGCAGTCGCCCCACGCGTACTTCATCTCGGTAGCACCGAAGGCGCCCGTCACGATGGGGTCGATCGCGCCCATCTCCTCGAGCAGCGCGCCGATCTTGTCGCGCGAGCTCTGCGTTATCCGGTCCCCTCCCGTCGCGACGATCTCGATGGTCGAAAGGTCCCGGCCCTCAGCCGCCGCCATCCTCAACAGGTCGTACGTGTAGCCGGGGAGTCCCATGAAGATGGACGGCCTCACGCGCTCGATGATGTTGAGCACCCTCTCGTTTCCTAACGACGGCCCGCCGCCCGTGTTAACCGTGGTGACAGCCGCGCCCTCGGCACCCGTGATCGCGACCCAGTAGGCCAGGTGCGACGGCCCGGGGAAATGGTTGATCGCGACGGCGTGCTTGTCGTAGTCCGCCGACGCCCTGCTGGATATGACCGAGGCGAGCCTCCTGCCCGCTTCCCTCATCCTCATCAGGTCATGCATGGTGAAGAAGAACGGGGTCGGCTCCGCAGTCCGCCCGGTGGTGAACATGGGCAGCACCGGCTGGTACTCCTCGCGGAAGTCCTGCTCTGAGGCCTCGCTCCCGCCCGCCGGGACATTCGTGACCTGCGGCACCCATCCCTTGGATTTGTAGAGCTTCACCTGGTCGAACCCGGGCTCCAGGACGAACTGCCGCGGGGTGTCGGGATCCCGCGGGTCAGGCGCGATGTCTTCTTTGTAAGTAAAGGGCAGCTTCTGCAGGTCGTCGACCGTCTTGATGGAGGCCGGGTCGATGCCCGCCCCGTCGAAAACGCTCCGGTAGTGCGGGTGGAACGGGTACACCTTCTTCGTGATGAAGTCGTTCAGCGCTGAGTCCTGCATCGCGCGGATCTCGTCGTCCGTCCAGGTGTCCCAACCGGGCGTGCATCTGGTCTCCCACCTGCGTTGGGGCGCTTTCCTCTTCATTCCGGGTCGGCTTCCCTTCTGATCATTCCTTCACGGGCTTGAAATACTCGATGTCGTGCAGAGTGCCCTTGCGCTCGGCGGCCCAGACCGCCTTCACCCTCATGCCGACGCTGATGTCAGCGAGGTCGACCTCGCCCAGGATGTGAGGGAACTGGACGTCCGCTCCATCCAGCATTATGAAAGCGTACACGTAAGGCGGCTCGGTCGGCTGACCGGGGAAGGGCAGGTAGATGACCGTGTAGGTCAGGAGGCTGCCCTCATCCGAAAGCTGCACCCACTCGTCAACAGGAGTGTAGCAGAAACCGCAATACGGCCGGGGTGGCAGGAGCACCGCCCCGCATTTCGGGCACTTCACGCCCATGATGCGCTTGTTGTCGCGCATCTCGCGGTAGAAGCGGTCGTAGTGCTCGCCGTACGCGTAGTGAAAGGTTATGTCCAGCTCGCCCGAAACTGTCTTCACCGGGCTGCCGCCCGTTGTCTCGCTCACTGGCTCGAGCATCATCGCTCCCTGCCGCCCGTCCCGGCGTCCGGGACGAACCACTTGATGTCGGTGATGGCGCCTTCGCGCTCGGCCGGAGGCTTGAACTCGGGCACCACCGTCGCTCCGACCTTTACCCTCTCGTCGTCGGGCGCCACGTGCAGCATCTCGGTGTCCGCCCCGGCCAGGCGCACCAGCACGTACCGGAACGGCGAGGGCACCGGGCCTCCCTCGAACTCGCCATTTGCGCCCGCCCAGGACATCACTATGCCCCTCGGGCCGACCTCCCTCCAGTCGGACATCTCCCCTCCGCAGGACTCGCAATAGGACTGGGGAGGGACTGCGACCCCGCCGCATCCCGAGCAGGCGGCACCGAGTATCCTGGCGTGGTCGCGGAGCGCCGTGAGGAAGACTCCGACGACTTCTCCCGTCGCCCACTCGTAATCGCACCTGGTCTCGCCTTCCAGGTAGACCAGCTCCGGGGGCTTCAGTTCCACTATTCCTCCTGTGATGTGCGCCAGTGGGCTCTGACCACGGTGGCGCAGCTGATCAACTCAAAGGTCGCTCGAAAATATCGTCACGGTGCTGAACTGTATCGCGCCGCCCCAGGAGTGGGCCAGCGCTTTACCGACTCCCGGCACCTGGTGCTCGCCGGCTTTCCCCATGACCTGCATGGCCGCCTCGAGCTGGCGGATCATGGCGCTCGCGCCTATCGGGTTCGCCGAAAGCACTCCGCCCGACGGGTTGATCGGGAAAGCGCCGTCCATCGCGGTCCTGCCGGACTCGATGAGCTTTCCCCCTTCGCCAGGCCCGCAGAAGCCGAGCGCTTCGCTCCAGATCAGCTCCTGGAAGCTGAACGCCTCGTAGACCTCGGCCATGTCCAGCTCGTTGGGCGGATCGTATATCCATGCCATCTGGTACGCCTGCTGGGCCGCCCGGACGCACGACTCCGGATAAGCCATGTCGACGTGGGGGACGTACGGGCTCTCGCTGCAGGTGCCGACCCCCGCGATCCACGCGGGCCTGCTACACATCTTGCGCGCCTTGCGGTCCTCGGCTATCACCATCGCCGCGGCGCCGTCACTGGTCGGGCAGCAGTCCAGCAGCTTGAGCGGGGTCGCCACCGGCGCGGACTCCATCACGTCCTGGACGGTGATCTCCAGCTGGAGCTGGGCGCACGGGTTCAGCAGCGCGTTCTTGCGGTTCTTGACGGCCACCATCGCGGCGTGCTCTTCGCTCACGTCGGGCTCGTGCCTGGCCAGGTACTGCCGGGCCTGCAGCGCGGCCAGCCGCGGGGCGCCGCACGCGAAGTCACGGTCCCAGAGCGGGTCGTAGCAGGCGGAGAGCCCGTACTGGGCGACCCCGTCCGAGAGCTTCTCGAAGGCGACTGCGAGCACCACATCGAACATGCCCGACACCACGTGATAGAAGCTCGCGATAGTGGTCGACGCGCCGACGGTGCCGCCGGTGTGGATCCTCATCAACGGCTTGCCGGTCGCCCCTATCGCCGGGCCGATCCAGAGCTCGGGGTTGTTCACGCCCTCGAATATCTCGGGCGCGCTGCCAATGACCACCGCGTCGACGTCGCGGGGCGTGATGCCGGCATCGTCAAGCGCTCGCAGCGCGGCCTCGCGCACGAGCTCGGGGACGTTCACATCCTCGCGCCTGCTGACGTACTTTGTCTGTCCTGTACCGACCACCGCGACGGGTCTCGTCAAGGGGCCTCCCTCATTCTTCGACTATCATGCATGCGGCGGACTGCATAGCGAGCCCTCCCGCGCCGTGTGCCAGCGCCCGTTTCACGCCTTCGAGCCTGTGCCCTTCGGACCGGCCGGAGACCTGCGCGCTCGCCTCGGCGAGCCTGACCAGGCCGGTCGCGACCAGCGGGTTGGCGCAGAGCGCCCCGCCGGAGACGTTGACAGGTATCTCGCCGCCCCTGGCCGTCGCCCCCGATTCCAGCAGCCCGGCCGCTTCGCCTTCGCCGCACAGCCCGAACGCCTCGTACATCATGAGCTCCTGGTGCGTGCAGTACTCGCTCAGCTCGACCAGGCCGAGCTGGGACCGCGGGTCGGTGACGCCTGCCATCGCGTACGCCTTGCTCGCGGCGCGCGACGCCGAGGCGGCCTTGTGAAGATCGCGTGACCCGAGGCTGTACGCCTCGACGCTGTGGCCCATCCCGGCGATCCAGGCGGGCCTTGCCCCGAGGCTGCGCGCGATGTCGCCCTGCGCGAGCACGACCGCGCACGCGCCGTCAGTCACCGGGCTCGCCTCGAGCTCCCTGACGGGTGACACGAGCTCATGAGAACCCATGACTTCTTCCAGGGTCACGTGGCTCTGGAGCTGTGCGTAATGGTTTAGAGCGCCGGCCGCGCGGTTCTTGACGGCCACGGCCGCGGGCGCTTCCTCGCTCACGCCGTAGTGGTGCATGAAAGCGCGGGCCTGCAGGGCCGCCGCTGTCATTCCGTCCACACCGAGCGGCCTGAGGTAGAAAGGCTCGCACATCGCGCGTGTCTGCTTGATGGGATCGCTCTCCGAGCTCTTGCCGTAAGCCACGACCAGCGCGGTCGAGAATAGGCCGCTCGCGATGCGCATGAACGCGTAGATCGCCGCGAGCATCCCGTCGCCGGCGACCTTGGACTCTTCCTTGAAGTGCCCGCCCATCGCGTCGACGCTGATGCACGTCGAGATTCCCCTGCCGTCGAGAAAGTCGCTGCCTGCGTCGATGACCACGTCGATGTCGTGGATGGTCATGCCGCACGACGAGAGGGCCTCGTTCACGACCTGGAAGATCATGCTGAGGTGAGTCTCCCGCTCCATCGCCTGGCGGTGCTCCGTCTGGGCCCAGCCGACCACTCCGACTTCGTCCATCACGGTCCCTTCGACTTTCGTTCGACCTCGACGATCCGGGGTTCTATCTTATCAGTCACCGCCAGCAGGCCGACCGAGTTCTTTCTGGCGAACATCCGGTCGGTCGGGCTGCCGGGATTGAAGAACAGGACGTTCCCGCGCTCTTTTATCAGGCCGTTATGGGTGTGCCCGAATACGATGCAATCGCAGCCTTCCCCCTCGAAGAGGCGCGCGACCTTGTGCGTTATGCCGGACGGCGCGCCGTGCCCGTGGGTGAGCCCGATCTTGAACCCCTCTGCTTCGACCACGCGCTTCTCGGGGAGGGTCTTCGCGACCTCGCCGTGGTCCATGTTCCCTTTGACCGCGAGCGTGGGCGCCACCGTCGAGAGCTGCTCGATGACAGCCATCTCAAGGATGTCCCCGGCGTGCAGGATCAGGTCCACACCGTCGAACACGCGAAGCACATGGTCTCCCAGCGGGTGGCCCATGAGGTGCGTGTCGGAGATGCAGCCGATCAGCATGCGCTCACCCGCTTACCGCGCCGGCCGCGGTCTCTTCGCCTGTGCCGGGCTCCTCGCGGCTCGGCGACGTCGGGAACTCCAGGAAGAACATAGCTCCACCGGCGACGTCCCCGGTCCCCACGCGTCCGCCGATGCGCGCCATCACCCGCTTCACTATCGACAGGCCCAGCCCGGAGCGCCCCTCCCACACCGTGAAGAACGGCATGAACATGAACTCCTGGGCCTCACGCGTCAGTCCGGGGCCGGTGTCTTTCACCTCGATGCGAACGAAGCGCCCCTCGTCGATGCCGACGACCTCGACGCGCCTGGCCCCCATCTGCGCGGCGATGCAGGCGTTCTCTATCACCTGCTCGAGCGCGGAGCGGATCATACGCTCGAAGCCGAACGCCGGCGGGAGGCCGGAAAGCTTGACGGATACGGCGATGCCTTCGGCCGCGGGCGTCGCGACAGCCTCGCGCACGACCTCCTGCGTCATCGCCACCAGGTCGACTTCGCCGGGCGTGTCCCACTCGCGCGTGCTCGTGCAGTTGAGGTACTGCTCGACGTCCTCGAGCAGGCCGAGGAGGGTGGAATAACCGGCGTTCAGAGTATCGATGATGTCTTCCTTGCCGCGCGACCAGTCGTCGATGTTCATGTTCTGCATGCGCTCGATGACCCGGGACAGCGGGTGGGAGTAGACCCTCTCGATGCGCGCCCCCAGCGATCGAAGCAGGACCTGGTAGTCGACCGTTCCCTTGGTGGACGGCTCGGCCGGCGCGCTCTTTGCCTCCATGAAGACGCAGGCCGCGCCGATGACCTCGGGGCCGTTCACCAGCGGATAGATCCTGTAGCTCACCGGCAGGAGAGCCTTGTCGCTCTTCATGATGAGCGCGTCACCCTCGCGGACGAGCGAAGGGTTGTTGAGCACCTCGAGCATCCCGTGCTCGAGCGGGCCGAGCGGGTTCTCGTCGAGGGAAGTCTCGGGCTGCAGCATCACCTGTGTGCGCTCGCCGAACGTGTAGCCCGTCAGGCGCTGGGCCTCGCGGTTGAACACGCCGATTCGGCCTTTCGCGTCCGCGGTCATGACGCCGGCGACCATCTCCTCGAGCACCGAGTCCTTGACCCCGCGTTCGCGGGACAGCGCGTCGAGGCTCTTGCGGGCGATGCGGTACAGCTCGGCGTTCGTGATGGCCAGGCTTGCGAGCTCGCCGAGGCCCGCCATCATGCGCTTCTCGTCTGTGCTGTATGTGTGCTCCTCGAGGTTCGCCAACACGAGCATCCCGAGGAACCTCTCCCGCGCGACCAGGGGCACAAGGACGAGGGAGCGCGGCTCGACCGCGCCGAAGAAGACGTTGTCACGCTCGTCGATCGAGCGAGTGCTGTTGATCGCGACCATCTCCCTGTCGCCCGCCGCCTGCCCTACGAGCCCCTTCTTCATGGGGAGCTCCTTGAACATCATCTTGTTCTCGTCGACTCCCTCGGCCAGCGCGAGGCGCAGGACGTCGTCGGACTTCTCCCACAGGTAGACCGCGCCGATGCCGGCGCCGGTGACAGCGGAGGTGTACTCGAGGACCCGTTCCAGTATCTCGTGCATGTCGAGCGTCGAGCCGATCTCGCGGCCGGCCTCGAGCAGCAGGAGGAGGCGCTTGTTCGCGCCGACCGTGCGGTCGAGGATGCCCTCCACATGCTTCACGTTCACTATGTCGCGCACGACCACCCCCGCAATCAGGCCTGCGAGCGCGAGCACGAGCCCGATGCGAAGGATCCAGTAGCCGACGCTGCCGCCCTCCCGGACGACCGGCAGGTTGAGGACGACTATCAGGCCTATGGCGCAGAGAGCGGCCATGACTATCAGGAAGATGGTCAATGGAGACACCCGCGCCGGGTCGGCGCTTCGCGATCTATCGCGGCGGGCTTTGCGCGGGGGCTTCGCGGGAGCGTCCCCGGTCACGGGGCCGGCCTCGAGTTTTCCGTCGCGCGCGTCCTCACCGGCGTCATTGGTTTCTTCTGCATCCGACATGGAGTGTCTCTTTCGAACAGTAACGCCATGAATTTCGTGCCGTTGTGCGTAAAGCTATTTTTCCAGAGCCCCGCGTTTTGTTCAAGGAGACGGCGCCGGCTCAGAAGGGAGTGTCCTCAAACACGAATATGGCACCGAGACCCCCCACCGCCCAGGCGTGGCGCGCGTCGGCGGCGGCGACGTCAAACAGCGCCTCGTGCGCGTCGAACTGCTTGCTCCACCCTTTGCCGTCGTTGAAGTACACCGGGCCGTGGTCGCCGAGGCCGCCGACCGCCCACACGTGCTTCGCGTCCGCCGCGGCCACCTTGTGGAGCTCTTCGTCGGTCTGCTGGGTCTCGGCCCACCCGCGGCCGTTGAAGAAGAACGTGCTGCCGAGCGACTCCAGGGGGCCCGCGCCCTTGCCGGACCGGGAACCCACGGCCCACGCATGGTCGGGGTCGGCAGCGGATATCCCGAACAGGAAGCGCCCGGCCGGCGCTTCGTACTGCTTGCTCCACGAAGCGCCGTCGAAGAAGTAGACCGAGCTTCTTTCGGACTTGTCCTCGGCGACCGCCCAGACGTGCTTCGCGTCGAGGGCGAATATGTCCTGGGCGTGGAACGGCCCCGAGTACTGGCTCGCCCACGAGCTGCCGTTGAAGAAATATATGGTGGAGCTGGCCGGGTTCGAGCCCACGGCCCAGACGTGCGACGGGTCGGCGGCCGAAACGAGGCTCATCGAAGCGTCAGCGGTCTCGAGCTGCTTTGTCCAGTTCTTGCCGTCGGACGACCAGATGATGCCTTTGCCGTCGCCGCCGCAGGCCCACAGGTGCGACGGGTCCGCGGCCGACACGGAGACCGGCTCCGCCTCCAGGCTCTTGACCTGTGTTTCCCACGAGACGCCGTTGAAGAAGTAGATTGGCCCGCCTCCGACCGCCCAGGCGTGGGTCGAATCAGCGGCTGTGATCGACAGGAGTGAAGCGTCTTGCTCCTGTGTCTCGATCATCCACGGCGAGGCGGCGGCGCACGCGGAAACAATTATCGCGAGCGCGCAGACCGCCGCGATGGCGGCAAGGGGTCTGGATCGTCGTCTCATGAGGCGTATTGTAGTGCAATGCCGCGCAAAGAGAAAAAGCCCCGCCGCCGCGAGGCTTCGTTTCTCAATAGTCCCTGTGTCGAGTACTTATGCGCGGGCCCGGTCTACTTCAGGCGCGCGATGAACTCATCAAGGGGAATGGCCGCCATCGTCTTGATGTGTACCGAGCCGCGCGCCCCGAGCTCGACGGAGATGCGCGCGATGGTCTCGATGTCCGGCGCCTCGAGGATGTTCACGAAGTCGTACTCGCCGATCACCGCATACTGGTCCAGGACTTTGCCCCCGAGGGCCTCGACGTCCTTGTTGACCTCCTTGATCCTCTCCGGGTTCTTCTTCACGGTAGCCGCTCCGGCATCCGTGAGACTGGAGAGCATGATGTACTTGGGCATGCCACGTCCCCCTTTCCTCCACCTGTCTTCTGGTATGCCCAATTCTACAACCTGCTTCCCTTAATGCAACTTGTTCATGCTACCCCTTTGAAAAACGCAAAAAGGGGTCTGACCCGTTTTTGCGTTTTGGCCCCTTCTGGCGTTCTACAGGAAAGAAACAGTGACAAGAGAAGTATTTGCTGTGCTCGTATTCGTTGGGTGGCTGAGAGCTTGGTGTTGGGAGGATAGAACAGTAGATGCGGATATTCGCCTGGATTGCCAAGCAGGTCAAGCGCTACCCCTGGCCTATACTTATCATCTGCCTCGTGCTGTCGGCCTTCCTCGGCGTGGGGATTCTGTTACTGAAAGGTGACGTCACCTACCCGAGCCTCCTGCCGAAAAACTTCCCGAGCATCAAGGCCCTGCAGGACCTCAACAAGAACTTCGACGGCACCTCCTACGAGACGATCCTGATCACTGCCCCCGACGTGACGGACAACAACGTCACGCAGTTCCTGATCGGGCTCAACGACTACATCAACCAGACGCCCGGCCTCAACGCCGGGCAGATCGTGGAGATCCCGGGTCAGAAAGGCAAGAACGTCCCCCAGATACTCCAGCAGCCCTCGCCCAACCTCAACGACTACCTGAGCCCGTTCGTCGCCAACATCGAGCAGGGCATCGCGCAGAGCGGCCTCAACGTCAAGCTCTCGTCGATAACGCTCGCCCAGATCAAGTCCCAGACCGGGATGGACTTCAAGCAGCTCATCCGTTCGCAATACCTTTCTGTCCCCGAAGTGCGGCAGCAGATGATCGGGAGGCAGAAGTTCCTGATCTACGACCCCAAGACCGACACGTACCCCGCGGCGCTGGTGATGATCAAGACGAACCCGAACCTGAGCTCGGGCGCCCAGATCGCGCTCGCCAACGACCTCGAGAAGCTCTTCAGGGACAAGCTCACGACGCCCGGCTCGCCGCTGTATACCCCGGGCGCCAAGGTCTACATGTCCGGTGACGCGACACTGGCGCGTGACTTCGACACCCACATCAAGGACAAGACGATTCTGCTCGGCCTGATCGCGCTGGCGTTCGTCGTCGTAGTGATCTTCCTCGCGTTCCGCAGGTTCTCAGATGCTCTGTTGACCCTCGGTGTGGTCGTCCTCAGCATCGTGTGGACGTTCGGCTTCACCGGCTGGGCCGGGATACCTTACTCGGTCGCGGCCATAGCCATCATTCCCCTCCTCCTCGGGCACGCGCTTACGTTCGTGGTGCCTTACACCGCGCGCTACTACGAGGAGATGGGGCACGAGTTCAGGTCGGTCAAGATGGTCGGCAAGGCGCTCATCGGGGTCGGGGTCGGCATCTTCCTGTGCGCTTTCACGAGCATCCTCGGATTCCTGGTCTTCGAGTTCAGCGTTCTGCCTCCGCTGCGCAACTTTGGCGTGACGGCCGCCGTGGGCACGTTCTTCGCCTTCGTGCTCACCATCGTGATGCTGCCCGCGATGATGGTCGTGCGGGACAGGGTCCAGGTCCGCGGGACGGAGGAGAAGCAAGAGAAGTTCAAGACTCACTTCGACGGCCTCTCGAGGCGAAGTAGCCGTGGCATCTTCGCCCGCACCACCGACCGCATGCTCGAGTGGTTCACCGTGCTCTCGACGAGGCACTCGATAATCGTCATCGTGATAGCGCTCGCGCTCATCGCCGTCGGCTTCTCGCAGGCCGGGAAGCTCAAGACCGACTCCGACCTGCGCAAGCTGGTGCCGCGCGGGCTCCCGTCGATCAAGGCCGACTTCCAGGTGGAGAAATTCTTCGGGGGCCAGCAGACGGACACGATCATGATCACGGGCGACGTGCTGGACCCGAAGAACCTCAAGGCGATGGCCGACCTCGAGGACAAGATCGTGAACGACCCGCGAAACCGGTTCCAGGGGACGACGCTCTACCCGAGAAGCGCGATAACCGGCCTTCCGGACGCGCTCGCCTCCGCCAACAACGGGAAGCTGCCGGCCTCGAAAGCCGAAGCCGAGGCGGCCATTGCGAACGCCCAGGCCAACGGCGGCTACATCGTGGGCGGCCTGTTGAGCGCCGACCGGAAGCAGGCCCTCATCTCGCTCAACGGGAGCGGGGCGCAGACCCCTGAGGTCGTCAACCAGAAGCTTACGATCCTCAACAGCGACAGCAAGGCCGTGCTGGGCCCGCTCGGCCTACCCTACGAGCTGGGCGGCATCACGCCTCTGACCAAAGACATGACGAAGAACATAATCCCGACCGAGACGTGGTCGTCGATCCTGTCGATCGGAGTCTGCGGGCTGCTGCTGATCCTGATCTTCTGGTCGATCCCCTACGGCCTCATAACGCTCACTGTCGCCATTGCGGGAGTCGCTGCCCAGATCGGTTTCCTGGTGGCGATGGGGTACCCGCTGGACGTGGTGACCTCGCTGTCATCCGCGCTTGTCATCGGGATCGGGAGCAACTTCGGCATCTTCTTTACGCATCGCTATCTCCAGGAGATAAGGAAGGGCGACACGCTGCCGGCCGAGGCCATCAGGATCACCATGATGAACCTCGGAAGGGCGAACGTCGTCGCGGCGATCGCCACGTGCGGCGCGTTCCTGATAGTGCTGCTCTCGGGCATCGTGCCGCTGGTGCGCTTCGCGGCGGTCACGGCCTTCGGCGTGGCGCTGTCGCTGATCGCGGCGCTCACCTTCATGCCGGCCCTGATCTTCAGGCTCTCGTGGCACAAGCAAGCGGTCGAGGAGAAGCTGGCTCCCGAGGAGGCCTGACCAGGCTAGCCGATCTTGTCCTCCACCATCCTGCGCAGGTCCTTCATGGGGCAGAACTCGTTCCCGCAACGTCCGCAGGCGTTGATGAGGATGGCCCCGAAGCCGCCCGCGTACGCGACCAGATAAACGATGGCGAGCAGCGGCCTCTTGAGGACCTGGCGCATCGGCATGATGCCGAGCAGCCCGATGTAGGCCAGGTCGATGGTCATCCCCTGTCTGTCGAGCTCGTGCTCCGTGTCGCGGGGCATCATCTTGGCCGTGGCGAGGCCGAACAGTGTCGAGCACTCCTGGCCGTAGTACTGGCACCTCGCGCACGCGTAGCGCCGCCAGACTGTCAGGAACGCGATGACCGCCGGCAGGTATATAAGGAGCTTGCGCGCCCGGTAGCGCGCGATGGCGTACGTCCCGATGACGATGGGCAGGGTCATCAGGGCCTGGTTGATCGTCGCGCTCTGCATGTCCCACGGCGTGGCTGCTTCGCTTTCTGTCGCGCAGCCGCACCCGCATCCTGTGTCTTCTGAGCAAGGGCTCATCGTAACCTCCCCGGGCTCGTGTGGGTCCGCGGGCATGCACCCGCACCGTTAGCCTATAATAATCATCACGGCCGAGAAACCACGGAAGGTATGTTCAAGTGCCGTTCCAGTGTCCGCGATGCGGGACAATAAACGAAGACGGGACCCGGGTGTGCGCCGGCTGCGGATCGCCTCTGACAGGCGCCGCAGCGGTCCCTCCTGTCTCCCGCGAGCGCGCCGGGGCGCCTCCGTCCGGACCGACCGGACCGCCGGTGATGCCGAGCCCGGGCACAGGCACGGCGCGGCCTCAGGGCCCCGGGCCGCAAGCGAAACCTGCGCCGCATGCGCCACCCGCGAAACCAGTGCTACAGCCGCCCGCGGCCAAAACACCGGAGCCAGCGGTCAAACCCGTTGTGCCCGTCCAGGCGAAGCAGCCCGCAGGGGCGGTCCCTTCCGGGCAGCCGGCGCCGAAAGCCGGCGAGACGCCCGGGGCAGCCGTCGCGGTCAAGCCCGAACCCGAGGCCGCAGCGGCACCGCCTGTTTCTGGCGACGGCGAGAAGGGACTCGAGTCGGAGCCGGAGGCGCCCGCGGCCCAGGCTCCCGCCGGGCAGCAGCAACCGGTCCAGGCCTATCCTTACGGTTACGCGCCCTGGCCGTACGCCCAGCCTTCGCCCTACGGATATCCCGGCTGGCCCGACCAGTCGATGATGGCGGGCGGGTACATGGCTCCATACGGATACGGCTATCCGCCGATGCCGCCTTACGGCCCGTTCGGCGGGTTCTCCCCATATGGTTTCTATCCGCCGATGCCGTTTGCCGGCGGTTTCTCGCCCTATGGGATGCAGATGCCGTTCTACAATCCCTACCAGGCTTCAATGTATCCCGGCGCGTACGGCGCGCAGGCCCCGATGCCCGGCCCCGCAGGAATGCCGGGCCCGGCCGGGATGGCTTATCCGCAGCCATACGGCGCAAAGCCGCGAAGGCGGATGAAAACGGTCTACATAGTATTGATCATAATCTGCGTCCTTCTCCTGATCGGCGGAGGGGTGACCGCGGCTATACTCCTGACGGGCAGCAGCAACTCTTCCTTCAAGCTGGGCGACCAGACCGTGACCGGGGCCGACATCGAGTTCACCAACCTTGTGCTGAGCCAGAAGGGCAACCAGGTGATACTGACCGGCACCTACTCAAACAACACGAAAAGGGAGGGCAAGGTCTTTGTCACCGTCCAGGTCGTGAGCAGCGGCACGTCCGAGCTTCTCAGCTTCACCGTGCCGGTCGTGGCCGGGACTGGCAAGCCGGTCAACCAGAAGAAGGCGTTCACGGGCAAACTGACCGGGGCCACGCTGGGGTCGCTCATCTGGAGCAGCAGTTCCAGCAGCTCCACCATCAGGCCCAATAGCTCGAGCAGTTCGAGCAGCTCCAGCGCGGGAAACGGCAGCAGCACGGACAACTATCCTTGGAATGAAAGCAGCGCCGGCTCTTCGGCCGGCAGCGCGACGGAATATGACAACACTGGCTCTTATTGACCATTCCGGCCATTTGAACAAGCCGGCCCTGCGGCATCGATTCCTCGAAAGGAGCGCGCAATAGAGTTCTGCCTGCTCGCAAGCGGATCGGGGGGCAACGCCACGTACATCCGTTCGGGTGAGACCGCGGTGCTGATCGACGCCGGCATCTCGATGAGGGAGATCGCCCGAAGGCTCGCTGGGATCGGCGTCGCGCCCGACTCACTCGACGCCGTGGTCATCTCCCACGGGCACAGCGACCACGTGAACGGCGTTCCAGTCGCCTGCCGGCGGCTGGGCATACCCGTGTTCGCCACCAGGGGGACCATCCTGGAGGCGAGGATGAAGGGCCCCGTCCCGCCAGAGCTCCTGCGCTGCATACGCGCGGGTGACTCGTTCGATATCGGCTCGCTCAACATAACGTGCTTCCCGGTGCCGCACGACTCCTCCGAGCCGGTCGGCTTCGTGATCTCGGACGAAAGCGTGCGGGTGGGCTACGCGACCGACCTCGGGAGCCTGACGCTGGAGGTCGTCCACGCCTTCATGGGGTGCGACGCGGTCGTGCTCGAGTCGAACCATGACGAGGAGATGCTGCTCGACGGGCCCTACCCTGCTTTCCTCAAGAAGCGCGTCAACGGCCCTCTGGGCCACCTCTCCAACGCCGACGCGATGGAGCTCCTGCGGGGGATAGCCCACCCCGGACTTCAGCACCTGGCGCTCGCGCACCTGAGCCGCACGAACAACCTCCCCGAGCTGCCGCTGGAGGCTGCCATCGAGGCGCTCGGGGAAAGTGCGTCACGCGTAGAGATATCGCTCGGCTGGCAGGACAGGGCAGGCGCGCTCCTAATTCTTGAGTAGTGCGCCAATGGGGTCTGACCCCGGTAGCGCAGCCGGCGCGGGCATGGTGGAGGGGAATATGCCGCTCAAGGAATACAAGAAGAAGAGGCGCTTCGACGTCACCCCCGAGCCTGAGCCCTGGGTCAAGAACGAGCCGGGCCGCGAGTACGTCATCCAGCAGCACAGCGCCAGGCGCCTCCACTGGGACCTGCGCCTCGAGGACGAGGGCGTGCTCAAGAGCTGGGCGGTGACCAAGGAGCCCCCGACCGAGACGGGGATCAAGCGGCTCGCCGTTCACGTCGAGGACCATCCCTACGATTACAGAGACTTCGAGGGCACCATCCCCGCGGGCGAGTACGGCGCGGGAGAGGTCACGATCTGGGACCGCGGGACATACTGGCCGCTCCTGGAGGGCGAGCCGGACGCGACGGTAGCCGACGCGATCGAGCGCGGGGCACTGAAGTTTCACCTCGACGGCGAGCGCCTGAACGGCAACTACGTCCTTTTCAACTTCGAGCGGGACAAGGGCGGCAAGAACTGGTTCTTCTTCAAGATGAAGGGCAGGTAAGCGCGAGCTCTCGTTGACAGGAGTACAACAAACGTGCCCTGCCCGGCCCCTGGCACGTTCAGTCGAGGCGCTGCCTGCCGATAATCCAGGTAGAGCCACCGGGAGGTTTTACCTTGCCGAGAAAAGCCCTGCTGATCGTCCTCGTCGCGGTGCTCGCGGTGACGGGCCTCGCGCTTTCGGGGTGCGGCAATCGGGCCGTCACCGTAAAGGAGCCGGCCGCCGCGCCCATCGAACGGTCGAGCGCCTCGCAGGCGTCGCCCAGCCAATCACAGACCATCACGATGAACGGCCGCTCGGTCATGCAAGGCTGGATGAGTCACTGGGGATACGAGGGAGAAAAGCCCGTGAGCAGGAACGGCTACCTGCTCGACTATAAGGAGCTTAACGGCGGCAGCATCCCCTCGAGCTTCGCGGATAACGTCGGCGGACTGGCGCCGGGCTCGGTCGCCTTCTTCAAGTTCTGCTTCGTGGACTTCAACGGGTCGAACCTTGCCCAGCGCAAGAGCGAGCTCCAGCAGGTGCTCGACACCGCGCATCAGAAAGGCCTGAAGCTCGTAGTGGGCAACGCGCTGCCAGTCCGCAAGCAGGACGGCTCTCCAGAGATCGTTGCCGAGGAAAAGCAGTTCAACAACTTCCTGGCGAGTAAGGCCGCGGGCGACCCGGCGGTGTGGGTTTACGACTTCAACGGCGTGCTCGCGGGCCCCGACGGATACCTCAAGCCGGAGTACCAGACCGAAGACTCGCACCCGAACGACGCCGCGTACGCTGCGCTCGACCAGTCATTCTTCCCGCTGCTGTCAGGCGTTTTCGCCGGCACTCACTGACGGGAGTCCGAGCTTTTTCCTTCTCTCCCTGGTCCTCAAGTTGTATATTAATGGCTGGTTTTGCCTGAGCCACTGATCGCCTGCTACCGTGTATTGCCAAAAGAACAGCGAGGTGCCCTTATGTCACGTGCCCCGAAAACCGTTCTCGCCCTGTCTTTGACCATCCTCATCGCTTTATCTTTTGCCCCGCTTGCGTTCTCGGGAACGAGCGGCGGACAGGTGCCACCGGGGTGGACGAAGATCGCCACCGGTGGGCTGGGACAGCCGGAGAACATGATGATGTTCGGGTCGAGCGAGTTCGGCGGAAAGCTCTTCTTCTGGATCCCGGGCGCGGGCGGTAGCGGCTCACCGGCCGCACCGGTCTGGACCTGGGACGGCAGCAGGTTCGCCAAGGCCGCTCCGGACGGTTTTGGTGACGCGGGCAACATCTCGCTGACACCGGGGGTCGTATTCCAGGGCCAGTACTACATCGGTACGGGGCACGGCAGCGGCACAGGCCAGCTCTGGCGGACCCCGGACGGCTCCCACTGGGAAAGGGTCGGGGAGACGGCGTTTACCGACCCGAACGACAGTAACTGCTGGCCGATGGGCGTGCAGGACGGGAAGCTGCTTATCGGGTTCGACAACTACAACACCGGCGTCCAGGTGTTCAGCTACGACGGCTCGACGTTCACCAGGGCGAACAACGACGGCTTCGACGAGAACGCTTACGCCATGTCTTCGGCGGTCGTCTACAACGGCCGTGTCAACGTGGTCATCCAGAGGATGGATGCCCTCCACAACCAGATCCCCGTCATCCCGATGGTCTACATGGGCGGGACGACGTGGACCAACACCGGGGAGAAAGGATTCGGAGACACCGGCAACATCGGCTGCTACGTCACCTTCACGGACGGGGCCGGCATCTACGCCGGGACCTGGAATCCCGCGGGCGGCCAGCTGTGGCGGTTCGACGGGAGCGCCTGGGCGAAGATAAACCTGGGGGCGATCCCCTCGCCCACGAACAACATGGTCCTTGGCTTCCCCTGGCAGGGCCAGCTCTTCGTTGCCACAAGCAACCAGACAACCGGCCCGCCCATGGGTCCCGCCACGCTCTATAAGCAGAAGGCTGGCGGAACATTCCAGGCCATAACCGAGGACGGGTTCGGCGACCCGAACAACATGATCACGTTCGTAAGCGCCGTCTACAAAGGCAAGTTCATCGCCGGCACGTTCAACACCGCAGGCTTCCAGGTCTGGACCGGGTCGGCAGGCCCTGGGATCACCGGCATCAGCCCGACCAGCGGGCCGTACGGCACCGAGGTCACGATAACGGGAGACGGTTTCGGCAGCCTGCCCTCCGGCGCGGGGTGCGGGTCGGCATGGTGCGTGTCCTGCTGCGGCGCGGACGTCCCGGCTTCTCAGGTCATCTCGTGGACGAACAACAAGATTGTGCTGAGGATGCCGGAAGGGGCGTGCGCCGGGGACGTGTGCGTAATGACGCCGGCGGGTACGTCCAACGCCGTGACTTTCACCCCTACCCTGTCTAACACCTACTACTTCCCCGAGGGCTCGACGCGCGACGACGCGGTCGACGGCAAATTCGACGAGTACCTTTGCGTGATGAACCCCGGCACGGCGCAGGCCAAGGTCACCGTGAGCTACCTGTTGGCGGGCGGGGCGAACCCCGAGACGAAGGACTACGCGGTCGCCGGGCGCAGCAGGCTCACGATCGACGTTGCCGCGGAGATAGGGCGCGGGCGGGACGTCGCGACCGTGGTCCAGGGAGACAGGCCCATCGTCGCCGAGCGCACGATGTACTTCAACTATCACGGCAAGTGGAACGGCGGCGACGCCGTCGCCGGAGCCAGCTCGCCTTCGGAGCACTGGTATTTCGCCGAGGGCTCGACCAGGAACAACGCGCGCGACGGCTCGTTCGAGGAGTGGCTCTGCCTGATGAACCCTGACGGGCGCGCCGCCACCGCGACGATCAACTACACGGGAGACGTCACAAAGCAGGTGAGCGTGGTCGTCCCGGCCGGCGGCAGGGTCACGCGCGACGTTGCATCGGACGTGGGGATAGATCGTGACGTCAGCGTCTCAGTGGCGAGCGACGTCGGGATAGTCGCCGAGCGGCCGATCTACTTCAACTATCACGGGAACTGCCCCGGCGGCGACAGCACCATCGGTGCGACGTACCCGGCGCAGGACTTCTACTTTGCCGAGGGCGCCACCTACGAGTGGGCCAGCGAGTGGATCTGCGTCGCGAACCCGAACCCCGTGAATGCCAACGTCAAGGTCTACTACGCCATCAGTGGCGGCGGGACCGCGCAGAAGAACATCGTCGTGGGCCCGAACGCCCGTCAGACGTTGAACGTCGCGGCGGCCGTGGGCTGGGACAAGGACGTGTCGGTTCGCCTGCACTCGGACCTGCCGGTCGTGGCCGAGCGCTCGATGTACTTCGACTACGGCGGTGGATCGTGGCCCGGAGGAGCGATCGCGACCGGGGCGCCGGCGCCACGGAACACCTACTACTTCGCCGAGGGGACGACGCGCCAGAACGCGGTCGACGGCAGCTTCGACGAGTGGGTCAGCATCGAGAACCCGAACGGCAAGGACGTGAACATCAAGCTGTCGTTCCTCAAGCCGGACGGGATAACCCTAGTGCAGAACGTGGTCGTGCCGAAGTCGACGAGGAGCACCATCTCGGTCAACGCGCTGCTCGGGCCGGACCTCGACTCGAGCCTCGTGCTCGAGGCGTCGGACCCGGTGGTCGTCGAGCGGCCGATGTACTTCAATTACAGGGGATTCGCCCAGGGCGGGAGCGTCTCAAGAGGCTACGGCCTCTAGCGGGCAAGCCTGACACGGCAAAAAAAGCACCACTGGGGTCAGGCCCCAGTGGTGCTTTTTGCTGTCTTCAGCCACACATCCCGGGCGGTTGTCAGTCGACGGTGACGGTCTTCGTCGCTGGCGCGCCGGGCGTCGTTGAGTTCTGCCCGGGCCGGCCTGCCGGCACGAAGCTCTCGACGTAGACGACGGCCCGCGTCGGGTCGGACGGCATCGGCACCGCCTGGTATGCGGCGCCTCCGTTGATGCTGTAGGCCGACCTCGCCGGGAACACTCCCACCAGCCCGCGCAGACCCTCCGGCGCGCCGAGGTAATTCTTCACCGTGAAGCCTGTCGGGGTCGCGCTCGACGACAGCGCCGGTATGTCGAGGTGGTCGAGGTCGGTCTCGCCGTTGAGGACCGAGCCATCGTACAGCGGAGTCGAGTGGAAAGCGTCCTGGTACGTATAGCCCGTAACACCTGAGGCGCGCACGTCCCAGTTCCGATAACCGGGGTACGACATCTTCATTCCGCCTTCGTCGAAGTAGACCATGGTCTGGTTCGCGTAAACAGTCGAGCCCTTGCCGTCCCTCCACTTCGCCGCGCCGATGTAATCGCTGTGGAGGTGGCCGGTCATCACGTAGTTCACCCTGTAACGCGCCGCGAGCTCCTTGAGAGCCATGCTCCCCCTGCCTCCCCCGCCGAGCGCATACAGCCCTGCGAAGCGCTCGTTCTTCCACGAGATCCCGCGGCCGTTGGGCCTGAACGGGTCGTGGTGCATCGCGATGAACTTGTGGTGCGACTCCGTGCTCGCGATCAGGTCGTTGCGGAGCCACGCGAGCTCGCCCGCGTACGTCTGCGGCTTCCGCTCGTCGGTGGCGCCCAGCACCTGCCCCTGCCACTTGCGCGGGTACACGAACGTGCCGAACTTCTGCATCAGCATGCGGTCGGTGTCGGGCCACTGGCTCGTGTTCACCATGCTGAAGTGGCTGTCCTCCACGTCGAACGAATAGAAGAGCGGGCCGATGTTCTCCTCGTAGACCTTCAGGCCGTCGACCTCGTTGTAGTAGCTGTCGTGGTTGCCCGGGATGATGAACACGGGCACCTCGAACTGCGCGAGAGTCTTGTAGAACTCGGCGAACTCGATCTGGTAATCGCCCGGCGCGTGCTGCGCGCGGATGTTATCGCCCAGGATCAGCACGAAGTCAGGGCGCACCAGGTTCACCTGCTCGATGGCTCGCTGGAAGAACACGGGCGTGCCGTCGGGTGAGATGCCCTTGTTGGTCTGCGGATCGAGGGGCATCGAGATGTTGAGGCGGTGCACGTGGATGTCAGCGAGCGTCAGGAAAGTGAAGTCCTTGCCCGCGCCCGCGGGCCTGATCGACACGGAGTGCTCCTGCGAGTCGGTCACCTTGACCGCACCGCCAGCCGCGGCCACCGAGAGGTTGTAGAGCTCGGGCACGGCGCTCGCGGGCAGGGCGAACCGGACGCGCCAGACCGTGTCGCCGCCGTGGCTCGTCCCGG
>Ga0209539_1000566_pt1 | contig 21067 bp, 17 predicted proteins | sample BarGraNGADG00312_2_FD_184499 | JGI IMG/M metagenome (GOLD analysis project Ga0209539, IMG submission 184499) | Arctic peat soil microbial communities from Barrow, Alaska - Barrow Graham LP Ref core NGADG0011-312 (SPAdes) (version 2) | ecosystem: Environmental > Terrestrial > Soil > Wetlands >... | reverse complement strand
TCGTACTCGCCCGCAAAGGCCGGGCCTACCGCTCCCTCCACACCCTGATCACCCAGCAAGGAGGCGAACACGTCCTCTACGGCAGCGCGCTCGCCCTTGCCGCCACCACCCAGACCTGGGCTACCGCCACCGACACGCCGGTCGCCGAAATCGCCCACACCGCCCTGCGCTGAAACGGCCGACTACAGTTCCCGATCATCAGTCACGTGTTGCCACGATGGCTGGAATCCGCCCCATAACCCAGGGGTCACCGAGCTCGTCACATTCCCCGACCGCGGTCACTCGTTGGGAGCTGACCACGGTTGGGCGGACGTCGCGGGGGCAAGCCTCGACTTCCTCGCCCGTCAAGGCATTTACTCCTGACCGGTCCCGGCCAGGCACACCACATCAGAGGAGAGAACCATGCCCTTCATCACTACGACCGACGGTGTCGAGATCTTCTACAAGGACTGGGGGACGGGTCGGCCCGTCGTCTTCAGCCATGGCTGGCCGCTCAACGCCGATGCCTGGGACAACCAGCTCGAGCTCGTCGCAGCCAACGGCTTCCGGGCGATCGCACATGACCGCCGCGGCCACGGACGCTCGACCCAGACCTGGACAGGCAACGAGATGGACACCTACGCGGACGACCTCGCGGCACTCTTCGAGACGCTCGACCTGCACGACGCGGTTCTCGTCGGCCACTCAGCTGGCGGCGGCGAGGTGGCCCACTACCTCGCCCGCCACGGCACCAGCCGAGTGGCCAGAGCGGTGCTGCTCGGCGCCGTTGCGCCGCTCATGGTCAGGACCGAGGCCAACCCGGAGGGTTCGCCCATCGACGTGTTCGACGGGATCCGCGCCGGGGTCGCGAGCGATCGCTCGCAGTTCTACCGAGACCTGTCCGAGTCCTTCTACGGAGCCAACCGGCCGGGTGCGGTCGTGTCCCAAGGGATCAAGGACGCGTTCTGGCTGCAGAGCATGCAGGTGGGGATTGCCAGCGCCCTGGACTGCATCAAGGCCTTCTCGGAGACCGACTTCACCGCGGACCTGGAGAAGATCGACATACCGGTACTCGTCGCGCACGGCGACGACGACCAGATCGTACCGATCCAGGCCGCGGGACTGCGATCCGCGCAGATCCTCACCGATTCGACGCTGCGCGTGTACCCCGGAGCGCCGCACGGCCTTGTCGGCCAGTTCGAGGCCGACTTCAACGCCGATCTCCTCAACTTCATCCAGGGCTGAGCTCCGTCGCCACCCCCGGCTCGTTCACGCCGAGGCAGGCATTGCCTTCCGAGTGGCCAAGGACCGCGGTCGCGGCCCGCTCGTCGGGTGTCAGAACGAGTATGTCGGCCCCCGACCACCAGGGACCGGCGCCGACCCGTGTGGGCGGTTCGACATCAGCAGATCGCGTCGCTACTTGAGGTCGACGCCCGCGAAGTCCGCCGGCTTCGAGACGCCGTTCAGGTCGCAGGGACGCGGCCAGAGCACCGATGACCCGGCGATGAGTGACTGACGGGTGCGGCCTGATCGAATCCCGCCGTGGTCAAGCGAGCTCTCACCTGGCCAGACCTCCCGTCGTCGCAGTATCCGCGGTTGGCCGCATCTACGTCGGACCAGTCGCCACAGAGCCAACCGCAGGTGTGGGAACCGATCCTGAAGGTGATCCGCCGGGGAACGCGGCTGACAGAAGTACACGCTCATTCCGGTGGCGGCGGTGATCTGCAGGCGGCCGGCCATCTCCTTGCCCTGGTCCCAGGTCAGCGAGCGTCGTAGATCCGTGGGGATCTTGCTCATCACGTCCAGGACACCGTCGCGGGTCGCGTCGGCGGTGTGGGCTGAGGGGACGCCTGCTGCTCACGCGCGGTGGTCGTGGCTGCCGGCGTCCCCGGGCGGCGCCGGGAGCCGCGTCGTGAACACCGTCGACTCGCCGGGCACGCTCGTCACGCCGACCGCGCCGCCGTGTGCTTCGACGATCTTGCGGACGATGGCGAGCCCGAGCCCGCTGCCCCCGGTGTGCCTGTTGCGGGACCGCTCGGCGCGCCAGAACCGCTCGAGGACGTGCGGCAGGTCCCCGCTCGCGATCCCGGTCCCGGTGTCGGCGACCTCGATGACCACGTCACGGTCGTGTGTCCGGGTGGTCAGGACCACCTGTCCGCCGCGCGGGGTGTGACGTACGGCGTTGGACACCAGGTTGCCGACCGCCTGTCGTAGCCGGACCGGGTCGGCCAGCACTTCCGGGCGACCATCGGCGGTCACGAGCAGGGTGATCCCGGCTTCCTCCGCGCTCCTGCGGTGCGCCGCGGCGACCTGGTCGAGCAGGTCATGCACGTCGATGCGTTCGGGGTGCAGGCGCAGCTCGCCCGCGTCCGCGAGCGAGAGGTCCTGGAGGTCGTCGATGACGTGCTGCAGCAGCACCGTCTCGTCGAGGAGTGAGGACAGCAGCCGGTCGTCCGGGACGACCAGGCCGTCCTCGGCCGCTTCGAGCCAGCCGCGGATCGTGCTCAGCGGCGTCCGCAGCTCGTGCGCGACGTCGCTGACCATCGCCGTGCGTAGACCCTCGAGCTGTTCGCGTCGTTCGGCCATGGTGTTGAAGGCCGCCGCTACCTGGCCGATCTCGTCGCCGTCGCTGACCCGGGCCCGGGCCGTGAGGTCACCGTCGGTCATTCTGTGCGCGGCGCCGGCGACCCGGAATTTGTCAAGGTGGTTGAGGCCGGTGGGTGTTTAGGCGGCTAGCTCGATGTCGGCGGCGGCGGGTTGGTTGATGTAGGCCGTGGCCGGGGTGGCCAGGATCTTGGGGTCCTGGGTGGTGGTGTCCCGCGTCAGACTTAGTGGCAGGGCCCGTTCGTTGCGGGTGGTGACCTGCTGAAGGAGTCTGATCGGAGCCTGGCCCGGTTTCCCGGACAGTTGCGGTTGGTTGATCATGCCGCGGTGAGTGCGGCGTTGTGAAGGTCCTCGAGCTCGACCGGGGTCTGGTAGCCGATGCCGGAGTGGCGTCGGGCGGGGTTGTAGAACGCTTCGATCCAGTCGAATATCGCCGAGGCGAACTCGGCCCGGGTGGTCCAGGTCGACCGGTCGAGGAGTTCGCGCTGCACCGAGGACCAGGACGACTCCATCAACGCGCAAGTCCACCGCTGAGGCGACGCGGCGCGGCGACGCGCGCACTGCCGGGAGGAGCACACGACCCGTCGTACCGCTGGTGCCAGGACTCCCCGGTCGCGCCGTCGAGCACGTGGACAAGGGTCTTGTCGCCGCGGTCGAGCCCGAGTAGCACAGCCGGAGTGGCCGCCCAGTGGTTGCCTGGATCACTTGCCGAACCCAGACGACGGCTTTGGCTCGCCTTGAAGCCTTCTCGTGGCAGGGTTGGTCCCATGACGCAGCAATCCGGGTGGTGCGCGGGCGCGCGTCGCCGGCTTGCACGGGGCGCAACGCGGTCCCGTTGCGCGGGGCGGCTACGGCCCAACCTGGCAGGGCCAGAGGCAGCAGGGCGACCGGTGGCTGGCATACGCAGGAGACCACAATGAAGAGCTTCAGCCGACTCCCTCAACACATTGGCATCATTCCTGACGGCAATAGAAGATGGGCTCAACACAGAGGACTAAGAAAGCAGGACGGGTACGAGTCCGGACTTCGGCCAGGACTCGAGCTGTACGAACTATGCTTGGAGCTGGGAATTAAGGAGCTAACCTTCTACGGGTTCACGGTAGATAACACAAAACGCCCCTACATACAGATCAGGGCATTTCAGAAGGCGTGTGTCGATGCCGTTGAATACCTGGCAAGCAAAGACACGGACTTGCTGGTCGTCGGGAATACCCAGTCGTCGTACTTTCCAAAGGCACTACTGCCGTACACCAAGAGAACTAGATTCGGGAGCGGTCTCATCAAAGTCAACTTCCTGGCCAACTATGGCTGGAACTGGGACCTCAACTATTCGGTGCAGAACAGTGCCGCCAGCTCAAGTGGCAACATCATTGACGGAATAGCGTCTTCGGATATCTCAAGAATCGACTTGATCATCCGCTGGGGCGGCGGGCGAAGACTGAGTGGATTCTTACCGATCCAGTCAGTGTATGCGGACTTCTATGTGTTGGATGAAATGTGGCCGGACTATAGCATTGAGCAAGTCTACAAGGCTTTGGAATGGTATCAAGACCAAGACATAACACTGGGCGGTTAGAGAATCGAGGACGCCGCGTCTCCGCTTGGCGGCTCGCCGCCTCTCGAGGGCGCCATGATCTTGCCCGGTGTCTAGCCCTGGCGGCGATGGTCGACCGGCGACCACGGTTCTTCCGGTGGGAGGTGCCCGCGACCCGAATGTCACGGGCATCTGCCGGTCCGGGACCTTCGCCGGGTGTCACTGCGCTTGTCGTGCCTAGGGTGGTCTCATCACGGTGGTGGGGCTCACCTGTAACCGCGGCGTCAGTGCTGCCAACGGTCCCTGGTCTTGCGCGAGGGTGGGGCTGCCGCGATTCACCGCGACAGCCCCCAAGGACGGGGTTGTTCCGGCGCTCCTCGTGTCGGTGCCGTCGTCCAGGGTGGACGGCGATCTCGAAGGAGGCGTTCTGAATGTGCACTGTCGATGCGGCGTTCTCGATCACGGATCTGTCGGCGCTGGAGATCCTGGACTCCCGTGGCAACCCCACGCTCCAGGTGGACGTCACTCTGGCCTCGGGCGTGACCGGCCGCGCAGGGGTGCCCTCTGGTGCCTCGACCGGGAGCCGCGAGGCGGTCGAGCTGCGCGATGGTGATTCGGCTCGCTATGGCGGCAAGGGCGTCACGCACGCCGTCGCGAACGTCAACGGTGAGTTGCGCGACCTGCTCGGCGCACGTTCCTGGGCCTCGCTTGCACAGGTGGACCGGGCGATGATCGAAGCCGACGGCACCGAGAACAAGGCGCGCCTCGGCGCGAACGCCACGGTCGGGGTGTCGATGGCGGTGGCCCGCGCCCTTGCCACTGGGCGTCAGCTCTTCGAGTACCTCGCACCGGCCGGTGTCGCGCCGCGTCTGCCCGTGCCGCACTTCAACGTTCTCAACGGTGGGGCTCATGCGCCGAACTCGTTGGACTTCCAGGAGTTCATGATCGCCCCGATCGGTGCGCCATCGATGCCCGAGGCCGTGCGGGCCGGTGCTGCGGTCTACGTGAAGCTGCGGGGACTGCTCCAGAAGGCCGGGTTCGCCACCGGCTTGGGGGACGAGGGTGGCTTCGCCCCGGACATCACCCGCCCCGAAGACGTGCTGGCTCTGCTGGCGCAGGCGATCGAGGCGGCCGGTTACACCGCGGGCCGTGACGGGATCGCGATCGCGCTGGACCCGGCCGCGAGCGAGTTCTACTCAGGTGGCATGTACCACGTGGCGGGGGAGGCCCTGAGCAGCGCGGACATGACCGAGCGGTACGCCGCCATGGTCGCGGCATACCCGGTCTGGTCGATCGAGGACGGGCTCGCGGAGGGTGACTGGGACGGCTGGGTCGCACTGACTGAGCGGCTCGGCGGCACGACTCAGATCATGGGGGACGACATCTTCGTGACCAACCCCGCGATCATCACCGAGGCCATCGGACGCAAGGTGGGTAACTCGGCGTTGATCAAGCTCAACCAGATCGGCACGGTCACCGAGACGCTCGAGGCGATTCGGCTGTGCCGCGAGGCCGGGTACACGCAGCAGGTCTCCCACCGGTCCGGGGAGACCGCGGACAGCTTCATCGCCGACCTCACGGTGGCCGCCGGCTGCGGCCAGCTCAAGTCCGGTGCACCGGCGCGCGGGGAACGGGTGGCCAAGTACAACCGTCTGCTTGAGATCGCCGCGAGCAACGACCTGCCGTACGGGCTCGCCTGAGCGTCGTCGGGCGTCGCGGCTGAGGCGAACGCGACGCCCCCGAAGTGGTTCACCCGCGGGGTCGGCGGCATCAGGGCGACGTCGTCCATCAGCGACGCCAGCCGCGATGCTGCCCGACCACGCGGCAACCGGCAGGGCTGTCAACGCCGGGCCAAAGTCGACCCCTCTTTGCCGCTTGGGTTCCGGTTGTCCCGCGTCATGATTCTTGGCGGTGGCGCGGGCGTGGGAGCGGATGTGGCCCATGCCGGGGAGCCAGCGTCGCACCTCGGCCCATGAAGCGCCGGCTTGGGCTGCGCGCAGGCCCAGGGTGTCCTCCATCGAAAGCAGCGCCCCGGTGAGGTCGCCGACGCGGGCCAGACCGGCAGTGCGGGATGCGGGGTGCTCGAGGATCACGGCGTCCGGGGTGCGAGCCAGCCCGCCGGGGTCGCGCTGTGCGGCCAGGAGGTCGGTTGCTGCCCGGATGCATTGGGCGGCACGGCCCCAGGGTGCGACAGGGGGGCGGTCGCGCGGCGCGCGAAGCTCACGCCGTCGAGGTAGGACAGCGTGCGGAACACGGCCGAGACCTGGGCGCGGTGCACGGACAGGTAGGTCGTGATCTCTATGTAGGGCTCCCGGTCCGACAGGTCGACCGCGCGGCGGAAGTGGCACAGGAACGGCACGTCGGGCAGCACCCCCATCAGGTCCGGGACCAGTCCGGCGGCCGCGAGGGCGATGCCGCCGCCCTGGCTCCCGCCGGCGACGGCGACGCGCGCCGGGTCGACGCCCGCGACGGCGCGGACGGCCTCGACCGCGCGTACCGCATCGGTGAACACGCGACGGAAGTAGTGATCGGCGGGATCGAGGATCCCGCGTGTCATGAATCCGGGCGTAGCCGGACCGGCGCCGACCGGGTCGGGTGTGTCGCCACCGGCGCCCCAGCGGCTGCCCTGGCCGCGCGCGTCCATCAACAAGCTGACGTAGCCCGCGGCGGCCCAGGCGAGGTGCTCGTGCGGGAGCCCGCGCCCGCCGCCGTAGCCGTTGTACTCAACGACGGCGGGACGCAGGCCCGCGGGTCCGTCCCCAGCCGGCCGCGTGAGCCAGGCCTTGATTGGGTGCCCCCCGAAACGGGCGAACTCGACGTCGAACACGTCGACCAGGGACAGACCGGTGTCGACCGACGTCAGCCTGAGCCCGAGGTCGTGCGTCCGTGCCTCGGCGAGCGTGTCAACCCAGAAGGTGTCGAAGTCCGCGGGCTCGTCGACGTCCGGGAGTTAGGTCTCCAGTGCGGTGCGGTCGAGGTCGAACAGGGGCATGGATGTCGCCCTTTCGGGAGGGAGGGGTGTCGGTGCGAGCCGGTGGCCGCTACGGACCTGATGCCGACGGGTTGCCGACGGGTTGCCGACGGATCAGATCGCACTTGCGCGGGCCGGGACGAGCTCGGAGCTCGCGAGATTGCTCGGGAGGCGCAGGCCCTGGCGCAGGGGCACGAGCTCGGACTGCAGCACGGTCGCCGCCGCCCCAATCGCGGCGGCCATGGCCGCGGCGCGCGAGAGCTGGACCGTGACCGTGTGGGTCGCCCGCGCGAAGAAGGACCGGTCGAGCTCGGCCTGGACCACCGGCAGGTAGATGGAACCGGCGATCGCGAGGCTCGGGCCGGTGAGCACGACGAGCTCGAGGTCCATGATGTTCGCGAGGGTGCGGGTCGCGACGGCGAGGTAGCGCGCAGACATCTCGAGCAGGTCGCGCGCACCGCCGTCACCGCGACGCGCGGCGCGCGCGACCGCCGCGAAATCCGCCGCGATCGACGAGCGCGGGTGGTCCGCCGCGTGGTCGAGGCCGGTTGCCTGTGCGATAGCGGCATCCGCGCGAGCGGCCGCGACGACCGCGGCCGGGCCAGCAATCGCTTCGGTGCACCCGCGCGCACCGCACCAGCACTCGGGGCCCTCGAGGTCTAGGCAGATGTGCCCGATCTCGCCGGCGTTGCCGCTCGCGCCCCGGTACGCACTCCCGTTCACCAGCAGACCGGCGCCGATGCCGGTACCCATGAACACCGCGGCGAAGGTCGTGGCGGCCCCGACCCCACCGGACCAGTACTCACCGATCGCCGACGCCGTGGCGTCGTTGTCGAGCGTGACCGGGAACCCGGTGGCCTCCTCGAGCGCACGGTCGAGCGGGAAGTCCTCCCAGTGCCGCATCGACGGTGGCGTCAGACGCATCCCACCGGTGGGCGTCAACGGGCCGGGCGAGACCAGCCCGAGGCCGAGCATGCGCGTGCGGTCGACGCCGACGCCCTCGATCAGTGCATCAACCTCACGCGCCATGCGGGCTACCACCACCGCAGGGTCGTCACCGCCCGCACCGGTCCGCGACATGCGGGCGACGACCGTCCCACCCAGGTTGGTCAGCACGTACGAGATGCCCGAGTGGTCGAGGTTTACTCCCACGGCGAAGCGCGAGGACTGGTTGAGCTGCAACAGCACCCGCGGCTTGCCGCCGGTCGATTCCGCCCGCCCGGTTTCGAGGACCAGGCCGTCATTGATCAGACGCCGCACGACGGTCGAGATGGTAGCGCCGGTCAGGCCTGTGGCCTGCGTGAGGCCGACCCGGCTGATGGTGCCCGCCGCCCGAATGACGTCCAGGACGACCGACCTGCTGTTCTTGTGGGACATCCCCCTCACCTGTCCGCTCACTGGACCTTCGCCACGTCTCGTATCAGTTGCGTTCAAGATATCGTCCCCCCTGGTGGCGCCAGCCAGGTCAGCGCGCTTGACTACTTTCTTCATCGGGTTAAGTATGTCACACGGGTCAAGTAGAAGTCCTCGGCTTGGCCGTCGAGACCAACCCGAGCGGGTCGATTTGCCCAGATGGAGGTAGTGCCAAGGGCGAGAAGATGGTTTACCAGCCCACTCGTCGTTGGGCGTTTCTTCCCGACGCCGCCAGGGGATACGGTCAGTTTTCACCGCCGAACGCAGAGGCTAGTGTTCAATGTCGACTCTCATCTGGGGCGCCTCGTCGCTCCGTCTCCAGTTCTCCTACGGCACTGACGCGTCAGTCTCGCTGGGTTCAATCAGCACGGCGGCGGGCTTCCCCGTCGAATCGGACCCGTCGACCAGAAGCCCCACCGTCGATCAGCCGCTCGTGGAGCTCTCGGCGATGGGCCACGGTCGCTTCCCCGGGAGCTTCCGCCACGTCGACACCGTGCTCAGCAGGTCGCTGCGCTACATCGGTCACGAGGAGACGCGGGGCGAGGACGTCGCCGAGCTGCGCATCATCCAGGCCGATGAGGCCACGGGCTTGCAGGTCACGAGCGTATTCGTGGCACGCGACGGGATCTCGGGGTTCCGCACATGGACCGAGGTCACCGTCGCCGGCTCGGGCTCGTACATGCTCGATTTCGTCTCGACGCTTGCCACGGGTGCCTACCTCGTCGACTCCGCGACCGACGTTGATGGGTTCGACCTCGTCTACGGCGACAACGACTGGGTCGCTGAGAGCCGCTGGCTGACCCGCCCCCTGCGCGAGATGGGTCTGGCCCGGATAGACCGCGAAATCCAGCACCACCCTCCACGTAGCCGCTGCGTCGTGACCAACCGTGGGTCGTGGTCCACGGGCGAGAAGCTTCCGACCGGCGTCCTGCTGTCCCGCACGTTCCCCTACGCCCTCGCGTGGCAGATCGAGCACAACGGGCCGTGGCTCTACGAGCTGGGTGAGACGCGCACAGGCGCCTACCTATTGTTGTCCGGCCCCACGGACCAGGAGCATCAGTGGAGCACCGAGGTCGCCGAAGGCACGGTGTTCATCTCTGTGCCCGCCTCGATGGTGGTCGCCCGCGGTGGCCTCGACGAGGCATTCGCCGTGCTCACGGACCAGCGCCGCGCGATCCGCGCCGTCCGCGCGGCCGACCGTCGTCTTCCCGTGGTTTTCAATGACTATATGAACACCCTCATGGGAAACCCGACGACGGAGAAGCTGCTCCCGCTCATCGACGCCGCCGCCGAGGTTGGCGCCGAGTACTTCTGCATCGACGCGGGCTGGTACGCGGAGGGTCACTGGTGGGACACAGTCGGCGAGTGGCTGCCCGCACCCGGCCGCTTCCCGGGCGGTATCACCGAGGTTATCGATCACATCCGCGAGCGCGGCATGGTTGCCGGCTTGTGGCTTGAACCCGAGGTCATCGGCGTGAACTCTCCGCTGGCCGCGACTCTGCCCGATGACGCTTTCTTCTCCCGTCGCGGGATCCGCGTCGCCGAGCATGGCCGTCACCTCCTCGACCTGCGCAGCCCGGCGGCCCGTGCACACCTCGACTCGGTGGTCGACCGGCTCGTCGCGGACTACGGCGTCGAGTTCTTCAAAATGGATTACAACACGATGACCGGGGCCGGTTCTGACCTTAATGGTGAGGCCCCCGGCCACGGTCTGCTCGAGCACAACCGTGCCCTCCTCAGGTGGCTCGACGCCGTCCAGTCGCGTCACCCGAACCTCCTGATCGAGAACTGTGCGTCCGGTGCGATGCGCATGGACTACGCGATGATGTCGCGGCTGCACATGCAGTCGACCTCGGACCAGCAGGACCCGGTCATATACGCGTCGATCGCCGCCGCGGCGCCCGCATCGCTCTTGCCTGAGCAGGCCGGCAACTGGGCCTACCCGCAGGCGGGCATGGAGCCCGAGCTCCTGACCCTGTCTCTCGTCAACGCGATCCTGGGTCGTATGTATCTCTCGGGGTACCTCAACCGGATGAGCCCGGACGAGGTCGAGATGGTGCGCGAGGGCGTCGCCGCGCAGAAGGTGGTGGTCGCGGACATCGAGCGCAGTCACGCGTTCTGGCCGCTCGGCCTTCCGGACTGGGAGGATTCCTGGGTCTGCCTCGGGCTCGATGTCGCGGACCACGGCGCCTACCTGACTGTCTGGCGTCGTCCGGGGGCAGGGGAGCGGGTCGTTCTCCCGCTCCCGACACTGCGCGGCACGGAGCTCTCCGTGGCTTCGTTCTTCCCAAGCAGGCAAGCGGGCTGGGACTGGTCGTGGGACGCCGCCGCTGGCGAGCTGACGGTGACGGTGTCCGTCGAGGCGCCCTCAGCACGTGTGCTGAAGCTCGAGGTTGCCGGATGACCACGGGCGTATGGCCGACGTCCGGTCTTTCCTTTGGCGGGGACTACAGCCCGGAGCAGTGGCCCCGGGAGGTGGTGATCGAGGACATGGCCCTCATGCGCGAGGCCGGGGTCAACCTGATCACCCTCGGGGTCTTCTCCTGGATCGTCCACGAGCCGCGCGAAGGTCAGTTCGACTTCACGTGGCTCGACGGGATGCTCGACCTGCTCCACGAGAACGGCATCCGGGTGGATCTCGCGACTCCCACGGCTGCTGTGCCCATGTGGTTGCACCGCTTGCACCCTGAGATCCTCCCGCAGGACGAGTTTGGTCACCCGCTTGCGCCCGGTGGACGCCTGGGCTGGTGCCCGTCGTCGCCTGTCTTCCGCGAGTACTCGGCGCGTATCGTCGACAAGCTGGCCGCACACGTCGCGGGTCACCCTGCGGTAGCGATGTGGCACGTGAGCAACGAGCTCGGCGGTGGCAACGCGCGGTGCCACTGCCGGGTTTCGAACGACTGCTTCAGAGCGTGGGTCACCGACCGCTACGGAAGCATCGAGGCGGTGAACGCTGCGTGGGGCATGGCGTTCTGGGGCAACACGTACTCCTCATTCGAGGAGATCATGACTCCCTCGGGCAGGACGGCTCACAACCCCGGTCAGCTGCTCGACTTCGAGCGGTTCTCCTCCGACGCGCTGCTCGGCCAGTACCGCGCAGAGAAGGAGATCATCGCCCGTCACACCCCTGACCTGCCGGTGACCACCAACTTCATGGTGGGTCTCGGTCCCGACGTCGTGGACTACGCCCGCTGGGCGCCCGAGATGGACATCGTCGCGAACGACCACTACACCTACGGTCCCGATCCACTGCGTCACCAGGACCTCGCGTTCGCCGGTGACCGCATGCGCGGGATGAGCGACGGTGCCCCGTGGATGCTCTTGGAGCACGCCGCGGGCTCGGCGAGCTGGCACCAGATCAACCTGTCCAAGAAGCCCGGTGAGCGGATCCGTCACGCACTGGGCCACGTGGCCCGCGGCTCGGATTCCGTCATGTACTTCCAGTGGCGGGCGTCGCGCTCCGGCACCGAGCAGTTCCACTCGGCGATGCTCCCGCACGCCGGGGCGAGCTCCCGGATCTTCTCGGACATCTGTGCCCTCGGTGGACATCTCGAGCGGATCTCCGAGGTCAAGGGAACCCGGGTGGCTGGCGTGCAGGTCGCGATGCTGCACGACAACGAGGCCGGCTGGGCCCTGCGCAGCGGTCTCAAGCCGATCAACAACCCGAGCTACGCGGACTCGGCGCGCGCCCTGCACAACTGCCTCTTCGAGCGAGCGGTGACCGTCGACGTCCTGCCTGCCTGGTCGCCCCTCGGCGGCTACAAGCTCGTCGTCGTGCCCGGCTTGTTCCTCGTCTCGGACGAGAACGCCCGGGCGGTCGCGGAGTTCGCCGAGGCCGGCGGGACCGTCCTCGTGACGTGGTTCTCGGGGATCGTCGACCCCGTGAACACCGTGCGTATAGGTGGCTTTCCTGGCGCCTTCCGCGAGCTGCTCGGAGTCACGAGCGAGGAGTTCTACCCGCTCGACGTCGACGAAAGCGTCGAGCTCGACAACGGGTGGCGCGCGACGCGCTGGACTGAGCTCATGCGCTCCGACGGGGCCGACGTCGTGGCGGGCTACGCCTCCGGCGACGTCGCAGGGCACCCGGCCATTACCCGCCGTGCCGTCGGCGCCGGCAGCGCCTGGTACCTCTCGGCCGATCTCGACGAGGCGAGCCTCGGTGAGCTCGCGGACTTGATTCTTGCCGATTCGGCCGTGACGCCGGCGGCGCTCGTCTCCCGCGGTGTCGAGGCGGTGCGGCGCTCGTCCGAGTCGTCGTCGTACCTGTTCCTGATCAACCACTCCGACGACGACGGCTGGGCGCAGGCTTCCGGCGTCGACCTCCTCACGGGCTTGGCGCACGTCGGTCGCGTCGAGCTCGAGGCGGGCTCGGTCGCGGTGATCCGCGAGTAGTACGGTCCTCGGCGCCCGGCTGGCTCGCGCCAAGCTGATGTCGAGGACGCACAGGGAGGGCGCATGTTCGATGCGGAGCTGATTGGGGAACAACCTGCCCGGGACGCACTCCTCGGGTCCCTCACGTCGCCGACTCAGAACTGCCGGGACAGCGCCGGCTCAGCCAGAAGCCGGACGACGCGTCAGCTATTCAGCGTGCTACAGCCGGGACGTACTCGGAGCCGTCCGCCGACGTCCACGACTTCGTGAAGTGGTTGTAGCAGATGCTGTTGTCGAGGCTGTCGCGATCAGGAGCAGCCTCGCTCGAGACGACCTTGCCGAGCCTCTCGGGATCCGGTGCCGCGAGGGCAAGGAGGCGGGTGTAGTCGTGTTGGGGGTTGAGGATCACGTCGTCGGCCTTTCCTCGCTCGACCACACGGCCGCGGTACAGCACGAGGATCTCGTCCGAGAAGTGCCGTGCGGTCGCGAGGTCGTGCGTGATGTACAGCACCGCGAGGTTGTCTTCGCGCTGGAGCTGTCCCATCAGGTTGAGCACGCCGAGGCGGATCGACACATCGAGCATCGAGACCGGCTCGTCGGCGATGAGCACCTGCGCGCCGGGGGCGAGGGCGCGGGCGATCGCGACGCGCTGACGCTGACCACCGGAGAGCTCGTGCGGACGCCGGGCTGCTATGTCCTCTGCAGGGAGCAGGTTGACTCGCTCGAGCATCTCGAGCACGCGCTCGTGGGTTTGTGCGGCCCCCTTGACGCGGTGGTGGATCCGCAGCGGCCGAGCGATGTGGTGCTCGATCGAGTGGAACGGGTTGAGCGACGCGAACGGGTCCTGGAAGACCATCTGGACGTGCCGACGGTAGATCGAGCCAATGACAGGCGTGTGGTCTTCGAGCGTCACATTGATCTCGCCCGAGGTGGGCTTCTCGAGCTTGGCGAGCATCCGGGCGATCGTCGACTTGCCCGAGCCGGACTCACCCACCAGAGCGACGGTGCGCCCGGGGAGGAGGTCGAACGACACGTTGTCGACGGCGCGGAAGTTCTTCCGCTTGAACTTCTCGCGAACCGTGAAGTCCTTGGTCAGATTCTTGACCTCGACGCTCGTCATGCCGACTCCTCCTCCTCTTTCTTGGTCTCGACGCCGGTGCGGATGAAGCTGCCACGGCTTCCGCTCAGGCTGGGAAAGGACGCCAGTAGCTTCTTCGTGTAGGGGTGCTGCGGCGACAGGTAGATCTTGTCCGCCGTGTCGAGCTCGACGATCTCGCCCTCGAGCATGATGGCGATCCGGTCGCTGATCTCGAGCAGGAGGGGGAGATCGTGGGTGATGAAGATGACCGCGAAGTTGAGCTCGTCCCGCAGCCGCACGATCTCCCGCAGGATGTCGCGCTGCACGACGACGTCGAGCGCCGTCGTGGGTTCGTCCATGATCATGACCTGGGGCTCGAGGAGCATGGCCATGGCTATCATGACGCGCTGGCGCATACCGCCAGAGAGCTCGTGCGGGAACGAGTTCAGCCACAGGAGGTCGACCCCGACACGCCGCAGAACGTCGACGCACCGCGCGCGGCGCTGCTTCCTGTCGAGGCCGACATCGTGCGCCACGAGGACGTCGTCGAGCTGGGCCTTGATGCTCGTGACGGGGTTGAGCGCGTTCATCGCACCCTGGAACACCATCGAGAGCTTGGACCAGCGGAAGGCTCGCAGTTCCTCTGCCTCGATCGCGAGGAGGTCGATGTCGCTCCCGTCGCGGTCGTGGAACGTGACCTTGCCCGAGGTGATGTGAGCCGGCGGCTTGTGCAGCCGGTTGATCGCGTAGGCGAGCGTCGTCTTGCCGCAACCGGACTCCCCGGCCAGGCCCAGGATCTCATCGGGCGCGAGGGAGATGCTCGCGTTCTTGACTGCGGTCACGGGGCGCTCGACCTCGTAGACGACCGTGAGGTTCTCGACGGTCAGGACAGCGGGACGCTTCGAGCCCGGGGGCACCGTGGGCGTCGTGGGGGCGGGGTTCGACATCATGCGCTCCTTCGCGCGAGCCTCGCGCGCTTGCGGTGCAGGCGCGCGCTCTTGAGCTTCGGATTGATGATCTCGTCGATCGAGAAGTTGATCAGTGAGAGCCCCATGCCGAACATCGCGATGATGAGTCCGGGAGGTCCGAACCACCACCATGCACCGAGCGGAAGGGCGAAGCCGTTCTGTGCGTAGAAGAGCATCGTGCCGAGCGTTGAGGAGTTCGAGGCGCCGAGGCCGAGGAAGGACAGGCCAGCTTCGCTGAGAATGGCGAAAATCACGGCGAACACGAACTGCGAGGCGAGTACGGGAAGCAGGTTGGGCAGGATCTCCACGGAGATCACGCGCCATGGCTTCTCGCCGGCGACGCGAGACGCGGCGACATAGTCGCGGTTACGGATCGAGAGTGTCTGGGCTCGTAGCACCCGGGAGGAGGCTGCCCATCCTGTGAGGGCCAGCACGACGGCGATCGTCCACAGTCCGCGCTGGGCCTGCGGGACGAAGCCCGCGATGACGATGACGAGCGGGAGGCTCGGGATCACGAGGAAGACGTTGGAGATCAGCGAGAAGGACTCGTCTGCGAACCCGCCCATGTAGGCCCCAAAGATCCCGAAGAACGCCGACAGGATCGTGGCGAGCACGCCGACGATCAGACCGATCTCGAGGGAGCCGCGCGTCGCGTAGGCGAGCTGAGCGAACACGTCCTGGCCCGTCTGCGTCGTCCCGAGGATGTGTTCGGAGGACGGCGCCTTCAGGCCGGCGTTCCGGATGATCGTCGGGTCCTGCACCAACAGGGGCCCGAGGATCCCGAACAGGACGATGGCAATGACCAGGAAGAGCCCGATGGCGAGCCACGGGGTCATGCTCGGGAGCATGATGCGCCAAGCAGACCGGGGGGGCTTCTTGCCCTGCTCGGCGGTGATGGCTGTGGTCTGCTCGATGGACTCTGCCACCGATGGCTCGATTGAGGGAGTGATATTCGTCATGGTCGTCTGCTCTCCGGTCAGCTACGGGCTCGCGTGCGGGGGTCGATGACTCCGTAGAAGAGGTCGACGATCAAGTTGGCGAGGAGCACGGCCAGCGTGATGAACAGGAAGATCCCTTGCATCAGCGCGTAGTCGTTGTTCGTCACGGCGGCGAGCAGCTTGGAACCGATCCCCGGGTAGGAGAAGACCTGTTCGGTAACGATTGACCCCGAGACGACGAACCCGAGGGAGATCGCGAACCCGGCGACCGAGGGGAGCACGGCGTTGCGGGCCGCGTAGTGGCGCAGGATTGTGCCCTCGCTCAGGCCCTTGGCCTGCGCCGTGACGATGTAGTCCTCCGAGAGGGTCGACACCATCATGTTGCGCATCCCGAGCAGCCAGCCGCCGAGCGAGGCGATGACGATCGTCGCTGCGGGAAGGAACCCGTATTTGAGGGCTGACATGATGAATTCCCTGTTCCAGCCAGGATCCAGGACGACGTCATAGCCTCCTTGGCCCGGGAAGATGTTCCAGGTCGAGGCGAAGACGTAGACCAGGATGAGCGCGAGCCAGAAGTACGGCACCGCGGAGAGCACCGTGGTGGCCGGGACGAGCGAGTCGAGCCACGTCCCTCGCTTCCATCCGACGATCGCACCCAGGGAGACGCCGATGACGGTCGCGAGGATGGTGGCGATACCCACCAGCATGATCGTCCACGGCAGCGACGACCCGATGACGGCGGTGACTTTTGTGGGGAAGTACGTCACCGACACGCCGAGGTCCCCGTGCAAGATGTTGATCAGGTAGTTCCAGTACTGCACGGGCAAGGACTGCGAGGAGTCGCCCCCGAGGAGAAGTTCGTACGACCGGCGGGTGCTGGGAGTAATCATGCCTCCGCGCTGCTGCAGCTTGGCGAGCAGGATGTCCACCGGGTTGCCGGGCAACAGACGCGGAATAAGAAAATTCAGTGTCAGCGCCGCCCACAGCGCAACCAGGTAGAACCCCAGCTTTCGGATGAAGTAGTTCACGATTCTCCACCCAACCTTCGCACGACGAACTTCTCCTCGCGCACGATCTGTCCGTTACTTACCGGTCGGGACGAGCTTCTTGTAGACCTGGGCGTTGTCGGGAGACGCCCAGACGGCAGGGAAGGCGTACATGCTTTCCAGCGTCGGCCATCCCGTGAACTTCGCGGCGTGGAACTCGCTCGTGGTGCCACCGGTGAGGATGGGGATGTATGGCATGTTCTCGGCGATCCTCTTCTGGATGATCTCGAACTGAGCGTTCCGGGCCGTGGTGTCGCTCGGGTTGGCCTGCTCGAGCTCCTTGAGTGCCTTGTCGACATCGGCGTCGCTGAAGCGACCGATGTTGAGCGAGACCGAAGTACCCACCTTTGCGGTGTTTGAGGTGCTGAAGTAGTTGTTGTAGCAGTAGTACGGGTCGTTGGACGGGCCCTGGCCCAGAGAGTCGATGGCCAGCTGGAAGTTGCCCTTACCCTTCTTGTCAGTCCACTCGTTCCACGAGGACTGCGAGGCGGTTACCTTGATGCCGGCGGCCTTGAGCTGCTGGGACATGAGGTCGATCGCGGTGATGTAGTCGGTCCAGCCGGTGACGACCTCGACCGTGAGCGAGAGCTTCTTGCCGTCCTTGGCGTAGTAGCCGTCGGATCCCTTGGCCCAGCCCGCACCTTCGAGGAGGGCTGCGGACTTGGCGACGTTGGGCGAGTCGGGTGCGGTGCGTTCGGTGATGGCGCTCGAGATCGTGTTGGACTGGTTGTGTAGCAGTGCGAAGGTCGGTGAGATGTCGCTCGCGGTGTTCTGGAAGGCGAGCGAGTTGATCTGCTTACGGTCGAGTGCGTAGTAGATAGCCTTGCGCACGTTCACATCGGTCTGAGGACCGGTGCAACCAAGATTGACGCTCGAGCAGGTGACGAGAACGGCCTGGTTCTGCGGGACCGTGATGGCCTGGTAGCCGGGGTAGGTCTTCGACACGTGGGCAAGGTCGGGGACCGGGCCGGTCTGCCAGTCGATCGTGCCGGCCTTGAGGGCGTCGGCGCCGGCCGTGTTTCCGGAGAGCGACAGGTAGCGGATCGCCTTGACTGCCGGCGCGCCGCCCCAGTAGTTGGGGTTGGCGGAGAGGGTGTACGCCTGGGGCTTGAAGTTGCTCATCAAGAAGGCGCCGGTGCCGACTGGCTTCTGCATGACGTCAGTCTTCGGGTTGACGCTCTTCCAGATGTGCTCCGGGACAATGAAGATCCGCCCCAGTACGTTCGGTCCCGCCACGAAGGCCGCGTGGGCCCAGGTGATGACGATGTGTGAGTCGTCGGTGGCCTTGACCTTGCCGTCAAAGCCGCTCGTGTTCAGCGACTGGTTTGCGAGGATCATGTCGAACGTGAACTTCACGTCCTTGGCCGTGAAGGGCGTGCCGTCCGACCACTTCACGCCGTCGCGGAGAGTGATGTCGAGCTGGGTGCCCTCCTTGTTCCAGGTGCTCTTGGTACCGAGCAGCGGAACGGGCGGGTCGCTGTTGACGTTGGTGACGAAGAACAGGGGCTCATAGATGGTGCCGATGCCACCGATCGACGAGGGGGAGTACGGGTTGAAGTTGATCTGGTAGTCACCAGACTGACCCGTGTAGGAGATCAGGGTGTTGGCAGTGGTCCGGGCTGATCCGGCGGTGGACCCGGCTTTGCTCGGGCTGTTGCTGCAACCGGCAAGCAGGAGTGCCGCAGCGGTGATGGCTGCTGCTCCCGTGACCAGTGCGCGGCGTCGGGATCTGTGGCCCGCTGAAGCGTCAAGGAACATCGTTAATCCTTCCTGTGCACCGTGCACCGTCCACGGCCCGTGGTCAGCGCTGACTTGGTGTTGGCGGGCACGATACACCCGTGACATCATTACCTGACCAAATTAAGTAAGTCAAGCGCTTCGACTGGCCCGAGATGGCGGCCTTGCTCCTGCTGTGATGGCGATCGCGGCGATGGTGCCGGAACCTGTGAACAAGAACGCTCGGAGAGCGCGCGGACCCGTCCCGCGACGTCTACCGCGAGAATCCGCCTCATCGCCTTCTCGAGATGCGCCGTCGGCGTCCGGTCTGCTGCCGCCAGGGCGACCACCAGCGCGTGAACCACCGGGCTCTCGCGCGCGGCGCGTGGTCCTATGACGCTGCGCCCGCGTGTAGCGTGATCGCCTGCGTGGGCCACAGAGGCGGGATCTGCACCCGACCTTGGTGAGTACGCTGCCGGGCAACGTGATCTGGCCAGACGACAACCATCCCGGCCTCGCGAAGCCGTGCTTCGATGCGCCGATCTCGTCGCCAAGGTGCACGATGTAGCAGCGGTCGGGGTCGAGGCCAGTGAGGCGGATGCGCTCGGGCAGGGAGTCTTCGAGCGTCGCTACGCTCGCGATCGTGTAGACCGCTTCGCTGCCGTCCTGGGCCACGGCACCCGTGACGCGAAGTGCGGGGTTGCGTGGGTCGGCGTGCACGGCGACACCCGTGTGGATGACCCCGCGCACTTGCTTGTAGAGCTTCGCCCAGCGCGTGATCGTCTGGATCTCCGCCTCGGTGCACTCGGCGATGTTCCACTCGAACCCGGCCGAACCCATGAGGCTCGTCGCGAGCCGGTAGCTCAGGTCCGTCGTGCACCCCGAGCTGTGTGCTGTCGTGGGGCCGACGTGTCCTCCCACGAGCTCGGGCGGGAGCAGCAGCTGGGTCCAGCGCTGGATGTCCTGGCGTTCGACCGGGTAGTTCGAGTCGCTCGCCCAGACGCGGTCGGTCACGGCGAGGATGCCAAGGTCGCTGCGCGCCCCGCGGCTCGAGCGCGACTCGATCTCGAGACCGGGGTGCTTCGACTTGAGCTCGTGGATCAGGCGGTACACCGCGACGGTCTGCGCGTGCGTGCCTGGGCGGCCGACATGCACCGACTCGACGAGGTCGCGGTTGTGGTCCCACTTGATGAAGTTGATCCGCTCTGCGATCGGCTACCGCCCACCCAACGAAGTGCACGACGCCTACCAATCGCAACAACAAGCCGCATAACAACGACAGAATCACTGTCCAAAAAGCGCAGAGCGTATCAGTGGCTGACGTACTCGCGAGATTGACCGGACTTGTCCACGCGCCGATTAGTGATTTTGGCTACGTGCGTCGCACCCGATGTCTTCGTCATACCGTTCATCGTAATGGTGATATCCCGAAAACACAGTGACGACACACCATAAGTACTGGCTACATTTCAGGTCCGTACATCCACCAACATCGCAGGTCAGGGTGCAGATCAGGGCTCAGACGGCTCGTAACTTCGGTCTAGCCTCGATCCTTCATGAGGTAGCGGTGCTCGGTCGTGGCGGCGCTGGAGCCGTCGTGTTGGGTTGATTTTGGCATTGGGGTCTGACAAGGGCCCGAGTGTCGTCTCGGGTGGGCGCCGGTTCCAGAGGTCGGGGATCGCGCGGGGGTTGTCGGGATGGGACGCGGGGGTCAGCCGGGGGCGGCGGCCAGGGTGCGTAGTCGTGTGATTCCTTGTCCGGCGAGGTGGGCCCAGGGTGCTTTGGCGGCGAGGTGGAGCAGGACCTGCCGGCCTGTGCGGGCCAGGGTGGCGGGCACGGTGAACAGGCGCAGCCGCAACCGTTTGGGTTCTCAGCGGCGTGCAGGGTGGCCGGTCAGGGCGAGCATCTGCATCCACGCGGTGATCTCCACGGCAAGGGCGACTACCTGGCACCAGATCTCGTTCTGGGCGAAGTCAAACAGCGGGAACGCGCGCAGGCCGGTGTCTTTGGCGATGCGGATGCGGTCTTCGCAGCGGGCCCGGCGCCGGTGGCGCAGTTCGAGGTCGGCGAGCTGGGTGGCGGGTCCGCCGGCGCGGGTGTTGGTGGCGAACGCGGTGATGCGGTGCCCGTCGATGTCGGTGATGGTCAGCTGCGCGCCGGGGCGGGGGCGTTCCTTGCGGACGATGACGCGCATGCCTTTGGGCCAGTTCGTCAGGTTCAGCAGGTCGGTGAGCTCGGCGACCCGGGCGCCGTCGCGGACGGCGTCGTGGGCGTCGTAGGCGGGTGCCCACACGTGGGCGGGGATGTGTTCGAGCAGGTCCGGGGTGTGGGCAGGCAGGCTGTACCCGACTGAGTACGACAGTCGCTGGTTGGTGAGCCAGTCCAGGACGGTGTGGGTCGATCCCGCACCGTCGATGCGGATCAGGACCCTGCGCCCGGGGCGGGGCCC
>Ga0209539_1000562_pt1 | contig 21205 bp, 14 predicted proteins | sample BarGraNGADG00312_2_FD_184499 | JGI IMG/M metagenome (GOLD analysis project Ga0209539, IMG submission 184499) | Arctic peat soil microbial communities from Barrow, Alaska - Barrow Graham LP Ref core NGADG0011-312 (SPAdes) (version 2) | ecosystem: Environmental > Terrestrial > Soil > Wetlands >... | reverse complement strand
CTGAAAGGGCATTCATCTCAAAAGGTATTCTGAAATTATTTAGAATCTCTGCTGCTTTCTCCATAACAGGCAGGTCAGATGTGCTGCCCATAATGATGCTGATGATCGGTTCCATTTAAATTTTTTTTAATTTAACTTGCTGATAAGGACAAAAATAAGGTATTATTTTCATATTTTCGCACCGGCTCATAGTTCAAATAAAGGCTTCATGAAAGAAATCCGGATACTTGATAAGAAATTCAGAGAATTAATAACCGAGGAGGCTATCCGGCAAAGGATCGAAGAAATCGCCAGAGAGGTGAATAAGGATCTTTCCGGTAAAGAGGTGGTCTTTCTCGGAATACTTAACGGAGCGTTTCTGTTTGCTGCCGATCTTTTCAGACATATTAACTTTCCGGCAAGGATATCTTTCGTTAAGCTGGCATCTTATGAAGGGACCAGCTCTTCAGGATCAATTAAAGAACTAATCGGATGGAATGAGGATATCAAAAACAAGACAGTTGTTGTTATTGAAGACATAGTCGATACCGGCAATACACTGGAACGGATTGTAGGTGAGCTTGTTATAAGAAAAGCTGCAGAAGTCAAAATTGCTGCAATGCTTTACAAGCCTGCCGCTTACACAAAGGATATCCCCCTTGATTACATTGGATTTGAAATACCGAACGATTTTGTGGTTGGTTATGGCCTTGACTATGATGGTTTTGGACGTAACCTGCCTTCAATATATAAGGTAATAAATTAAAATAAATGACAGGTGAATTAAGAATGAAGAACAAACGAATGTTGAATTAAGAAGTAAAAATTTCTGCATTCAACATTCAAATGTTCGTTGTTCTTACTTCAAATAGCATAATACTTTAATATTAATTCTATGGTTAATTTTCTGATTTTTGGACCTCCCGGTTCAGGTAAGGGGACGCAGTCGGTAATGCTGGCTGAAAAGTTCAACCTTCTTCATCTTTCAACTGGAGATATGCTTCGTGCGGAGATCACTGCCGGTAACGAACTTGGTAAAAAGATGAGTCTCATTATGTCAAAAGGTGAACTGGTACCCGATGAGGTGGTTATTGAAATGATTGCTGATAAAATTGATAAAAGCAAAGGATCGGCCGGATTTCTCTTTGATGGATTTCCACGCACAGTTGCACAGACAGTCTCTCTCGAAAAAATGTTAAATGAAAGAGGTATGAAGATCGATCAGATGCTGGTTCTTGATGTTGATCACGATGAGCTTATTAAGAGATTAATAGCCAGGGCTGAACTTTCAGGGAGACCTGATGACAAGGATCCTGCTGTTATTGAAAACAGGATTGCAGTTTATAAAGAGAAAACAGAACCAATAATAAACTATTGCAATAAGAAAGCACTTTACCAACCTGTAAATGGAATGGGAACCATTGATGATATATTCAAGAGGCTTTCCGATTATATGAAGAAGTTAGTTTAGCCCCATATCCCTTTTGACACCCTAAATCCCCTCAAGGGGGGACTTTGAAATCCTTCTCTGTTTTTAGCCCTCCTTGGGGGGTTGGGTTAAAGAGTTAGGTGGGAAGGGAAGGGTTAAGAAAATAAAAGAGAAGGCACTCGGGCCACACTGAAATAAAATATTTATGTCCGGATCAAATTTCGTCGATTATGTAAAGATTTATTGCCGCTCCGGTAGCGGAGGGGCAGGATCTGCTCATTTCCGTCGGGAGAAATTTGAACCAAAAGGCGGACCAGATGGGGGCGACGGAGGAAGAGGTGGCCACATAATACTGAGAGGTAATGATCAGATGTGGACCCTTTTGCACTTAAAGTATCAGCGTCATATTTTTGCAGACAATGGTGTCGGAGGCGGCAGACAACAATCAACCGGAGCCGAAGGAAAAGATGTGATTGTACAGGTTCCTTTAGGTACAATAGCTAAAAACAGCCAGACAGGAGAGATACTGTTTGAGATTACCAGTAATGGTGATGAGAAGATCCTTGCAAGAGGTGGAAGAGGTGGCCAGGGAAATGTCCATTTCAAATCAGCTACTAACCAGACCCCAAGATATGCCCAGCCCGGTGAGCCCGGAATTGAAGAAGAGTTTATACTTGAGCTTAAAATACTTGCTGATGTCGGACTCGTGGGATTTCCGAATGCAGGCAAATCAACTCTGTTATCTGTCGTTTCTGCTGCAAAACCAAAGATTGCTGATTATGCTTTTACCACTCTTGTTCCGAACCTTGGAATAGTCAGCTACAGAGATGATAAATCTTTCGTCATGGCCGATATTCCCGGTATAATTGAAGGTGCTCATGAAGGCAAGGGATTGGGAATAAGGTTTTTAAGACATATTGAAAGAAATTCAATGCTTCTTTTTCTGGTACCTGCCGACAGTAAGAATATAAAAGAGGAATTTGATATCCTCATTAATGAATTAAAAATGTACAATCCTGAACTTCTTGATAAAAAGCGGGTTCTTGCAATTTCAAAATCTGATATGCTCGACGACGAACTGATAAATGAGATAAGAAATGATTTACCCGATATTCCAAGGGTTTTTATCTCCTCTTTAACTGGTCAGGGCATTGTTACATTAAAAGATATGATCTGGAAAGTACTTAACTTTGACTGATAATTATACATGCTTGAACGACTTGACCAACAGATATTCTTATTTTTAAACTCATTCAATTCACCATTCTGTGACCAGGTAATGCATGCAATCAGTGGCAGATTAATCTGGGTCCCACTCTACGTTGCCATTCTTATTTTTCTGGGTATAAAGTACAAAAGAAAATTCCTTGTTATTGTGTTGTTTATAATTCTTGCGGCAACGCTCTCAGATCAGATGTCTGTCCTGATTAAAAACCTTGTTCTTCGTCTGCGACCCTGTTATGAGCCTTCTCTTGAAGGACATGTTCACGTTGTTAACGGTGAATGCGGAGGGAAATACAGTTTTGTTTCTTCACACGCCACCAACTCATTTGATGTAGCTCTTCTCAGTCTGCTTTTCATAAAAAAGAGATGGTATTCGATTTGCATAATAATATGGGCATTCGTAATCGGATACAGCAGGATCTATCTTGGTGTTCACTATCCCGGTGATGTGATCATCGGTTCACTTCTCGGTGCGTTAATTGGCTGGAGTGTCTATAGTCTTTATGTATTGATTGACAATAATATACTTTTACATAAAACATATTTTGGTTCTCCTTAAAACCATCTAGCCTCTCATTAAGTTTCACTTCAATGTTTTGCATCAATCTGGAATCGTACGACCCATTCTTTAATCTTGCGATTGAAGAATTCCTTCTTAAAAACAGTGATAATGAATATTTGATACTGGGTGTAAACAGCCCTTGTGTAGTAATCGGAAAACATCAAGCCGCTCACAGGGAGGTGGACACGAAATTTATTGTTGAGAATAAGATCCCTGTCATAAGAAGGATTTCCGGTGGTGGAACAGTGTTTCATGATAATGGAAATCTTAATTTTACCTTTATCAGGCAAAGTGAAACCGGGAAACAGGTCGATTTCCCGAAATACACACAACCTGTCATAGATTTTTTAATTTTTTTGGGAATTGCAGCAAAATTTGAAGGAAAAAACGATCTGAAAGTTAATGGTTTTAAGATATCAGGAAATGCAGAACATATTCATCGGAACAGGGTCCTTCATCATGGGACTCTATTATTCAGTACATCACTTGAAATGCTTAGAAATTCATTACGGAAAGATACATCCTGTTATAATACAAGAGCTGTTGCATCAAACCCGTCTCCGGTTTTAAATCTGAATGAAAAGCTTACAAAACTTAAGGATATATATGAATTCAGGGCAGAAATGGTAAATTACTTTTTAAAGTATTTTCCTGATATTGTTCCTTATAATCTTACGCTGTCAGAAAAGAAAGAAGCTGAATTAATATCTGATTCGAAATATAAGACCTGGGAGTGGAACTGGGCGTATGGCCCTGAATATGCTTTCAGGAATACTTTTGTTATAAATGGATTACATCACTCCAGCAGTCTTTTCATTAAGGATGGAGTTATCTGTGAATGTACTATCGAAGGAAGCGAACAGATGAAGTTAGTTTCTAAAAAACTTATCGGGTGCAGGCATATGGTAAACGACTTATCAGAGGTTTTTAAATCTGAAAATATTTCTTTAACTGAAGCAGAGATCTATAATTTTTTTTAATTTGCTGTTTTAACAAAGGAAACTATTGAACACATCTCTGTGGTTCTCTGTGTAGCTCTGTGTTATTTTTTATTTTAGTTATACAGTGGGCCACAGAGTAGTCACAGCGTTGCACGGAGGAAGAAAAAAATTATGGATATTATTAAGTCGATAATCGTTTGGTTAATTGGCATTTGCTATGTGGTCGTGACTTTCCCACTGACTTTAATGATCTGGCTGATGACAATAGCATTCGACAGAGAAAAGAAAATTACCCACTGGTTCCTGATGTACCAGAGTCTTATTCTGTCATTCTTAATTCCCATATGGGCAATCCACATTGAAGGGAGAGAAAAAGCAGTAAAAGGGACAACATATGTTATTATTTCAAATCATCAGTCAATATTGGATATCCTGTTAGTAAACTGCCTCAGGTATAAATTCAAATGGATATCGAAAATCGAAAATATTAATGTTCCTGTACTCGGCTGGTATATTAAAATGGCAGATTATATTATTGTTGACCGCGAAAATGAAGAGAGCAAGATTGAAATGCTTGAAAAGTCATACAATTGTCTTAAAAAAGGAATTTCCATTATGATTTTTCCTGAAGGGACACGTTCTCTGAAAAATGGAATAGGATTTTTTAAAAGAGGGGCTTTTCAACTTGCATTAAAGGCTAATGTTCCTATTCTGCCTGTTCTGGTAGACGGAACGGGTGATATCCTTGCTAAACATGGTCTTATTTTTAGCAGTGGACATCATATCCGGATAAAGGTACTCGATCCGATTTATCCTGACGCTTTTGGTACTGATGATCCTGACAATCTTGCACGCCAACTTAGTTTATTATATACATCGCGGTTGAATGAATTGAGAGATCAAAATAATCCATAATGACTCATACAATCTCATATCGCAGGATGCTTAGCAGGATGGGTTATTACAACTATCAGAACGGACTGATATACCATCATATAAACCAGGAAGGCGGATGGGAAAATCATCAGGCGCACTGCAGGAGTATTATTATTAAAGCAATGGAATTATTCAAACCGGAAAAGGTGACGGTCCTTGGAAGCGGCTGGCTACTTGATCTCCCTTTGGCAGAGCTTGTAGAACGAACACAAAAAATCTTTTTGGTAGACATTGTTCATCCGCCGGATGTCATAAACCAGGTCAAAAGGTTTAAAAATGTTGAATTAATAGAACAGGATGTAACAGGAGGATTAATTGAGGAGGTATGGCAAAAAGGAAGAAAATATGGTTTCTTCAACAAGCTAAGGTCTCTGGAGAATATTAATGTGCCTGAATTTAAACCTGATTTTGACACAGGGATGATAATATCGCTGAATATTCTTACACAACTTGAATCATTACCGTTAGATTTTATTAAAAAGAGATCATTAATTAAAGAAAAGGATTTTAATCTGTTCAGAGCTGAAATACAGAAGAAACATATTGATTTTCTAATGAGGAACAGATCGGTTCTTATTTCAGATTATGCTGAGGTTATCACGAGCAGGATTGGTGATATTAAAACAATTCCTACATTGGTGACGGATCTTCCCGCTTGTCGGTTGAGCGAAGAATGGACATGGAATTTTGATCAGACAGGTGCTGATCTTTATAACAGCAGAAGTCAGTTCAAAATTGTTGCCCTAATTAACTGATTGCATGAATAAAGAAAAGTTGAAAGAAAGATATCTCGGTTCTGCAACATCATACAGGACTCTTGAAAAGAAGGAAGAAAAGATCCTGATAATTCTTTCATTTTTAAGATTTATTACATTTTTTGGGGGGATAATCCTGATCTGGACCGGGTTTTTAAAAAATATCGCTTCCGGGATTATACTTATCGGGCTATTAACTGTCCTGTTTCTCTATCTATTGAAACTCTTTTCCATTCACTCGGGACGGAAAGAATTTTTAAGTAACCTTGTTTCTATAAATCAAAATGAAGCAAATGCTCTTTCAGGTGATCTGTCTGCATTCGAAGCAGGCAGTTCATATACAGATATCAGGCATGATTTTTCTTTTGATGTGGATCTCTTTGGTGCTTCTTCTCTTTTTCAATTCATTAACAGAACTGTAACAGATTATGGAAGGGATATACTTGCAAGCTGGTTGTCAGACCCTTTCACACTTTCTAACGAGTTATTGCCTCGCCAGGAAGCAATAAGAGAACTGGCTTCAATAGATAAATGGAGACAGGAATTTATGGCAGCCGGGATGAAGACACCTCTGGAAAAGAGTGAAATATCAGGTTTGCTGAAATGGATGGAAGAAAGAACCGTAATAAAGTCATCATCATTTAAACGGTTCCTGATTTTTTCCCTTCCGACTTTTGCAGCTGTTTCTCTTCTACTCGGATTAACAGGTATAATGCCATATTCTGTTTTTGTAATTATTTTTCTCACCAACCTTCTTTATATAGCAATGGGTTTAAAAAAAACCAATGCTATTCATAATACTTTGTCGAGGAAGTACATTTTTTTGTCATCGATGAATGGATTACTTAAAGCATTTGAGAAAGAGTCCTTTAATTCTCAAAGATTGAATGAAATCAGAATGAATATATCCGGAAAGGGGGTCTCTGCATCCGTCTCCGTCAGAAAACTTGGCAGACTCATTCAGGCTTTTGACAGCAGAATGAATATGGTTACCGGATTTGTTCTGAACGGATTATTTTTGTGGGATTATCACTGTATTTACAAACTGGAAAAATGGAAATCAGAGTATAAGACCCTGTTTCCTCTATGGCTCGAAATGATTGGACAAGCAGATGCTTATATAAGTCTTGGCAACTATGCATTCAATAATACTGACTTTACTTACCCTGTAATATCTGATGAACCAAATGTTTTTTCAGCAAAGAACCTTGGACATCAACTTATTGATGAAAGCAAAAGGATTTGTAATGATTTTACCATGGAAAGGAAGGGAACCATTTGCATCATTTCCGGTGCAAACATGGCAGGGAAAAGCACATTTTTAAGGACCGTTGCGGTTAACTATATTCTTGGAATGATTGGGGCACCAGTTTGTGCTACGGAAATGAATTTCGTTCCTGTAAAACTCTTTACCAGTATGCGTACAACAGACTCACTCTCTGATAACGAATCATACTTTTATGCTGAACTCAGAAGACTTAATACACTGAAATCCAGAATTGAAAAAGGGGAGCCGGTATTTTTTATCCTCGACGAAATTCTTAAGGGCACTAATTCAGCAGATAAAAGTACCGGGTCAAAACTATTTCTTCAGAGGATGGTTGAATACGGTGGGACAGGTTTAATTGCAACACACGACACTTCACTCGGGAATATGGAGTCTGATCACCCGGGTGTGATAATCAATAAATGTTTTGAAATTGAAATCAATGGTGAAAATATTAGATTTGATTACAAGATTCAGGATGGCATCACTCAAAAGATGAATGCAGTATTTCTTATGAAACAAATGGGAATTTTAGATTAAGATGAGAATTTAAAAGTCAGATATGTTATATCAAACGGATTTCTGAATATTATTTTGATTTACTTAGGGCAGAATATTTGGTAAAGCAATAATTATAAAAGAATCTATGGGAAAGAATAAAGAGACCAATAGTCAGGGTAACCTCGAGTTAAAGCGGGAACTTGGTCTGACAGCCGCGGTGGCGATTGTTGTTGGAAACTGTATAGGTTCAGGTATCTTTACATCTGCAGCATCATTAGCTGCCGCTTCAAATCCTAAAACCGCTATTATTGCCTGGGTCATTACAGCTCTTGGTTCATTGCTTCTTGCATTAAGTTTTGCCAGTCTGGGTACGGCTCTGCCAAGAACAGGGGGGCCCATTGTGTATACAAGGGCAGCTTTCGGGGATTTTGCAGGATTCCTGATCGCATGGACATATTGGATAGGTGCATGGGTCGGAAATGCAGCAATTATAACGGCCTTCATGCTTTATTTTACATATTTTGTTCCTGCTACCGCCACCCCGGTTTTAGCTTTTCTGATTACTTCCGGAGTATTGTGGGTTTTTACTTTTATAAATATTTTAGGTGTTAAGGGTGCAGGCAGGGTTAGTGTTGTAACCACAGTACTAAAAGTTGGTGCACTGGTAGTCTTTGTTGTAATTGCAGCTCTCCACTTTAATCCTTCAATGCTCAGCACTGTTTCAAGTGCGAAAGTTTCAAGTATGAATACCTTACCTGCCGCGATAGCCATTGCCCTCTGGGCTTTTGTTGGAATTGAGAGTGCAACTATACCTGCAGGGGAAATTAAAAACCCTCATCAGAACATCAGGAAAAGTACAATTTATGGAACTCTGCTGGCTGCTGTGGTCTATATTGTTGTTTCAGTAGTAGGAATGGGAGTCCTTGATCAGGCAACTCTTGCTAAATCAAACGCTCCTCTTGCCGACATTATCAATGCAGCAACAGGAGGAACCTGGGGGGGAAATTTTATTGCTATCGGTGCTATAATCTCAGCTCTTGGTGCTTCCTCAGGCTGGATTCTGACCACTGCCAGAAGCGCATTTGGAGCTTCACAGGATAAATTGTTTCCTGAGGTTTTTGGCAAAATACATCCAAAATTTCTGACCCCGGTTAATTCTCTTATTATAAGCGCTTTGGCTGCCAATGTTCTTTTGGTTTTAAACTATATGGGTACATTGAACTCAGCGTTCAATTTTATGTTGCTGCTCGCAACACTGGCATTTTTACCGGCCTATGCTTTTTCAGCCGCAGCTGATATAATTCTCCTGAAGAACCGTCCTTCAGAATTTAATATTTTCAGTTTTCTAAAGAATTCGTTTTTTGCACTGCTTGCTTTCGGTTATTCTATCTATGCTATTTACGGAACAGGTGCAACAGTAGTCATGTATGGATTTATTTTAATGCTGCTGGGGATCCCCGTCTATCTGTTCATGATGCTTCAGAATAATAAGAAAGATAAAGCAGTTGATGACTTAAGGAAAAATGCTGGTCTCACTTCATAAAACAATCCTTAGTGTTCCTTTGAGACATACTTAGTGATCCTTTGTGGTTATATGGATTTATTTTACCACAAAGGCACACCAAGGTTTTCACAAAGGTTCACAAAGGGACGATTTTGTTGTCATTTATGAACATTTTTAGTGAAATTGTAATTGTCATTTAATCAGCTAAATATTTTAGATACAGCCTCATTGCAGCAACTAGCCTGATATAAATCAGTTCAATTGTTGAAAAATTGACAAAAAACACCTCCTGTAATTAGTTATATTTGCGCAAAATTCTGCAAAATGTCAGTTGGATATTCAGAAGAACACATAAAAACCCTTGAATGGAGAGAGCATATCCGTCTGAGGCCCGGAATGTATATAGGGAAGCTTGGAGATGGTTCTTCTCAGGATGATGGCGTTTATGTTCTGCTCAAAGAGGTTATGGATAATGCCCTCGATGAGTATATGATGGGGTATGGCAAAAAAATAGATGTCTCTATTAACGGTAAGGAAGTCAGAGTGCGTGATTACGGCAGAGGAATCCCCCTTGGGAAGGTACTTGATGCCGTCTCAAAAATGAACACAGGTGCAAAATACGATTCTAAAGCTTTCAAAAAATCTGTAGGTCTCAACGGGGTCGGAGTAAAAGCTGTGAATGCCTTATCCAGTAAATTTGTAATAAGGTCTATTCGCGATGGTCAGCTTAAAGTCAGTGAGTTTGAACATGGGAGAACCGTCAGAGACAACCCGCTCGAATCCACAAATGAAGAGAATGGAGTTGAGGTGATATTCCAGCCCGATGAGGAGATGTTCGGCAACTACTATTATATATCGGAATATGTAGATACAATGTTGAAAAACAATGTATACCTGAATGCCGGTCTTGTAATAAATTTTAACGGAAATAAGTTCTTATCTCGCAACGGTCTTGTTGACTTACTTAATGAGAATATGAGCAAAGAGGGTCTCTATCCAATCATTCATCTTACAGGTGAGGATATTGAGATAGCTTTTACCCATGGATTGCAATACGGAGAAGATTATTACAGTTTTGTAAATGGACAGAATACAACTCAGGGAGGTACTCATCTCCTGGTTTTCAGAGAAGCGATCGTTAAGACTATCAGGGATTTCTATAAGAAGGATTACGATCCTTCCGACATACGATCCTCAATAATTGCCGCTATAAGTATAAAAGTTGAAGAACCAATCTTTGAATCACAGACCAAAACAAAACTGGGATCGAAAGATATGGGACCGGAAGGGCCTTCTGTCAGAAACTTTATCACTGAGTTCATAAAGAAACAGCTCGACGATTTCCTTCATAAGAATCCGGAAACAGCCAGGATAATTCTGAAAAAGATCCAGGACTCTGAGAAGGAAAGAAAAGCAATTTCATCTATTCAGAAACTGGCAAGGGACAGAGCAAAGAAAGTGAGTCTGCATAATAAGAAGCTGAGGGACTGTCGTATACATTATAATACAAATGATTCTAATAAACTTGATTCAACACTTTTTATAACTGAAGGTGACTCGGCAAGCGGTTCGATTACAAAATCGAGAAATGTGGAGACACAGGCTGTCTTCAGTCTGCGTGGAAAACCATTAAACTCCTTCGGTCTGACTAAAAAGATTGTGTATGAAAATGAGGAGTTTAACCTTCTCCAGGCTGCCCTTAATATCGAAGACAGTATCGAGAACCTGAGATACAATAATGTTGTAGTTGCAACAGATGCAGACGTCGACGGTATGCACATACGACTTCTTCTGCTCACATTTTTTCTTCAGTTTTTTCCCGACCTGGTGAGGAAAGGACATGTGTATATTCTCCAGACACCGCTCTTCAGGGTTAGGAATAAGAAGGAAACAAGATATTGTTATTCTCCCGATGAGAAAGCAAAGGCTGTTAAGGCATTGGGACCAAATCCCGAAATGACCCGTTTTAAAGGATTAGGAGAGATATCTCCGGATGAATTCAAACACTTCATCGGAAAGGATATGAGACTTGAACCTGTCAGAATGAAGAAAAACGACTCAATCAATGGTTTTCTTGAATTCTTTATGGGTAAGAATACCCCCGACAGGCAGGATTTTATAATTGATAATCTCAGAATTGAAGAAGATATAGTTGACGAGGAAAGACCACTGAATTAGAGTTAGGAAGTCCTGGTTTATTTATGGAAGAAGAAGAACTTGATATTATAAAGACAGAAGGCGATACCGCAGGTCCCTCAGGACCGGCTGCTCTTCATTCAGTAACTGCTCTATCAGGCATGTATCAGGACTGGTTCCTCGATTATGCATCTTATGTTATTCTCGAAAGAGCCGTGCCACACCTTCACGATGGTCTGAAGCCTGTTCAACGCCGCATACTTCATTCAATGAAGAGAATGGATGATGGCCGTTACAATAAAGTAGCCAACATCATCGGACATACAATGCAGTTCCATCCTCACGGTGATGCATCAATTGGTGATGCTCTGGTTCAACTTGGCCAAAAAGAACTTCTGGCAGATATGCAAGGTAACTGGGGTAACCTGCTGACCGGTGATGGCGCTGCAGCTCCCAGGTATATTGAATCACGTCTTTCAAAATTTGCCCTTGAGGTAGTATTTAACCATAAGACAACAGAATGGAAACTCTCATACGACGGCCGCAATAAAGAACCGGTCACTCTTCCTGTAAAGTTTCCATTGCTTCTGGCTCAGGGTGGTGAAGGAATAGCAGTCGGGCTTGCATCAAAAATACTGCCTCATAATTTCAATGAACTTATTGATGCTTCAATTGATTACCTTCAGGGGAATGATTTCGTTATTTATCCTGATTTTCCAACTGGAGGATTGGTTGATGTCTCAAAGTATAATGATGGCCAGCGGGGAGGAGCAATAAAGGTAAGAGCAAAGATTGAAAAGGTCGATAAAAAGGAACTCGTAATAACCGAAATACCCTTCGGTAAAACTACAACCTCCCTGATCGAATCCATTATTAAGGCGAACGAAAAGGGGAAAATCAAAATCAGGAAGATAGATGATAATACATCGGCAAATGTCGAAATTGTTATTCATTTACTCCCCGGAGTTTCTCCCGATATGACAATCGATGCTCTTTATGCGCTTACAGATTGTGAATATTCCATTTCGCCAAATACCTGCGTTATAGTAGATGACAAACCCTCGTTTATGGGAGTCAGTACTATTTTGAAGCATTCAGCAGACAGAACAGTGGAACTTCTTAAAGCTGAACTGGAGATCAGGCTTGGAGAACTCAATGAAGACTGGCATATGTCGTCTCTCGAGAAAATATTTATTGAGGAGAGGATTTATCACGATATCGAAGAGTGTGAAACATGGGAGGCGGTTTTAACAGCAATTGACAAAGGGCTTGATCCGTTCAAAAAACTTTTATACAGGGATGTAACAAGAGAGGACATAATACAGCTTACTGAAATAAAGATCAAGAGGATCTCAAGATTTGATGTAAAAAAAGCCGACGAACATATTAAAGGAATTGAGATCGAGATTGAAGAAGTTAAAAATCATCTTAAAAATATCATCCCATTCACTATCAACTATTTCAGACAAATAAAGAAAAAGTATGGTAAAGGAAGGGAAAGAAAAACAGAACTCAGGAATTTTGATACGATTGAGGCTACTAAAGTTGTGGCCAATAATGCCAAACTTTATATTAATTATAAAGAGGGATTTATAGGAACCGGTCTGAAGAAAGATGAATTTGTAAGCGACTGTTCTGATATTGATGATGTTATTGTAATCAGGAAGGATGGAGTATATCTGATTACAAAAGTAGCTGATAAGGTATTCGTGGGGAATGATATTCTTTATGCACAGATCTTTCTAAAGAATGATGAGCGCACTATTTACAATATTGTTTATCAGGATGGTAAGAACGGATCATTACTTGCAAAAAGATGCTCGATATCAGGTCTTACTCGCGACAAAGAATATAATCTTACAAGGGGCACTCCAGGTTCAAAAATTGTTTACCTGAGTGCAAACCCGAATGGTGAGGCAGAAGTAATTAACGTACATCACAAACCTAAAGCCAGGCTGAAAAAACTTATGTTCGAATTTGATTTCGGACAGATGAACATAAAAGGAAAATCATCTATGGGCAACATTCTTACAAAAAATGCTGTCCATAAAATAAGTCTGAAAGAAAAGGGCCTTTCAACCCTTGGTGGTCGAAAGATCTGGTTTGACGATGCCGTATTCAGACTTAATGTTGACTCCAGAGGAATTTTCCTTGGTGAGTTCAGCGCTGATGATAAGATACTTGTTATTACTAAAAACGGGTTTTTCAGAATAGCAGGATTTGACCTGTCGAACCATTTTGAAGACAACATACTGATAATTGAAAAGTTCAGAGCCGGGAAAGTCTATTCAGTTATTTACTGGGATGCCGAGCAGAAGTATTATTATTTGAAACGGTTCACACTTGAAGAGTCGGAGAAACCACAATGTTTCATAAATGAAAACGTCGAATCAAAACTTATCAGCCTCACAGAAGTTGAGTATCCTCGTTTTGAGATTTCTTTCGGAGGTAAGCATAAGGCCAGGGAAAATGAGATAATCGAAGTTGCAGAATTTATTGGTGTGAAGAGCTACAAGGCAAAAGGGAAAAGGATGACCAGTTATATGGTTGAAAATATCCAGGAAATTGAGCCTGTTATTAAAAGGGAGGTTGGGGTAATAAAGGAAGAAAATGCAGATGAAGAGCCTCAGCAACCTGCCATCCACGAAGATCCGGCACAGATGAAGCTTGAGTTGTGATGATCGATAGCCACATTATCTATATAATTGGTTTCATGGGAAGCGGTAAAACAACCGCAGGAAAAGAACTGGCCTCTCTCCTTGGTTGGTCTTTTGTAGATCTCGATGGTAAAATTGAAGAACATACCGGTAAAACGATTCCGGAAATTTTTTCGCAAAATGGCGAAGACTATTTCCGGAATGTTGAATCAGGATTACTGAAAGACTTTAAAGCTGAGACAAATACTGTAATTTCAACAGGGGGAGGAACTCCATGCCACAGTGATAATATGGATTACATGCTTAAAACGGGTCTGACACTATACCTGAAAATGACTCCGGAACAGCTGAAAAGCCGTCTTTCGGAATCAAATGGTGAAAGGCCGTTAATAAAGGATTTAGATACCCGGAGGCTTCAGAGCTTTATTGAGGAAAAACTTTCAGATCGTGAAAAATGGTATGGCCGGTCCGAAATAGTTGTGGAGGAAAATAATCTAGATATCAATCAGTTGCATTTACTCGTCAAATCGAGACTGAGAATCTGAAATTTTCCACACTATGTAAATGAACTATATTCCCGGAAGTGACATTTGTTGAGATCAATTTTATTAGTTCAAATAACGATGAACCGACCTGTTTCTTAATTTTAATTATTACTTTAGTAAGTTATTATTTGTAACGGGGCAATATTATGAGAGACAATTTTTTTGCTCTCCCTGGAATTGAAACAGGAGAGAAGTCCACGGTATCAATGCTTCTCACACAATCGGTTTTTCTGGGTATCTTTTTCGGAGCTTTTGATATTACGGCACACTCTCTTCTCCTCTCGGCTTTTAATGAAAAAATGATGGCACGGGGATATGTTGTTTCCGGGCTCACCGGCATTATACTTATATCACTTTATTCCTGGTTTCAGACAAGAATGCAATTCAGGAACTTTGCTATTGTTAATCTCTCTGTCATCACAACTCTGACATTTATCGCCTGGTCTATATTGATTCTTTCTCCAGCAAAACTGATGATTTTCATTGTATTTATTATGCTTGGACCTCTGAATATCATGGCTTTGCTCGGTTTTTGGGGAACAGCAGACCGGTTATTTAACTTCAGAGGGGGAAAAAGAATATTCCGTTTCATTGATGCAGGTCTTATAATCGGGGTAATTATTATCTCTTTTGCGATCCCGGTCTTAATATCTTTTAAATTTCAATTAAACAACATTTTCCTTCTCAGTGCAACCTCTGTTTTTGTTGCGACAATTATCCAGATCAGGATAGGGAAACACATCAAACCGACAGAAATGATTGTTGAAAAATATCCTGAAAAAAGCGAATCGAAAAAATCTCTTTTTACTTTTTTCCGGGAAGATCCCTACATGAGAATTATAGTCATTTTTGTAGCTCTCTCCGTCGTAGCTTTATTTTTTGTTCAGTATTTATTCATGGCAGTCACAAAGGAACAATATCCGGTTGCTGCAGATATGGCCAGATTCCTCGCCTTTTTTATAGGCAGTACAATGATTTTCACCCTGTTTGTAAAACTTGTGGTCTTTACCTATGTTCTTCATAACTATGGACTTCGGACATGTCTGATAGTTTCCCCGGTAATTATTGCTTTGTTTACGGTAATGTCCATTGTATTTGGATTGTTAATAGGTTACACTCCTGAATCAACAATCGGATTTTTACTTTTCTTCCTATTGCTTGTATTTAGCAGATTCTTCTCAAAATCTCTTAGAGATTCTGTAGATTTTCCTTTATTGAAAGTCATCTGTCAGACGATCGATGAAGGAGCAAAACCCGGCATCAGGTCACTAACCATAGGCACAATAAATGAAATCTCAACTTTTGCTTCGGGCCTTATCCTGACATTTCTGGGTGTTTTCAGTTTTATTAAGCTTATACACTTTTCCCTGGTTCTGTTTTTAATTACTATAATATTAGTAATTGTTGTTTTCAGAGTATACACAGAGTACAGAAAAACCATATTAAATGAAGCTGAAAAAGAAGGTCATTCAGGTTCAGAAAATGTTATTTCAGAAGTACCTGAAATCTTAAAAAGCAGGTTTTCTGCTTACATACACTTCAGGGCAGATTATTTCAGTCTTATCTCCGGGGATTATTCGGTTTTAGACAAAATCAGGAACAAATGGTATTTTGAAAAATTAATCGATCAGGCTCACTCTAAAAAAGATATAAACCTTTTACCTCTCCTGAAAAAAGCCGCAATCAATTCCGGTCTTGAGGAAATAGTCCGTCAGCACTCAATTGAAGTAGTCGAGATTCTTGAAAAGTATTCAACCTCTTCTACAACTGAGGATGAGAAGATCAATGGAGCTAATAAAATCCTCGCCGGGACCAGAAGGCCTCAGACTACTTTAATACTTCGGCTTCTGAGAGATAACTCAATTGAATCAAAAAAGCTGGCAATTTATATGATTGGAAAATTCAAACTTTCGGACTTATTATCTGAAGTTTGTGGTTGCCTGAATATTCATGGATTGGAAATAGATGCCTATTCAGTTCTGAGGTCCTTTGGCAAAGATGCAGAAGATGAATTATTCAGGTTTTACCTTGTCACGTCAGGAGATGCCAGTACAAGCAAAACAATCCTTAGACTTTTAGGGGAAATATGTTCAAAGGAAGGTGTTGGATTCCTTTTTTCACGGTTAAAGTCAAATTCCAGACAACTAAAAGAAATTGCTGTTAAATATCTTATTGCCTGTGGATTCAAGCCATCTGAGGAGAATAAGGACTTTCTTCATCAATTAACATCTGAAGTTATAGGATTAATTACCTGGAATCTTTCAGCAAAAATCTGTCTTGGAAAGAGTAATGATAATCTTCTTTTAGAAGAAGTGAACAAAGAAATAGCACGGTGGGAAAAGTTTCTTTTTAATGTGCTGACAATCACTTATAATTCAGATGCTATAACCAGGATAAGAGAGAAACTCAGCTTTGAAACAGTTGAGAGTGTCAATTATGCTCTTGAAATGATAGACGTTATAGTTGATGATTCTGTAAAACCGAAATTAATTTCACTTCTTGACACCGTCAGGGATGAGGATAAACTTAAAAATCTGTACAACTTCTTTCCTGGTGAAATCCCCGGTTATAAGAAACTTCAGGAGGATATAATTAACCGTGATTATAATCTCGTTAGTTTATGGACCAAAGCCTGCGCATTGAGAAGTATATCAAGGATTGAAGGTGATGAAATGGCTGAATCTGTTACCGCCCTTCTCTTCAGTCCGGAAGGAATAATTCAGGAAGAGGCAGCAAACCTCATTGCACGCTCAAACCATGAACTATACAGGTCGACCTCCCAAAGGATAACTGAATTATCAAGAAAGCGACTGGATAAAATAATTTTTGGTCCAACAGATGAAGAAGAATTGCTTTTCAAAAAGGTGCTGTTTCTTTCAGAATGTTTTGGAATAATTCAGGAAGATGATCTGTTGTCTCTGGCCGCAGCAATGAAGTATATAAAAAACTTTGAAACAGAATCCGGGTTGCTGCTTAACGAAGGCTGTATTATTTGGCAATTATCCGGTGAAAAGACAGGTAATGAAGTACGTATATTTAATAACGATAATATAGACAGGCTGACTCTCAAGTCTCAGATCAGTAACAACCTCTCTTATTACGTTTTACCGTTGACAGCAATCGAAGATTATCATTTTCAGTTCCCTGAAAAATCATTTGAGATTTTAAAATATATCGAAAATCATGAGGAATAAATCGAACCGGCACGGTTGAACTTAAGTTTGAAAAGATGAAGAAAAAAATAAGCTTTAAAGAATTCAATCCTTTCCCCGGATTAAGGCCCTTTGCTCCTGATGATAGCGACCTGTTCTTCGGAAGGGAAGTTGAGAGCGAGGAGGTCATTGGGAAATTGCTGAAAAACAGGTATGTCGCTGTTTTAGGTGCTTCGGGAAACGGCAAATCTTCACTGATTAATTGTGGAGTTCTGCCCAAAATAAGAAATTTAAAAACCGGGGAATCATCACTTATGAAGATTATTTCTTTCAGACCCGGGAACAACCCAACCGGAAATCTGGCTCTTGCTTTATCAGAAAGTATATCGAATACGGTACAGGATAAAAGTGATAGAAATAAAATTCTCTCGGATATTCATCATAATTCTGATGATTTAGCTTCTGTTTTCGGCGACTATATGATAAAAACTGATGATAAAGTACTTCTTGTCATCGATCAGTTTGAAGAGCTTTTCAGATATGGTTCTACTGCGAAAACAGGACTCTCTCAAACGCCTTCGGCAAAGTTTGTGGATTTTATAGTTAACACAATCAACAGGCCTGTATTAAATGTTTATATTATTGTTGCAATGCGCTCTGAATTCATTGGTGAATGTTTACATTATCAGGGTCTTACAAAAATTATCAATAACAGCAATTACCTTGTTCCAAATATGGGAACTGAAAATTACAGGGAAGTTATTGAGGGACCAGTGAATTTTTCAGGAGCCACTATTGACCCGATACTTGTCGAAGAGCTTCTTAATGAAGTAGGCGACAGGGTGGATCAGCTTCCTGTTTTGGAGCATGCTCTTATGAGGACATGGAGTCACTGGCAGAAACTTGATGAACCTGACAGGCCAATAAATAAAACTGACTATGAGGCAATTGGTACAATGCGCAAAGCTATATCGGTCCATGCTGATGAGGCTTTTGAAGAACTAAACCAGCACGGGAAAGAGATTTGCGAGATAATGTTCAAAGCAATTACCAGAAAAGGTTCTGATAATAAAGGAGTACGACATCCTTCAGATATTGAAACAATAAGAACAATCGCCGGGTGTACGACTGAAGAGCTAATAAATGAGGTTGAAAAATTCAGAAGTCCGGCAAGAGCCTTTATCTTGCCTTCACAGGATGTGAGCCTTATTGAAAGCTCTGTTATTGACCTGTATAACGACAGTTTTATCCGTTCATGGGACCGTCTCAGAGATTGGGTCAATGTGGAAGCTACATCAATGCAGATATATCAGGGGCTATCAGAAGCATCCGCTCTGTATCAACAGGGTAAGACAAGCTTATATAAACCTCCGGATCTGAATCTTGCAATCAACTGGCGTGACAAGAATAAACCAACACTTGCCTGGGCCGTACAATATAATCCTGCCTTTGAACGAGCGATGGTTTACCTGAGGACCAGCGAAAAGGCATATCTTGAAGAGGAACAAAACAAGATCAGGCTTCAGAAAAGAAAAGTAAAGAGAATAAGACTAATGGCAATTACTCTCGGTATTGTTTCTGTTCTCGCAATGGGATTAATACTCTTTACATTTGTGAGAAAGAAAACTACGGAAAGACAGATTCTTCTTGCAGAAAAGCAGAAGACTGCTGCAGATTCGACTGCGGCACTCGCCATTAGGTATGCACAGGAGGCAAGGGAACAGAAGATTGTATCAGATATTCAGAAATCTTTTGCTGAAAAAGATGCTAAGGAAGCTCTCTATCAAAAAAATATTGCAGTTGAACAGTCAGAAAATGCTAAAAAGGACATCCTTAGAGCTGATAAAACTACAAAGACAGCAATTGAACAGAGAAATGAAGCCCAGCGTCTGAGAATGCTCTCAATCGGAAAGTCGATGGCAATCAAATCGTTACAACTGACAGGGGAAAAGGACCTTCAAACCCTTCTGGCGTATCAGGCTTATCTCTTTAATAAAACGAACAGAGGACCTGATAATGATGCAGATATATATGCCGGTTTATATAACGTTGCACTTCAATACGGTACTATTAACTACCGATCGTTCATAGGTCATAATGCAGATATTAAAAGCCTCGCGTTTATTCCGGGGAAAAATGAATTTTTTACTTCCGGCGATGATGGGAAAGTGCTCAAATGGTCGCTTGACAGAAAAGAACAGACTCTTCAGGTAGTTTATTCAGGAAGTGATATCATAGATGTTCTGGCTGTAAGCCCTGATGCTTCATGGCTGGCATGTGGAAGCACAAATGCAACAATAAGGATGATCCCTTTAAAAGGGAACAATATCGGATATGAGATGACAGGTCATAAGAAGGGAATTAAATCGCTAATCTTTTCATATGATGGGAAATACCTCTATTCGGCAGCTCTTGATGGTAAAGTTCTGAAGTGGGATATTGCTGCCAGAACAAGCACCAACGTCACTACCGGATCGATGGAAATAACATCAATAGACATATCTTCCAGAGGGAATTACCTGGCAGGTATCAGCACCGATGGAAATGTTGTTGTATGGAATCCTGAACGCAATTCCGATAATTTCAAAATTGAGACAGCAGGGAAAAATATTAAAGTGATTAAATTTTATCCCGGAAGCAATCTTCTCGCTCTTGGCGACATGAATGGTGATGTTGAATTATGGGATATTAATCTTCATAAAAAGATTTCCGAGGTGAAAGCTCATATGGGCCAGGTTAATGATATTCAGTTTAATACGACTTTAAAACAAATGGCAACTGCAGGTAATGACAAAAAGATTAAAATATTTAATCTTAAGGATACTGTCGATCTTTCGGAACCTCCGGTAACTCTTAACGATAATGAAGGATTTGTCCTGGTAATGCGTTTCAGCCCCGATGGACAGATGATTATATCAGGTGAATCAGGTGGAATAAATAATCTTAGAGGCAGACCTTCACATGTTGACTACCTGGTTAGTGATATCTGTAATATAGTATCACGAAACATGACACAGGGAGAGTGGAATAATTATGTAGGGAAGGATATCCCGCATGAAAAGACCTGCCCTGATAAAAACTATAATATTAAGGTAGAACCGATAAAAACTTTAAACAAATAGACTATAGTATCCTGCGTAAACCAGTCAGATCTGGAGTTGAGTATAGTAGGCTGATTAAGAGATAATTAAAATTGAAGGGATCATCATATCTTGCTTTGTTGACCATATATTAATCAATAATAAATCTCATGAAAACAAAATTGTTCGTGTTTTTATTTTTGGCTTCAGTAATACTTCCTCAATTTTCAGGTCAACTCTCAGCTCAGAAAATCTTGGCCCGTTATAACAGAGGTGCTCTTCTCGAACCTTCGGGAAAAATAATCAATGGAGCAGGACAGGATCTGGCTGCCTATAACAATTACTGGAATATCATGCATCCGCTGGACAAACCATTGATCTACATGACCTATATTAACCTGAAAGATGTAACATCTGATTGGGCTGATGGTCTGAAGGCCGATCTCATGTCACATGCCGGAAAATTCCAGATCCCGCAGATAGGACTTTCGATGACAGTTGAGGCTACTCCAACCGGGCATTTCGAACAAGACGTTG